>Ga0126373_10001595_pt1 | contig 16228 bp, 13 predicted proteins | sample PanSoiMetPlot_11_FD_92545 | JGI IMG/M metagenome (GOLD analysis project Ga0126373, IMG submission 92545) | Tropical forest soil microbial communities from Panama - MetaG Plot_11 | ecosystem: Environmental > Terrestrial > Soil > Tropical forest > Bulk soil | place: Panama | collected 2016-02-17 | reverse complement strand
GCCCATCGCCAGCGCGTAGAAGACCGGTATCCACGTCGACGCAACAGTCTGCGCTCGGCTGAAGTGCTAAGCTAAGAGCGAAAAATCGGCAAAACCGAATCCCACCAGGCTTGCGGCGATAACATACCACCAGAAACCTAAGGGATACCGGCCCTGGTCAACGGTCTGCGACCGACGCACAACGCGGCCGGCATTCGGGTAAATGAACCGTGCGGCGAATACCACGCTCAGGGTGGAGGGCAAGCAGAGCGAATGCGACTTGAAAATCCTGCCGCCATGCGAGAGCCGCGGCAATGATCAACGGGCCGATCATCGCTCCGAGTTGGTCCAGCGCCTCGTTGAGGCCAAAGGCCCATCCGCGTCCCATACCCTCGCCGGCCTGTGCCAGCATCACATCGCGCGGAGAGGTGCGCGTCGCCCTCCCCACCCGCTCGAGCACGATAAGCGCGGCGGCAAGCGGCCAATTTCCTGCAACCGCTAATGCCGGAATGTACACTGTAGCCCAGCAGCGTGATGGACCAATAAAGCCTGCTACGGTCTGCCCATCGTCCGGAGATGAACCGCAAGGTATAGCCGAGTAATTCTCTCAAGCCTGCGACCGTGCCGACGATAAGCCCGCTGGCTCCGAGGGTACCGAGAAAAGGGCCAGTGACGCTGCGAGCGCCCTCATACGACGTGTCGGCGAATAGATTTGCTATGCCAAACAGGACAACGAACGAGAGGGCGGCTTGAGACGACCACGCGCTCGGCTTCCCAGTCTCCACGGCGTCTGCCGGAAGCATCGTGATGGGCCTATCGCCGGGCAACATAAACTCTCAAGCCTCGGGCCGCGTTGTGGTTCCACACCGCGCCCGACCCTGGGCCGCATCCCTCAGACGTAATCGAACAACGCCATGAAGCCAAAATCCATGTGCAGCTGTTGATGGCAGTGGAACAGGGTCATGCCCGGATTGTCGGCAACAAAGTCAACCTCGATCTCCTGATAGCCGCCCAACAAGACGACGTCCTTCATGATGCCCGCCGTGGGCCTACCGGCGATGCGGACGAGTTCGAAGCTGTGGCGATGCAAGTGGACCGGATGGATATCGTCGCTTGCGTTGCGCATGCGCAGCCGATAGCGCTTACCCGCATGGAGGTGGAACATCGCGTCCATCTCACTCATCGCGAACGCGACGCCGTTAATGGTCCATTCGTTGAACCCGTCGCGGGCGGCGTTGTTCTTCGCGAAAGTCATCTCAATGACTTCGTCAGGTGTGGTCGCGTTCGCACCGGGCTGGCCAAAGGAGGTGTAGTCCCATTTGAAAGGTTTGGGCGCCGACCATTGCGGCTTGCCCCGGCGACCGGCATATTCGACGACGACGCCCATGCCGCGGTTGCGGTCATCGTCTGCGGTGTCGCCCATGACCCAGACCCCGGGACGATGCATTTCAACGATCGCCGAGATGCGTTCGGCCGTGCCGATCCACAACACCGGCACCTCGGTGGGGGTGGGCACCGGATTGCCATCCAGGGCCACGACCCGGAACGTGTGGCCGCTCAGGGCCAGGCTGCGGATCTCGGTGGCGCTGCCATTGAGAATATGAAACAGCACTCGCTCACCGGCTTTGACGCGGATTGGCTCGCCCGCCCCCAGCGAACGCCCGTTGATCGCGAACCGGGCGTATCCGACCTCATAGCCATGCGGCATGCCTTTGGCCAATGACGCTTTCATCGCCGCCTCTCCGCTCTCTTCCAGTTGCTTGACGCGCGTGGACGGCGTCAGGAAATCTTGCGGCATGTCCCCGCCTCTGCTCAACGATGGCTCAAATTCTTTGAGGACAAGAAAAACCTCTCGATCGTAGCGACCGGGCTCGTTTCTTGGCTCGATATACAGCGGACCGATCTGGCCGCTATATGTGCCCTTGTTCAAATCGGCCATGGGAATGACGTGCGAATGATAGAAACGAAACCCTGCGGGCTTCGGCGTGTAGGCGACGCGGCGCATTCCGTGCGGCGGAATAAACGGCGTGCCCTCCTCGCTTGCGCCATCCGCATCGACCGGGACCGCCAGCCCATGCCAATGCAGCTGCTCCGGCGTATCGGTGTCATTGCGGATGTCCACCACGACGGGCACGCCTTCCTTCAGGCGGATCAGCGGGCCGGGAAACTGCCCATTGTAGGTCGTGGTTGCAAGGATCCGATCGCGGGCGAGTTCAACGAGGCCAGTTCCGATGCGGATCGTGTAGTCCGCAGTTCCTGCAGGTAATGCACGTTTGTCAGGGTCGGCCGCTCCGGTACCGGGCCGCAGATGCCCAGCGAGCGTTGCAAGGGCGCCGATCTTAAGCACGTCGCGTCGATTGAGCGCCACAGTTGGGGCTCCTCATTGGGTCCCGGACGCTAGCGCTCTGCCGTCATCTCCGCATTGAGTTACGAGCGAGCGTTCATCGGCAAATTGACGCAGGTCCAGGATCGGTGGCATTAGTCCAATTGCGCGATCCCGGCAGTGCCCAGCGCGCCGAGCACCACCACAAGCCAGGGCGGCACGTTCCAGAATGCGAGCAGAAGCACCGCCAAGATCGCGACGACGAAATCGATCGGTCCCTTGATGGCGCTGGTCCAGACTGGTGTATAGAGCGCGGCCAGCAACAGCCCGACGACGGCCGCATTGACGCCCTGCAAGGCCGACTGCATCGCCGATCGCTTTCGCACGTCGTCCCAGAACGGCAGCATGCCGGTTAGCAACAAAAACGATGGAAGAAAGATGGCAAAGAGACAGACCAAGCCACCAAGCCAGCCGTTGGGTGATGGCCGCATCGCCGTGCCGAGATACGCCGCAAAGGTAAAAAGCGGGCCGGGAACCGCCTGCGCGGCTCCATAACCGGCAAGGAAGGCGTCGTTGCTGATCCAGCCTGTCGGCACCACTTGCTGCTGCAACAGCGGCAACACCACATGACCGCCGCCGAACACCAGCGATCCCGAGCGGTAGAAGCTGTCGATAAGCTTGATCACTTGATTGCTGCTGCCATTGGCCACGACGGGAAGCCCAACGAGGAGCACAAGGAAAATCGCAAGCGCGCCAATTCCCAAGCTGCGGCTGATGGGAACCGCGAGAGGAGCAAACTGCTTGTTCGCTGGCGCCGACAACAAGAGCCAGCCGATCAATCCACCGAGAACAATGATCCCGAGTTGCGCCATCGTGGAGGGCAGAGCCAGTGCGAGCACGGCAGCGCCGATCCCGAGGCTCACCCGTTCCCGATCAGCCCAGAGACTTCGCGCCATGCCCCACACGGCTTGTGCGACCACGGCGACGGCGACGATCTTGAGCCCGTGCAACCATGCGGCCTGGCCGAGATCGCCGAGCCTCGTGACCCCGTAGGCGAACAGGATGAGCGCCACGGCAGAAGGCGTGGTGAAGCCGAGCCAGGCACAAAATGCCCCTGGAAGCCCAGCGCGAAGCATACCGATTGTAATTCCCACTTGGCTGCTGGCCGGGCCCGGAAGGAACTGGCACAGGGCTACAATGTCGGCGTAGGTCGGCTCGTCGAGCCATCGTTGACGCACGACGAATTCGTCGCGGAAATATCCCAAATGGGCGACCGGTCCGCCGAATGAGCTCAGCCCGAGCCTGAGGAAGATTCCCAGCACTTCGACGGCAGCTCCCCATGTGAACCGGGAAGGCAATTGAGCGCGTTCGACCATTTGGGCGGGGATTCTCCAGAGACCGATATCCGTTATCGAAGTGCCATAGTCAAGCCTTGGCATCGCGAGCAAAATCTCGGGCTTTCATCATCTCCGGACGAGGCGGCGTGCGCGATCGTCACGGCGCCCCGCGCACGTCGTCCACTCAGCCCATCAAACCACAGCGTCGATAGAAGCCGGCCACGCCAGCCCCTCATACAGCACAGCGTTCCTCCTCTCGATCGGCGTCAGCCTCGAGGGTCGCGTCGTTGGACCCATCCTACGTGTCGGCCCGAGATCTACATGACTTGGCAGAAAACGCCACCAATCAGGCAGCCGGCCCATGCCCGTCCCCGAAGCTTTCCGGATCGCCCCCCGAAAAGCTGGGTCAGGCCTTCAGTTTCTTGACCCCGACGGCGAAGGCACTTGGCCAAGCAACGGCTTTCTATCGAAGCGGGGCGACACCCGGGCAGTCTGCGGCTGCCATCGCGAGTGACTGAACTATTGCCGCGAGTAGCCAACGCGAGTATTTATGCGCCTCACCGATCTGGCGGCTTGTCGGCCGAGGACGGATGAACGACGTGGTGGCGGACGGTTCCCGGACCACAGTCTTTTGACACGTCTGGCTGCGCCTTGCGGATGAGGCGGCGCCGCTGACGCTCTTCGAGCATGCGATGCTCAAGGCTGGACTGCGACCGTGCAGGCGCGGAAGGAACGCCGGGTCGAGCGGTCATTCTCGAAGACGATGGTCATTTAAAGAACGATGAAGGCCGTTATTTGCGAACGATAGCGAGAGGCAGAGCTTTTCGGGCCGTAGCCCGTCCTGGCTTGGCATCCCGGCGCTCGCTTCTGAGAGGAGGCTGCCCATGACCGGCGCGAGTGCTCGCTCAGGCACCGGGGCGTCTTCAGAGCTGGAAATGCTTGATTTTGATGATTTTTTTGAGAATTCCGTTGCCGCCATGCATTGGCTCGGGGCCGACGGAACCATTCTGCGTGCCAACCAGGCGGAACTCGACCTGCTCGGTTACTCTCAAGGGGATGTCATTGGTCGCCATGTTGCGGAATTTCACGTGGATCGGGCGGCTATCGAGAGGGTTCTTGCGCGGCTCTTGTGTGGCGAAAAGCTGGTTAAATCCTCAGCGAAGCTGCGAGCCAAGGACGGATCCGTCAAACACGTTCGGATGAGCTCGAGCGCGCAATTTCGTGGCGGCGAATTCATCAAGGCGCGATGCGTCAGCCTCGATTTGACCGCCGAACTTCAAGCAGAAGCCGATCTGCGCGAGAGCGAACGTCGATTCCGGGCGGTGCTCGACGCCATGCCGGCTGCCATCTATACGACCGACCCGAGCGGGCGGATCACCTATTACAATGACGCCGCCTTTGAGCTCTGGGGACATCGGCCAGAACTGGGCAAGAGCCAATGGTGCGGCTCCTGGAGGCTTTTTTGGCCGGACGGTTCGTCAATGCCGCATGATCGCTCTCCCGTGGCGGTGGCATTGCAGGAGAAGCGGCCGATCCGAGGCGTAGAGGCGATTGCGGAGCGACCCGACGGCACCAGGGTTAGGGTGGTTCCTTGTCCTACGCCGATATTCGACGCCTCCGGTGCCGTGCTTGGCGCGGTGAACATGTTGGTGGACCTCACCGACCGCCGGCGTGTCGAGGACGTGTTGCGGGCTCACCGAGCAGAACTGGAAGCTGTTATCAACCGAACTCCGTTCATGCTCATAAGGTGCGGGCGCGATCTGCGATATCGCTTCGTCAGCGAAGCCTATGCGCAGATGCTCGGTCGTCGCCCTGCCGATCTGGTCGGCAAGCCGATTGTCGAGATCATTGGTCAAAAGGGGTTCGACACGATCCTTCCGTACATCAACAGAGTTTTGCAAGGCCAACGCACCGAGCATGATAGTGAAGTGCACTTGGAGGGAGTCGGTCCGCGCTTCCTACGCAGCGTGTACACGCCGGAAGCGGATGAGCAGGGAAACACTCAAGGTTGGATTGCCTCTCTTCTTGATGTTAGCGACCGGAAACGTTCCGAGCAGGTTCGACGACAGCTCGCCAGCATCGTCGACTCTTCTGATGACGCGATCATGAGTACCGACCTTGATGGCGTGATCGTCAGTTGGAACAACGGCGCAGCCCGCCTTTTCGGGTATTCAGCCGAACAAGCCGTGGGCGAGCCGATTACCATTTTGATACCAGCAGAACTGCAAGAGGAAGAACCAAACCTCCTTGAGCGCATCCAGCGTGGCGAGCGCATCGACCATTACGAAACGATCCATCGACGCAGAGAGGGAGGAACAATACACGTTTCTTTAAGCGTCTCGCCGATGAAGAATGCCGAAGGCAGAGTGATCGGCACATCACAGATCGCCCGTGACATCACGGAGCGCAAACGGGCGGAAGAGCACATTGCTTCCGACCTGCACGCAATGACGCTTCTACGACAAGTTGGCAGTCAATGCGTGCGTGAGGGCGATAAGTTGGAAAAATGCCTGAATGGAATCATTGACACCGCCATTGCCATTATGGGGGCTGACAAAGCAAATATCCAATTGATCGACCCCGCGTCAGGCACGCTCAGCATTGCGGCGCAGCGGGGCTTCGAGCGGCCATTTCTACAGTTCTTTGATTCTCTGGGAGGCGACGGCTCTGCCGGTGGGATCACCACGAATTCGACGGGACACGTCATAGTCGAAGATGTGCTGCAGAGCGAGATATTGCTTGGAAAGTCGCTGCTGCGACTGTTGGATAAGGTCGGCGTACGTTCGATTATCTCTAGCCAATTAATAAGCAGTTCTGGCAAATCGTTAGGGGTGATTTCAACGTATTTCACCAAACCGCATCAGCCAAGCGAACGAGAATTGAGTTTCCTGGATCTATTGGTGCGGCAATCGGCCGACTATGTAGAGCGCCGGCACGCGGAAACTGCCCTTGCGAAGCGCGCGGAACAGCAGACCGCACTCTACGAATTCACCAACAGATTATACCGCGCCGAATCGTTGGGCGTTGTTTACGACGCTGCTCTGGACGCTATTCTCGGCGCGCTCGGCTGCCACCGCGCTTCCATTCTGCGGCTCGATGAGCGGGGCGTCATGCGGTTCGTCGCCTGGCGTGGACTGTCTGACCGTTATCGGCAGAGCGTTGAAGGGCATTCGCCGTGGTCGCCGGATGATAGCAATCCTGAGCCAGTTTACTTCGACGACATCCGTCGTTCCGACTTGCCGACGTCGCTTAAGAGGGTCGTCGAAGGCGAAGGCATTGGCGCGCTTGCATTCATTCCGCTGGTGGCACATGGGAAGCTCACTGGCAAATTCATGACCTACTACGAAACGCCGCATGCCTTCCACAAAGATGAGATTGACCTTGCTCTCAACCTCGCCCGCCAGCTCGGCTTTGCGGCGGAGCGGATGCAAGCCGAGCACGCGCGTCAGGTGGCCGAACAAGAGCTGCGAAAGCTGAGCGAGAAATGGGAATCGGAGGTCGAAAAGCGGACGCTTGAGCGTGATCGGATCTGGAATGTTTCGGAGGATTTGTTGGCGGTCTCCAACTTTGAAGGCTATTTCCTCAGCATTAATCCTGCCTGGACGAAATTACTCGGCTGGACTGAAGATGAGATCAAATCCATGCATGTCGGAGAGTTGCGGCATCCCGAAGACGCCGCTCACTCAATGGCAGCTCGTGCTCAGCTGGCGCAGGGCGTCCAAAGCGTGCGAATGGAGAACCGTTTGCGCCACAAGGACGGATCCTGGCGCTGGATACAGTGGACGATGTCGGCAGAGAACGAGCTGATTTATATATCCGGTCGACATGTGACGTTGGAAAAGGAAGCGGCTGCCGCCTTGGAACGGGCGCAACGACAATCAGCTCACTCGCAAAAAATGGAGGCGCTGGGACAACTCACCGGCGGGGTCGCACACGATTTCAACAATCTGCTGATGATCGTCAGTGGTCATGCGCAAAGCCTGAAGCGGCGGTTGACTGAAGCAAGGGACATTCGCGTGCTGGAGGCGATCCAAATCGCTTCAACGCGCGGCGAGAGCTTAACTCGTCAGCTGCTGTCGTTCTCGCGCAATCAACCGCTCAGTCCGACGGTTGTCAGCCCCGCCGAGGTTGTCAATGCCATTCGCGACGTCCTTTCCGGCTCACTGCATGTCAACATCGAATTGTCGATTGACGTTCCGGAGGCCATCTGGCCGGTCCGCGTCGACAAGTCAGAGGTTGAACTGGCGCTGGTCAACCTCGCGGTCAACGCACGCGATGCGATGCCGGAGGGCGGACGGGTGGCGATTGCGGCGGAGAACGTCTGCCTCAAATCGGACGATACGCCGGACGGCCTTGCGGGAGACTTTGTTGCGCTGAGCGTTACCGATACCGGTTCCGGTATTCCGGACGATATTCTCACCAGAGTTTTTGAGCCATTCTTTACGACCAAGGGCGCCGACAAAGGAACCGGCTTGGGCTTGTCCCAGGTTTACGGATTTGCTCGTCGATCGGGTGGGACCGTGGTGATCAAAGGCCGATTGCAGCGCGGTACGCAGGTGACGATCTACTTGCCGCGAAATCATTCCCCGATTGATTTGCCGATTGAAGAAGATAGCTCTCGATGGGTCGCGCATGGCGAAGAAACGATTCTGGTCGTGGAAGACAACGGCGACGTCAGGACGGTTACGGTGTCGCTGTTGGAGCAGCTCGGATATCGGACGATCGCAGTAGAAACTGCCGACGCCGCAGTCGAAGTTCTGGAATCGGGTTGTAGTCCGAGTCTGATATTCACGGATGTGGTGCTGCCGGGCGAAATCGACGGTCTCGCGTTCGCACGAACGGTCAAGGCCCGTCATTCCCGCATTCCTGTCGTGCTGACGACGGGCTACGCTAAGGTTTTTGATAGCGATTCTGAATTTCCGGTGCTGCGCAAGCCCTATCAGATTTCTACTTTAGCGCGAGTGATGCGCGAAGTGCTTGACCGTTCGCGAGTGGACCAGACGGCGCCCGAGAGCTAACTGGTCGATTTCGGGTGGGGCGGCATCGGCAGCGCGACCAAAAAAACGCGGAGCATCTGCGGCCACCGGGCACGCGCAAGCACCATCGAGAGGCTAAACCGAGCCGCTCTCTTCCGGCGATCTATGCGCGGCCCGAAAAAACGGCGGAGGGCCTGTCGTCTCCAGGATCCTCGGCGGCGCCGCCCCAAGAGACCATCGATTCTAGCCCGTGCCGATGTGATCATCGAATAAGTGGTATATGGCCTGGTGACGGCGCCATCACCTTTCGCGAGGTCCGCAAGAGGCGCGCAACGTCCGATTGTGATGAGCGTGCAAGCTTAAGCTGGGACAACCTGCTTCGGCGAAGCCTGCGTGCCCGACTCACAGCCGTGCGGATCGATCCGGCCCCGGTAAGACGCGCGCCAATCCTTGCGGCTCTCGTCCTGTGCGTCGGCGAGTTTCGCACCGCGCTTGCAAACAGCCTTGGAAAGCTCAACGGCAAGCGCATCTTTGCAGCGCGCAGTCCATGGCCCGCGCAAGGGCTGCAGCCATAGGTTCTTTAAATCACTGGCGGCTCCGCCGAGTTCGATCCCGTTCAACGTCAGCCGCATTCTCCCAACCCTGCTCAACCATCATCCAACGCTTGACAGAGTTCGAGAACTCAGCCGACGGGCGAACCGACTGAGCCCATCCACGACGGCAAATTGTCTGCTCGATGTTATTTTGCGTGACCTGGCGATCGAGTGCGCCGCGCTGCTCGTCGGCAACGGCCAAATTTGGCCAGAAAACCGCCAGTGCGATCAGGGTGCATCAGTTCTGCGGAACCCTACGCCTACGGCCCATTTCCCCGGCCAAGGGACAGGAAAGGTGGATTGAGAGCGAGGGCGGGCCAGAGGTGCTCTGGACTAGCCCGCGCCGTAGTCACTCCCCCGGCCTCAACTTGTCTTGCGGATCGCCCTTCACGCGCTTGTCGGAGTTCAAACCACTTCGCCGCGCATGCTATCGCCACAGCCAACTCAGCGTCGAGCATCAACGCAATCGCGCTGGCAGCGAGTTCGGTCATAAGTTGCCATTCCCCATTGACGCTGGGAAAGTGTGCTGACCCATCGGAATGGCAAAAACAAGGCAACGTCGTTTTCGCGCTTCTTGCGCTGCCAGCGGCACGACACGTCGAGAGAGCTAAAGTCCCGTCAAGCTGCTTGTTTGCGTGCCTGATAGGCGGCAATTCCGCGCTCGAGTTCCGGCCATGAGACCGCCAGCGTTCGTGGCGTCGGTGCGCCTATTCTTCGACGAGCGACTTGAGCCGGGTCAATGCACTATCCCACTGCCTAGAGACGTCCTCGAGGTACTTGCGGACGTCATCAATCGGCTTGGTTTCGAGCTCGAACCGGCTCTCACGTCCAATACGGACGCAACGAACGACGCCCACGCCCTCCAGGACGCGAAGGTGCTTGGTCACCGCTTGTCGAGTTAGTCGGGTACCGGCTGTGAGGCGTGAGATTGACTGCGGTTTCCCATTTGTCAGTTTGACCAACACCGATAAGCGCGTCTCGTCGCCCAGAGCGGCGAATATAGATGCGCGCGCCTGCAATGCGCCGGGCCGGTTACGGCGCTTGACTGACATGGTGCGCAATGTTTTCCAGTTGACCGCTCCAACCGCGCTCGTTCATGCGAAACGCGTCAGCGCGGCGTCCGCTTGGCAGCTTATCGAAGCCTGACTCGATAATACGCAACAATGTGCCATTTGCAGTTTTCTCCAGAGTGAACTCGACGAGGGTTGGCGGCTCTTTGGTATAATCTTCGTTGGGATCTACGGCGTATGGATGCCAAGTGAACGAGAACAATCGCTCGGGTTCCATTTTTTGAACGACAGCCTCCCATCTCACATGCTCGTACCCCGGATATGTGATCTGCCCGCGCGCGATCTGGCCTGGCACGAATGGCCCTTCGAGTCGAACGCGGAACCACTTGCCGAACTCTTGGTAATCGGTCAGCGCTTTCCAGACGCGCGAGATGGGAGCTTTAAGTTCGATGGTCTTTTCGATGCGGTCGGTCATGTGCAACCTCCTAGTTGCCCATATTAGATAGCCCGAAAATAACATGCAACCATTTTGTTGCTCTTAGCGTGCACGAGACTGTGTGGCTAACCGCTTCGGTCCAGATGTCAAGCGGCTATCAGGACGGCCAAACGCTGAGGGTCGGGCCTGGAGTAGGTAAGTGTGGCGCGGTCAGCGTTTCGTACGCCAGCGACTAATCACGGCGCCGCACGGCGCGATATTGACGGTCGGGGTCGCCGCGGCAATGAGGAGGATAGCGGCACCTACGCGCATAGTATTTGGCAGGTGCTTGCGCTCGCCGGACCGACCCGCGAGCCGCAAGAGCGAGAATGACCAGCCATCGCCGCAACCTTCGCGGGCACCTTCGACCGTCGTGACGGGCCTCACAACCCCCCTGCCGACGAAGCAAAGACCAGTCGACATTGCCATCAAAGCGGCGCGTTGGCGCCACAAGGGCCGTACCTCAGGCACGTGTCTGAGCCAATTTACCCACCTGCTAAGTGGCAGACTGCTTCGATGTTGTGGCCATCGGGATCAAGGATGAACGCCCCATAATAGTTCTGATGGTAATGCGGGCGCGGACCTGGTGGTCCATTATCTCTTCCCCCGGCCGCAAGCGCCTCGGCGTAAAACGCGTCCACCGTTTCTCTATCTTTGCTTGTGAAAGCGATGTGAGCGCCTGTTTGCGGTTGGCTTCTCAGGCCGATCCAGAAGAAGGCCTTCCTGTTGGCGCCGTAGCCCGCGAAGGTTTCGCCCTCGGTATAGAGGCACTCAATACCAAGAGGACGCAACGCCCTATCATAGAACCCTTTCGACCGCTTAATGTCGCCAACCCCAATGGTTACGTGATCCAGCATGCCGATCCCCGGGCTTCTTCCTGCTCAGGTCACCATAGCATCCCGCGTGGACGGGGTCAGCCTGCCTGCGTGCAAGTTCGCGACGTTGCGCCCAGGCGCCCTCATCGGGCTGTTGAGGCATGGCTGGAACTGTCCGCAGCGCTCTGCTGAGAGGATTTCAAGCCATGCGGTGCCGTCCACATAATCCCCGGTTGAAGGACCGGGAGCTTCGGTACATCCCGCCTGGCGGGTCCCCGCTCGCGATTTCGCCTAAAAAGGGTCGGCGTCGCAGGTGCCCTCGGCGCCTCTGGGGGCGCGGTCGCGGCGAGGCCCAGCATGCTCGCTGAGAGAGTGGCAGCGCGGCTGGCTATTGCGTCTGCCGCCGACAACCGGCCGCAATGTCTTGTTTAGTTCGACGCGGCTGTTCGCGAGGAGTATCGGCAGAACCGAGTTGGAAGGCTTACGGCCATCGGTCTTGTCAGGCCAATGCCGGCGGACTGCTCGCGCCCCCTGCCGCCGGCTTTCAGCAGTGAGTGAGCTCTCTTGAGCAAGATCGCAATTGGCACCAACATGACGATGTGAGGGCGATTTAGCCAATGTCGATACGAGGGAGAACGATGGCTAAGCGGTTCAGTTTTGCAACATTCGGGGCGCTCGCGGGCCTCCTGGCTTGCGGAACGGCGGGTACGGCCCAAAACACACCGGCAAAGACTGCCGAAGAGGAGGACGTCGAACGCATTGGCGATCTGGTGCTGGCCAATCACATCTTAGCCGATCAGGGTATTCTTGACGGATTCGGCCACGTCAGCGTGCGCTCGGCCAAAAATCCCAACCATTACTTCATTTCCCGCTCGCGCGCACCCGCCTTGGTGACCGCCGCGGACATCATGGAATACGATCTTGATGATCATGCAATTGATGCACTGGGTCGCAATCCATACCTCGAGCGTTTCATCCATAGTGAGATCTACAAGGTCCGGCCTGACGTTCAAGCCGTTGTTCACAGCCATTCACCCGCAATCATTCCTTTCGGCGTCACCGACGTGCCGCTCAGACCGATCTCACACATGGGAGGCTTTCTCATCAAGGAAGTGCCGGTATTCGACATCCGCGAAGCTGGTGGAGACGAGACCGACATGCTGATTAGGAACAGAGGACTTGGCGCCGCACTGGCAGCGAAGCTTGGTAACGGGACCGCCGTGCTGCTGCGCGGCCATGGCGACGCCGTTGTTGGCCAATCAATCAAGCATGCAGTGTTGCACGCGATCTACGCGGAATTCAATGCCCGTATAGAGACCGAGGCATTGCGGCTCGGCGGAAAGCTTAAATTTTTGAATGAGGCTGAAGCCAGCAAGATCGCTGCGGTCAACGATGGCGCCGTCGAGAGACCGTGGGAGCTTTGGAAGAATCAGGCACTGTCTCGGTCGCAATCACGCTGAAATAGGCCACGATGCAGATAGCCGAGGAGCAAGCTCAGGCGGTCGACACTTGGGTATAGGTCGGCCAAACCTAGTGACGGCACGGGCCCGCTGCCCGTTTCCGGCGCCAATAATCCGGATGTCAGAAGCGCTATTGGTCAAGCGCGGCGAGGAATCCGTCGACCAAGCGGACGAGTTCATCTTCGAATTCCGCGGCACCAAGGAACGGTGACTCCTCGTGTACGGCCGCGCGGATCACGCCGACCACCGCGCGGGTCAAGACGAAGAGAGTCACTGGCGAGATCGGCTCGGTTCGCCTCGGCAGAATGCGATCGGTTCTGGCGGCGAGCATCTGCGTGATCTCCTGAACGGGCTTGGCGAGCTCATCCCCGAAGCCCTGGGCGATGTGCGTTTGGGTGATGATACGGCGAACTTTTTGATTGGTCCGATTGAGGTTGATGAGCCTGTTGATAGCGATGCGCGTCGCCTCCGCCCTGGGACCGTCGAGGGCACCGGAGAGCGCCTTCATGACGGCAAGACGATCGCTCTCGAGTAGGCGTCGGGTCATGGCGACCATAATGGCCTCCTTGTTGGGGAAATATTGGTAGAGCGTGCCGATGCTGATACCAGCGTGTTCGGCGACGGCATTGGTGTTGAGCCCCGCCCCTCCGCCACGCTGGAGAATCCGAGCCGTCGCCTCGAAAATTAATTCAACGGTCGCTTGCGCGCGCACCTGCTGGGGCGTTCTTCGTTTGGAATCAATGGCTTGCAATTTTCGCGGCATTGCGTCACCCGGCCGATCAATCCGAGTAACAGAATACGAGCAATGCTCATATAATTAAAGCAGTGGCATTCTCGAATCAGCTCGAAGGGATGATTGTGAGAGTTCAAGCGATTGGGACGGGGATCAGTTCGGTGGAGGTTCTCCGCCAACTGCCGGTCGGTGCCGGCCGTCACGCGGGCTGAACGTCCGACCAGACTGCCTTCACTGGGCGGCAGACTTTTGCACTCCCGGGGCACTGTAAGCCCTGCTGTCATCGGACTAAAGTCGCAGCCTGCGGATGCTGAGCCGAGGGCCATGCGATACGACTTGCGGTCGTCCTAGATTACCATTGAGGGACTTCGTCATGACCAGCGTCGACCAAGCCGCAGCGCCGATCCTTGCCGCGCCGCCTCCCTGCAAGGGGAGGATGTCGTTCTTCGAGTTTGTGCGGACGATGCGCGACAACTCGATCGCCACCTTTGCTGAAGAGGCGTTCGAGCGCGACATTCTGATGAGAAGGGTGCTTTGGCAGCGCAGCTGCCTGGTGAATGATCCCGCCGGCATCAAACATGTGCTGCTCGACAACGCTGCGAACTACACGAAGACCAGTATCGCCCGCCGGCTGCTGGAACCCGGTTTGGGCAAGGGGTTGATCACGGCGGAAGGTGAGATCTGGCGCCGCCACCGCCGCATCATGGCCCCTTCGTTCGACTACCGGAGCATTCTCAGCTATTCGCCGATTATGACGCAAGCCGCCGACGAACTGATGGCCAAATGGCAAAAGCTTCCGGAGGGCACGACGATAGACGTTGCCGAGGCGATGATGCAAACAACACTCACCATCATCTCGCGCACAATGTTCTCTTCGGATTCGGATCACATCGTCGACATCGTCGGGCGGGGCGTTCAACGCTATCAGGCCGAGGTGCGACCGACACTCGCCGATTTCCTCGGCCTTCCTCAATGGCTTTCGCACCGAGCCAAGTTGCAGGCCAGCGGTCGGGCACTCAGCGAGTTCGACATCGCGATCAATCGTCTCATCGAAACGCGAATCCAAAACCCAGACGCCTCACCTAACGATCTGCTGGGGCGCCTTGTCGCTGCGCGCGATGAAGAGAACTCGGGCGGCATGAGCAGTCAAGAAGTCCGTGACGAGGTTATTACCATTTTCATGGCCGGGCACGAAACGACGTCGCTGGCGCTCACTTGGGTCTGGTATCTGCTCTCTCAGCATCCGGCTGAGGAAGCAAAACTCCATTCTGAGATCAAGACCGTGCTCGGCGGTCGCCCTCCTCAGCATGAGGACCTTGCCAAGCTGACTTACACGCGGATGGTCATCGAGGAAGCGATGCGGCTCTATCCGCCGGCCCATACCATCTCGCGCACGCCGCGTGCCGACGACGAGATTTGCAACGTGCGCGTCCGGAAGGGCTCGGTGGTGCTGATCTCGCCGTGGGTGCTGCATCGGCACCGCCGGTTGTGGGAGCGTCCTGGTGTCTTCGATCCGGAGCGTTTCGCACCGGAGCGCGCAGCGGCACGGCCGCGATTTTCCTATCTGCCGTTTGGCGCCGGGCCTCGCATCTGCATCGGTGCGGCCTTTGCCATGGCCGAGGCGATGCTGATTTTGGCCGCTATTGCCCAGCGCTACAGCCTGCGGCTCGCCCCCGGTCATAAGGTCGAACCGCAGGGGCTGATCACGCTGCGTGCACGCTACGGGCTGAAAATGACGATCAAACCGAACGACTGAATACAGAACGTCGGCGCCCCTCTGGGCCAAGGTCGGTCTTATCAGTGTAGTGCTATCGACCGGCGCGTGGTGGCACGGGTACCCAGGCGAGCTCCTTGCGGCCGACCTTTAGTCGCACGAGCGATCGGACCCGCCGCCCGCCGCACATCCGGCAGACCGTCTTGGCGCGCACGCTCGCCACCGGCATCTCCGGACCGAACCGTCCAATCAGATCCAGCACATCGAGTTGCGCCAGGTGCGCGCATTTGCGGCATTCGAAGGCCAATGTTCCGCGTTCGAGGACCTGCCGCAGCGTCCACCTATCCACATCTCGGTCGTGCAGATTGATGAGCATGTAAGTCTCATGCCATGTTCCCGTTTTGTACTCAAGTCGGCGCATCGGTATCATAGTAGGCATCAGTCCAAAACCACAGCCTGTCGCCAATTCGAGTCCCACTCGACCCGCCAGAAAATCGCGGGCGCGTAAGCGCGGCGTGGGCGCCGCACGAGACCCTACGGGGCCATCAGAGCAGGATAATTTTTCTAGTATTTGGCCCGGCCGAGATTTCAGTGCACAACCACCTGCTGCCAAGATCGATTTTTCGGCTGCCATTGGACAACAACCTGAAATCCATTTCGTATGCATGCCGCTCGCGCCGCGCGACGTTCGGGTGCGACGCGGCCGCAAATTTCAAAGAGAAGCAAGCCAATCGAGCAAGGCCTTATCGTCGCGCCATACGGATTTTCCGGGGAATTCTTTTGCTGCGGACACGGGTGCGTCGCCACTTGGCG
>Ga0126373_10001593_pt1 | contig 16232 bp, 14 predicted proteins | sample PanSoiMetPlot_11_FD_92545 | JGI IMG/M metagenome (GOLD analysis project Ga0126373, IMG submission 92545) | Tropical forest soil microbial communities from Panama - MetaG Plot_11 | ecosystem: Environmental > Terrestrial > Soil > Tropical forest > Bulk soil | place: Panama | collected 2016-02-17 | reverse complement strand
AGCGTCAGGCCGGCCAGCAGGATGACAACGACCGCGATGGCGAACGGCCAGGCCAGGTTGGAGTAAAACGAGAAGCTCGCCAGCAGCAGGGTCAGCACGGCAGCGATGACGGTCAGGGCCGACGCGCTGATGGACTCGCCCACCCTGGTGACCGCCTCGACGATCGCGGCGCGGGCTGGCGGCCGCGGCCTTGTGAGGTCTGCGAGCACGCTCCGGCCCGTTCCCGTTTTTCCTGGGTATAGCTCTCCGCCGGTGTCGTGCTGCCGGGCACGCAGCTCTTCCCGTACGCGGAACACGAGGAACAGTCCGTAGTCGGTGCCCGCACCGATCACGAGAACGATCAGCAGCAGCTGGGCGATCGGCGACACCTGGAGGCCGTGCTTAGCGGCCTCGGCCACCAGTGGTCCGGCGATCGCCACCGACAATCCGGCCGGGAGCACGGTCGTGATGGCGAGTGTGAACGACCTGAAGATAAAGACAAGCAGCAGGATGACGAACAGCACCGACAACCCCTGCACCCGGTTGCTGGTGTTGCCGGACGCCTTCTGCTGATCCACCTGCACGGCCAGGTCACCTGCCACGTGCGCGCGCAAGCCGGGAGGCAGGCTGGTCCGCGCGATCTGTGTCCGCAGACCGTCGACCAGGTTGGTGGCCCAGTCCTGATTCCCGCTGCCGGCGAACTGCGCCATCGCGATGAGCTGCTCGGCCTGCCCGTCGGGCGACCGGCCGCCGTTGATGACCTTGGTAATCCCTGGCACGATGGCCAGGTTCGCCTGCAGGTGGGCCAGCGCGGCAACGTCCGCTGGCGTCAGCGGCCCGCTCGTGGTCGCGGCGACGACGGGGATCGGCAGGCGGTTCGACGTTCCGAATGGCTTGGCCAGCTCCGCCGCCTGCGAACTGGCCGCGCTTGCTGGAAGGAACTTCTGGTTGTTTCCCTGAGTCACGCTGGACAGCGCCGGCAGCTGCGTCGAAGCGGCGATCGCTCCGGCGATCCACACCAGCAGCACCAGCCACCGGAACCTAACGCTGAACCGACCAACAGCCCCGTAAATTGCATCCACCCGCATGGTGAGGGATTTTACGGGAACGGCGACGATGAACCGGTCGCCGACCTAGCCGGCCCGGCGCGTGAGCAATGCGCTAGCCGCCGGCTGGTGCATCTTCGTCGGCGAGCGCATCGACCGCTGCGGTCAGCTGGCGAAGGGACGGGAGCGAGGAGTTGAGGCTCCGGCGGCCAGCCGCCGGCAGCGCCGCCAGCGCGCCCGCCAGGATCTGCTGATTCACGTCTTGCCAGTCGGCGAGCACCTCGTGTCCGGCCGGGGTGAGATCGAGCATGGCGGTGCGGCGATCGGCAACGCCCCCGGTCCGGATCACCAGGCCCCTGCTGGCCAGCCCGTTGACAAGGGTCGCCACCGAGCTCGGAGCCAGCCGCAGCAGCCGTGCCACCTGGCCGGGTCGCGCGCCGGGGTTCTCCGCGAGGCAGGACAGGAATTCCAGTTGAGCCACCGACAAGCCACCGGGAAACGAGCCGCCAGGGCCGCGGGCTCGAGCGGCGCGGCGCATCGCGCGCCGCAGCCGGGACACGGCGTCAGCGAGCGCGAGACCCGCCGGGTCATGCGTCGAGCCCTCAGTCCGAGCGGCGGCAGGGTCAGCTGAAGGCACTGGTAGCCTCTGGCGCTGCCGCGTCGACCGACGCCATCCGGTTGGGCGCACCCCGGAGCGGCTGAATAGTCATCGTGATCACCGCTGCGCAGGCCGCGGCCGCTGCGAGCAGCGCGAAAGCCAGCGTCCCGTCCGGATGGTGGCTCGTGCCTGCAGAGCCACCGATGTGCAGCGCGAGCGTCACGAGCGCGATGCCCAATGTGGTGCCGATCCCCCTTGCCATGTTGACCAGTCCGCCCAGCGTTCCCGCGGAGCTCGCCGCTCCGGTGCGCATGATCAGGGCGTTGTTCGCGGGAACGAGGACGCCGAGGCTGAGGCCGGCCAGACCGAGCAGCAGAACAATTCCTATCGTTGAACTAGACATAAAGATGAGCATAGTCATGACCGCGGCGCATGCGGCCGCGCCGATGCTGCCCCTGGTCCGGTTGCGCAGTCCGCGCGGAAGAACGGCCTCCGCGGTCAGGGCCGCGACCCCGAACCCGGCGGGCAGCGCCGACACGATGAGTCCCGTGCGCACCACGCTGCTGTGGCCGGCCAGCAACTGCGGCACCAGTACCAGTGGGCCGAAGAGCACGAGGTACCCCAGCAGCGCGCCTGCCAGCCCGAGCTTGATCCTGGCTGATCGCACGAACTCATGCGGGATGAGCGGATGCCGCGCGTGCCGCTGGCGGATCGCGAATGCGGCCCCGGCGGCCACCGCGATCGCAGCCATGAGCGCGCCGAGCGATCCTGGTGCCTGCAGGCCGCCGATGATCGACAGAGCCACGAGCAGCGTCACGCTGGCGGTACCGAGTAGCGCAGCGCCAGGCCAGTCGAAGGACGCGTCCTGGCGGCGCTCGGTGGTCCGTGGCAGCAGGTAGCGGCCCGCAACGATGGCTATGCAGCCGACGGGCACATTGATCCAGTAGACGGCGCGCCACCCCGCCGTCTGCGTCAGCAGCCCGCCGAGCGTTGGGCCGAGGCCGAGGCCGATGGCCTGCGCGGCAGCCTGGATGCTGAGGCCGAGCCGCATCCGGCCAGCAGGCGCGCTCGTCGCCACCAGCCCCACGCTGTTTGCCTGCAGCATCGCTGCGCCTACGGCCTGGAGTACGCGGCACGCCACCAGCAGGCCGAGCGTGGGGGCGAACGCGCAGGCGGCCGAGCCGACCGTGAAGACCGCGAAGCCGTAGCCGTAGACGAGCTTTCTGCCGATGGCATCGGCGATGCGCCCGGCCGGCGTGAGCAGCGCCACCAGGACGAGCAGGTAGCCGAGCGAAACCCACTGAACTGCAGCGAGTGGCGCACCGAAGTCGCGCTCCATGGGCCGGAACGTCAGGGTCACGATGCTCGCATCGAGCTGGCCCATGAAAGCGCCGAAGCACACGACGGTCACGGCCAGCCAGGGCGCCCACGGATGACCGCGGACAGCCGCAGGACGCGGCGCCTCGGTCAAGATAGTTCTGTAACCGAACATTCTCTTGCCAACTCTACCTGGCCACGGCCGGGCGGTGCACCACGGCCGGCCCGCGGATCTGCCGCGCAGCCGGCCGATTTCTGGCTGCCATCAGGCCAGGCGGCCTTATCGTGGCTACATTGACGAGGCCTTTGGCCGCCGGGCACGGACATGCCCTGGCAATGCACCTACCTGGTAAGTCTCCGGACATGCCGGGCGTGGTGCTGGCCTGGCAGCGCTATTGCCGACAGACTTCGATGAGGGCAGGTCCGAGTTTCGCCGCCAAGCGACCCGGTCGTGCCGCTGGAGGGACCAGGATGCGAGAACTGCACCTCGTCGCGGTGAGCGAGGACGGCAGTTACGCGATCCTGGCCGTGCCGGGGCGGAGCGAGCGTTTCCTGGTGCCCATCGACGACCGGCTGAGGACTGTCGCCAAAGGTCAGTTCTCCCGGCTCGCTCAGTACGAGATCGAAGTGGAGAATCCGTTGCGACCCAAGGAGATCCAGGACCGCATCCGGGCTGGCGAGACGGCAGAAGAGATTGCTGACGCCGCGGGCATCGAGCCCGACAAGGTGCGCCGGTTCGAAGGACCGGTGCTGGCGGAGCGGCAGTACCGGGCGCAGGAAGCGCAGCGGGCGACGATCCGGAGTCACGGCGACGCCGGGCCAGGACCGCGCCTGGGCGACATCGTGGGCGAGCGGCTGAGCCGGGCCGGCGCACACGCCGAATCAACCGAGTGGGACTCGCGCAAACGGCCAGACGGGAACTGGCAGGTCCAGCTGGAGTTCGTCGTCGGAGGCCGGACGAGTACGGCCGAGTGGATCTACGATCCTCGCCGCAGGCACGTCATCCCCGACGATGAGCAGGCGAAACGGCTCTGCCTGCCAGCAGAGGAGTGGGCCGCCATCGTCCTCGCCGAGCGCACTCCGACCGCCACGGTCACCCCCATCGGATCTCGCCAGCACGCGGGCTATTCTGACCAAGCCCGTGACTTCGAGCGCCGGAGCGCTCCCGCCGTTCGGAGTCGCGACGCCGCGATGGCTGCAGCGCCTGCGAGCAGGCCCGCCGCGGCCGACCAGCCAGGCCAGGATGACCAGGCGGAACCACAGGCGGGTGTCGCGGCCGCGAGCGCGACCTCCCAGCCGGCCCCAAGGAAGAAGACGGGCCGACCGCGGCGGGCGTCAGTGCCCTCCTGGGACGAGATTATGTTCGGAACCTCACGGCAGCCCGACTAGGCTGGCGGGTCGCTGCTACGTCGCCTCGGCTGACCGCCCGAGGGACTACAGCGAACGAGACGGGCCGACACGACCAGGGAGAGACAGAGCGTGCGCCGCAGCGCAGCTGACAGGTGGCGATCGGCGGCAGCCCGGCTGGCGGCTGTGGGGGCCTGTGGGCTCCTGCTGACCGGCTGTGGACTGCTGGGCAAGCCTCAGCCGCTCAGCGCGGACGCGCCCCTGGACATGTCCGTCACCAGCCCGGAATTCAGCGGCGGCGTCATGCCGGCCCGGTTCACCTGCCACGGGACGGGCGAGAGCCCGCCGATCTTCTGGTCTGGGGCGCCTGCGGGCACCAAGTCGCTGGCCCTCATTGTCGACGACTCAGGAGCGCCCATCTCGCCGCGGGTGTACTGGATCGTCTTCGACATCGGCGTAGGCACCACCGACCTCCAGATAGGGCCGCCCGCCTCGGCGCACAAGTCGGCGCAATCGACGCTGCCACCGGGCGCCAGGGTGGCCCTCAACAGCGCGGGCACCGCAGGTTACAACCCGCCGTGCCCGTCAAGGTCGGATAACAAGTACCGGTTCACCGTGTACGCGCTCAACACTTACCTCGGGTCCTCGCTCCCCCACAACGCGAAGCTGCTGCAGGCATGGACCATGATCGCCTCCCACGTCATCGGGCGCGGCACGCTCACCGCGCGGGCGCTGCCGGGCTAGGCAGCCGCTCGCGTCCACCGGCATCCGCGCTTGCGCAGGTAATCGCGCTAGAACCGCACGTGAGCGTGATCGCTTCGATACTCTCTGAGTGGCAATCTCTGAGTGCCAATTTCAAGTGCAGATAGTCGACAGACACGCGTAAAGTTCCCGAATTGCGTGACAAGGCGTAGAGCGTCCGACACAATCGCTGTTCAAGCACACATCGATAACAGCCTCCGCTCGGACCGAGGTGCTGGCACACGGGGGAGGCTCGCGCAGGTGGCCGCGCGGCCCTGGCTAGCGCCGCTCGAGGCCACGACAGTGGGATGGTGACATGATCCAGACGATCTTGATTGTCCTCGTGGCCGTGGTCGTGCTGATCGTCATCATCGCTGTGCTCGCCCTGCGATACCTGCGCGCCGACGACTCGGGCACTTTCGACGACATCCCCGACGAGCCACGCCCGGCCCGGCGACCCGTCCCGCAAGACCGCGGACGCCCCGGACCGCCAGCGCGACGGCTCCGGCAGTCCGAGCAAGTCACCGAGGTCTGGGCAGCCGATCGTACGGCCCGCACGCCGGACACACGTGCGCCGTCTGGGACCCGTGACCGCGCTCCCGGACCGCGCCAGACCGGCCCGCAGCGGGCGGCCAGCCAGCCCCCCGCGCGCCGGGAGGTGGCAGGTTCCCGACCGGTCCGGGCCGCTGCGCGACCGGACGGCCCGGACGCCGCGACTGCCAGCTGGGACTCGCTCTCTGACGTGGATTACTGGGCAGAGCTCGCGGCAAACAGGCCCGACATCACACCCGCGGCCAGCGGTCCTCTCCCGGCTGTACGGCACGGAAGTGAGCCTGTTTCCGACATCCGGCCCGCGGCCGGACGGCAAGGTGGCCGCGGGGACTCCGGCCATCACCTTCCCATGCGCAAGCGTCACCAGCCCTCCCGCCCGTCCCAGCCGGCCGCGGCGTCAGCCCGTACCACCGATGCTGGCCAGACCGAGCAGTTCGACGCGCGCGCCGCGCAAGCGGCAGCCGCGCGCTACAACGGCGATGCACCTGCCTCAAGCCCCGATGTCCTTGGCCGCCACGGCCAGCCTCGTCCTGCAGCGCAGCAGCCACGGTCCTCGGAAGCTCAGCGGCCGACTGGCTCGCGGCACACCCAGCCCGCTCCGACGGCCCAGCCCGCTTACCAGTCGCGCCCCCCGGCACCGGCAACCCCGCCACCGCCGAACGGGCGCAGCCATAGCCGCGCCGACGATGACCCGCTCACCAGCCCGTCGTTCCCTGCGGTCAACACCTCCGATAGCCGTTCGTACCGGGCCCGGCGGTCCCGGGGAGCTAGCCAGGCCGACGCGAATGGCCAGCCCACTACGAATGGCCAGCACGGCCGCCCGGCAGCCGAGCCGGGTACCACCAGTCACCAGTACATCGAGTACTCCTCCGCACCGCGTCGCTCCGCGAGCCAGTCCAATGGCTATCCGGCCGGGACGCCGGCCCAGGCGGCGGCAGAGCGCCAGTCCCCTGCGGCGCCGGCCGCCAACCCGTACGGCAGCTACGTCAGCCAGCCGGGCCCGGCGTATTCCGAGACTGCACGTCCGCAGCCGGGCCGTGCGTCGGCTGGATATCCGGAACCGCCCGCGCCGAGCCTGGCCGCTGCCGCCTACGGCGGCCATTCCGCCGGGCAGCAGGCAGGCTCAGCAAGCTGGTACACAGCTCCGGCTATGGCGTCCGGAAGCCAGCAGGCTGCGGCACAACCGCTGGGGCCAGCGAACGGCTACCTTCCGGCCGCAGGCCTGGGCGGCAACGGCCGTGGCGGCGGAAGCCACGCTCTGAACGGATCGCAGAATGGCGGGCCCGCCGGAATCGACTACAGCAGCATCCGCTACGACGACCCGGCGTACCCCGATGCTGCCGGAGCACTTCCCGGCTACCGATCGGCCGGCCAGCACGCTGCGCCCTACGACCAGCAGGGCTACGGTAGCCAGGACCCCGCCGCTGGCCAGGACAGATACGGGGGCTATCCCGGTTACGGCACCGGCGGTCGCTGACCGCTGCACCGGCAACCAGCAAGGGGACGAAAGCCGCCGGACTTGACAACACCCTGCTGTCGGCGACCAGAATGTGCCGACCCCCAAAGCAGGTGCCATGCAGCAGATAGCCCGAGATCACGCGCGGAGCTATCACCTGCACCGGCTCGCGACTGCGCTCGATTCCGCAGGCTTCCCCGCGACGGTCAAGACTTCCTACCCCGCCGCGCTGCACGTGTTCATGCCGGGCGCGTCCATGCTGGCCGAGAGCATCGACTGCGTTCCCGGCACCGACAATGACGGTCGCCTGCACTGGTATTACCGCTGGTCGTGGGGCGAGCTGCTGCACGACACGAGCGAGCCCGATGCGGCCGCCGCGAAGATCGCCGGGGTGCTGTCCGCGCGCTGACAGCCACCGCGAACCCGGCCGACCGCGCCCGGGCGGAGCGCTACGGGCGCAGGTCACGGTAATGTTTTCCAGCGGAGCATGCGCCCCTGGCACCGGCCGCCACGGTCGGCTGCCAGGGACGCGCGTTTTTTAGGAACGGACTCGGGTCCGGCGGTCAGCAGAGCGGAGGGATCGTCACGTGCAGGTTGCTCAGGCAGGCAGGCTCAGCAACGTCAGGTACGACATACGCGGACCGGTCCTTCGCCGAGCTCGCCAGCTGGAGGCCGCAGGACACGAGATCATCAAGCTCAACCTGGGCAACCCCGCCCCGTTCGGCCTCGACGCGCCCGAGGACGTCCTCAGCGACGTGGTCAAGCACATCGGCGACTCCCAGGGTTACAGCGACGCTCGGGGCATCCTGCCCGCCAGGCAGGCCGTGGCTCAGTACTTCGACCGGCGCGGCGTCGCCGGTATCACCCCGGACGACGTTTTTCTTGGCAACGGCGTTTCCGAGCTCATTGTCATGTCGCTGCAAGCCCTCCTCGACCTCGGCGACGAGGTGCTCGTGCCGAGCCCGGACTACCCGCTATGGACGGGCGCGATCAACCTGTGCGGCGGGCGGGCCGTGCACTACCGGTGCGACGAGCACGCCGACTGGAACCCTGACCTCGAGCACCTGGCGAGCCGGATCACCGACCGCACCCGGGCGCTGGTGATCATCAACCCGAACAACCCGACCGGAGCCGTGTACTCCCGCGAGACCCTGCTCGGCATGCTCGAGCTGGCCCGGCGGCACCGGCTGCTCGTGCTCACCGACGAGATCTACGACCAGATTCTCTACGACGGCGCGGTGCACTGCCCGGCTGCCGCGCTCGCACCAGACCTGCTGGTGCTGACGCTCGGCGGGCTCTCTAAGACCTACCGGCTCGCAGGCTTCCGGTCCGGCTGGCTGGTCGTCTCCGGACCGCGTGACCATGCAGCCGACTACCTCGACGGGCTTGAGCTGCTGGCGAATATGCGGCTCTGCCCCAACGTGCCTGCCCAGCACGCGATCGAGCCCGCGCTCGGCGGCCGCGTCGACATTACCCACCTGCTCCAGCCCGGCGGCAGGCTGCGCGACCAGCGCGACTTCGCTTGGGATCGGATGACGGCCATCCCCGGCGTGACCTGTTACAAGCCGGCTGGAGCGCTGTACCTGTTCCCGCGGCTGGATCCCGAGGTCTACCCGATTGCCGACGACGAGCAGATGATGATGGACCTGCTCGACCAGCAGTACGTCCTGCTTTCCCACGGCACGGGGTTCAACCTGCCGACGGCCGACCATCTCCGGCTGGTATTCCTCGCGGGCACGCCGCTCCTCGGCGAGGCGATCGATCGGATTGCTGCGTTCCTCTCCGGTTATCACCAGTAGAACGGAACGGGGTCGGTACCGGCCTGTGCCGCCGGGAGAGGAACGGTCAGGAAGCCTAGACCTGGTTACGCGGCCGTCGCCTGGCTGCGGCGAGCGACATGGTAATGCCCGCAATGACGAGCAGCAGACCCGCCGCTGCCCACGGCCAGGGGCTGGTCTCCTGGGTACACTCGCCACCGCCCGGCAATGGGGTGCACACCGTGCCGGGGCCGCCGCGGTTGAGGTAGCCGACGTAGAGCAGCGGCAGCCCGAGCCCGGCGACGATGCCGGCGACGGCCTGCTCCCTTCGGCCACGCCAGGCCAGCACGGCACCAAGTATCAGCGCGGCGGGCAGCACGAACACGCCGATGGTCAGCACCGTCAGGACGCCGAGCGCTGCGGCAGCGCCCGCAACCGCCCAGAGCCCGAACCAGGTCGCGGTTCTCATCGGCGGAAGTGCAGGTCGAGTTCGCTGGCGTACCGTCGGCCTAGTTCGTCACTGTGCTCGCGGATCCAGTCGGTGACGGCGATCGTTCCGGCGGCCGGCCCGGCCGTGTCCGCCAGCCCGGCCGTCATCGAGCGGTACTCGTCGGCCGTCAGGAGCGTGTCGCGCAGTACGACGCCGAGCACGCGGGCGAGCGTGGGGATGGCCGCACCGGGCACCGGCACGATGGCCGAGTGGCTGCCGACGGCGGCGCGGATCTCCACGACGAGCTGCCGGAAGGTCACCGACTCGGGTCCGACTGCGTCCATGGTGACGGTGTCGGACTGCGCGCCGAGATCAGTGCATGCCGCCGCGAGGTCGTCGACATGGATGGGTCGCAGCCGGTAGTTACCCCGGCCGCCGATGGCAAAGACCGGCAGGTGCCGGAGCAGCCACGCGATGTTGTTGAGCAGCACGCCGCCGCGGCCGAACAGGATCGCGGGCCGGGCGATCGCGTGCGACGGCACCCCGCACTCAGCGAGTGCCTCTTCCACCATGGCCTTGCCGCGGAAGTAGCTGTCCGCGGAGGTCCGGCTCGGGTTCGTGATGGACACGTGGACGATCCGCCGGATGCCTGCAGCCGCGGCTGCACCGAACAGAACACGTGAGTTGGCCACAGCCGCTTCGTGGCTCGCCTGGCCGTGCGCGAACCGCACCCAGTAGGTGTTGTACAACGTGTGCGCGCCGGCCAGCGACCGGCACAGCTCGTCCGGCGCGGCGAAGTCGAGCGGCCGGATCTCGACCTGCGTGCCGGCCGGAGCACGATCTGGGTGACCAGTCAGCGTCCGCACCTGGTGCCCCCGGTCGAGCAGCTGACGGGCGATGGCCGCGCCGGAGTAACTGAACGCTCCGGTGACGACGTCGAGCTGTGTCATCGACCTTCCCTTCCTCCGCCCGGCAACCGCAACCCGCCGAGCACATCAAGCAGTCTCGCCACCGAGCCCGCGCGCGCCAGGACGGCGAGCGCCGACGTACGGTCACCGTCCAGGCTGGCCAGCAGCTCCAGACCGAGGAAACCGGCGACGAGCGCCCTGGCTGCCTCGGCCGGAGGAATCAACCGGGCGGCCGCCGATTTCCCGAGCGCGCGTCGTATCGCTTGCTCGGTGAGCTCGCGCCATGGCTGAAGTCGCTCCGCAACCTGCTCGCCGAGGCCCGGTACCGAGTGGGCCGCCGTCATCATTTCGATGAGCACCCGCACGTAGCCCGCGTCAAGGTCGGCGGTGAGAATGTCGCGCGCCGCCGCGGCAAGCGCCGTGGCTGACGTGGCACCGGCGAGCAGGTCGCGGTAAGCGGCCATCCGGCGCGAGCTGACCTCATCCAGCGCGGCCAGCATCAGGTCGGTGACGGAACCGAAGTGGTAGAAGACCAACGCCTGGCTGTAGCCTGCCCGGCCGGCGATCTCGCGCGCACTTGCCCCGGCGTAGCCGACCTCCGCCAGCGCGTCGATCGCAGCGCTCACCAGCGCCGCTCGCACATCCGCCGACTGCGCGCCACGCGGCTTTCCCGCGCGCGGTCCCGCCTTCGCCATGGCCGTACCCTTTTGCCCACTCGCTCTGCACTGACCGATCAGTTTGAGCAACTGCTCAGATAGTAGCACCATCGAGGCCGCGTTAGCACTTTTTCCTCTGGCTTTAGGTGGTGACCTACAAGCCGGTCAGCCATCGACGGGTCGCGGCAGGAGACGTCAGCCTGATCACCGGCGGGCCGTCCGGGTCGGCGGCCCACGCGCGCATCCGCGCCCGTTTGCGAGCAAACGACCGGAAGTGCCAGAGGAGGATCGACTGGCGGGACAGCATCTGGCGGAAGCTCTCGGTGTTGCCATTGCAGATCGGGCGCCGGTCGAGGGAACGTGCAAGCGTGCGCCGGCCGAGCCGTGCGAGCGAGAGCCAGCGCGGATAGTCCAGAGCCACGATCAGGTCGGTCCGGGCAAGCACGAGGTCGACCCATTTGCTGTAGCCCGAATCGATGATCCACCGCTCGTCCGCGCAGATTGCCGCGATCCGGCGCCGCTGCTCCTCCGCGGGCACTTCTCTCCAGCCTGGTTCCCAGGTCAGGTCGTCCACGCTGTGAAACGGCAGACCGGTGCGCTCGGCAACCTTCCGCGCCAAGGTGGTCTTGCCGGAGCCGGTGACGCCGTCGATCAGCACCCTGTCGGCCACGCGGAGATGGTACCGACACGCAGCCGCAGACATCTAGCGTGTTGCGCGCCCGCCGGGCACCATAAACATCAGGCCGGCCAGCGCGGGCCGGCCTGACGAACGGAGGGGTTCGGTATGCCGGTCGTGCAGGCGAATGGGATCGATGTCTACTACGAGGTGCAGGGCGAGGGTGAGCCCCTCGTGCTCATCCCGTACCTGGCGGCCGACCAGGCGTGCTACGCCTTCCAGGTCGCCGATTACGCCAAGGAATTCACCTGCTTCACCGTGGACCTGCGCGGCGCGGGGCTGTCCGGCAAGCCGGAGGGCAGCTACTCGACCGAGCTGTTAGCCGATGATGTTGCCGCGTTCATGGAGGCGGCCGGGCTGGACAGCGCCCACGTTTCTGGGCTCTCACTCGGCGCGGCGACGGGCATGTTCCTCGCCGCCAAGCACCCGGCGATGGTCAGGTCGCTGTCGTTGCACAGCGCGTGGGACGCCACCGATCCGTTCCTGCGCACAGTGGTCGAGAGCTGGCGAGTCATGGCGCGCGGCCTGGACAGCGTCACCGACATGGTGATCGCCGGGATCTTCCCCTGGTGCTTCACGCCGGAGCTTTACGCGGCGCGACCGGAGTACATCGACTCGCTCGCGGATTTCGTTCGCAGCCGGCCCATGCCGTCCGTCGACGCTTTCCTGCGCCAGTCCGACGCCGTGCTCGGTCACGACGCCCAGGCGGTGCTGGGGTCGATCCAGGCACCAACCCTGGTCACGTTCGGCGAGCACGACGCGTGCACGTCGACGCGGTTCGCCGGCCCGCTCACCGAGGGCATAGACGGCGCCGAGCTGATCGTGTTCGCCGGCGCCTCGCACGCGCCGATCTACGAGGTCACCGAGGAATTCAACCAGCGGACGCTGGACTTCCTGCGCCGCCACTCGGGCTAGCAGGCCCGCTGCGTCCGCTGGCGGCCAGTCTGCACCGCCAGCGGACGCAGACCGTTAGCTCTGCAGGTTCTGGCCGAGCAGCATTCTCAGCGGGATGGCATCGCCCATGACGTTGTAACCGACGTCGTTGGGATGCAAGTGATCTCCGCTGTCGTACACGGGGTTGAAGGCTTGCGGGTCACTCGGGTCCGCGAGATCGGCAGCGAAGTTGATGACCCCGTCGAATTCGTGCTGGGTCAGGATCCACTCGTTGACCTGCTCCCTGATCACCTCGCCCGCCGCATCCTGATACCCCGAAGTGGCCACAGGCAGCGTCAGGAACGGCGTCAGCGTCCCCGCGTAGATCCGCATGCCGTGTGCGTGCGCGGCGGCGATGATCTGCTCGTACCCGGCCTCGATCGTCGCGGCGGTGGCCGGCGGATTGTCCAGGCCGAGGTCGGTGAAGCCGATGTCGTTGATTCCTTCCAGCAGGATCACCACCTTGGCGCCCGGCTGGTCGATCACGTCTCTGGTCAGCCGGTGCAGCGCGCTGACCCCGGCGAACGGCGAGTCACTCAGCACCTGGTTGCCGCTGATGCCTTCGTCCACGACCGAGAGCGTCGGCCCGCCGATCGCGTCTAGCCGCCGGGCCAGCACGTTGGGCCAGCGATCATTGGCGTTCGTGTCCGACTGGAAGCCGTCGGTGATGGAGTCGCCGAAGGCAACCACTGACCCCGTCACGCGGGCAGATCCCGGCACATCGACGCCGTCCGCGAACATCCAGCAGGTGACCGTGGTCGGGAAGTCGGCCGCGGTGTCTGTCGTCGCGAAATCACCGGTCGTGGAGATAAAGCTGTCCTGAATCGCGGTGGCGTGGAAGGTCGAGGGCCCGGACATCGACGGGACAAACACGCTGACCGCCAGGTCCTCGAGCGGCCGGACCTTCAACTGCACCGGGTCGCTGACGACCTCGGCGCCGACCGGGATCGTGACGCCCGTCTGGCCGTTGAACTGCAGTTGCCGCATGGTGCCCGGCACTGTCTGGGCGCCGGTTTCAGCCACCGCGACCGACGCGTCGCCGATCGTCAGCGGCGCGGTACCGAATGCATTGCTCAGCCTGATCCTGACCCGGTCGCCGCCGACGCTGGTGTAGACGATATTGCGAACCGTCTGGTTGGTGAACTGGCCTGACCCGGCCGGGCAGGTCGGGCTGAACACATTCCCTGATCCCGACATCGGGCTCGAGGCCCACGTGCCGACCCAGGCGGGGTAGCCCTGCTGACCCTGCTGCGCGCTCTGCCCCGACGCCGAGAACGCGACCAGGGGAGCGACTAAGGCGGCTACCGCGCCGGCTGCAACCGTGGCACGCAGCCATGGCCGTCGCAGTACTCCCGTTGTGACGAGACCGGGCATTCGACTGTGCTGCATGAGGACTCCTTTCGAGCGGGGATGGGTCCTCTGCTGTGTGGTGGCGCGGGTGCAGTGGCAGTCCGATAACACCCAGTTACCACCGTTCGACAGGCTATGCCCGGCCGAATGACCGGCGCTAGCGCGCGAGCGCGGGGCCCTGGGTCGACCGCGGCTGGTCCGGCCACGGCAGCCGGCGGGCGGACTGATCGCGCCGCACTCTCCCGAGCCGCAGGAGCCAGCCGGCGATGCCCGCCGCACCCTGCATCCAGCCGACCTCAGGCGGCAGGTCCGGCGGGCTGACCCGGTGCTCGGTATGAGACCACCGGACGCCGTCGTCGTCAGCGATGCTTCGGCTTAGTACGTCATCGGCGAGCGCGCCGGACCACTCCAGCCAGCCAGCGTCACCGGACTCCTGATAGCGGTCCAGGGCCATCTCTCCGACCCCGGCGGTGCCGCAGCACTGGCCGAGGTTGTCCCAGAACCCCGGATACAGCCGGGCCGGGAGTCCGCTCTCCCGCACCGCCCGGCGGCAGGAGTCGGCATGCTGCCGCCAGCCGTTTCCGGGGTGAACGTGGTCAAGCACCTCGAACAATCGCAGTGTCCCGGTCGGGCCGTGACACCAGCCATAGCTGATGGAAGCCTGACCCTCCTTCGGCGGGATGCGGGTCGGCACCGCGATCGTGCCGTCCGGTCTGCTGCCGAGACGCACCAGCCGATGGGCCGCGGCCTGCGCGACTTCGATCAGGTCGGGCCGGTCGAGTGCCGCGCCGGCGGCGGCCAGCGCACAGCCGATGCCGGCGGCTCCGTGGGAGAAATTGGGCATCAGGTAGCTGATGTCAGGGTGGGCGTACCAGTCCGGCTCGCCGTCGGTCCACACGGCTCCAGCAACCAGTCGCTCGGCGAGGACACTCGCTGACTCAGGCTCGCAGTCGAGATCGAGCAGTGTCAGCAGTATGCCTGCCTCGCCGGCAATGACATCGCGCCACGAGCTCAGCGTCCGTCCCGACGTAGCTGCCGCGGCGAGGTCAGCAATCGCCCCGCGCGCGGCAGTTGCTGCTCGCTCGTCCCGCGCCGCCTCCGCCCACATGCGGAGCGCGGTCGCGTGGCCGGCCAGACCGGTGTACAAGCCGAGCTCCTCAACAGACAGCTCGTCGGCCGTCCGCACTCTGCGCAGCAGGTCCGCCCCGCTCGCTGCCGCCACGGATTCGAGCCGACCGACGGCTGCGAGGGCGGCATCGTCGAATTCGTCGATGCCGCTCAGCCGAGCTTCGGCGAACGCGATCAGAACACCGGCCGTGCCGCTGTAGAGGTCGTCGACATCCGGTACGGCTGGCTCGCGAGTCTCCCGCCAGCTGAGACCTCCGTCCGCTGGCTGCGCGGCGCGCACAACCCAGCGCAGCGCCCCGCATGCCGCTTCGACCGCGTCCACCGACCTCGCCCCCGCTCTGTCAGCTGCGCGGTGAGGCGGCGCGCAGCAGTCGCTACGTGTTGCGCACGGCCCGGATCGACTCGCGCAGCGACGCCGTCGTTGCCAGCACCGCTGTCGGCTCGTATCCGCAGTGTGCCATGCAGTTCGCGCACCGCGGGTCCTTGCCGCGGCCGTAGGCGTCCCAGTCGGTGGTCTCGATCAGCTCCTTGTACGTCTGCACGTAGCCGTCGGCCATCAGATAGCAGGGCTTCTGCCAGCCGAGCAGCGAGTACGACGGGATTCCCCACGCGGTGCAGGCGAAGTCAGCCTTGCCCTCGAGGAAGTCCAGGAACAACGGCGTGTGGTTCAGTCGCCAGCGCCGCCTGTTTCCGCCGTCGAAGGCCTTGCGGAAAAGTTCCCTGGTCTCGGTGACACCGAGGAAGTGCTCCTGGTCGGGCGCCTTCTCGTAGGCGTAGGCAGGCGAGATCTGCATGCTGTCGATCTGCAGGTCATCGTTGAGGTAGTTGAGCACGTCGATGACGGTCTGCGGGGTGTCGGTGTTGAAGAACGTGGTGTTGGTGTTCACCGTGAAGCCGCGCTGCTTGGCCTCCTTGATGGCCGCGACGGCCTCGTCGAAGACGCCTTCCTTGCACACCGACTCGTCGTGCCGGTCGCGCAGGCCGTCGATGTGGACCACGAATGCGAAGTAAGGCGATGGCGTGAACTTGTCCAGCTTCTTCGGCAGCAGCAGCGCGTTCGTGCACAGGAACACGAACTTCTTCCGCTTGACCAGCTCGCGGACGAGCACGTCGATCTGCGGGTGCATGAGCGGCTCGCCCCCCGCAATCGACACCATGGGCGCCCCGCACTCCTCCATAGCTCCGAGCGCCTGCTCCACCGGCATCCGCTGCTTCAGCATGCTGGCCGGCTGCTGGATCTTGCCGCAGCCCGCGCACTTGAGGTTGCAGGCGAACAGGGGCTCCAGCTCGACGATCAGCGGGAACTTCTTGTTGCGGCGCAGTTTCTGGCCCATCAGGTAGGTCCCCACCCGAAGGCT
>Ga0126373_10001590_pt1 | contig 16238 bp, 34 predicted proteins | sample PanSoiMetPlot_11_FD_92545 | JGI IMG/M metagenome (GOLD analysis project Ga0126373, IMG submission 92545) | Tropical forest soil microbial communities from Panama - MetaG Plot_11 | ecosystem: Environmental > Terrestrial > Soil > Tropical forest > Bulk soil | place: Panama | collected 2016-02-17 | reverse complement strand
GTATGGCTGATGTCTGTCAGTGGCACGGAAGTGTTGAGCTTGATCAAGTGAAGTGTCCCTAGCCGTAGTGCTCCCGTAGGGAGTGCTACGGAGCAGGGGGTCCGGGGGGTTTCCCCCGGTAGAGGGGTTTGGTTTTTAACCCCGAAGGGCAGGGCCATGCCGGGCAGCCTGTCTCGCCGCTGTGGAGTTAGGGCGTAGTTCACCGCCGCGGGAGCTGTCGTATTTACGTGATTCCCGCGTTGCGTATATACTCTGACCTGGTCGAGGTAGCCGGTATCTTACCCCGGTCCGACCGGCGGCCCGCAAGTCCCTCTCGCGGGTTCCGGCCGGGGGATCTTCTCTCACACCAGTCCCATACGTAACGACGTGCGTGATCACAACCTGACGCCCGTGTCAGGTGACGCGCATGTCACGCCCCCCGGGACACCCCGATGTCCCAGTGAAAATGCCCGATCATCACATGCCAGTCGAACCCGCCCAGCGCCCCGATGATCAGCGCGAGGACGAACACGACGATGACGATGACCAGCATGGTTATCAGCCAGCTCGGGATGCGGTTGAGCATGGAGGGCCTCCTAATGGTGCAGGGCGATCAGGGCTATCAGGTCCGCCGACCCGGTGCCGAGGATCGTGCACAACAGACCTACCCCCCACCGGACAGTTGACCGCCGCTGCGTCTCGCGTTCCTTCGATTCGAGGATGTGGGCGGCGGCGTGGTCCTCCAGTCCCTTCTCAACCTTGGCGACATCTTTGACAAGATCGGTCACCTGGATTTGCAGGGCACCGACTCCGCGGGTTCCGTGTTCGTCTAGCCAGTCCACACGTTGGGCCAGCGCTTCGAATTCACGGCGGGAAACATATTCGGCTGTCACGCTCGCATCCCTGGTTATCCGGCCCGGCGGCGATCCTGGTCGATGCGGTCTCCGGGGACCGACCGCTGCCCGCCAGTGGACCAGGTTCCGAGGTCCTGGCGCCACTGCCGGTCAGCCCGCCTCGCTGCGGCTTTCGCCAGCCCCGACCGGTAGCGGAACAGGCGGACCCGGCATGACCGTCCCCACCCGTGGGACCGGCGTTCGAGTTTCCCCCACTCCAGGACAGGTGACCAGTCGGGGGTTATGTGCAGGTTGATGGGGACCCGCCACGTCTGGTAGTACAGGGCGCGCATGAAAGCCCGTTCGTCTTCGGTGCGGCCGCCCTTGTCGAGCCGGCGGAACGATTCCTTGCGGCGCGAGTAGACGAAGATCCGGGCTGCCCGCGGGGCGTTGGGGTTGACCTGGTGAGCGCGGATCGCTGCCATCAGGACCCGGCGGGCCGCACCGTCATAGCGGACCGACAGGGCGTCCCGCTGCGCACCGGGAGGCATGTCAGCCCCGCCACCACTTCGGCACCGGTTTCGGCGGCTTCACCGGCTTCAGCGGCGTGTCAACCCACGTGATCCACGCCTCCCCGGTCCGGACATGCCTGATCACGAACTCCCGGCGTTCCCTGGACAGAGTGTCGATGACAGGCACCCAGTCCCGTTTCGCGCCGAGGAGCTCCGCGAACCGTTCCGTGTCTGACCGGTCTTTGGGCGGGAATACGGCGGTCCAGTAGGTTTCGGAGTGCATGTCCCGGAGCGCGCCCTGGGGACGCTGTTTCATGGCCACAACGGTGATGCCCTGGGAGCGGCCTTCCCGCCAGTACTGCTGGACCAAGGCCCGCATCTCACCGGACAGGGACTCGACGTAGCCGACCTCATCGAACGCGACAATGGTGTTCGCTTCCGGTTTCCACAGCCGGTGAAGCAGGTCCGCGATCTTCGCCTCGTGGTACTGCTTCCGCTGCAGCCCCATCCGCTTCGTGCGCGGCCAGAAGATCACGTTGGTTTCCTGCCGTACCTCGTTCCAATCGTCCGTGATCGGCCACCCGAGCCGGTGAATGGTCTTGTCGGCCGGCTTAGTGCAGATGATGACCGCCCCCGTCTTGCGCAGCCGCATCCGGTCTTGCAGCTGGGTGGCCATCAGCCATGTCTTCCCCGACCCGGTCGGGCCGATGATCTCCTCGTGCTCTGGGTCCTCGCGACCCCGCTCGTCCACTCCCCACGCGGCGATCATGTTGTCCCCGATGGCTGACCAGGGGGCACGCTGGGGTGGCCGGAAGTTCGGGTCGCGCCGCCAGTCCGACGTGGAGGCCCGCTGGGTTTCCGGCTCGATATCAGCCCGCTGAACAGTCACGATGACCCCAGGCTGATCGAATTCAGCAGTTCCCACGGCGGCTCAGGCGGCGGCGGGTAGCAGAACGGGCAATCTGCCCGCGGTTTGTCGCACGTGAACATGTGATGCAGGAACATGTCGAATGTGGGCGCGCCCTTGCGCGGCGGTTGAGGCGGCTTCGGCGGCAGGTCGGGCTGCCAGCGGCCGGTGTTGGTCTTGCGCATGACTAAGCGGCGTAGGCGGGCTGCTGGGGCGGCTGCTGGCCGTCCTCGAACTGCACTGCGTGGGCGATGTGGTGTGCCCACACCGCGAGGCCGACCGGCTGGAGGGCCATGAGGAGCTTGAAGTACTTCATGAACCCGCCGGCCGGGCCGGTGAACCACGCCACCAGATCCGGGCTGTCGCAGATGATCTCCGCGAGGGCTTCGGAGATGACGGGTTCCTGCTGGGCGAACGTCACGCCGCACACATGGTCCCGGATCGCCCACATCTGCCCGGCCGGCATCAGCACGAACCTGATCTTCGCTTCGATGTCCTTGCGGATCGTGGCGGTGATCCGGACCTTCGACTTGCCGGAGCGTCCCGAGGACGGCCGGTCGCGTAGTCTCCCCGGCGGCTTGTCCGCAGCCACTTCCGGTTCGGGTTCCGCCGGCGGCGGGTCGCCGTTCATCAGCCAGTCCGGGAGCTCAAGGTCGTCGTCCGGGTAGACGGTGCGGACCGGGCCGTCAGGGCCGGGTTCGGGGATCGCCTCGCCCGCGTCTATGTCATCATCGGGCCCCGGGAGGAGCGCGAGTTTCTTGACCTTCTGGGCTTTCGCCCAGTGGCCGCGGGCATAGTTCCGGCCCGGCCTGATCATCTCGTGGCAGTCAGGGTCCCCGCATGCGCAGGCATGGAGGGCAACATCTTCGGTCCTCGTGGTCATAGGGGCTACGATACGGCTATGCCTGCTGCTGAGGAACGCAAGCGAGGCGGTGCGATCCGGTACCGGACCATATGCCCGCACGGTAAGGACCGGGGGCATTGCAAGGGCCCGTACATACATGTTGCCGTTGTGCGCAAGAAGGGACCCCGGGGCGGGCGGACTGTCGCCGGGCCGGTTAGGAGATAACACCCATGTCCGACAACGTTCTTCACCGGCTGATCGATGCTGTGACCGGCCGGGCGAACATCCCGCCCAGCGAAGCTGACGCGTTGCATGACGAGGTGACCCCCGGGTATTCGGCGGTGCCTCTGTCCGACGATGAGCAGGCTCAGCTTGACGCGCTGAAGGCCAAGGCAGACCTGGCCGCGTCGAAGCAGGCCGAAGCCGCGGACCCGGTCTGATGCCAGACAAGAACAAGCGCCGCGCCGAACTCGAAGCCGAGCTGAAAGCGCTGGACGAGGACGACGACGAACCCGAATACGAATACGAGATCGGGCGGGGCGACAACTACGCCCGCGTGTCGTCCAAGTCCCGGGCCGGCCGGAAACTCCGCGGGTTCTTCAAGGACTCGTTCGGCATCGACCTGGACGACGAACCGGAACAGGACGAACCCGAACCTGATGAAGGTAAGAAGGCGGACAAGGACACCCCGAAGGGCCGCGGCCAGCAGGGCGGCAACGTTCGGGCGTTCGGCAGGACCGTCCGGGGGGCCTGAGTGCCTATCGGCGGCGGGGGCAGCAAATACGGGTACGCCCAGCTGGAGGGCCTGTGGATCAATGCCGGGGGCCCGGCGCGGATGGCTCCGCTGATGGCGGCGATCGCTGAAGCCGAATCCGGGGGGAACCCCCGGGCCCGTAACCCGTCCGGTGCTTCCGGGTTGTGGCAGATCCTCGGTAACCCGTTCCCTGGTGACCCGTTCAATCCGGAAACCAACGCGCGGATGGCTGTGGCGAAGTGGAAGTCGCAGGGCCTCGGCGCATGGGTCACGTACACCAGCGGGGCATATAAGCGGTTCCTTCGGAAGGGCGTGTCTCCGGACCTGAATGTGGGCGGCGGCGGGTATCAGATCGGCTACCGGAACCCGCTGCGTAATGTCCGGGGTCTGGTCCCGGAGCGGATAGACCAGGGCGTCGATTATTCGGGGAGCGGGCCGGTGTTCGCGCTCGCGCCGGGCCGTATCGTGTCGACCACGAACCCGGGATGGCCGGGCGGCGGGTTCATCACGGAGCGGATCACCGGGGGGCCGCTGGCCGGCAAGTACTGGTACACCGCCGAGAACATCCGCCCCCAGGTGCAGGTGGGTCAGCAGGTCACGGGGGGGACGGTCATCGGGCAGATGACCGGCGGGATTGAGACGGGGTTCGCTGCCCCGCCGCCGCATCTCGGGGAATCCCTGGCCCGGCTGGAGGGGCAGTGGAGTTCTTCGCAGCAGTCGACCGGGTATGGGGTCGCGGCTTCGGATGTCCTGAAACTGACGGGCGCGCCGCCGGGGATCGCGACGCCGGGGCAGGCTGTCACCGGGACGAGATGGCCGCCGCCGTGGCTGGTAGGCATCATCGCCGGGGCGAACAACGTCACGGGCGGCAGCGGCGTGCCCGGCGTGCCCGGTGCCGGGATCGCCGACGCGATCAGTAACCTGACGAACGCGCTGGGCGGGATCTTCCAGGCTGTGGACTGGCTGTTGCAGCCGTCGAACTGGGTGCGGATCATCGCCGGCGTCGGAGGCGGGACGCTGGTCCTGGTCGGCGTGTTCAATCTCTCGGGAGGCCGGGTGGCGGGGGCGGGCCCGCCGAGGAGCGTCCAGCTCCCCCTGGGGATCTTGTTCACGTGGGCCGGGGCCGTTCTCCTGTTCGTCGCGTTCCACAATCTGGAGGCTGGGAACATCGGGGAGGTGCTCGGGACGTTGCGGGACAAGGCACAGGCCGCATCAGCGCCGAAGGCGACGCCATGACTGTCATGGCGGCGGAGGCGGGGACCGCTGAGGCTGAGGCCGGGGCGGCGGAAGCGTCGGCGGGTGCACGCCAGCAGATACGCCGGGGCGGCAGGACCCAGCAGGGAACCCAGGCGCGCCGGACGGGCGGCAGGACCCAGCAGGGAACCCAGCGCGGCCGGTCTGTCAGGCCAGGCCCAGCCGGGGCGAGCCAGCGGCGGCAGCCTCCCTCACGCCGCCGCAACATCCCAAGCGTCAAGACAGGCAAAGGTTCCGGGACCAGCTATGAAAACGCCGTCCTCGCCGAGTTCGTCCTGGCGATCGTCCTGGTCGCGGCGACGCCGTTCGCGAAGAAAGACGCACCCGGCGTGTCGCCCTACGGGGCTCAGGACTTGTTCCAGCTCACCGCGATCGCCGGAGCGTATTTCCTGCTCGCCCTGCTGGCAGGGGTGAACCGGGGCGCGGGACGGTTCTCGGCGTGGTTCGGGCTGCTGATCCTGCTGGCGGTGGGGCTGGGTGAGGCAGCGCGGATCGCTAAGCTTCTTGACGTGTTCGGGTTGCAGACGAAACAGGATGCGAAAGCGGGTGGCGGGCAATGACGATGATTACCGAGAATCTGACGCCGGCCGCGTCGATGCGGGAAGCCGTCCGCTACATCCGGCAAGTCGCCGAGATCACCCAGCAGCAGGCGATCGAGCGTGCCCGCGAGATGGAACGCATCCGCGGGATCAAGGACATGGTGTACCGGGTCCCCCCGTTCCCCACGGCGACTTCACTGGTCATCCGCGGGCAGAACATTCCCGTTGACCAGGGTTACTCATGGAACCTGAAGATGATCACCGGAGTGCTTTCTGCATCGGACAGCGTTGCCGCGTTCATGGGAGAGGACGCCAACGGATACCTCATCGGCTATGTCCCCGCCCCGGGTGCCGCGCCCGCGCAGAACGTGTTCCAGATGACCTGGACATCCAGCCAGAAGGTACTGAAGGCCGGCGAATCGATCTTCCTGCGGACATCGGGAACGGGGAACCTGTCGAACGTGACCGTGTTCGGGGTCCAGATCCCGGCTGAGGAACTAGGGAAGATCATCTCATGACCGAAGTAGCTGAACCGGTCCTGCTGGAGCGGGGACGGTATGCGCTGACGGAGATGCCTGACGGGTCGTGGGTGATCCGCCGCGCCGGGCCGCTGTGCGAGACGTGCGAGGCATGCGGGTGCGGGGACCAGGACGATTCGCTTCCGCCGATCCCGAAGATGTTCGTAGACGTGATGACCGGCAAGGTTCAGGCCAACGTCAAGCACCTAATGGGCATGCTGAAGGGGGCAGGTCGTGGCTGAGGATTTCGCGGACGAGATCGCGAAACGAGCCGCGTCGTCTGCGCGCCGTTCCGCCGTAGTGGCACTCATGTGCGTCATCGTCCTCGTCCTCGTCCTCGTGATTGACAATCAGATCAAGCGGGACCTGGTGAAGAAGGTCGCCGAAGCGCGGGGGATTGTCGATAACTTCGCGTGGCAGGCGGGAGGTGCGGAGGATGGACGACCGGCGGCCCAGCCCGCTAGAGCTGCTGATGTCGCTGGCAGCGACCCTGGTGATGGTGTGGTCAGTGCTGCCGCCGCAGGACCGGATGTGGATACGGCTCCGGGCAGCGACGGTCACGAGGCGGCTTCTGGACGTGGCGGCTTCACGCGAGGGCCGGGCCGGGATGAAGGATGAGCTTTCGGGCCGGGACCCACGGCTCCGGTACGTGACGGCCTACCGGCTCGGGATGTGGCGCGACCGGGTCATCGCCTGGGTGAAGCCGTGACAAGGACCAGCTACCAGGTTCACGCCCGCATCCAGAAGAAGATCATAAACCTGGATGCGGGTGACGGCCACGCGATCGTGTGCTGCTGGTCTGATTGTGACCGCCCCGGTTACGCCATGTACACACATGTGTTCTGCGAGCATGACCCCGGTGAGCCGTGCGAGCGCGCGGACACCCGGCTCCTCGGGCAGGCGGGACGGGTGGCGCACCTGAAGTTCGCGTTCTGCTCAGCCGGCCATCTCGACTATCACAGGGCGAGCGAGGGCGGGCAGGCGCTCGCGAACATCGCGGACACGGGCCGCGCGTACGGGAACCACACGCCGGGTAGCCGCGGGCGGTACGGGTGACCCGCCCCGATATCGGGCTCGCGAAGGACCCGGCTAGCGTCAACATCGTCCGGGGGGACTGGCAGGTCGGGCCGTCGCTGATCTGGGTGGACGCGGCCGGGGCGTGGCCGGTGTACGTGGATTCACGTGAAACATCCGGCCGGGTGTGGCGCGGGAACATGGTCGGCACGCGGATGACGTACGGCACGGTCCGGGAGCTGCACCTTCGGTGCGGCCGCTGCGGCCAGTCTGTGATGTGCCTGTCACCTGATGTGCGGGGCGAGTCGTACCGGGTGATGGTGGCTGACATGACAAGCGGAATCCTCGCCCATATGCGCCGGAGCCACGAGGACGTAGTACCATCCTGATCAAGCCCCGACAGGCATGCTCTGTCGGGGCTTTGCCTGTCGGGCGATTCGTTAGCGTCCGGAGGCCGCGGTGATTGATGTTCAGGTTGGTCTGCATGTCTTCCTGATCGTTCTGATATTCGGCACGCTGTGGCGCGTCTCGCAGTTCCACCTGATGGCGTCGCCGAACCCGAGCTTGCAGCATCTCGGCAAAGCCATGTCCACCCAGTACTGACAGGAGCATGTGATATGGCGCAAGGTGCAGCCGCCGGCGGTGGCGGCGGGGCGGCCGGGGCTGGCGGCGGCGGTAACCCGTTCCAGCTCGCTACCAACCTGTACGCGGAGAAGAACAACGTCGGAGCGACCACCAACCTCACCACCGGGGCGTCGCAGACCCCCGGCGGCGGGCAGGTCAACGCCGGGCAGTTCCTCCGCAGAGTCCTCCTGATCTTCCGCACCAGTACCGCGGGAACCGTGGCTACTGCTGGTGCCACATCGGACTTGCCGTGGAACATCCTGACCGGCGTCGACCTGGTGAACGTTGACGGGTCGGAGATCCTGTACGTCATGGGCGGGTACGCGCATTACCTGACCCAGAAGTACGGCCGGCCGTGGCTCGGTGACCCGGGCACCTTCCAGGACGCCTCCCAGTCAACCGCGCTGGTGCCGCAGTTCACGCTTCCGCTTCAGCCCGAGATCCGCTGGTCCGCCGGGGTCCTGGCCAACACGGACACCCGGTCGCAGTACCGCTTCGATTACGTGGTAGACACCGAGACGAACTTCCTTCAGGGCGGCACCGGTTTCACGGTGCACCCGGTGGTGAACGTGACGCCGTACATGGATGCGTGGGCGCAGCCCGACGCAACCGACTTGCAGGGCAACCCGAACCAGCCCTTGCCGCCGGGCCTGAACCTGCAGAACAAGCGCCGCCACCAGATCGGGCAGCTGAACGCTGCCGGGTCGGACAACATTATTCAGTCCGCCCTGACCGGCAACGCCCTCCGCCTCCAGCTTCTCATCACCCGCGGCGGCTCGCCGTCGCTGCGCACTGACGCGCTGACGGACCCGGTGCTGTGGCAGATCGATAACCGGTCGCTGGGCAAGTACTCGACGAACCCGCGGCTGGTGTCCGGTGCCGCCACGTCGAACCTGGGCGGCGACATGCTGACTATCCGGGAGAACGAGTTCTACTCGAACTTCTTCTACACCCAGATCGCCAACGGCGGCGGCGTCGCTACGGCGTTCGTCGCCCACTCCCGCGAGGTCGGCGTCTACGTCTTCCCGCGGTTCCTAGACCCGGGGAACCTGTACGGCGAAGGGTGGCTGTACACCGCCAACTCCACGAAGGAGATCTTCGAATCCACGTCGGTCGCCGGCCTGGGTGCCAGCCCGACGTGGGAGCTGGTGACGGACGAGGTGTACCCGGTCGGCCCGGTTGACGGGTCGCTGACGGACATCTGACATGGCATACGTGGGCCGCGCTAACTTCCCGCCGGGCGGGATCGGGTACATGCGGGGCTCTGACTTCATCGCCGAGGGATCGGGAGCAGGAGCGGGAATCATGGCGCAAGGAACTTCAAGTCTCGGTCAGGGCCTCGGGTCGGTCGGCGCGGTTGCCGGGCAGTGGGAACCGTCAGTTCTGTACCTGATCGGGCTCGTGATCGGCGAGATGATCTTTTTCCATATCCTCAGCCGGATACTCAAGTAGGAGGCGTGGTGGCAGTGCTGAAAGACAGCCGTTTCTGGCTGGGGTTCCTCGCCGGGTATTTCTTCCTGGTGATCTTCCCCCAGTTCAACCTGCGGCTCATGGGCGTCAAAGCCAGCGTCGGCAAGGCCTGACGATGAAGGGCACCGCGCAGTCGTTCCTCGCCGGGATCATCATCATCGCGATCCTGTTCGTCCTCGTCCGCCCGGGCAGCCAGGGACCGAAGCTGGTTTCTACGGTGTCGGGCGGGCTTCAGGGGCTGATCGGCAAGGCGACCGGCGGCGGCTCGTTCCAGCGCAAGTAGGGACGGCCCTGGATGGTTGATGCCCGCGGCCCGGCCGGGTTGCGTCATACTGCACGCCCCGGTGTGTCGTTTGCCCAGCCGACACACATGGTGATCGGCAACGAGCTGCCGCCTGACACCGGCCTGTGGCCATCCACGTATTACAGCGAGCAGGACCAGCCCGGCCCGTCGCCGTCCTCGCCCGGCTATGTGATCGGCGGGACCGCCGGCGGCGGGAACGACGGGTACTGGGGCGCTGACCCGCGGGCTCCGTTCATCACCCGGCCGGTGTTCCTGCCCGGTGACAGCCCGGCCGGGATGGATTCGGGGACCCGGAACAACCCGGACGGGTGGCGCGGCGGTATTCAGGGGTTCAACGACAAGCTGACAGTCAAGGACCGCCACGCCTACTGGGATGTCGGCCGGCCGCAGCGGCAGGGCACCGACTTCTCCCCGGCGTCGTCGCCGCCGAACACGTACAACAACCCGCTGCAGGAACCGCCCCTGGCGGAGCTCCGGACATTGAACCGGACGGTGTCCTACCAGAAGGGCACCGATACTTCCCGGAACCAGGACGATCTGTCCCGCCCGTACACATGGCTCGGTGAGCAGGGCTCCGGCTATTCCCCCGTCTACGGGGGGACGCCAGGCTTGTACCAGCCGTACGGGACTCGGGGCGGGGTGCCGTACGCGATCGTGGATCCCACGAACGGCGACGGCGGCAGGGAGGTGGTGTGGGCCGGCCCGCCGCACGGCCTGCACTCCCTCACCTACCCGGACGGGGCGGACACGCTCAGCATGTACGGGGCGCGGCCTCAGATGCGGCCGGTTCGCGTCGACCGGCCTTCGAACAGTCCGCAGGCCGGGCAGTCGTTCTCCCAGACGGTGCAGCATCAGGGCGGCCCCCCTCGCGGCGTGACGAGCTCCGGGCAGGCGGTCAGGTATGAGGGCCGCGGATGGAGGGGACAGTGACCCGCGCGCACCGTGCCACACTCGGGCTCCTGATCCTCGCCGCGCTGGTCCTGCTGGCAGCCGGGGCGAAACTGTCACCCGGCGCGAGCCTGAAGGTGCCCGCCACCGTCACGGAGGACTGGCCGGCGTTCCGGCCTCCGCCCGGCCGCCCGGTGCTCGGACCTGACCAGCACATCGGCGGCTATGTATATACGCCGCACCGGTACCCGCCCGCATGCGGGAATGACATCTCGATCGCGATCCGGGAAGGGTTCCAGACGATGGCCCTCCCGAACGACTCGGATGCGCTGTGGATCGCCGGGAGCCCGAGTGAGGCTGAACTATGAGCCAGCCGCCGCCAGAGGCACCACGCCGCGCAGAGCCGCGTACGGGCCGCAAGGAGAACGTGTTCACCCGGAAGATCGGGCCGCTGCCGATGTGGGTGTGGCTGCTGATCGTCGCCGCGATCATCATCGCGTGGGCCCTGTTTGCCGGGAAGAAGAAAAAGAACCAGCAGGCGCAGGCTGCCTCCGCGCGGGCCGGAGCCGGGCAGGTCCCCCAGTTCGTCAATCAGACGTTCGTCGGGCCGGAGCCGCCGGAGCCGCCGGAGCCGGAGCCGCGGCGGAAGAAGCATCACCGCCGGGACCGTGACCATGATGACGACGACGATGACCGTAAGTATCACCGGCCGCCGCCTGAGCCGTTGTCGCCGCCGCGGAGCCGGTTCGCCCCGTTCTCCCCGGGCACCATCCCGGGCGGCGCGCAGCCCATCCCGGCCCCGGTGAACCAGGCGACCATGGGTAGCACGAATGGCTGAGCTGATCGGCGGGGACGACGCCGCGACCGTCGCGATCTACGCGGCGCTGATGTATGACATCATCTCGGCGACCAATTCCAGCCCGCAGACGACGGAGATCAACGCCGCTGCGCGGGCGTCGACGTTGATGAAGTGGGTTAACATCGGCCTCGCGCAGGGTGTCCTGTTCGTGGGGATCGGGATGTGGATCGAACGGCCGGGCAAACGATGGCGGCCCCTGCTCGGCGGCGGGCTCGCCGCGGTGCTGCTGTATGGCCAGTACGCTCACGCGAAGAAGCGGGGCCTGGAGAACGGGGGAACGCCGACCGAGACGTACGGGCCTCCCGCTGGTGCCCGCACGTCGTGGGCGAAGGGCGGTTACGGATGAGTACCCCCGTCAAGCTCGGGCTGGCTGCCGCCGCGCTGGCCGTCTTGTGGCTCGCGGTAAGGCAGCCTCCCCGCCGCGGCCCGTACTGGCAATACATGGGGCAGGCCGGCGGGGCAGGTCCCGGGCAGACCGGAAGCGGGGGACCCGGACCCGGGCAGGTTTAGGCTAGGTCCATGCCGCCCCGGGTCACCCTCACCAATCCTGTCAAGCTGGGATCACAGGACCCGTCCGGGTCGGAGTCCATCAACCCGTATTTCCCCGGCACCGGGTGGGATGTCGTGTTCACTCCCGCTGACCTGGCAGTGCGGGAAACCGAGTTCGAGTGTTACCACATCGCCCTGGACGGCCCCATCGGATCGTCGGCGGTCGTGCTGATCAACCGCAAGCAATGGGACTACGTGTCTCAGGCCTTCGCGAACGGGTGGGACCCCAGTCAGCCGATGATCATCAGGTACGGGCAGTCGGTTCAGTTCTGCTGGAACCGGGCGTTCACGTCGCCGCCCTACAACAAGACGACCAATATCCAGCCGACTGTTACCTTGTGGCTGCGGCGGCTGACTGTCCGGACCGCTGACCGGACCCCGCCCGGACCGGGTGAGGTTGCCGATCTCGGCGGGTTCGAACCCTCCTACGTGCCGGGGATCTGATGGGCTGGGAATCCAATAACGTCTTTCAGACCATCATCATTACGGGGGCTGGCGGCGGTGAGTTCGTCTACGACGGAAGCGGAAACCTGCGGATCGCGATCGTCGGGCAGGACACCGCCGACCCGGTTCAGGGCATCACCTGCCACGCCGGGGTGTCCCAGTTCAACGCGTTCGGCGCGTACCTGATCCTGATCTCCGACTCCAACAATACGATCTTCCAGTACTTCGATAACGGGTCAGCGGTTCAGGGTGCGCTGGTGTTCTCCGGCGCATCGGCGATCGGCACTGACCCGGTGACCTCCACGACCTACGGTGCCGGGCAGACCAACATCAACGCCACCTTCGGTGACCTGCTGAACGTCATCGGCTCGGCTCTGACGTTCGCGACGACCCTCACAACTAGGTCGGCGGGCTCGCGGATCAACGTCGGCGGCGGTTCCGTCCGGCCGTCGTTCCAGTTCGACGCACCCGAGCGGACCACGGCATCCCATCTTCAGCTGTGGCTGGAAGGCGCGAGCCCGGACGGCACCAACCCCGCTCAGATGCTCATCGGGGCAGTAGCCGGGGCAGCGACCCTCACACCCGTCACGAAAGCGCTGACAGAGGCGCAGGGCAGCCTGGCCCTCATCAATGCGTCGCTCCCGGCGTTCGTGTCAACCGCATGGCAGCAAGCATCAGTCGCCGGCGTTCTGACCGGGATCACCGGTTCCGGGGGACTGTCGGGCGGTGTCCCGCTGGTCCAGGGAGATCACACCGCGTTCACGGTCACGGCGATCACCGCCACAGCGCTGTCGAACACGTGGAACATCCCGGCCGGGGACGCCAACGCGGATACCACCTACCGGCTGACGGTCTGGGGCAACGGCACCGAAGGGACCACGGCGCAGAACCTCACGTGGTCGATATTCCTGAACGGTGCCGCCACGTCACAGTCCGCGACTGCGGCCGCGCTGACAGTGTCGGGGGCGTTCCGCTGGCACGTGGAGATCATCTTGCATGTTTCGACGACCGGGGCAGGCGGTAACGGCAGCGTCAACCTGTCCGGAACCTGGGGCACCACAGCCAGCCCGACCGTGGAGAATTCGTTTGTGTGCGGGTCCGCATCTGCGACCGGGCAGGCATTCGACACGACCGTAACTAATACTCTCGCGCTAGCGGTCGCGTGGGCATCAGCGACCGGCGCGCCCACGATCAGCAGCATCGGCTCGACATTCGAACGCATCGGACCCTGATACGTATCGCATACGTATGGACGTGGGGAAACATGGTCGTGGTATGCTGTGTTCGTGGGGCCGGGCGTTTCTTCCAGGTTTCGCTGGCCCCGCACGCGCGGCCGGGTGCTCGCCCGGCCCCCCTGGGTCCGCCCCGGCCGCGCCTCCAGACGAGAGAGGCCGGAACAATGAGAACGGTTCGCTACCTGGCGGTAGCCGCCGCCGCCGCTCTGACAATGCTGGGATGCACGGGCGCGTCGGCCGACACCACCTGCCCGACCGCGTTCGGCTCCTACGTGTCATGCGTCCAGATGCCCGCGAACACGAGCACGCCGATGGTGGGTGAGGAGATCACGGCAGGCGCGAACTCCGCGGTGGGCACACCGTGGATGGTCACCGACGCTTCTGGCGCGCCCATGGCGTGGCTGGACCTGTACGGGTTGTATGCGTTCGGCAATGGCGGCAAAGACGCCGGCGGGATGATCTGCTCAACCTATGTATTCCAGGCGTGGGTTGCGTGCCTGACACCGGAGGGAACGTTGTCGCTGACTCCGACCGGCCCGGATGGGCTGACCGGATCTGCGGTGACGCTGACCGCCCGGGATGTCTCGTTCCTGCATTGCCTGGAGCATTCGACGCCGTACTACTGCCGGACCGCGCTAGCGGCCGGGAAACTTGGAGGGAAACCATGAGCATCTGGGTTCCCGGTTACGTTGAGACGAACCGGTTCTTCGACGCCGAGCACTGCCCCGACCCTGCACCCGCTGGCTACGAGGGCTGCCTAGTGTATGCCGGGGGCTCCAGCGCGGCGCACGCGTGGGATCTCGACGAGATCAGGCGGGCGAAGAGTGTCGTCAAGCGGATGCTGCCCGTCTGGGTGCCTACTCCCGGCTCGGACAACCCGGTGAAGGCGGGGCAGGATTTCGTGGCCTGGCTGAAAGCACATAACGTGCCGACGAGCAAGGAGGCGGGGTACCCGGTGCACCTGATGTGGGACGCAGAGACCGGGAAGGAACCCGACCCCGGCTGGCTTGACATCGCCTGCCAGGTCACGTCGGCGGCCGGGTGGTGGAACCTGATCTACGGCTCCCTCAGCGTGATCTTCTTCCAGCCGCCGCGGGACGGCTACGTCGTGGCCAATCCGACCGGGCAGCCGCACATGTACCCGCATCAGATGGTGAAAGCCACACAGTACGCGTTCAACGTCCCGGTGACCGGGGGGACGATCGATCAGTCCCTCGTGTCGGTCGAGCTCGCCGGCCAGCTGTGGGCTGTCTGATGGGCAAGAAGGCGGGCGGCGGTGAGGGAAGCTCGGGGAGCCGTAAGGGGTTCCGGTTCTCCCGCGGCGGGCCTTCTGGGGGAAGCATTTCAAGGGGAAGCCGAAGGGAAGGGATTCGAAACGATGAGCTGGGCTAATGGGGGCAGCTATGCTGGTAACGGTGAATGCTGCCTGAAGGACATCCGGTTGCCGTGGCTGTTCCGTCAGCGCGGCCTGAACGAGACCGGGCTGGTGACGAAGCTATGAGACGCCAACTGGCTGCCGGGCTCGCGGCGGGGCTGCTGACCGGCCTGGCCGTGTCGTTCACCATTCTTCCAGCTCACGCCGCCGCCCCGGCCGCTGGCCGGGCGTGCCAGACCGGGAACTATGACGCCGGGGTCAAGGCACCGTCACCAGACGAGGCGGTCGCTGACTGGGAAGTGCTCTCCACGTGCGGCTACCCGTACCTCCAGGTCCGCGCCGAGTGCCGCAACGCCCAGGTGCAGGTGCACTACTACGTCTCGGGCAAGACCGATGTGCTAGAGCATCAGGTCACCGCTCCGTGCACCTCCACCTATCCGCAGATCATCGCTGCGGCCCACCGTCAGTGCACCCCCTCGGGCACGTGCACGTCGTGGGTCACCTACTGGAACCTGTAACCATGTTCCTCCTGGTGGTCCTGGCGGTGTGCGCGGCGTGGTTCGGTGTGCTCCGCGGCCATGTGCCGGCGGGGCGCACCGACCGGCAGTCGGCCCGGGATCGGTGGCTGAACGGACCGCGCGAGCCGAGGACGATCTGGCAGCCCGCATGGAAGGACCAGCCGTGACCGTACCCGAGGAAGCCAACCAGGCCGCTGCGCAGACGGCGCAGGGCTCAGGTTGTGACGCCATTACGTGGAAATCCGGATTCGACGCTGGTGCCGCCGCTGAACGTGAACGCATCCGTCCGCTACTGGCTGCGCTACACGCCCTCTACGACACGGTATGGAACAAGACCGGCACAGTCGAAATCGACATGCACGGTTACAACGGCCTCAGCTACGACGACACGAACGCCATTGATGAGGCGGCCAGCGCCGTCGAGGACCTGCTAGCTGCGGGCGAATTCGCTGACCTGCTGGCAGGTGACCAGCCGTGACGGCCAGCTATGCGTGTGACTGGTGCCACGCCGGGTTCCCGTTCGGGGAGCTGAGCGAAGTCAGGATCAAGAACGTCTACAACCAGCCGGCCGGTCTGCACATCTGCGCGTCCTGCGGCAAGGATGTGATGCCCGAGCGGGTACACCCCATGCTGTCCTGGACTGCACCGATGGAGCCTCCGGAGGGGGGGAGCTAGTGAGGATGCGGAAGTGCGCTGAGTGCGGGCAGGCGGTAGCGGAGTCGGCGGCGATCTGGATACTGCCCTCCTGGCCTAACCCGTGGAACGCTCAGACTGCGCTCCCGTTCCACCGGTCATGTGCCCCGGAAGTCCGGCCTCCC
>Ga0126373_10001589_pt1 | contig 16246 bp, 3 predicted proteins | sample PanSoiMetPlot_11_FD_92545 | JGI IMG/M metagenome (GOLD analysis project Ga0126373, IMG submission 92545) | Tropical forest soil microbial communities from Panama - MetaG Plot_11 | ecosystem: Environmental > Terrestrial > Soil > Tropical forest > Bulk soil | place: Panama | collected 2016-02-17 | reverse complement strand
TACGCCCTGCCCTCGTAAATAGTGAGCTAGGCGGTTGGACCGGGTGTTGAGCTCGGCATAGCTGAGGCGCTGTTCTCCACTCACCACTGCCGTTCGCTCGGGCGTGCGCGCCGCTTGTCCGGCAAACATCTCGGGGATCGTTTGCTTCGGGTACTCCGCCCCCGTTCGATTCCACTCTTCCACCACCCGCTCCCGCTCTCGCTCGCTCAAAATCGGCAGCGTGCACAGGGCAGCTTCGGGATTGTTTGCAGCAGCGCTGATCACACTGCTCAATGCGCTGGCCACATTCTCGACAGCCTGCAATGAATAAGAGTGCCGATCGTACTCCAGGGTCAGCCGCAGTGCCCCGCTTTCATGCAGGCAGGAAAGCCCGATGTTGAAACGATCGAAGCAGCTGTACGTCTGCGTCAATGTGAACGCTAAGGTCCCGACTCGCTCTGCCGGCGGGGTTGCATCGTAGTCGAACAGGATCGGCAGGTACTGGAAGCCGGAATTTGCGGTATGGGTGTCCAGTTGCTCGAATATGAAGCACTCTTGCCATCGCACGGCTTTCGAAAGAGTTTCCTTTACCCGCTTTGCGAATGCAGCAAACGACAGTTCATCTTCTACCTGAGACTGCACTGGCAAATATCTGTGGAATAGGCCGACGGCCGATTGCAAGTCTTCAAATCCCCGGCCATCGCATCCGAACCCGACGGTGATTTGGGAGCGGCCGGTGAGCCGTGCCAATAGCGCGTTCCAGCACGCCAGCAGAAACTCGGCGGGCGACATGCCGATGTCGACCGAGCTCTTTTCCAACTTGGCCACGGTTTCCTCGCCGACCGGCTGACTAAGCAAGGATGGCTCGAAAGCGGTTTCTGCCGGCGGCTTCCGTTCCAGGGGCAAGCAGAGGGACGTGATTCCCGCAACATCCAAGACACGGCAGTAGTCCTGCCAGTAAGCTCGGCCGGCCTTTGTCTCCTCTGCTTCGAGCAGCGCATTCTGCCACTCGACGAAATCCGCATATTGCAGGACCTCGTCCTGGGCAAGGCTGCCGGTGCTGTAAGCGCGCGCAAGGTCCACAGCAATGTTTTTCAAACTGCAGGAATCCGCGCACAGAGAACTTATATCCAGGAGCAGCACATGACGGCTCGCCGACAACTTGCACAACGCGCCGTGAACGGGCGGTCCCAGCTCGTGATCGAAAGCGGTGGCGCGTTGTTGATCCGCAAGTTCCCTAAGCTTCGCACCCTGTTCTGCTGGTCCAAGATTGCTGATCTCGAACTCCTCCCAACCGGAGGCGGTGTTCTCGAGAATCACCTGGAAGGGAAACTTTACGCCCGGGCTACGGCGGAACACGGTTCGCAGGATCTCGTGCTTCGCGATGACCATCTGCAGTGACCGCTTTAGCTGGCCGGGATTGATCTCCCCCTGGATCGTGATCATCCCTTGCACGCGGCAAGGGTTGCCTTGGCCCAGGGACAGCAAGGACCAAACCCGCTGCTGTTGGGGAGAGAGACTGAAACCTGCGATGTTCTGTTCCATGGGGTTCACTTACGCGCAGGAAATTGTCCGGCCGCTTACGCTTGGCTGACGGACTTGCGCTTCATGCCACGCAACCGGCGAAGGCTGACCTCCTCAAAATTCTTGAGTTCCTCTTGGCGTTGCTGCTTTTCCCATTGATCCAGTTTGGATAGCAACGAATCCGAGTTGCTATTCGGTTGTTGGACAACGCACTCCAGCAGGGTTACGTACTGCCCGAGCATTCGCTGTATAGTGCTGGCCTCAAATAAATCTGGATCATACAGCCAGTTGCCCGACAGTTCCTGGTCTGTGCCGTTGATGAACACTGCCATGTCGAATTTCGAAGGTACCTGGATATCGAAGGAAGACAGCCGCAGTCCGGGCAGATCGCTGGCGCGCTTCGGCGTGTTCTGCATGACGAAAAGTGCTTGTACGATGGGGTTATGCGTCAGCTTGCGCTCGGGTTGAAGTTCCTCTACCAACTTGTCGAAGGGCACATCCTGGTGCGTGTAGGCACCGAGGGCTACTTCACGCACCCTGGCCAGCAGATCGCGGAAAGTCGGGTTGCCGGCAAGGTTGGTGCGCAGCGGCAAAAGATTGATGAAGAAGCCGATCAAGCCTTCCGTTTCCACGTGGACCCGGTTGGCCATATCGGTGCCGAGCACAATGTCGTTCTGACCAGTCAAACGCGCCAGCAATACTTGGAACCCGGCCAGCAATGTCATAAACAAGCTGACGCCTTCGCTGCGGCTAAGCGCTTTCAGTTTTTCCAGGAGACCTTTGGAAAGGCGTACGGGTTCCATCTGGCCTCGGTAGCTTCTCCTGGCTGGCCTCTCATGATCGGCCGGGAGCTTCAGAACGGGGGGTGCACCCGCCAACTGGTCACGCCAGTATGAGAGTTGCTCCTCCAGTTTTTCTCCCCGCAACCACTGTCGCTGCCAGACTGCGTAATCGGCATACTGAATCGGCAACTCGGGGAGAGGCGAAGGCTTGCCAGTCAAGGAGGCTTCATACAGAAGCGCTAATTCCTTCAACAGGATTTCTGTTGACCAGCCGTCGCTTGCGATGTGGTGCAGATTGAGTAGGAAGACGAATTCTTGGTCAGAGAACCGCAGCAGTTTGGCACGCACCAGCGGGCCAGTCTGTAAATTAAAGGGTCGCCGTGCCTCTTCGGTCACAATTTGCTGTGCTGCCTCCTCGCGCTCAGCGGGCGCAACGCACGCCAGGTCCACAGAATCGACTGGGATCTGCCTGGCCGGCATCACTACCTGGACAGGCTGATCGTTGTCTTCGGCGAATACAGTTCGCAGTACTTCGTGGCGGCGCACGATCTCGGTCAAGCTCTCCTGCAGGGCGTTCTCATTCAAGGAGCCATGCAGCCGGATGACGACCGGGATGTTGTACAGGGGATTGTTCGGTTCCAGTTGATCAAGGAACCAAAGCCGCTGCTGGGCAAAAGACAAAGGCAGGTTGCCAGTCCGCGGCACCCGCAGAAGGGCGGGTGCTGCCGGGGCGGTGCCGGTTTTCTGCGCGGCTTCAATGCGTTCCGCCAGGCCGGCGACCGTGGGAGCCTCAAAGACACTGCGGACCGGCAGTTCGACGTGGAACAACTGCCGGATACGTGAGACCACCTGGGTAGCGAGTAGCGAGTGTCCGCCCAATTCGAAGAAGTCATCGCGAATTCCCACCGTCTCCAGCCTGAGCACGTCAGAGCAGATGGATGCGACCATCTCCTCGATCGGGGTGCGCGGAGCGGAGTAGTCTCCCTCGAGATCTGGCCTGACCCGGTCAGGTGCTGGTAGCGCGCGTCGGTCCACTTTGCCGTTTCCCGTAAGGGGCAGGGTGTCCAGTACGATGATCGCAGCTGGAACCATGTATTCCGGGAGCTTTTCGGAAGCCAGCCGCCGCAGGTCGGGAACCAGGTTACGAAGCAGCTTACCTGCAGTCGGGTTGTTGCCGTAGGCGCGCAACGGCGTCAGGGCATGCTGTTCGGCGGGCGCTCTAGGCATCACATCAAGGCCGCAGGCATCTTTCTGGCGGAAGATGACGTCGTAGCTTCCACTCGGGCCAAAAGCCGACCACTTGATCTCGACACGGTATGGATGCTGTTCGCCTAGGCTCCAGAACTCTTCTGGATCGATTCCTCCAGCGTCGGCAAGCAAGTCACGCAAGTCTGCAACCGTTCTGGGGAGGGACTCCGAGCGAAGCAGTTGCATGGCATGCAGGTCTGCGGCGATGCGGGCATTGGGAACGGCAGCAATGGCCAACATTGTAGGTTGGCTCTCGGCCAGGGTCTCGCGAACGTCCTCCACAGTAAGTGTGCTTTTCCGCCAATCCAGCCACGGACACTCAGCAACGGACTGCCGGCGCGGCCCCACGTGCAAAATCGCATCGTAACGATATTGCACCATCTCGTTTCGCCCACGGCCTCGCTTTACATGAGTAGCGACATGTCCGATTTCCGGAAGCTGCCTTTGCAGCGCCGCAAAGAAGTTGGGATCCACGACCAATTCTTCTTCCTGCGAGAGTCGTCTCTGGATGCGCTGGTGCAACTGCTTGCACCCCAGCGACGAGGGTGCAAGCTGCAGTTGTACGGCGGTATGGAAGCTCTCGAGCAGTGGCAGGCTGCGTACATCACCGACGTAGATGTTGCCTCCAGGTGCCACGGAGCGTGCCGCACCTCGAAGCACATCGACCAGGTACTCGAGGGTGGGGAAGTACTGGATGACCGAGTTGATCACCACGACATCGAAACTCCCGGGCTCAATCCCTTCGAAATTGTCAGCCATGCGCTGCGATAACAACACATTCTTCAATCCCAGGGCATCGGTCGCTTTTTGCAGCAAACGCACCGCGTTGGCGGAGAAGTCACAACCCATGTAGTGCTGGCAAGCAGGAGCCACACGGAACAGCAAGAGACCAGTACCGCAACCGATCTCCAGCACGCGGCGAGGCCGCAGGGCCATGATTCGTCCCACCGTAGTGTCCACCCACTCCCGCATTTCTTCAGCGGGGATGGCCTGGCCGGTGTAACTGCTGTTCCAACCCACGATATTGAAAGTCGCGTCGGCCTCGACCGGCTGGCCGTAGTTCTCCTCAAAGACCATAGCCCACTGCGACACCTGTTGGACTCGGCTTTGTTCCAGCACGTCCTTGTGTTCGTCGCTTATTCCTTCTGTATTCGCAACCACGTAGGCGACCAGTTGCTTATTGCCGGGGCTGTCCTCGCGTGCGATTGCGATTGCTTGCCGCACGCCGGAGTGTTCTGACAGCACGGACTCGATCTCCCCCGGTTCGATACGGAAACCTCGAAGCTTAACTTGGGTGTCGATTCGTCCCAAGAACTCGAGGTTGCCGTCGGGCAGGTAACGTGCCAGGTCGCCAGTCTTGTACAACCGTGCGCCGGGTTGTGGTGAGAAAGGATTGGCCAGGAACCGCTCCTGAGTGAGTCCGGGCCGGTTTAGGTAACCGCGGCCGACGCCCACACCGCCGATGTAGAGCTCGCCCGGTATTCCAATTGGTGTTGGGTTCATGTACCGATCCAGAATGTAGAGTTCCGTATTAGCAATCGGGCGGCCGATGGGGACTGATCCGGACACAAAATCTAGCCGGTCGACTTCGTACACGCAGCACCCAACCACCGTTTCCGTCGGCCCGTACTCATTGATCAGCCTTGTTTGCGGAGCGTTCTCTCTCCAGAAGCGGACGCTGTCCGCCAGCAGGTTTTCGCCGCCGATGATGAAAGCATTGGTGCGTCCCGCCGCTTCTTCTGCCAGTAACTGGCTCAGTATCTCCAGGTGGGCCGGTGTGATTTTCACCAGCGCGCGTGTATCTCCGTCGCGTAAGGCCCTGGCGAGAGTGTCCACCCCGAGATCGTCGGGCAGCAGGTCTACTGTCCCTCCCACCATCAACGGCGAGTACAGACTGGTAATGGTCAAGTCGAAGGAAATAGAAGAATGCACTGGAGCCGACTGCCCTGCCCGAACGCGGTAAGCCTTGGTGGCCCAGCTCAAGTAATTCACCAGTCCCCGGTGCTCGATCATCGCGCCTTTGGGCTTGCCGGTCGATCCTGAGGTGTAGATAACGTACGCGAGATTGGCCGGACCTGCGTCACTGGCGACATTGGCGGAACTCTGTTGCCCGATGCTGGTCCAATCGGCATCGAGGCAAATCACTTCGATTCCGGTCGCCGGCAGTATTGCCTTCAGCTGTTCGGTAGTCACCAGGACCTTAACGGCAGAATCCTGCAGCATGAAAACCAGCCGCTCTTTCGGATACGCGGGATCAAGCGGAATGTACGCACCGCCCGCTTTCAGGATTCCAAGGCAACCGATCACCATCTCGACCGAGCGCTCGGTACACAAACCCACGAGCGCATCCGGCCCAATGTTCCGGCCCTGGAGGTAGCGTGCCAGCTGGTTCGCTCTCTGGTTCAATTCCCGGTAGGTGAGCCGCTGAGTGCCGAAAACCAGCGCCACCGCATCGGGGGTACGTTCCACCTGACTTTCGAACAGTTGGTGCACGTCGCGGTCGGCCGGGAATTCAGCAGTCGTGTTGTTCCAGTCCACGACGAGTTGGTGATGTTCCGCCTGTGTCAGTATCGGCAGTTCCGAAATCCGCTTTCCGGGATCGGCGGCTGCCGCCTCCAGCAGTACCTGAAAATGTCCCAGCATCCGCTGGACCGTGCTGGCATCAAAGAGGTCGTTGTTATATTCCGCGAGACAGAAGAGCGCTCCGTCGTCCAGCTCGGTCACAAATTGGCAGAGGTCAAACTTCGCGGTGTCGCTGTAAATTTCCACCGGCTGCAGCGTGAGTCCGGGCAATCGCAACGCATATCGAGGGGCATTCTGCAGTACAAAAGAGACCTGGAATAGCGGGTTATGACTTAGGCTTCGTTCGGGGTGGAGTTCCTCCACCAGTTTCTCGAACGGCATGTCTTGGTGCGTATACGCGCCGAGCGCCACCTCGCGCACGCGTCCGAGTAATTCCCGGAAGGTCGGATTTCCAGAGAGATCCGTCCGCAGAACAAGACTATTCACGAAGAATCCGATCAGGTCTTCAACCTTGTCAGTCCAATTGCGATTCGCAATCGGTGAGCCGACAACGATATCGTCGTGCCCCGTGTAGCGTGACAAAAGGGTCTGAAATGCCGCCAGCAGGGTCATGAAGAGCGTCGTGCCCTCCTGTCGGCTCAATCGCCGCAGCGCATCCGCCAGATTCCGGGGTAGCTTTAGCGCAACGTTGCCGCCGCGGTGTGTTTCTACCATCGGGCGCGGCCGGTCCGTGGGCAATTCCAAAACTGGGGGAGCGCCCTCCAGTCGTTTCTTCCAGTACGCCAGTTGTTTGTCGAGGACCTCCCCTTGGAGCCAGTCCTGCTGCCACATGGCGTAATCGACGTACTGCACCGCAGGGTCGGGTAAAGGCGAATGCTCGCCGCGCGAGAACGCTTCGTACAATGCGGCCAGTTCTTTGACGAACAATCCCATCGACCAGCCATCTCCGGCAATGTGGTGATTATTCAGCAGAAGGATGCAATCGTCCGCACCCAAGCGAATTAACCTGGCGCGGAGCACCGGGCCCTTACTCAGGTCAAACGGGCGTCGGGCCTCACTGTGGGCCAGTTCCAGAGCTTTCTCTTCCCGTCGGTTTTCCGGAAGAGTTGTTAAGTCGCTGTCCGGGATCGGGACGGGCGCGGGATCTGCGATCACTTGTACCGGCACATTATCGATCGTGGTGAACGTAGTGCGCAGTACCTCGTGACGACGGACGATCTCGTCAATTGTCCGCTGCAGCGCATCACGATCGAGTGTACCGCGCATGCGGATAACCTGGGGCATGTTGTAAAACGGGCTGTCGGGTTCTAACTGGTAAAGGAACCACAGACGCTGCTGGGCGAACGACAGAGGCAGTGCCTGGTCGCGGCTGACGGACATGATGGCCGGAGCCCGCAAGCCTTCCTGGCTGCGCTGCGCGTTGTCGATCGCTTCGGCGAGCCTGGCCACCGTCGGGCACTCGAACATCGTGCGGAGCGGAATCTCAACCCGGAACGTCTGCCGTAAGCGCGTTATCACTTGAGTGGCAATTAGCGAGTGGCCGCCCAACTCAAAAAAGTCATCGTTACTCCCGACCCGCTGCAGCCGAAGCACCTCGGTCCAGATGCCTGCTAGTACTTCTTCCGTCGGAGTGCGAGGCGCAACATAGGTTCCCTCGGTTTCAGGCCGTAGCTGGTCGGGAGCCGGCAAAGCACGCCGGTTGACCTTCCCGTTCGGCGTTAATGGGAGAGCCTCGAGCACCACGAAGGCCGACGGCATCATGTAATCAGGCAACTTGTCGCTGAGTCGCCGCCGCAATTCGGGTACAAGATCGCGGATAAAGCGCCCCTGCAGGGGGAGGTTGGCAAAACTGCTCCAAGATTTTGGTGCGGCGACTGAACGACTGTGCGGTACCAAGCGCTCCGCCGCGCGTTCGTTACGATTCCGCAGCACAGCCTCGAAACTCCCGTCGGGCGCTTGGTGTGTCCAGCTGACTTCTACCTCGTATCCGAGCTTGGCCCCCGCACTCCAGAAATCCTCCGGTTCAACCGCAGCACCGGCGTTCTGCGCAGCTTGGCGCAGTTCGGCGGCGGTGGAAAAACCGTCGCCGTTCGCAAGCAGTTGGCGCGCGCGAGCCGCACTGGCAATGCGCGCATTCGGTATTCTCGTCACGTGTAAAACTTCAGGCCGTGTATCTACCATGATCTGCTGGAACCCTTCGAGGGTCAGGTTCCGTTTCTCCCAATCCAGCGTGACACAATCCACGGGCATGGCGGGTTTGGAGCCAATCCGCAGTACCACGTCATAGCGGAACTGCGTCATCTCGTTTCGGGCGTGGCCGCGCTTCAGCTGAATCTCCACGTCGGAAATTCTAGGCAGATGGTGCTGCAGTGCCAAGAAGAAGGCGGGGTCCACAACCAGTTCCTCTTCTTGGACGATTCGTTTGGTAATCCGTTGCCGCAGTTGAGGCAGTCCCAGGTTGGCGGGTGCTTGCTCCAGCTGAACCGCCGTGTGGAATGTTTCCAGCAGTGGCAAGCTTCTCATGTCGCCCAGAAAAATGGATCCGCCATCGCGAACAGTCTCGCTGGCGCTGCCGATGACTTTCAGAAGATAGTTAACGTCAGGGAAGTACTGCACAACCGAGTTCAGGAGCACGAGGTCGTAGCCGCTTCCTTGCAGGCCTGCCAGATTGTCGGCTGCCCGATGAGAAAGCTTCACCTGCGACAGCTTTCGATCGCGCCGCTGTAATTGTCCACGCACGTAGTCGAGCGCCTTCTGCGAGAGATCCGTTCCATGGTACTCGGCGCAATGGGGAGCAACCCGGAATAACAGCAGGCCGGTCCCGCAACCGAGTTCCAACACGCGCTTGGGCTTCAGACCGAGAATACGTTCCACGGTCCGGTCTACCCACTCGTGCATCTCCGATTGGGAAATCGGTTGGCCGGTGTAGCTGCTGTTCCACCCGATGATATTGAAGCTCTCATCCGTCAGGTCCGGTAGAACCTGATCGTACGTTTCATCCCAAGCCATCTCCCACTGCGAGACCTGCTCGGAATGCCACTCCTGGGCCGACCCCTTTTCGTTAGGCTGGAGTTGTTCCAGGTTGGGCACCAGATAAGCTACTAGCCGCTTGTCTCCGGGCGAGTCTTCCCGCACCATGACTACGCTTTGGTGGACTCCCGGGTGGCTCCTTAGGGCCGATTCGATCTCCCCGAGCTCAATTCGGAAACCACGCAGCTTCACTTGGTGATCGATCCGACCGAGGTATTCGATGTTGCTGTCAGGCAGGAAGCGGGTCAGGTCGCCCGTCTTGTAGAGGCGTGCGCCTTGTTTGTCGGCGAAAGGATTGGAAATAAACCGCTCGGCCGTGAGATCGGGCCGTCCATAATACCCGCGGGCCAACCCATCGCCCCCGAGATACAGCTCGCCCGGCACTCCCATCGGCACGGGCTGCAGGTTCGCGTCGAGAATGTACGCCTGCGTGTTCGCAATGGGGCGGCCGATCGTGACCGTAGCATCTCCCCGCGGTACCAACGTAAAAGTAGAGTAGGTAGTGTCTTCGGTTGGACCGTACAGGTTGTACACGCGATCGACGCTGCCAAGCGCATAAATTTGGTCGACCAGGGCACGCGGCAATGCCTCGCCCGCCAAGTTTACCACCTGCACGGAATGCGGCACTCCTGTGATGCGCAGCAGTTCCGCGATCGCCGACGGCACAGTGTTGATTAGCGTCACTTCTTCTCGGGCCGGCAGGGCAGGCAAGTCGAGCACGTCCTGCGCCATGATCACTTTGCCTCCCGTGCTGAGTGTGACGAACAGTTCAAAAACAGACAGATCGAAGCATACGGACGTGGAATACAGGACGCCGGCCATGTCGCTCGAGCTGAATACGCTTCGCGCCCAGTGGATGAACGTGGAGACGCTGCGATGTTCGAGGCCGACTCCCTTTGGACGTCCGGTGGAGCCGGAGGTGAAAAGCACATACCCGAGATTTTGGGGCTGTACGGCGCTCTGCACTTGCTCCGCTGGCTCGTGCGCGATGGTCTCCCAGTCAGCGTCCAGGCACACAACTCTCGCGGAGTGTTCCGGAAGGACGTCCAGCAGCCGTTCCTGGGTCAAGAGAAGCGGAGCCTTCGCGTCTTCCAGGATGGCCTGCAACCGGTCCTTCGGGTAATTGGGGTCGAGCGGAACATAGGCACCGCCGGCTTTCATGATCCCCAACATTCCGATGATCAATTCTGGCGTCCGTTTACAGCAGATCCCAACCAGAACGTCAGGAGCGACGCCTAATTTCTGCAGGTAACGAGCCAGCTGATTCGAGTGCCGGTCCAGCTCTCCGTACTCGATACGCTGGTCCTGGTATACCAGCGCAGGTGCCTGCGGCGTCCGTGCCGCTTGTTCTGCCACTAACTCATGGACGCAACGCGCGGGATAATCTACCGCAGTATTGTTCCAGTCCACCAGTAACTGCCGACGCTCGGGCTCCGACATTATCGGGAGGCGGCTGGCTCGCTCATCCGGATTAACGAGAACGGCGTGCAGGAGGTTTCGCAAATGCTCCGTCATCCGCCGAACGGTTGCGGGCTCGAACAGGTCCGAGTTGTACTCCAGAACGCACTCCAAGCCCCTGTCTGTTTCGGTTACGAAGAGTGCCAGGTCGAACTTCGCCGTCTGGTTGTAGAAGTCGAATGGCTTAATCGTAAGGTCGGTGAGATGCTGCGCCGACTTCGGGGCATTCTGCAGCGTGAACAGGACCTGGACCAATGGCGTGTGACTCAAACTTCTTTCCGGTTCCAGTTCTTCCACTAGCTTTTCGAACGGCAGGTCCTGGTGAGCGTAGGCGCCCAGAGCCGTTTCCCGAACCCTCGCCAACAATTCTCGGAAAGTCGGATCTCCGGAAAAGTTCGTCCGCAAGGTCAACGTATTAACGAAGAACCCGATCAGCGCCTCGATTTCGGCGCGGTTCCGATTGGCGATCGGCGAGCCTATGACGATGTCGTCCTTCCCGCTGTACCGTGCCAGCAGGGTCTGAAAAGTCGCCAGCAGTGTCATGTACAGCGTGACGTCTTCCATCCTGCATAACGCCTTTACTTCTTCCGCGATCTCGCTGGGAATGAGCAGCGACTCCGTCGCTCCCCGGAACGTCTGCACGGCAGGCCGCGGGTGATCGGTGGGTAACTCCAGCACTGGCGGAGCGCCGGCCAGTTGTTTCCTCCAGTAATCAAGCTGCCTGGCCAGAACCTCGCCTTGCAACCACTGCCGCTGCCATACCCCATAGTCGGCATACTGGATGGGCAACTCAGTGAGTGGGGAACTCTTGCCACGGCTGAGGCAGTCGTACAGGATGCCCAGTTCTCGGATGAACACCCCGATTGACCAGCCGTCGCTGACGATGTGGTGCATGTTGAGAATCAGGATATGGTCGTCAGTCGCCAGTCGGACGAGGGCAGTGCGCATCAATGGGCCAGTCAACAAGTTGAACGCGAGCCGGCTTTCGTGCCGAATCAGACGCAAAGCTTCCCCTTCCTGCGGCGCGGCAGGCAGTTCGGAGAGGTCGGTGACCGGCAGGTTAATGTGCACATTCGGCGAAATGATCTGCACCGGCTGGCTTTCGACCGTGGCGAACGTAGTGCGCAGCGCCTCATGGCGTCGCACGATTTCGTTGATAGCGCCCTCCAGCGTGGCCACGTCTAGCCGGCCCGCGAGCCGCACCGTTTGCGGCACGTTGTAGAACGGACTATCAGGCTGTAGTTGATCCAGGAACCAGAGTCGTTGTTGCGCGAATGACAATGGCAGGGGTCTCGACCGGTCAATGGGCGTGATCGGCGGCGCCTGCAGCCCTCGTTCTTCGCGCTGCGCCTTCTCCACCCGTTCCGCAAACTTGGCAACGGTGGGCGTTTCGAAAATTGTGCGCAGCGGTAGTTGGACTTTGAACAGTTGTCGCACCCGGGAGATAACCTGCGTGCCTCGCAGGGAGTCGCCGCCCGACTGAAAGAAATCGTCATCGATGCTGACTCTTGAGAGACCCAGGACCTCGGCCCACATCGTAGCAAGCAGGTCTTCGACTGGAGTACGCGCCTCGACCAGCGCACTTTCCCGACGGGTCTCGCGGCGATTGCGTATCTCCATGGCACGCAGCAGCATCTTGGCGTCGCACAATTCCAGCGCGACCCGCGACAGCAGGCCTGAACGGGCCTGCCCGGACCTCTGTGCGCCACCGCGCTTGGACCCGCGGTCGTTCTCCGATGCTTCTCTGGAGATCGCCGCTCCGTTGGGAAGTCGGCTGGTGACGCTGGCCGCGAGTTCCGCCGGCAAACGATAAAGGCACCCATAACCATTACTAATTTTGAATTCGCCCGCTACACTCTCTAAGAAATCCGCCGCTGGCTTGTTCTTGCTGGTTGGAGCAAAGGCAATTTCCACGCAGCGCAGTCTGCGGTCCAGCGCGGTACTGCCAAGCTTGGCAACCGCCTCGTGCTCAACCCGCCGCCCAAGAACTCGGCAGCTGAGCAGGAAGGTGTCTACCTTGATCTTTTCCTCAGCCTGAACGAACAGAACCGCGCCCACTAGTCCGTAGTCGCCAAAACGATCACGAACATGCACTACGAAACTTTCTGCGCCTTCCCGAATTAGCTTCTTCAGGTCGTTCTCAGAGCGCCGGATGGTAGTACAGTTGAACTGGTTCGTACGCTGCGTCAGTTGAGACACGCGAGCCAGTTCAGCCGCCTTCATGGGCTCGATGCGTATTTCCAGTTTCAGGCTGGAAAGGAAATCTTCCATACTGGTTGCGCTGGCCAGCAACTTCTCCCGCTGGATGTTCTGCTTGTAAAGCAGTGTGCGCTTGCGATCTTCTGCCGTAACTTTGAGGTGATCGAAAGCCCACGCATGCCGCAGAAATCTGGGTAGCTCACGCTGGTCCGCCGGAAGCGGCAGGGTAAGCACTTCCGGACAGTTGGCCTCGACTTCCGCGCACTCCACCGTGTTATCGTCCAGAAAAATGAAACTTTCCAGCCCCAAATTCAGCTCTTGCGCCAGTTCCTTCAGGTTTTGCGACTTTGTGCGCCAGTTAATACGCGCCGCGAGGATGTGCTCCTTCTTGAGCAGCATGCCAGGATTTTGCGAAAAAACGCTGGACACATCTTCTTCGTTATTCTTGCTGCACAAGCACAGCACCATTCCTGCGTCGTGCTGCTCGATCAAGAACTCGTGCAACGCCCGGTGGCCTCCCTCGACGCTTACTCCAAGAGGACCATCTTCCCCGCACACTCCGCTCCACAGGGTGTTGTCGCAATCCACGACGATTACCTTGTGGGGTGCGGTTCGAAGGGAGTAGATCTTGCGAGCCAATAGGGTCGCCATCACCGCGAAGAATTCCTCGGTATACGGGATTCGACCCAACTGGTCAGCATACGAGTCGCAATACTGCGACATCGGATAAAGCGACAACATGTCTTCGATCGTAATCAGGTAGACGCCAGGAGCCCCCCTCAGTTCGGCAGCCAGAGAGCGTTCGAGTCGCTGCAGGAATTCGAACGCCACGGCATCGGCGGCAACCTTCTCGGACGCCGGACACAGGCAAACCAGGTAAGGAATGCCTGAATCTTGCGCGGAATTCCTGATGGCCAGGCTTAACTCATGGCTGCTGCGCGCGACGGAACCCTGGGCTTCCGCGCTGTCGATGCCACTCGTATTACCCTCGTCCGGGTCCTGCCAGAAATCCTCCAACCGCGCGAGCACAACGTTGATCCCATTCTGGTTACTTCGCAATATACTCGACCGATTCAACAGCTGCTGAAAAACCTGGTTATAGGGCGCGAACGCAACTCGGCCCTCCCAGCCAAGCTCGTGAATCCAGAACGAGAGAGGCCGCTCGAGGGGTTCCGCCGTGAAGGTGGCGGCAATCGCGATCTGCAAAAGGTCGGGTTTCGCGGACGTTTGCCGCATTCCAAGAGACAGCTCGGGAGAACTATTGGCAGAGGCCTTTTCCATATCCCTCAATTACGATCCACCTAGCGTCGCGACAGTTTCGGATGCCTTGCCACACCCCACTCTTTGCCGACTAGTCGCTCCCGATGCCTCGCGCGTCTCACCGAAAAAAACTACTTAGGTGAAGAGCTACTTACAATCAAACGCAATCCAAAGTCCAGCCCGTCGGGAATATGGGATCCTTGAGCTAGGGTTTTCAACGACTTTTGCTCGCAGCAGCCATTTTACATTCGCTAAATGTGAAAAAAATTGCACATGGAGGGCAAATGATCCCCGCGACGGAGCGACCGGCAGCGATGTTCTTAGGGAACTGCGCTAGTTACCCTTGCCCTGTGCCACCTGCAGGCTGTCCGGATGGCGCATCTCGGCGACTGCTTCTTCCAGGTGCCAATGATGTTGCAGAACAAAAGCCCCATTCCAGGGAGCCTTTCCGGTCCCATAGAAATCCGACTCAATCACGCTCACTCGCGCAGCGTCAATGCTGTGGTCCGCTTCCTTGCTGTGGAGGGTCGAGCCAGACGCGCAAACTATGTTCGCCGGGCATGATCGTCAGTGTCGGAATGTCACACACGGATACCTGTGGACCATGGAATTCGCCCTCCGGGCGATTGGGCTCGAACAGGCTGTGGGCTGTTTATACTCGTTGTCCATACAAGTTGTCGAAGCCTAGTCCCACGTCGAAGCTGTTCACCGCCTTGTCCAGCATGAAGTGCACGCGAATCCGAAGGGCGGCTCCGATCTGCAACCCGCCAGTGATAGACCGGTCGCCGCTGGTGGAAACTCCAGCCTTTAGCAAAGGCGTCACGCGGGAATGCCGGTTCCTTACTCCCGCCAGCTCGATTAGCGAGCCGCCTTCCGTCCTGTTCTCCCCACACGTTATGGAGATAGTGCTCAATTGCCTGCTTCGAATCACCCTGGAATAACACCTGTCTTTGATGAGGAACAATTCCGCGCTGACACAACTTCTCGACGGCCGCCATGTCGTGGGAGACGAAGAGCACGGTCCGGCCCGCCTGGCTGACTTCTCCCATCTTGCCCAGGCATTTCTTCTGGAATGCCATGTCGCCCCCGGCCAACACCTCGTCCGCGATCAATATATCGGGGCTGAGGTGAGGAGCCAGGGCGAAGGCCAGTCGGACGTACATTCCACTGGAGTAGTGTTTGATCGCCGTGTCGAGAAATTTCTCGATCTCAGAAAACGTTACGATCTCGTCAAAGCTGGAAAGGATTTCGCTCCGGCTCATGCCCAGCAAGGCACCGTTGAGAAAGATGTTCTCGCGGCCCGTCAGCTCAGGATGAAAACCGGTTCCCTCTTCGAGCAGGCTCGAGACCCGGCCGCCCAGCTTAATATACCCGTCGGTGGAATCGGTAATTCGCGAGATGATCTTGAGCAGCGTGCTCTTGCTCGCACCGGTCTGTCCGATAATTCCCCCCCACTCGCCATCAGCAACGTCAAAACTCACATCGCGCAAAGCCCAGAACTGATCGTCGTTCGCCGCACTGCGTTGACCGCGCCACGTCCATAGCGACCTGGAGAATGTTCGGTGCAAAACCTCGCGCAAGTTGTCGACGTGCCGGATCGCGGGCCCCAGTTGATAGGGCGTTGATAAATTCCTTATTTCCACGATTGGTTGCATGTCAGATCACGTCAAAGGCGTTCCATGCGCCGGAAAATCAATCAGCCCGGCGAAGAACAACCCGGCACTCACCGCCAGTGATGTTCCCATTAGAGTCCACGACGCGGGAGTGCCCAACAGGGCGTGTCGGAACCCGACAACGATACCTACCATGGGATTCATTCCCCATGAGCCGTTGCCAGCGAGCAGGGATGTAGCACACGGGATAAATCACCGGAGTGATGAATATTCCCATTTGGATCAAAAACGGCGCGGCATACTTCATGTCACGAAAGCTCACGTTCAGCGCAGAAAGGATCAGCCCCGTTCCCCCGGCCGCCAGTAAACAGCCCAGCGCAAAGACCTGTAAGAGAAGCAGGCTCAGCGATACAGGCCAGTGGTAATGGACCATTAACAAGCCGCACAATGCCAGGCTGAGAACCAGGTCAATGACCAGGGCTCCGATCGATCCTAACGGAATGAGGACCACTTGATGCGGACTGGCTGGCCGTTTTAGTCGTCGCATTCGCGGCTACGCCAAAGCCCACAATATTCCGCTGCTCGATTGTCGAGTGGGGGAACGCAAGCACGACATCGCCGAGGAGTATC
>Ga0126373_10001588_pt1 | contig 16260 bp, 14 predicted proteins | sample PanSoiMetPlot_11_FD_92545 | JGI IMG/M metagenome (GOLD analysis project Ga0126373, IMG submission 92545) | Tropical forest soil microbial communities from Panama - MetaG Plot_11 | ecosystem: Environmental > Terrestrial > Soil > Tropical forest > Bulk soil | place: Panama | collected 2016-02-17 | reverse complement strand
CTAACCCGCGCCTGCCAGGCCTGAGGTACGGGGGTATCAAACGGGCAGGCCGGCCTCAGGTTGGCCGCAAGGCCTCAGTAATCGCCCCTCGATCGCACGATCAGGTCAGCGAGCAACGCGAGCGTGGCGATGATGAGTCCGCTGACGATGATCAGGATCGTGTTGATAGCGAAGTAGAACGGGTGGACGACCTGGTCGTAGATGCCCTTGACGACCCCGAGCGCCAGCAATGTCAGCGCGACCGGCATGAGGACCTTGAGCGGATTGAAATACATGACCATCCGCAGCACCTGGAGGATGTAACGGTAGGCGTCGCGGATGAACTTGAACTTTGACTTGCCGGCTCGCTTGGCGTAATCGATCGGCACGTACCGGACATCGTGCTGGTTAGACAGGAACGCGATCGTGATGGTGGTGACGCACGAGAACCCTGGTGGCAGCAGCCGCAGGTACGGAAGGGCGACCTCACGCCGGAATGCCCGCAGCCCGGAGTTCAGGTCCGGGATCTGGGAGTTGGTCAGCACCTCGGCCACCTTGCGGATGAACCATTTGGCGGGCACCCGCAGCAGCTTGTGCGTCCCCTCCTCGGTGGTCCTGGCGCCGACGACCTGATCGATGTACTGATCCTTCTCAAGCATCTCGACGAGTTCGGGGATGCGTTCGTTGGGATACGTCATGTCGGCATCGGTCCACACGACGATCTCGCCGCGGGCCTGATGAGTTCCGATCCGCCGCACTGTGCCGGACCCGCCGTTGCGGCGGAAATGGACGACCCTCATGTGCGGGAAGCGCGTCGCGGCTTCTTCCAGACTTGCCAGCGTCCCGTCGGTCGACGCGTCGTCGTAGGCGACGAGCTCATAGGTGTACCCACTGGCGTCCATAGCCGCACAGATCCGCGCGATCTCGGTAGTCACGTGGCCTTGCTCGTTATGGCACGGCAAGACGATCGTGACGTACGGGGCCAGGCCTGACTCGCGAGCCTCCAAGCTCGCCGGAGTCGGCGGGATATCGAGGACGGGGGACGGGGTGGCCAGATCAGTGGCGGGGGCGGAATTCGTACCCGAAAACATACTCAACGTGGAAACTCCGACATCCAGATAATCATCTTTATTCTGTCTGTGTCTACCGGCGCCCATTCCAGGGAATGCGGATCGACGTCGGTATGCAAGGCCATTACTTTCTTGGTCGGCGCGCCATATTCAGCCAGCAGGTTCGCCGTGGTCGCCATAATCACCGGGCGCCTGCCGACACGCTGAATGCTAGCGATCAGCTTCTGCACGTACGCCGGATCGCTGCGCAGGGAGGCTGCTGTCGGCACACCGCACATGCCGCGGACGTCCTGGCCAATGTTGCGGAAGAGCTGATAGCTGACGAACACCACGGACGCATCGTGCGGGATTCGCGCGCACAGGCCGTTCATCGCCCGGATTTCGCCCTTCGAGGTCACCTTGGTCGCTAGACCATTCGCGCCAAGAGGCTGCACCGAGATCCCGAAGCTCGTCTTCACCGCGGGAAGGATAAGAGCCGCCCCGATGATGGCGACCGCACCTGCCCTGAGTACTGGGCCAACGCCTTGCTGACGGAGCCAGCCAATGATCCAGCTGGTCGCCCAGAGAGCCAGAACGATGAATCCTGGCAGCACGCCGGGAACGAGGCGACGGCTAGCCCAGGGCTGATCCGGGATGATCGATGGCCGCAGGAGCGTCGCGACGATGATCCAGGCGAAGCACATCAGGGGCAGCGTCCAAGCCGGCGCGCCGCCGCGCAGGCACCTGCGCGCGAGTATGGCAGCACCGAGCGTCGCCAGAATGACTGCTGGCACGCCGAGGTACCAGAACACCCAGTGCATGCTGAGCTCGTAGTACATGCGGTGCGGCTGAATCGGCAGGCCCTCCGACAACTGCCACATGGCCATCGTGGCCGCCTGGTGCGCGGGTATGTTCGCGCGCACGGTCTGTACGTAAGGTCGGACCACGAATCCGAGGGTGATCAGGACCGCCAGCACAGCGGCGGCGTTCGGCACCAAGTTGGTTCGCAGCTCAGGCAGTCCGCGATCCCAGCGCCACATGACGACGAGGAGCGTGACGACGAGCAGCGCTCCGCCGAGGCCCAGCAACGGGATCAGCGAGGCCTTGACGGTGCCCAAGTACGGTCGGCTGAGGACCACGCCGTCGATGACCCCATAGAGGGACCCAACGACCGCTCCGGCGATGAGCGGCCAGGCCTGTCGCTGGCGCCCGAGCAGAAGCAGCCCGGAGTACGGGATCAGCGGCAGCATGTCGCTGGCCCCGTCAATCCGCACCAGGAGGGTCAGTCCAATGGCGAGGCCAGCCAGCGCGGCGAGCTTCCTCCGGCCCGCGCCATCTGGCGTCAGGGAGTCAACGACCAGGCACAGGCCGCCAATGAACAGTATTTGCGTCAGCGGCTCGCTGTAGGTGGACCTGCTGGTGAACATTTCAGGCAGGGTGAGCGCCAGGATCAGAGCGCCCACCGGCGCCCATCGCGGCCCGACGAGCCGACCTACCAGGCCGCCGAAGACCAGGACCCCGCAAGCTCCCAGCAACGCTCCCGTCGCCGACGCCGCAGTCACGCCGCCGATCCAGAATGCCGGGGCGAGCACCATCGGCAGGCCGGCCATGAACTGCGGGATGATGCTATTGCCCCGCTGGTAGAAGGCCGCGCTGCCGTAAGTGACGAAATGGTGATAGCCGCCGAACGCGGCAGAGTCCTGCGGGATCGGCAGCGACCCGTGCTTGGCGATCCAGTTGCTGAACTGAATGTAAGAAGCCGGGTCGCGGAAGACGATGATTTCCTGTGCGTGGTAGATCAACTGGTCGACGCCGAAGGCCACGGCCACCGCGACTAGCGCGGCGATGACCCACCAGGGCGTCGCGGCCGCCGCGGCCCCCCGCGCCGCGAGAAGTCCCAGCGAGCGGCTTGGACTCCACCGCACCGCAGCGGTAACAAGGACCGCCGCCAGCGGGAGGGAGACCACCAGCGTCAGCACCGGCGTGAACAGGCCGAGCAGCAGCAGTGGCAGTCCGGCTAGCAGCCAGGCCATCGCCAGCAGTGCTGGCAGCACCGTGACCTGCCGGAAGACCCGGCCCGCGAGGTCCGGCGGCTGCGCGTCGCTACTGACCGCCAGCGGGGCGGGGGACGACCCGGTCTCCGCCGTCCCGGCGCTAGCGCTCATTTCACGAGCCTCCAAGCCTTCAAAGAGTTCACACCCGCGAAATGGCCGAGCACCCGGTGGAGAACGATGAAGCCGTCGCGCTGGAACACGATCTTGTAGCCGCTGCGCAAGAGGCGATCTACCCGGCGAACTTGAGCATTCACGTTGTCGAACGTCATGACGTGCGCCTGAACATCAGCGACGACCCAAGGAGCCCCGAGAGGCTTGTACTCGCCGTCCCAGAGCAAGACTGTATCTCGCGATGATAGCTCCGGGCCTATGTCGTTGGCGGCCTCCACGACAACCCCGTTCGGCACGGTGTTGTCGGCGGCGGTAGCCGCCCGAGTCAGAGCGCTCTGCTCATAGAAGGTCGGCTTGAACATCTGTTCGAGCGGGGACTTGGGAATGGCAAAGATCGCAATGATGTTGGCGGCCAGGACCGCGGCGCAGAGGGCGAGGCCGACAGCGCCAGCACCTGGTCCGCGCCCGCGCAGACCGGGTGCGCTGGGCGTCGGCGTCGCGGCTACGGGCTCCTCTGCTGGATCCGCTAGATCCTCGGCAGGTGCGCTCGCCTGGGCTGTCGGCGCCAGCACGCTGGTGGGCTCGGTCGCAGCGCCTGCCTCCGTGAGCGCACTTCCCACCGACTCGGTGCCCGACTGCGGCTGCGCCGTCAGGGTGGCGAATCCCTTAGTCGCCCAGCGGTCAATCCGAACCGCGGTATCGACGGCTGCGCAGACGAGGATTACCAGGATGAATGAGTTGTACTGGAACTTGAGCAGCCACCAGCTATCGAACTTGGAGTTCAGCATCCGCTCGAGGAGCAGCGGGATTACAGCCAGCGTGATCGGTGAGAGCAGCGGGAGGAAGGCAAAGGCCGCCAGCAACCACTTCATGGTTCTGCCCTTAACCCAGGGCTTGAAGAGCATGTGGAACGTGCTCACCGGGTGCCTGACGATGTAGAAGATGACCTGCGGCACGTTCTTGCCGAGTGCGCCGTAGGCCCAGTAATAACCCGCCTCCCCGCCGAATGCTGGAATCAGCACGTAGACCGCGATCATCGTGTAGAAGGCGCCGCCAACCATCACGGCGATCGCCACGAGGCGCTGCTTGGGCAGCGTTGGCGTCATGGATACGAGCAGGTAGAGGCCGATGCCGACGACCAGCAGGCCCATGTCCTCCTTGACCAGCAGCAAAGCGCCCAGTGCGATCAGGGTGCCGCGCAGTCGGCCTGCCTGGATGCGCTCTAGCGCGATCGCGGTCAGTACCGGCGCGAACGCAGCCTCATGAAAGTCAAATGCTGCCGCTGCGGCGATCGGCCAGCTAAGGCCGTAGGCAGCGGAGACCAAGTAGGCCGCCACGGTCGCCTTCCGGCCACCGCCGAATGCGCGCCGGGTAAATATCCACAACGGCGGGATGGCCAGGGCGTACAGCGTGGCCTGCGCAACGAGGAGCGTCTGCGGGCCGCCATATATCCAGTACAGCGGGGCCAGGGTCGCCAGGATCGGCGAGAAGTGATCGCCCAGAACCGAGAAATGCGGGCCGAACCCGTTGTGCACGCCCTTGATGACCGAAATGCCAAGATGGAAATGCGAATAGGATCGGATTGCCTGGTCAAAAATAACGAGGTCATATGAAGAGGAGCGGAACCTGATGTAGTAAATCAGCGAAAAGACGGAGTAGAGGGCCGCGATGAACACTGTTAGGATCGTCACACCAAGCAGGTGCGTGCGGCTGAACCGCTTGAGCACGGCACCTGACCGGGTGACCGACAGTGGACTCTTGACCGCGGACTGGATACTCATCGCGGCCAACGGTACTTGCGGCTGCCTCATGCTGCGTCCAGATTTGCGTTTTTTCGGGTTAAACATCAGGTATAGACTTCGTGCCTGACGAAGGGTCTGGCCATCCCCGCTACCGGGCCGCCATGAAGGACCCTATCGGTCAGCGCCGGATCGGTTAGCCAAGACCGGGTTAGGCGTATTGGATTAGCCCGCAACCGGCTAGCACGATGGTTCAGACTCAGAACTCTCATGCGAGCTTTGCCGCGCCTCCCGGCACTTGCCGAGAGGCTGGCTTCTGGTCGCAACGGTTCGCAAAGATGGCAGGCTGTGCACATGCAAGACCCGAGGGTTGCCGCTCCCGTTGATGAGGCGCGCGGCGATGTCGAGTCGCCCGCCTCCGCCGGGCGCTGGCCAGCGGCCGTGAGCCGGCTCGTCGGTAGTCGCCCGGTCCGCTGGGCGTTCGTCCTCGGCGCCGTCGCGCTGGCCGCTTACGCGGTCGCCGAGGACTGGACGAAGATCGCGGCCGCGCTGGGCCATCTCGGGTTCCTGTCTGTGACCGCAGCCCTTATCAGCGTCGTGATAGCCCAGGGCTTCACCGCGATGATGTGGCGGCAGTTGCTCGCTTCCCTTGGATCTCCGCTGCCCGTCGGTGCGGCCGCCAGGATCCTTTTCATCGGGCAGCTTGGCAAGTACCTGCCCGGGTCGATCTGGCCGGTCCTCGCTCAGATGGAGCTGGGCAAGGCTCACAAGGTGCCGCGATCACGGTCTGCCAGTGCCTCTGTGCTTGTGATGTTGCTGACCCTGATCGTCGGCTTGCTCATCGCGCTGGTCACGCTGCCGTTCGCCGCCGGACCGATGCCGTACCGGTGGGCCCTGCTGGTTACGCCCGTCCTCCTAGTGATGCTCTACCCGAGGGTGCTGAACGGCATCATTGCCCGGCTGCTCAAGCTCGCACGGCAGGCGCCGCTTGAGGCGCCGCTCACAGGACGAGCTCTCAGCCGCGCGCTCGCGTGGGCAGTCGGCGTGTGGATCTGCTACGGCCTGCAGATCTGGATTCTCGCGACTCGGCTGGGCGCGCCCGGCGGCAAGACCGCGCTCATCGCGCTCGGCGGGTTCGCCTTCGCGTGGAGCATTGGTTTCGTGATCGTGTTCGCGCCTGCGGGCGCGGGCGTGCGCGACGTCTTGCTCTTCCTGGTGCTCCGCCCCGTGCTCAGCGCGGCCGACGCAGCGGCGGTCGTGCTTGTCTCCCGTGTCCTGCTGACCGCCGGCGACCTGCTGACCGCGGCAGCCGCGACGCGGATCGGCCGACGTTCCTATTCCTCGGCCGACTCGCCTGCCGACTAGCTACGAGATCGCTTTTTCCACCGCCGCCACATAGGCGTCCCAGGCCTCAGCCGTCTGCGGCGGATGCACTCCCTGCCGGAGGCGATCCAGCACCCCTGGCTCATAGAGCGTGTTGATGGCTCGTGCGAGGTCAGCGACGTCTTCAGGCGTACACAGCAGGCCGTCGACGCCGTCGACGACCGCATCCGCGATCGCCCCGGCCCTCGTCGCTATGACGGGGAGCCCGAACTGGTGGGCTATCAGGGCGTTCTGGGACGCGGTTCCGGATCGATAGGGGAGCACGAGGGCGTCGGCCGCCGCGAATACCGACGGCACCTCTTCCGCCGGCACGTACCCGTCGCGCAAGGTAACTCGGTTTCCGAGCCGCAATTCCGAGATGAGCTGGGTCAGCTCCTCACGGCCGTCCCAGATCTCGCCCGCGACGGTGAGGGAGACGTCGGGCTTTGTTTCGGCGAGGGCCCGGATGAGTATGTCCAGGCCTTTGTATTGGCGCACCATGCCGAAGAACAGCAGCCGCTTATGCAGCCGCGTTTCGCCAGCTGGGGCACGTACCTCAGCCTCCGCATGCGGGAGGTGCAGCGGCAGCGCCGCTATTTCCAACGGCGTGCTGGAGAGTCCTGCTGCGAGGGCTGCCTCTTCCTTGGAATGGACGACCACTGCATCCATGCGGCGAAGCAGCGCCTTCATGGCAGGCTCGTCGAACCTCCGCGGCTCGTGCGGCAGCACGTTGTGAACCACCGCGACGATCTTGCAGCCGCCTGACCGCGCCGCCTTCGCCAGTGTCAGGTACGCCGGCACTTGGAACGACGTGAAAATGGCCAGCAGGACGGCGTCGCAACGCATCGCGGCGATTCGCTTGCCCGTCCGCCACCAGCCGTCGGGCCGGTACCAGGCAAGTGGCCACTCGGTGTTGGGGAACAGCTCAACTTCAGGCTCGTCAACCGTCAATTGGCCTGGATAAAGCCGTTTCGGATACTGCCCGCGCCACGTCAGCAGCGTGACCTTGTGCCCGCCATCAGAGAGTCGATGCGCGAGCATCGTGGTGTGCTGGGCCGAGCCTCCCTTGTACGGATGAGCCGGGCCGACAATGGCAATCCTCACGGTGCCGTGGCCGGCTCTCGGCTGGACACCGCTGGTCCGGTGGCAACCATTGGTAGCAATCTCCGATCGCATTCGCGGCGCTCGCGGGGAAGGGAATCTCAGCCGCTCGTCACTCGGCCCTCACCGTAGCAGAGCCCGTCAGGTCGCTCGGCAATCGTCAGGCGGGCTTGCCGGCCGCAGGATCCGCCCGCCGCCCTATATCCGGGAAGTCAGCCAGGAGCCTCTCCTCGGCCGCTGCGACGGCTCGCTGACTGACCGATACCGCCGTTCGAGCGCTAGCGAGCCACTGCGTCGCCTGATCCAGTCGCGCCGTCGTCTCGGCGATTTCCCGGTCCAGGTCCGCGTGGTCTGGATTTAGGTAGATCGCGCCCGGGTCAAGGTAGGTCACGCCTGCATCGGCAGGTTTGTCGGCAATCTGAGGGGCCGGTCCGCCAGCCGAGTCGGCGTGCTCGCGGGCACCCGTGAGCCTTGCTAGCTTCTCGGTCAGGCGCTGGACCTTGCGCTGCGCACTATCCATTCGCCCTTGGTCGCAGGCCGCCTCATGGAGCCTCTCGTTCAGCGCGCGGTCGTCGGCTGACAGCAGTCGCTCAGCCGCCGCTGTGCTCCGCGGGAAGAACAGCAAGACGAGCGCGGCCCAGCCGACCGCGGCCGGCACGGCATCGCGCGATGCGTCTAGAGCGGCGGCCCAGTGATGCTGCGAGATATCCCTCACCAGCGCGGCAGCGTAGAGCCCGGTTGTTGCGAGGCTGAAAGCAAGTAGCAGCCCGATCAGCACCCACTTCCACCAGGGCCTGCGTCGCGAAGCTGCGAGCCGGGTTCGCCGCGCAATGACCGCCGCGGGCCCGCTTGCTGTCGGGGAGAGCTGACTCGATGTCGGCACAGACCGAAGGGCACGCTGCGGCCCGTCCGACGTAGCCGGGCCATCATCGCCGCTCATGTGCGCCTGCCAACGCTGGGCACTGTCACAGGTTTGGAGCTTCGCTCCGGAATGTAACCGGGAACAGGGCTCGCTACTCGCCGTCCGTCCGGCGAGTTTGGCGTCGGCGGCGATGTACGCGCGTCAGAGGCAGGGCGGCCATCAAGGCCCATTTCGACCGGAATATCGGCCGAATGTCGCGGCTCCGCATGGCGCCTTCCGGGCGAGTTGCCAGCAGGGTAGATTGATGTGTGCCTCACACATCAATCTGGGCCGGGTTGCCTGCGGGCGGCCAGCGAGCCGGGAAGGCAAGTTATGGCGCATGCTGCAGGCACGTTCACGGTCGCAGCCTGGGACGAGAGCACCTACCAGGAACTGGAAGGGCCCGCCAAGCTCACGAAAGCGACGGTGACGTTCGGCCTAGCTGGTGACATCGACGGCGACGCAAGGTGGGATGCCGTGATGTGCTACCGACCTGATGGCACCGCCGTGTTTACCGGCTTCCAGCGGGTACAGGGCCGGGTCGCAGGCATTGACGGTAGCTTCGTGCTGCGCGCCGACGGCGAGTACGTGGACGGCGAGGCCCGCTCACGATGGGAAGTGATCGACGGCTCCGGCACCGGCGGCCTGGCGGGAATCAAGGGCAGCGGAACGGCCGTCGCGACAGCCACGCCGCCGGGAAGCTTCAGCTTCGACTACGACCTTGGCTGACCATGCGAACCTCGATCGCGCGGCGAACGTGTTCGGAGCGCTGGCCCTGGTCGTGACCGACCAGATCGCCGACGCCACGGCCGAAGCGGCGGGCCGGACCGACTCTGCTCCGGCGGCGCTCGCCGCCTTGCTGCACTTCCTGGACCGCCCGTCGGTCGACACCGTGCGCCAAGTGCTCGGGCTCACGTCTTCGGGCACCGTCCGACTACTCGACAGGCTGGCGGAGGCCGGTTACCTCGAGCGCCAGGAGGGTGCCGACCGGCGATCAACAGCCATCGTCCTGACGGAGGCCGGCCGGACCGCGGCAGAGCAGGTGTGCAGGGCCCGTGCCAGCGTCCTGGAGCGGGCTACCTCGGCACTGTCACCGGACGAACGCGCCGATCTCGACAGGCTCGTCGCCAAGATGCTGGTCGGCATGATGCGTGGTCCAGGTGCCGTTCGGTGGATCTGTCGCCTTTGTGACACCGGGATCTGCCGGGGGTCACCTGGCGGCTGCCCAGTCGGCATTGCCGCACGCGAGCGCTACGGAAGCGGCTGAGCGGCGGCGTCCTTGCTTGGCGACCGGGTTCCGGCGGCCCCGTTCCCGGTAACTCGGTAACTGGTGACCACGTCGCTGTCGGCGGGTGCGTCCGCTGCGGCCAGATCGTCAGAAACGATGTCCGTGCCCGCGCCCGAGGTGGCCGCGCCAACTGCCAGCGCCGCGGCCTCGGCGCCGTCTTCGTGCACGAACCTGCCGCCCCGCAGCGCCGAAGCCGCCGCCGCGATCAGCAGCACGACGATCGCCATGGTGAACACGATCACGAGGCCGTGGTGGAACGGCTGCGAGATCAGCTGCGGGAAGAACGTCTTGCCAGTCAGGACGGCTGCGTTCTTGGCCGGGAGGTGCTTGAGCACGCCGGTCGACCCGAGCAGTTCGTGCACCGGGTTGTAGCCGAGGAAGGCGGCGAACAGGCTGCCGACCGGCGGCAGCGACCCGATCTGGTGCGCGATCGAGTGCGGCACGCCCTGCGCGGTCAGGCCGTTAGTGAGCGTCCTCGGTAGGGTCGCGGCGAGGCCGGCGATCATGAGCGAGAAGAAGATCCCGATTGATAGCACGAAGCCGGCGTTCTGGAACGTGGCCAGCATCCCGGACGCCGCGCCGCGCTGCTTAGCCGGGACGCTGTTCATGATCGCGGCCGCGTTCGGCGCTGAGAAGAGGCCCATGCCGGCACCGGCGACGAAGATCAGGGCGGCGAACTCGGGATAGCTGAAGTCGACCGGAATGAACATCAGGCCTGCAAAGGCCAGGGCGGACACGATCAGGCCACCGGAAGCGAAGGCCCGAGCGCCGTGCTTGTCGGACAGCCAGCCCGAAACAGGCCCCGAGACCACGAATCCGAACGTGAGCGCCAGCAAGTAGATGCCCGACCACAGCGGCGTGTCCTGGTAGGCGTACCCGTGCAGCACCAGCCAGATGCCCTGGAGCCAGATGATCAGCATGAACTGGAGCCCGCCGCGCGCGATGGAGGCGAGCAGCGTCGCCCCGACCCCGGCCGCGAAGGCGCGGATCTTCATCAGGTGCAGGTCGAACATCGGCGCTTCGACCCTGGTCTCAATGAAGCAGAACAGGATCAGCAAGATCGGACCGCCGATCAGGCCGGCCAGGACCAGCGGATTCGTCCAGCCCATGGAATGCCCGCCGTACGGCTGGATGCCATAGGTGATGCCGGTCAGCAGCATGATGAGCCCGATAGCGAACGTAACGTTGCCTAGCCAGTCGATCTTTGCCGGCGTGCGGACGCCGACTTCCTTCAGGCTCAGGTAGGACCAGATCGTCCCGCCCAGCCCGATCGGGACGGACACGATGAAGACCAGGCGCCAGTCCAGGGCCGCTAGCACCCCGCCGAGGATCAGGCCGATGAACTGGCCGGAGATGCCGGCGACCTGGTTGATCCCCATGGCGGTGCCGCGCTGGTTGGCCGGGAACGCGTCCGTAAGGATGGCCGGCGAGTTCGCCATCAGCATCGCGCCGCCGACTGCCTGGATGACGCGGAAGCCGATCAGCCACAGCGCGCCCTTCGGGCCAGTGAAGGGGTCGAAAGGCAAGGCGAGCGCGCCGAGCCCGAAGATCGCGAATCCGGCGTTGTACATCCGAACACGGCCGTAGATGTCGCCGAGGCGGCCGAGTGTGACCACGAGCACGGCCGAGACAACCAGGTAGCCCATCAGCATCCAGAGCAGGTAGCTGACGTTGCCGGGCTGAAGCGGGTTCAGCTTGATGCCGCGGAAGATGGCTGGCAGCGCGATGATGACGATGGAGGCGTTGACCGTGGCGGCGAGCATCCCGAGGGTGGTGTTCGACAGGGCGACCCACTTATAGCGCTCGCCGCGCACTTCACGACCGCCCACGCGCATTGTGTCAGTGCCCTGGCTCACTGTCGCATGCTCCCGCCTTCGAAATAGTTGTGTCTACCAAAATACTCATGCTGCGGCGGGCGCGGACAGCCGGCGGCGGGCCGCGCAGCGCGATTGCGGCGTCCGCCGTCGCCCGACCCGCCGGTGACCTGCGGCAGGAGTTATCTTCGGAGGGTGACATACCGCCCGGCGCCGCGCGATCTACGTGCCTCCGACTCCGACCGCGACCGGGTGATTGCCCTGCTCGCCGAGTCCGCCGCTGATGGGAGGCTGACAGCGGACGAGCACGCCGAGCGTGTCGAACGCGCGTATCAGGCCAGGACGCTCGGGGAGCTCGCTGCCTTGACCGTCGATCTGGTCGGCCAGGACGCTCAGCCGATCAAGCTGGACGGCCGGCGAGCTGTCACCGGTATCTTCAGCCGCGATCGCCGGGATGGCCGCTGGGTCGTGCCGGACAGCTTGCCGGTCGTCGCGATCTTCGGTGAGGTCGAGCTTGACCTGCGGGAGGCGCTGCTACAGAGCGGGCGGATCGTCGTCTACGCCACCCTCATCGCCGGCACGATTCACGTACTTGTTCCCGACGGCGTATCGGTTGAGACGACTGGCACCGCGATGCTTACCAGGAAGATCAGCCGGACTGTGCGGGAGCCCGGGACGCGCGCCGGCGCCTATGGCCCGCTGCGGACCGGGCAGGGCGAGCCGGGCGCGGGTCAAGGGCAGCCGGGCGCCGGTCAGCCCGTTGTGGAGATCCGGACCGTCGGCTTCGGCGGAACGATCAAGGTCACCTCGCCCAGACGGCCCCGTCGCCTGGGCGGGCTACGTCGCGGCACCCTGCCTCGCGGCTAGCAAGGGCCGCCCTTGAAGTCGACCGCGCTGTAGGCGCTCAGCTTCCACAGCTGATGCTCGGCGTAGACGTTGCGGACCGTACCGGACCGCGCGCGCATCACCAGGGAGTGCGTCGTCGCCCCCCCGGACTTGTAGCGGACACCGGCGAGCAGCTCGCCGTCAGTGATCCCGGTTGCAGCGAAGAACGCGTCGTCGGAGGTCACCAGATCATCGGTGGTCAGCACCCGGTTCAGGTCGTGACCGGCTCGCAAAGCTTTGGCTCGCTCGGCTTCGTCACGCGGCGCGAGCTTGCCGAGAATCACTCCGCCGAGGCACTTGATGGCGCAGGCGGCGATGATGCCCTCTGGCGTGCCACCGATGCCGAGGAGCAGGTCGACGCCCGTTCCCTCGCGGGCGGCCATGATCGCGCCGGCCACGTCGCCGTCGGTCAATAGCTTGATCCGCGCGCCAGCAGCACGTACTTGACTGATCAACTCGGCGTGCCGTGGGCGGTCGAGTATCACGACCGTGACGTCGGCCGACAGGCAGTTCTTGGCCCTGGCGACGGCCGCGACGTTGTAAGCAGGCGGCGCGTTAATGTCGACGGCCGACGCGGCCTCCGGACCGGTGACGAGCTTCGACATGTAGTAGACGGCCGATGGGTCATACATCGCGCCGCGGGCCGTGACCGCGAGGACCGAGATCGCGTTGGGCATCCCGTTGGCCGTGAGGCGCGTGCCGTCGATGGGATCGACAGCGACATCGCACAGCGGGCCAGTGCCGTCGCCAACGTGCTCGCCGTTGTACAGCATCGGCGCGGCGTCCTTCTCACCCTCGCCGATAACGACGACACCATTCATCGAGACGGTGTTGATGAGCTGCCGCATGGCGTTGACAGCGGCGCCGTCAGCACCGTTCTTGTCGCCACGGCCGACCCAGCGCGCCGAGGCCATGGCGCCTGCCTCGGTGACTCTGGCCAGTTCCATGGCGAGGTTGCGGTCCGGCGCGTGCCTGCCGGGCTCCGGCATGGCAATGATCTCAGCGGCTGCCTCGCCGAGGGTCCCGGCGACGCCAGGAGCACCAGCGACACCGGTTGCAGCTCCCGGCAACCCGGCTGATTGATCACCACTCATGACCAACGCACCTTCCCTGCCAGCAGGCCATAGTGGAATCCTATGTAGCAAGCTGGCCAGCCGGCCTGCCGCCCTGCCACTGGAACGCCCTGAGAACGCGGAGCGAATGACTACTGAACAGCTGGATTCCGGACGAAGCGCAGATCGCGGTTCGTCGACACGGGCCTTGTTGCTGGCGGCGGCGCGTCAGGTATTCATGCACGAGGGTTACGCCGAGGCAGGCGTCACCGACATCGTGGCGCAGGCGGGAGCCAGCGTAGGAAGCCTGTATCACCACTTCTCCGGTAAGGCCGATCTCTACCTGGCGCTGTTCGAGCAACTCCACAACGAGTACGACATCCGCACACGCAAAGCAGTACGAGAATGTCGCGATACCGGCGTCACCGATCCGATGCTGCTCCTGCTGGCAGGCGCTCGCGGCTACCTCGACGTTTGCATCGAGCAGCGTGATACCGCGAGCTTGTTCGTACGCGGCGACGGCCCGCCTGGTTTCGAGGTGCTATGGCGACACCGAGTCCTGGACTGGGTCAGCAAGAACACCGAGTTCTTCGCCCGCAGCGGTGACCCGCTGGATGAGGCGGCGGCGATCGTGATGACCGGCGCGATGATGCTGGCCGTTGCCGAGGTTTCGCTCGCGCCCGACGTCGAGAGAGCCAGGCAGATCGCGGATAGCGTGCTCGAGGTTCTGTCGCGGCTTCGCGCGACACATGCCAGGGACCAGGAACGCGGCCGGGAGCGGGCCGGCTAGCGCGGGCACAAATTCAGAAGGGCGCGCCGGGTTCTTGCTGGGCCTGCTGATGCTGGGCTAGAGCGGTTGCGAGTCGCGCCCTGGCTCCTTCGAGCCATTCCTCGCAGATGGTGGCCAGCTCTTCACCTCGTTCCCAGAGCTGAAGTGATTGCTCCAGGGTGAGGCCGCCCGCCTCCAGCCGTTTGACCAGTTCGGTCAGCTCGTCTCGAGCCTGCTCGTAGGGCGGCCGCTCGCCGTCACCTGAACTGCCACTTGCCGCTGCCACGATCACCAGCCTAGTGCGGCGTAACGTGCCGGGCCGTGCCGCCGATCCAGGTAGCAGTACCTGTCCGCGCGGGCGCGGGTCGGCGAAAGGGCAACATGAGCAGGCGTGACGATCCTGGTGTCTGGCGGCGATGCGCCGGCCGCCTCACGGCACCCTGCAATGTCCGGCCTGTTCGACGTCGGCTACCGCCTGCGTCACTGACATCGCCGATCCGATCGGCATCGGCCATGCGCGCTCTCGCTGCCCGCGCTTGCGCACCCCGCCCGGCCACCTGGCTGTCCTCGGCGGCTGCTGGCGTCTGAGCTATCCGTGGTCGGCGGCGACCTGGCGGTTGCACAGTCCTCTCCGTTAACGGTGCGGCTTGCGATCGGTGACGGGTCGTTCCGCCGTCACCTTGAGCTGGTCGGCCGCGAATCGCACGCTGAGCTCTTCGCCGTCAAGCACCTGGGCGGCAGACAGCACGACCGTCGCGTCGGCATGCTGGACGATCGCGTAGCCGCGCCGCAAGGTACCCGCCGGCGACAACGCATCCAGGCGGGCCTTGATGTGCGTCAGGTCATCGACTGCCCGATCCAGGCTCGTCGCGATCGACAGACGGGCGCGCTCGGCGAGGCCAAGAACCTGCTCGTACCGTCGGTCGATCTCAAGCAGCGGGCTGGCCAGGGCTGGCCGGGAGGTGATCGAGCTGAGCCAGGACCCTTCCCGGTCGAGCCGCCCAAGCAGCGATCGGCGCGCACGCCCGCGTAGCTGGCGGATCAGCTCAAGCTGTTCGGCGACGTCCGGTACCGCGCGCCTGGCCGCGTCTGTTGGCGTCGAGGCCCGAACGTCGGCGACGAGGTCGAGTAGGGGCACATCTTGTTCGTGCCCGATAGCGCTGATGACTGGTGTGACGCAACCCGCGACCGCCCGGACCAGGTCCTCATCCGAGAACGGGAGCAGGTCCTCGATCGAGCCGCCGCCACGGGCGATGATGATGACGTCGACCGCCTTGTCGGCGTCGAGCCGCTGAAGCGCCTGAATGATCTCCTCGCTCGCGTGCGGACCCTGGACCGCGACCTGCTCCACGCGGAATCTCACGGCGGGCCAGCGCCTGGCCGCGTTGCGCAGAACGTCGCGCTCGGCTGCGGAATCACGACCGCAGATCAAGCCGACAGACCTGGGCAGGAATGGCAGCTTGCGCTTGCGCTCGGTGGCAAACAGGCCCTCGGCCGCCAGCGCGGTGCGCAGCCGTTCAAGCCTCGCGAGCAGCTCGCCGATTCCCACGGCCTTGAGCTGCAGCGCTGTCAGGGCGAACGTGCCCCGAGCGGCGTTGAACTCCGGCTTGGCCCAGATAACGACCCGCGCTCCGATATCGGGTGCCGGGGTAGCGGCGTCGAGGACCGTTGTCGCGCAGATAACCCGTACTGACACCGCCGCGACCGGGTCACGCAGCGTCATGAAGGCGGTGCCGCCGCGGCGAGAGAGCTCGGCGATCTGACCCTCAACCCAGATCTTGCCCAGCCGGCCGATCCACTCGCCGACCAGGCGCGTAACTGTGCGGACCGGGACAGGCGACTGCTCTGACGTCTCTAGAGGCATGGGCCCACCGCGGTGCGATTCGGCGCCGTCACTGGCCAGCTTCGAGCTTCTCGATGCGCCGTTCGAACATTCCGAGCACCTCGGCCCGCTCGGCATGGGCGGCCTCGTAGTCGAGCAGCACCTTCAGTTGGGCGACATCGAGGCCTCGCAGCCGGGCGCGGATCGAGGCGAGCGACAGGGCGTCGTAATTCGGTAGCGGCAAGCCGGCCGCCTCGGTCATCTGGTCTGCAGGCGCGGCCGAGGCCTTTGTGCCGACCGTCGGCTCCTGCGCTGACGGTGCCTCCGTTGCTCG
>Ga0126373_10001587_pt1 | contig 16265 bp, 16 predicted proteins | sample PanSoiMetPlot_11_FD_92545 | JGI IMG/M metagenome (GOLD analysis project Ga0126373, IMG submission 92545) | Tropical forest soil microbial communities from Panama - MetaG Plot_11 | ecosystem: Environmental > Terrestrial > Soil > Tropical forest > Bulk soil | place: Panama | collected 2016-02-17 | reverse complement strand
TTTCCTAAACTGCGTGTCGGGAGTTCGACTCTCCCCAGCCCCACCATCTCTTCTCGGAACGAATCGCACTACTTCGGAGGATTTTGCACCATTAAGTCGTTCTTCACCGAGAAGACATTGGGTACGCTGTTCGCTTGAATGTTTGCGACATTCTTGTCCGTCTGGTTGTCCACGTAGCCGGTCAGTGTGACGTGCCCGTTTTCCACAAGAATATGAATTGACTGCAGGTTTCCTATTCCATACCGGGATAGACTCGGCTGTGAATAAATCTTCCGATATTCTGCACGACGAATTTGATTATCCATCGGGCTGTTTGGGAGAACCCGAATCTGATTGTCAACTTTCTCGACGCCTTCAATGTGCTTCACCACGCCTTCTGCATCCGATTTCAGCGTTGGGTTCACAACCGCGCCAGTCAGCGTGACGGTGTAGCCGTTCACGCTGTATGCCAACTGATCGAAGACTGTGTACCATGGCAGCAGAAGAAGCTGATGACGCACCTCTTGTTGAAGCCAAACTTCATAGCGTTCAGTTCCTTTCTGAGGGACGGTTGCGTTTTTCTGATTTTGGGCGATTGCACCGCTCGCCGCGAAAAGAGCAAGTAGAGGAGCAAAGGTTCTTATCAGCCTGCACATATTTCAATTCTCCTGATTCACGTTCATGGTGGGCCCTGTCTAAACAATAGTCCTTCGTGTGATAAATAAACATCCAGCCGAGCGGGTATTTGAGCTACAGAGAAGTCCGTATTCGATGTTCAGGCTTTTCGACACTAAGAACGTCTCGCGCTGTGTTTCGTGTTTTTCGCAACTGGGGGTTCGATGAGCTGCTGAAACTGTAACGCTGCGTCACCAACGGTCGTGAGCAAAAGGTCAGACTCGCTCAACTTGAGCAGAGATTTCATTGAATCGGCATCGCCGCTGAAAGCCCACAAGCCAATGGCCACCCTGCACTTCGGAAATCGCAGCTGGATTTTCTTGTATAGCCGCCGAGTCGAAGACACGGCAAAGGGAGGAAGCGCAGACATGCAGATAATATGACCGCGATGACCATCGTGCTCGGCGATTTCGTCAACCATTTCACGTGTGGGGCCGAGTTCAATCTCATGGGCCTCGTATCCAGCCCGGCTCAGTAAATGCGCAAGCATCAGGCATGCAATTTCGTCACCTTGGTCTCGAACGGGCAGGCACGAAACTGTGACGGGCGGAGCGCCAGGATGGCGGTAGGGCAGAATCTGTTCGTCCGCAGTGAGTGCAGTGGAATCTTGGCGGTCACTAGTTACCTTGGGATACCGGATGGTTAGTTGCTCGACAATCGACCTCAAACGCTGGAATAGCTGAAGTTTCCTCTGCGCGGCATATGAATCGCCCGCCTGATCCCTCTCAGCCAGAACGAGCACCGGTACAAAGACGCCATCGTAAAGGTCACGGATCGACCTTTCTTGAAGGTACTCCTCGACAACGCGATCGGACTCTTCGATGTCGCGTGACGTGAGCGCGAGGTAGAGCTGTACATCCGTGGCTGTAACGCCTCTATCTCCAAGTAGGATGCTCAAGAACTCCAATTGCGGAATGTACCGTCCGACCGCGACGATGCAAACGGTCAGGGGAGTTGAAAGAAGCAAGCCAATGGGCCCCCAAAGTGCCGCCCAGAAGATTGCAGCCACCAGAATAGCTAGGGATGAAATTCCCGTCCGAGAAGAGTAGAGCAGGGGCTCGACCACGTATGTGGTTACGACTTCGAGGACCAAGAATGAGCCCAGAGCGATCAGCGGCTTTTCCCATCCATCAAAGACTGCAAGGGAAAATAAGATCGGCATTGCAGCGCCGACTGAACTTCCAATGTATGGGATGAACCGGAGAACTCCGGCGAGGACTCCCCACAGAAGGGCGTTCGGCAGACCCAGGAAGTAGAGTGCCGTGCCGAACAGAACACCGAAACTGATGTTGACGCAAGAAAGCATCCAGAGATAACGAACCACGCGATTCGTGGCTTCGGTGAAAACCTGCTTTGTTACGCGAATCCGATTGAGGCCGGCGAGGGTGAAAAGGCGTTCGCGAAGATCTCTTCTCCGCAACAGCATAAATGCCGCTACGACGAACACGATTACAATTTTCGCGATGGGACCGAGAACAGGACCGAGAGTGGCGCGAAGGGTACGGAGACTCAGGGTATTGTGTTGCTGTACGATTTCGACCGGCACAGGCTTCGCGGCTTGTTCATTCAAAGGTTTCGCGGATTTCTCCGAGGACGTCCCGCTTGGGCCGGATGCGGCTGCTGGAAGTTGGAGAGTCCCAGACACCTGATTTGCGAAACTATGAAGCGACGAAGCCGCTTTGCCCAGCTTCGAGTTTCTCGCCCCGCGAAGCGCATCGATTTTCTTCGTGATCGTATCGCTGTAGGAGGGGAGTTGGGTCGCCAAGTGAATTCCCTGGCCTACGACAACCCAGCCGAGAAGGGCCAGCAACACGATCGCGACAAGCAGCACGCCCAGCGCAGGGACGGTCTTTCCCAGGTATCGCTCGAGCCGCGACACTACCGGTGCCAGCAAGAATGTGAGCAATGCCGCCGCCGCGATCGGGATTAGGACATCGCGGCCAAAGTATAAAGCCGCGACACACACAACCGCTGTGACCAGAGAGGGGAAATTCGATGAGTTTTCGGTGGAATGAGCGTCCAAGCGTTTCCTCGTCGAATTAACTCTGCCGCATGGGGTTAGATGGGCGCGAGGTTCGGAGGGTGACGGTCAAAGCCACCCAGATAGAGAATCTCGGCGCAAGGATCCCGAATATATCGGTGGTGCGGTCCTTGGGAATGACGGCCGGGATAAGGTGTTTCCGTCGTTAAATATGCAGCCTCCCCTGTATTGCCCGATACTGTTCCGCGCCATACGGTCATAGGGGCAATATGCCAACGTTTCAGCTATTGGAACTAGCCTGTTGGAGAATTGGGAATGTCGACTAACCGCCCCTCCATGCTGTGTGGCCTTCATCTGGACTTCGCGTGTGTGCGCAGTTGCGTCGAAGGAATGAAGGCGATAGGGATTCGCACCACGGACGTAAGCATGGTGCTCCCAGACGGTTCCATCATGTCAGCAATCCCAACTCCACGAGCGCCACGCTCCTTAGAGGATTCGGAAGATCGTGACACGACCGCTGAAAACATTCGCCCAAACTACACTGCCCGCGTTACATCAGTTGCCAGCGCGCTGACAAAGACTTTGTTCACTTTGGGCATTCCTGCCTATGACTCGGAACGACTAGAATCTAAGATCAGAAACGGCGCCATTTTAGTCTCAGTTCGCTGCAACTACCTATTGGCGGAGCGCGTGAAGGAAGTATTCATCGAAACTGGCGCTCTGGATGTCTCTTTTGCCCGGGATGCAGGTGCGCCTGGCCCACAAAGCTATCCAGTACTCAGGGAACAGCGGTACACCACGCCTTCGATCGATGGATGGCGGCAGCACGCTGCCCACGCTTGAGCGGCCATCATCGCGAGGGGCTCAAAGGAGAGCATCGCTCTATGAGCACGCTCCGACGACTGCTGAATCGTGCTTGTCCAAGATGTGACGGTAAGGTCATCCGCCGTTCACATCGAATAGGATCATTGGAAAGATTTCTGTCGTTCCTATCTTTCGTTCGACCGTATCGTTGCTTGGATTGTGACTGCCGCTTCTATCTTTACGATGGGTTCGTGCCGGCGAGGTTGATGCAGTCGCCCCCTCAATCCAAAGCGGCGAATAACGTCCAGTCTCCAAAAATGAATCAAGCCAGTTAATTTTGGGCGAAAACACGTCCCATATCCAAGCCAAACGACGGCTTTTCTCTTGTGCCTGTGATTTTTATCGGCAGCACTGCGCCGGCATTTTTCTTCTTGAATAGCGGATCGATCAATTTAAGGAACAGCGACTTAACCCCCGTAGTCGTCTGGGAAAGTCTTGCCTGCAGAGTAAGCGTCCCGCGGAAGTTTAGTTCTTCAGTGTCTAGGTCGTAGCTGCCATTCAAGAGGACCGCCGCGCCCGCAACATCGAATGTCAATTTCGAGAATTGAATCACGCCGTTCCTGAGCGTGAATGCTCCGCCGAGCGCAGAGACAGCAGTTCCATCGTCGGTTTCCTTTGGGTGTCCTTGTCCCCGGCGGCTGAGGGCATTGATTTTCTCCTGCACCGTGCCCTCAGTAAAGCGCGCAGAGACGATGCCAAATTTCCCTATCAAATCGATCCGGTTCGTGATGTCGCTGTCTTTCGAGCGTCGCGACGGAATAACAAAGCGCGTTTTCAGCGAGACAACGCCGGTTAATAAAGGTTTGTTCGACTTTACCGCGACCCGAAGCAAATCTTGAATGCGGGCAGAATCAGCGACGACGTTAAGTGCAACGGCTCTGCCCGGCTGTTGCGGGCCCTTGGCCACATCTCCTTTGACAATCAATTTGGAGTCGGCGAGCTGCACATCAATTGTGTTGAGGATGGTGTTCCCGTTGATTCCGTCTACAACCGCGCTGAATTCCGTGTCGAGGGGTACGATGTGCTGGCTGACGTCCACTTCAAAATTTGGAGTCTCTGTCTTTCCCTGAACCTGAATGTAATCCAGGACGCCATTAAACGAACCTGTTGAGGACAGCGTTCCGGAGATACCTTTGATTGTTCCGAGATCCGCGTTCGAGAACGTATAACTCCCCGAGACCGGCGATTGACTCGGATCATTCGGGTTCCATGGGCCGAATTGACCATTTGTTTGAATTTCTCCTACAGGCTTAGGATTTACGAGTTTTGCGTGAAACGCAGCTGGGCGGTCCGGCTGAAACGCATCAATCCGCAACCTGTGGAGAAGAAAAGACATGTGCCGGCCACCGCTGCTGCGCAGGATGTTCAGCGTCATCTCGTCAGATGTTATTTCGTCGATCGCAAAGTTAGTTCGAAAAGGTTTTTTCTTTGAGGTCCGCGAACTTAGCGGAGGATTTGTGTGTGGTGGGATGTTGATAGTAAGGCCTTCCATATGAAGGGTATGCAAACGGGATCGGTGTTCAAGAAGCGAAAGAAGGCTGGCTTCGACCGAACACTTGTCTATAGCGATCAGAGGCGGCAGCTCAGGTCTATCCGGATCCTTCAACACCAGGCCCGTGAATTGAACCCGCAACATCGGGAACACCGAAACGTGCAGGCTTGCGAGCGTAACGTCAACGTGGAATCGGTCAGCCGCAATTCTCTCAACCTTATCGCGCAAGATATAGGAGTTTAAGAACCTGGGCACGAGCCATAGCACCGCGCCTGGGACTAATACGAAGAGTCCCGCCGCGATGATGGCAAGTCGTTGTTTTCGTGTCAGCATTCACGTCTGGCCGCCGCATCCGCGGAACAGCGTGTACCATTTCGAGTTCACTTCAATGTGGCCGTCACAGCAATCCGGTGAATCACGTAACCATTACTTCTTTTACTTCTCTGTTTGGTAGCCGAAGGGAGGGGAAACGGTGCTTGGGGCCGGTGGTAGGAGATTTCAAATCAGCAGCTGCGTGAGGGAGAGTTTTGGAAACGGCCCCAATCCACGGTTAGTCCGCACATTGGTGGATAAACGCAATAACTACTTTCTTTGCTGGGAGCTGCTGCTCTTGCAGTTCTTTTCGTGCTCCCTTAGTTCGCTCGATGAATTGAACGATCTGCCACAGTGACTGCACTTGTGCTGATTCTCTTGATCTGTCATGCCAAACACCTCCAGTTCGTCGTACTGCTGCAACATGTAGAATAGTCTGAAGGCTGGGTTATGGCTTCGCAATCCGGCGATTCCTGTAATTCGCGTCGCACGAAATTTGTAAATCCAGGCTTTGCTTGCGTTTTATTTTCCTGGCAGAAAACTCGTAAGAATGTCCTTCATGCGCTCAGCAAAGTGGGCAGTAAAGGACCACGGACTGGGTTGGCGAACGATATGGATCTTCCCTTTTTGTTCTTTGACCTCGTAATCGCTCGTTCCGTTTTCTCTTCGAAAAAGGCGGATCGCTAATACAGCACCCGCTACCCGCAAATTGCAAAGTGTTATTTCGGGGAGCCATTCCGGAAGATGAGGGTCAACAAATAGCATTTTCAACGGCGCATACGGATAGAGGCCGATCATGCTTTGCAAGAGCGAGAATGTTGTTGATGCTGACCAGGCCTGCGGCGAATTCGCATTCGGATAGATCGCGGGAAACGGATGTTCTTCGTCCCGCTGATGTCCGCTAAAGAGCTCGGGAAGCCGGTAATATTCGAATAGCGAAGCGGCTTCGAATTGCGCACGGCAAATACGCTCCACGTGATCGTACAAACCGTAACGGGCAAACCCTAACGCAAAAGGCCCGTGTTCCACCGGCCACACCGAACCGCGATGGTAACTGAACGGATCGTAAGCGGGATGGCCGGCGGAAAGAGTTCTTATGCCCCAGCCTGTAAAAAGATCAGGAGCGAACAGGCGCTCCGCAGTCGGCCTTACAAGGGCATCATCGACGATGCCTGAGCCAATGCAATGTCCCGGGTCTGATCCGACCGAGCGAATGGGCCGCGACTTCGCGTCGAGGCCCATCGCAAAGTAGCCTTCCTTGTCCATCCAAAAAGCATCGTTGAAGCGCTTCTTCAGATTTTTTGCTTCTCGAAACAGCCGTTTGGCCTCTTCCTTGCGATCGAACCACCACAGCACTTCCGAAAAAAAGACTTTTGCGAAGTAGGCAAAAGCCTGCTCTTCACAGGTCGCGATAGCCGGTGAAACCTGTCTGCCATCCGGATAGACGATGGCGTCGCTTGAATCTTTCCATCCCTGATTCCGCACCCCAAACTTCGACCGCGTTTTGTAATCGTAAAAGCCATCACCGTTGGCGTCGCCGTAGTCATTCAGCCACTTCAGAGCTTTCAATGCCGGCTCAAGGTATGGTGCGACCAGTGTTTTGTCGCCAGTCCAGTGCCAAAGAAGGGCAACCGCAACCGGATAGAAAGCGGACGTGGTCGTGGCCCCGTAATACCGTCCCCGGGGGATAAAGTTCAAGGCGGACAACGGGTCCGTGTGAGATTCGTGAATCATACGGCCCGGCTGTTCGTCGCGCCAATCGTTTATTTTGGTCCCTTGCAAGCGCGCCAGCTGCGGAAGCGTGCCCTCCAGAATCGCGGTGCTCAAAATCGCCGATTGCCACGCAACGGCAAGCGTGTCCCGGCCATACAGCGCGACATACATCGGGAGACCGGCCGCAACGGTCCAGGCGTTTTCGTTTGTGTCGAGATCGTATAACCGTAGCGCCGTTAGATCCTCTGCCGCCTGTTTGATGCAACCTGTCACTACCGCGGTAAGGTCTTTTTCGCTTGGCGAGATAAACTGCGTGGCAGAATCCAGAAAGCGCTCTCGCAGGGAATCGTATTCATTGTGGGCGCTGAAGAACGAACCACACGAGTATCCCGGCTTGAGAACGCGGCCGTCAATGGAGGGCGTGAAGTCCAAGCACAAGTGACATTTGCCCTGAGGCGCTAGTTTCACTCGGTAAGTGATCTTACCTTTGTGATACTTGGGTCGCTCGGCGGCCGATATGCGTATGCGAAGTGCGCGGTCGATCTTCGCCGTTCCCTTTTCGTGCGAGTGGCTATACGCGTGAGCCTCGGCATGGCGGAATGAGAGTTCGGCATAGTCCGAAGAAGCGCTCCAGTTTATAGTTTTCCTGCGCCTGACAAGCCGGCGGCGTGCATCCGCTTCGGTGACAGACGCGAAATCTGCGTCAAGGCAAAAACTCAATTCAAACGAGGAGGATTTGAGAGAGTAGTTTGTAAGATCAACATCCTCGTGAAGCCCTTCGCCTGCAAATCGTGCCACTTTAATCTCAAGGGTGTTTTCCGCGTATGGAGGAACTTCTCCGCTCCCTTTGTCAGGCGCACCGGGATCCGCTCCGGGAGGCAGCAGAATGTAATATCCTAACCAGCTGTGTTGGCTGACATTCGATAGCGCAACGGGAATCAGCGCTTCGCCGTCAATTCGAATTTCATGTCGAGAGAGTAGCCTCGTCTCGTGCACGAAGAGTCCGTACGGAGAGTCCACAGGAATGAAACCATCGCGCGCTGTGCGCAAAACAGTGCGTCCCTGTCCGATGAACCAGGAGTCATTGTGAGGTTGCAGGCGTATTAGTGAGCTGCGCTCGTGCCAGGCGCTTGGAGTCTTGTCTGCCTCGACTCTGATGTTGTTTCCTCGTCTCGGGAGATTGACCCGATCCTTACATTTGGTGGGCCCGAGCCAACATCTTAAGTTCACTCCACGCCTTGGTCTCGCTCAATACGTGGAAAGCCCGATGCGGGGAGGCCAATCCCCGTATTGCGGATATCTCAAAATTGTCTCCGTTTTAGTCGAGCGAAAGGCCAATCGACCCCTACAAGTCAGTCTCCGCAAAACATACATCAGTTATCGGATTGCTGCTTCACGGTGCGCACGTTTAGTGTTCATTACGTCGATTTGTTTTCATCTACAGGAGGAAATCATGAAACGTCCCATCTTAGGCCTGGCCGCCGCGCTCTCGCTTGCCTTCACGATTGCCCAGGCTGCGCCTAGAATCCAGAATGACCAAACCACGAGCCCGCGCACGTTCAGAGGCGAAATCATGGACAGTGCTTGTGCTCAAATGGGCAGTCACAAGCAGATGGAAGCCAAAGAAGGCACCAAGAACGCCAAGGAGTGCACAGAGGCGTGCGTCAAAAATGGAAGCACGTTGGTGCTCTACAATCCTTCAAACAAGATGACTTATCAGCTGAGTGATCAGGACAAAGCGAAAATGTACGCCGGCGATCGGGTCACCGTTAAGGGTACCTACGATGCCTCAAGCAAGACCATCACTGTCGAGTCGATATCGCGCTCTCACGCTATGACCCATTCCTCACCAAGCGGCCGGTAAAGTTGCGATCTTGTTACGAGGGATAACCCTGCTTCCCGCGTCTGTCTACATTCCGGTAAGGCGCGGGTTACGTTCAAGGAGAAGAAAAACAACCAGGTAATTCTTCAACGTATGAGTAATAAGAAAGTTCTCCTTGACGTGATCGTGAGCCGCTTCGCCCAGCCTTTTCGCCAGCTGAGGATTTGATAGCAGGTAGCGAATCTGGTATGCGCACCCTTCGACGGAATGGGTTAGCATCCCGGTTACCTTGTGCAGTACCTGACGAAGAATTCCCCCAACTGCGGATGCCACCACCGGCTTTCTCTTCCACAGAGCTTCCGTTACTGTCAGGCCAAAGCCTTCTCGGAGAGACTTCTGCACCACGATAGTCGAAGCGCGCTGAAGCGCGTTGATTTCCAAATGGCTCCAGGGCGGAAGATTGAGCAGAAAAATGTCTTTGTCTCCCGCTGCCGCTTCCTGCACCTCGGCGAACACGATTGAGCCCTCTGGATCGTCCGTCGCGCCACCGCCCGCTAGAACCAACTGACAGTCGTTATATCTCTTCACTAATTTGTATGCCTGAATCACTCCCAGCGGGTCTTTCAAGCGGTCGAAGCGAGATACTTGCGTCACGATCGGGCGGTTCCGGTCGATTCCAAATTTCTCCACGACGGATTGAATAAATTCCGGTTCGAGATCACGATTTTTGTCCGCCAGCGGGTCGATTGTGGGTGCCACGAGGAATTGAGGGATCGCGAGCGGATGAGTAAACGCGGCGGACGAAATGAAAGATGCATCGAACTTTTCTACGAAAGGTCGAAGAAAATTCCAGATCCGTTCGTTCGGCTGCGACAGGTCAATATGGCAGCGCCAGAGCCAGTGGTTCCGTCTGCCCTCGCGCGAATAAACTAACGGAAGAGGCTGCGGATCATGAATCACGATGAAACTTTCGTCGAAGTTCATGCGTTTGCGGTTCTCTTCGTTTGTCGCAAGAAATATGTCGAACCATTCGGGCCGGTCTTCGTATGCCATTCCGTGAAGCGCATTATGAAATGCCTTAGTCACGGAAAAGAACGCTTCACCGCCGGTGATCACGTCCCACTGAGTAGCCAGGCCCACTTCCTTAAAGAGAGGAATTACTCGGTTCAGAATCTCCGCAACTCCGCCGCCGACCGCTGTGGAATTCACCATCTTTACCGTGCGGTTCGGCAACGAGCGCGCGAGCATCCACAGTTCATCAATTTCCGGTTGCCCGACAATCGGCGCATAGTCATTGAGTGGGCGAACTGACGATTGGACTGGCGCCGTTTGTGTGCTCACCGGCTAATCCAGGGATTGATATAGCTGAGAATGCCTTCGCGCACTTCAGGCAGCGTGCTGGTGTAGAAATCGACCCGATTGACCTGCGCTGCAAGTTCTGGAAGTTCCAACTCCCGCGCAATCCAGTGTGAGAAATCGTTCGTTCGTAAATGCAGTCGCAATCGCGAATTCACAAAATGATAGTGCAGCGAGAACAAACTCATGTGACGGATTCCCTCGGCCAATTCCGCAAGGTTCGAGGCGCGCATCTGCATAGGGAGTGCCACCTCGCGAGTCTCTGAGAAAAAGAACGGCTCGAAGGCCGGCCGGTCTCCAGAAACTGGACTCCCGCGCAGATGGTTGTCTACAGTGTGGACCAGCGCCGATCGCAAATCATCGAGTTCCACGAATTGCCGCACGTCAATGGCGCCAAGCTGTTCGGCAAGCTCATTCTCGTTGCACGCTGCCATCGCCCACTGTGCAAAGTCATTGGAATAGGAAGTGTAGTGATGCGTTGCAAGCGAGTGAAAGGTGTGGCAGAAGATCGAGTCGCGCGAAACCGTAGTCAGTTGCTTTCCAAATTCGCGCAGCGTATGTGCGGATTCGAGTCCGACCACCACCAGATAAAAAGCGCTGACAAATTGAAACGGTTCTCGTGCCTGCTTCATATGGCTTTCCGCCTGCCTACCGCTTGTACGAGAAAAAGAACTCAGCGGCCTTTGCAAGATGGCCGCCGAGTTCTATCTATACTAGAAAAGACCGCTGCTTCCACTTTTCAACTTACCGCTCAGCCCTCTCTTGCGGTGAAGCCTTTTGCAGTATGGAGATGAGCTCATTTGCGGCTTGGGGTGTAGGTGTAGACCCGCTGAAAACGATCTGCTCCGCGGTCACACCCTGTCCGTAGAGAGCCTCATTGCCTTCTTTGTCGGGATGCAAAGTCGCTCCCTCTAGTGACACACCGGCGAAAGCGCCGCGCGCCCGGGAATAAGTCAAGATTTCTGCGCGCATAGTAGCATCCGTGTCTGCTTCCGCCGCCCGTCCAACAGGTCCCGCCGCCGCGGTGGCGTCAGCGCCCAGTTTTACTTTGCTGTGCAAAAGGCTGCTTGCGCCGCGGTCGTTCATCACCAGCAGCACAAAGTCCGTTGCTTGACCGCCGATTTGGAAGCCGAAGCTTCCGCCCTCGAGCACCATCATTGACGGCGCACCCCATGAGCCCTTGAAATCATGCCCAGTGCGACACACCATCGCTCCCCGTCCATAGCTGCCCCCAACTCCAAACGCGGCCTTCAGAACCGATGGTATTACAACGACGCACCGCGCCCTGTCGAGCAGGTTGTGCGGAATGTTGTCGGGTATGTTCATAATCTCGCCGAGTACTTGGCCAGAATTCCGCAGCCGTTTATTTTCTGTATCTTTCGTGTCTGCCATGCTTACCCGGGCAGCCAACCCGAGCAGCGCAATGGCAATCAACCCTGTGAGCATCCGAACGATTGCTTTGTTCATAGATTTATGCCTCCTCCCTCAACATGAATCCGCCATCTTGAAAAATAATCGCTTAAGGCCCTTCCGATAGATCAAAACAACCTGGGATCATTAGTCGTTAGAGGAAACTGCTCCCTCTCGGGGGTAGCTTTTTGAAAGTCACACGATCTTGAGGGTAAGGGCGGCTGCGTCCCCCGACAATCAGATGTTCCCTGTACATTCCTGAGGTGAAGTACGGCTTGCTGACCGTAAAGTACACGATAAGCGATCTCGTTCGAAAGCAACCAGGGATACAGCAACACCCACAAGAAGCTACAGAATGCCTCGGATAGACCATTCCTTTTCCGCAGGTTACGGTGCATGCGTGTCAGAAAGTTCGGTTCAAGGGAAAATGACTCGATTCGCACCAGCAGTTGCCTCATTGATCGGTTTCCCCGTCTTCGCTTTTCATCGTCATATGCGAAGCGGGGAACCGTCCAAGCTTCTGACACGCAACACGAGCATTCGGCGGGCCCAGTACAAATCCTGAACGTCCACATTCCGAGAGACGAGGTGAGTTCGTGCAAACTGAGAGAAGAGATACTGGAGCGACGAAGGCCCGGCCAGCCGTTGAAACGCAGACGGAGCTTCAATTCGAAGACGAGTTAGCATTGGTTAACCAGGCGCGTGCGGGCGACAACGCGGCTTTTTCAAAGCTGGTCAGGCCCTACATGCGCAAGGCATATCACGTCGCTTTGAAGATTACCGGCAATCGCGAGGATGCCGAAGATGCTGCACAGCAAACTTTGCTCAAGGCCTACGCGCATATCGACCAGTTTCACGGAGATGCACGCTTTTCCAGTTGGCTGATTCGCATTGCCATCAATGAAGCGAGAATGAAGGTCCGCAAACGCCGCTCCGAAGACTTTTACTTGTCATACGACGTCGCTCCCGAACGGGGCATAAGCCCGCTCGAAATGTTGTGTGCTGGTGAATCTTCTCATCCCGAGGCGCTCTATTCGAGACGGGAAACGCAACGCGTGTTACGGGAAGCGATAGATGGGCTTCGGAGTTCATCTCGCGTGGTGGTTTGGCTACTCGGATTACAAGAGCGCCAGACGAAGGAAGCTGCAAAGATACTGAACCTTTCAGAGTCTGCCGTGAAAACTCGGTTCTTGCGCGCGCGCCAGCAGTTGCGCGAATGTCTCGTTGGCCGCATGAACTAGCGCCTCGGGCGACATCGCGAGACTCGAAGAGAGCTGGGTCGAACGTGAAATCTGCCGCCAGCGAAACGCACATATCTACCGCAACCGAACAGACGCTTGCTTCGTGATGTGTCGTTGCCACGATGCCGGACAGGCGCCTGAGTGTGAGCCGCCAAGTGTGACAATCGTACAAGCCCAAAGGAGGAGACACGATTCGATCTCCTCATTCTGCAGATCGACCCATACTCACATCTGTGCCGATCAGGACGCACTTTGACGATCTCGTATAGCATTTGCACTTTGCCGATCGTTGCTTTCGTTGCTTTGACGCTTGTCACAGGAGGGTGATATTCTTCCGGAGCTCAGCGTAGGTAAAGTCAGTAACTTGGGAATGTCTATGGCCATCCCTTCCAAGAGCCGGCTTCTCGGATGTCCCGCGCTTCGCCCGAATCACCAGTTCTGTGCACCGGGGAGCCAGTTTGAAGAGTGGGTGGTCTTTAGTTCAACCATTGAAAAATGAAAAACCTTCGTATATTGATTGCCGACGATCACGATCTGATGCGGCGTGGTGTGAAATCTCTATTGCAGTCTCATCAAGGATGGGAAGTCTGTGGAGAGGCGCACACCGGCCGCGAAGCTGTTTCCAAAGCCGAGGAACTGAAGCCTGACGTTGTCGTCATGGATATCAGTATGCCCGAATTGAATGGTGTCGAGGCTGCCCGCCGGATTCGCAAAGCGGCGCCAAACGCAGAAGTCCTGATTCTATCGGTGCATTACTCCGACCAGCTGATTCGCGAGATCCTGGATGCCGGTGTCCGTGGCTATATGATCAAGTCCGACTCCGATCGTGATCTGATCGCCGCCGTCGAAACGCTCGCCCAGCACAAACCATTTTTCACGCCCCGCGCCACCGAGGTAATACTAAGCAATTTCAGTTCTTCGGCAGCTCACTCTGAACCGCTGGAGTTAATCGGCGACCGGCTGACGTCTCGGGAGCGTGAAATTGTTCAGCTCCTTGCCGAGGGAAAGAGCAGCAAGGAAGTCGCCTCTTCCCTGTGCATAAGCGTCAAGACCGCGGAGACCCATCGCGCCAATATCATGCGCAAGCTTCAACTTCACACCGTCAGCGAACTCGTCCGCTACGCCGTGCGCAATCAAATCATCGAACCCTAGCCATATTCCCACCTCGCTTATCGGCTCACCTTGTCCATCGAAACACCAGACAGTGGATACAGCATGTTCCTGCCCTGTGCTAACGAATCGACAGTATTGTTGGTAAGCCCATTCCGAGCGACCATCCCTATGCGGAATGTGAATTCCGTTCGATTGGAAGAAGAGGAAGGGGAGTCGAGGCGCCTTGAGAGATCAAGGCCAGAAGGGCTGGGCCGGCTTCCCTCTTCTTCTCCATAGACATCGCCGAAAGGTCAATCCCATGAATAGTTTAACGGCTATCGGCACCGAATCGGTTTTGCCGCGGCCCCTCCTGACGTCGCGCGTTCCTGTGCGGAACACGCCCGCGACTGTAATAGTTGCCACGAATGACCTGAAAATGCGAACAGCCCTGTCTAAGATTCTCGGTGATCATGGCATCGAAATTGAATGCGTCGATGGGGTCAGGGCTGCGAACGACCTCTTTGCTGGAGGTGATATCTCCGTCTGTCTTTGTGGCTTTGGCCTTGAGGATGGCACTTACAAGGAGCTGGTCAAACTGGCACGACGGCAAAGTCCGGAGATACCCGTCATCATCGTCTCCACTTCCTCCTGCTCGAACGAATACAGCGAGTACCTCGCCGCTATGAATGCTGGGGCGTTTGATTTCTTGTGTTACCCCTACCAGGCTCGCGAGGTTGAGCGGATTCTGCGGCTCGCGGTCGCTTCTTCCCACAGAATCGCCCGATAAATAGCGGCGGCGTTCTTCGTTTTGCGTGTCGACTCGCATACGCACTTTCCCGTATTCCGCCATCACGTTGCTTGTGGCCTACTAAAGTCTCAGCTTGGGGAGAATGGTTATGCCGGAAGAAGATGTGCTAAAACGCGCTCAGGAAGATGCTCGCGAAGGGAAGTCCCCCTCTACGCAGGCTGGAGAGTTCGTCCGAGAGGAAATCGAACATGTCCGGGAAGGGAAGCACGGAGCCCGTAACCCCAAACAAGCAATAGCGATTGGGCTCTCCAAGGCGCGGCGGGCCGGAATTCATCTGCCACCTCCTGGGCGTTCGTCCTCTCCAAGCGTTCGTAAGAAAGCAGCGCAGGACACACACCGGGGGCGTCACCCGCGTAGACCTTCGAAAAGGCGTTCTCGAGCCATTTCAGGAGCATTACGGCGCGAATCGAAACGCACAACGTCCAGAAAAGCTCTTTCGCGTCAGGCCAGAACGGCAGCGCGGCGCCGGGGTGCCCCAGCGCGCCGGCGATCCGCTCGACGGGCTGCGCGCACTCGTCACCGATAATTCGGTCTATTCAGTTGGTGCGCCGATTCTGTCGGACGAGATTACTTTTGTCAGTGAAGTATTGCCCTTGATCACAAAACGGAAGGATCGAACAGGCGAGGATGACGGAGCCTCTGGCAGCCCAAGTGCCTCTCGGCGCAAACATCTTGGAGGATGGGTCATGTTCTTTTTTGGTTTGGGCTCCTCAGGCCAGGGAAGTGAAGCTTCAAATCGAATGTCCTCGTTCATGTCAGATACCGATGACTGCCATAGACAAGGGCTACTTTCATTGCACGACTTCCGCGGCATCTCCTGACGCGCGGTACTTTTACCTCCTTGACGGCAAGAAAAGACGGCCGGACCCGGCGTCGAAGTACCAACCGGCGGGCGTACACGGTCCCTCACAGGTATGCGAGACTGCATTTGATTGGACCGACTCGAACTGGGCCGGCCTTGCGATTACCGATGCTGTTTTCTACGAGTTGCATGCTGGTACCTTCTCTCCCGCGGGTACCCTGGATGCTATTATCCCCCGCCTTGCGAGTCTCAAGTCCCTCGGCGTAACGGCACTCGAGTTGATGCCTCTTGCGCAGTTTCCCGGCGAACGAAATTGGGGCTACGACGGTGTTTTCCCGTTTGCCGTCCAGAATTCTTATGGCGGTCCGGACGCGTTGAAAAGGTTGGTCAACGCCTGCCACAACCTGGGAATCGGTGTGGCCCTTGACGTTGTCTATAACCACCTTGGCCCCGAAGGGAACTACCTCAGTGATTTCGCGCCGTACTTCACCGATTGCTACGAGACCCCATGGGGAGATGCAATTAACTTCGACGGCCCGGAAAGTGATGAAGTTCGTCGGTTCTTTCTAGAGAACGCGTTGTACTGGGTCTCAGAATTTCATGTCGATGCGTTGCGTGTGGATGCCGTTCACGCCATTGTTGATCTCTCTGCGAAGCGATTTCTTGAGGAACTCACAGAACGAGTCGCCGAACTTTCACTTCGCCTCGGCAGAAAAGT
>Ga0126373_10001586_pt1 | contig 16266 bp, 14 predicted proteins | sample PanSoiMetPlot_11_FD_92545 | JGI IMG/M metagenome (GOLD analysis project Ga0126373, IMG submission 92545) | Tropical forest soil microbial communities from Panama - MetaG Plot_11 | ecosystem: Environmental > Terrestrial > Soil > Tropical forest > Bulk soil | place: Panama | collected 2016-02-17 | reverse complement strand
TGTCCGTCGGCGCGGCGGCACTGCCCCACTTCATGGCTGGCACTGCCGACGCCGCCGTACGGATCGTGGTCCTGGTCGCGGCAGTGGTCGCGGTCGGCCTAGCGGTCCCTGCCTGGCTCGCCCGCCCCGGCCGGGCACGCGCCCGTTAGCGACTTACCGAGCTGACACCCGGCTACCGGCCCACGGCGTAACTCTGCATGCCACGCGGGTTGGCGGCCGCATAGAGCATCCCGCCGGAGGAGGACACCGCGGTGATGCGGCCAAGCGACCACGGCGGCCGCACGCTGACCTCATGGCCCCTGCCGCGCAGTTCGGCCACCACTGTGGCGCCCGCCCTCGATTCGATCGCGAGCGACCGCGGCTGAGACTGGCGGGGATAGAACGATGACGGGAAGTGGTCGGTGTGGAAGGCCGGAGCGTCAATAGCCTCCTGCAGGTTCATGCCGAACAGCAGGTGATTCAGGAAGAACGCGAGCGGCCACTGATCCTGCTGATCTCCGCCGGGGGTGCCGAAGGCGAGGTACGGCTGGCCGTCCCGGAGCGCAAGGCTTGGTGACAAGGTCGTGCGCGGCCGCCGCCGCGGCGCCAGCGTGCTCGCTAGTCCCGGCGTGAGCGTGAACATCTGCGCCCGGGTGCCCAGGCAGAAGCCAAGGCCGGGGATGACTGGCGAACTCTGCAGCCAGCCGCCGCTCGGCGTGGCAGACACCATGTTTCCGAACCTGTCGGCGACATCCAGGTGACAGGTGTCCCCTGGGCCGAGCTCCGGCGCGGATACCGCAGAGGTCCCAGCAGTCGGCTCGCCAGTGCCCGGTCGGTCGTTGTAACCACGGTCGTTGTAAGCACCGGCCCGATCGGACATTCCGAACGCTGCGACCGCGAACTCAGGCAGGAGTGGCGCCGTTCCGGCGGGGGACCCCGGCCGCAGGTCGCCCGAGGCCTGCTCGCCGACGAGCTTGCGCCGGACTGCCGCATACGGTTCGGAAAGCAGTTCCGCCAGCGGGATTGTGGACTGCCGCGGGTCGCCATACCAGGCCTCGCGGTCGGCAAACGCCAGCTTGCCCGCCTCGATTACGGTGTGGATGAACTCGGCGCTGCCTGGCTCCAGGGCCTCGACACCGAGCCCGTCGAGCAACGCAAGCTGTTGCAGGAACACCGGTCCCTGCCCCCAAGGACCGGTCTTGCAGACTGTCAGCCCGCGGAAGTCCGCGGTGACAGGCGCCTCGACGCTGGCCGACCAGCCAGCCAGATCGTCGCCGCTGAGCAGGCCACGGTGCCGGCGCTCAGTAACGTCCATGACCTCGGCATCAGCGAGATAGCCAGCAATGGCCTCGGCCACGAATCCCGCGTAGAAAGCCTCGCGTGCGGCGGCAATCTGGCGTTCCCGCCCTGGACCTGCTTTCTCTGCCTCGGTGAGGATGCGCTGGTAGACCGAGGCGAGGGGACGGTTAGTGAAGCGGCTTCCGGCGGCAGGCACACCGCCGGACAGGTAAATCTCCGCCGAGCTTGGCCAGTGCTCCCGGAACGTTGGCTCCACTGCGGCGATCGCTTGGCTTGCGGTGGGAAGCATCGGATAGCCATGCTCGGCATAACCGATGGCGTACTCCATGACAGAGCGCAGGGGCAGCATGCCGTACCGCTCAAGCAGCAGCAGCCACGTCCCGAATGCCGCCGGGACGCAGGCGGCTAGCAGCCCCGTGCCGGGGATGAGGTCCAGACCGAGGCCCGCGAAGTGCTCTAACGTCGCGGCAGCCGGAGCCGGCCCCTGGCCGTCGAGCACGAACGGCTGACCGTCGGCGACACTGAAGCCGATCACCGGCACCTCGCCGCCCGGACCGTTGAGGTGCGGCTCGACCACCTGTAGCACGAGGCCGACTGCCACCGCGGCGTCGAAGGCGTTGCCTCCTTGCTCCAGCACTGCCATGCCGCTCGCCGAGGCGAGCCAGTGGGTGGACGCCACCATGCCGAACGTGCCGGCAAGCTGTGGCCTGGTGGTGAACGGCATGGTGGCTGTCATTGATGGGCCGCCTGCGCTCTAGTCCGGAAGCGCCGACGACGCCGGCGCGACAGCATCACCGACCGGTGTCTGCAGCGGGAAATGACAAGCCGCCAGGTGACCCTCCCCTGGGAACCGCCGCATCGGCGGCTCGACTTCGGCGCAAATCGCCTGCGCCAGCGGGCAGCGGGTACGGAACCGGCAGCCCGATGGCGGGTGGATCGCGCTCGGCAGCTCGCCCCTGACGCCCTCGCTGACCTTGGCCTTCTCGGTCTCAGGGTCGGCTACCGGCGCGGAGTCCAGCAAACCCTTGGTGTACGGGTGCGCTGGCCGCAGGTATACCTCCTCGGCCGGGCCAACCTCGACCAGCTTGCCCAGGTACATCACGCCGATCTTGTCCGAGAGGTAGCGGACCACCCCGAGGTCGTGCGAGATGAACAGGTAGGTGAGGCCGAACTCGCGCTGCAGTGACTTCATCATGTTCAGGACCTGCGCCTGAATGGACACGTCGAGTGCGGATACTGGCTCGTCCGCCACGATGAGTTCCGGCTGTAGCATCAGCGCGCGCGCGAATCCGAGCCGCTGGCGCTGGCCACCGGAGAACTCGTGCGGGTACCGGTCGGCTGCCGAGCGCGGCAGACCGACCCTGTCCAGCATCTCGTCGACCCTCTTGAGCTGCGCTTTCTTCGAGCCGATGTGCTGGATCACCAGCGGCTCGCGCAGCAGGGTGCCGGCGCGCATCCGCGGATCGAGCGAAGCGTACGAGTCCTGGAACATCAGCTGGATGTTCCGACGCTCCCGGCGGTATTCCCGGGCGGTGCTCTTGCCCAGGTCCTTTCCTTCGAAGTCAATCGAACCGCCGCTGGGCTTTTCCAGGCCGACAACGAGCTTGCCGATCGTGCTCTTCCCGCAGCCTGACTCGCCGACAAGGCCGAACGTCTCGCCGCTGCGAATCGCGAAGTTCACGTCAGCCACCGCACTCAGCAAGCCGACCCGCCGCTGCAGTACCGCGCCCTTGGTGACCGGGTAGTCCTTCACCAGGTGCTTGACCTCGAGCAGCACATCGCCGATGCCAGGTCCGGCTATCGGCGCCTCCGTCGGGGCCTCGTTGTATGCAGTGAGGCGGCCGGCTTCGTTACGCTCCGTAGGTCCTACCGGGTAGAAGCATCGGAACTCGTGTCCGGCGACCTCGCCGAGCAGTTGAGGCTCCTCCTCCCGGCACCGGTCGGCCGCGTAGCGGCAACGAGCTGCGAACCGGCAGCCAGTCGGCGGGTTAACCAGGTCCGGCGGGAGGCCCGGGATCGAGTACAGCCGTTCACCCGCCTCGGCGGCCTTGTCCGGCAGCGCCTGGAACAGCGCCTCGGTGTAGGGATGCCGCGGCCGCTCGAACAATGTCTCGGTGTCGGTGGTCTCCGAGATCTTGCCCGCATACATGACCGCCACCCGGTCCGCGCGGCCCGCGATCACGCCCAGGTCGTGGGTGACCAGGATGACTGCCATGCCTAGGCGCCGCCGCAGATCGTCGATCAGTTCCAGGATCTGCTTCTGGATCGTCACGTCCAGTGCTGTCGTGGGCTCGTCAGCGATCAGCAGCTTCGGCTCACAAGCGAGTGCCATGGCGATCATCACGCGCTGGCGCATTCCGCCGGAGAACTGGTGCGGGTACTCCTTGATCCGTTCCCGGACACGCGGGATCCCGACGAGGTCAAGAACCTCGACGGCCCGGTCCATGGCCTGCTCCTTGGACACATCCCGGTGCAGTGAAACGGCCTCGGCGATCTGCCTGCCCACTGTCATCGTGGGATTCAGCGAGGTCAGCGGATCCTGGAAGATCATGCCGATCTCGTTGCCGCGGATATTCCGCATCTGCTCGTCGGACAAGCTGGTGAGGTCCTGCCCATTGAGCTTGATGCTGCCGCCAGCTATGTGCCCGCCGGTCGGGAGCAGATTCATGATCGACAGGGCCGTCATCGTCTTGCCGCAGCCGGACTCACCCACGATGCCCAGCGTTTCGCCTGGCTCAAGCTGGAACGAAACACCGTCGACCGCGTGCACGACACCTTCGCGCAACTTGATCTGGGTGCGCAGGTCGTTGACTTCAAGTAGCGGCGCCACAGGTCACCTTTCTCCTACCGGCGCTGCAGCCGGGTCTCGAAGGCGTCGCGGAGCGCGTCGCCGATGAAGTTGAAGGACACCACGGTTGCAATGATCAGGAGGCCCGCCGGGTAGATCAGCCACCAGTAGCCACCCTGCTGGATGAAGTTCAGGCCGCTGGACAGCATCGAGCCCCAGTCGGTCGAGGGCAGCTGGATGCCGAAACCGAGGAAGCCGAGGCTGGAAAGAATCACGATCGAGTCCGCGACCGCGAAGGTGGCCTGCACGATGATGGTGCCGACGGCGTTGGGCATCACGTGCCGCAAGACCGCGCGCGAATTCCGCCCGCCTGCCACCTTGACTGCGGCGACGTACTCCCTGGTGCGCAGTGTGAGCGTCTCGCCGCGGACCAGCCGGGCCGGAGCGGGCCAGTAGGTCACCGCGATGAGCCCGATGAGCTCGACCGTGCCCGGGTGAAAGAGCCTGGCCAGGACGACCAGGACGAAGACGAACGGGATCGACAGTATCGCGTCGACGATCCGCATCATGAACGCGTCCACAGTCCCGCCGATGAACCCGGACACCGCGCCGTAGATCGAGCCGAAGAGGCAGGCGATGAACGCGGCCGCTAGGCCCACCTCGATGTCGTTCTGCCCGCCGACCATCAGCCGGCCGACGATGTCATAGCCGAGCTCGTCGCAGCCGAGCAGGTGCGCGCCACTGGGGTGGCACAGGTAATCCTGGGTCTGCACGGTCGCCTGCGGGGTCGAGTAGATGTGCGGACCCACGAAGCAGAACAACACCACGAAGATCACGAAGCCGAGTCCGGCCAGGGCCAGCTTGTTCTCGGCGAATACCTCCCAGCCGCGGCGGAACATGCTGCGTGGCTTGGCCTGTATCTGACCAGCCGCCGAAACGGCCGGCGGCGCCTCCGGGATCACCGTGCCCGGGCCGGCCGGGTCAGCATGTGGCATCATCGCCATCAGGTGTACCTCACCCTCGGGTCGAGCACGGCGTAGCCGATATCGGCGAGCAGGTTGCCAAGGATCGTGATCAGCGTGCTCAGCACGGTGATCGCCAGCATGAGCTGGACGTCAGTGTTGATCGCTGCGTTGTAGAACAGCAGGCCCATGCCGGGGTAGTTGAACACGAACTCGATGAAGATCGACCCGCCGATGACCACCGGCAGTGACAGGCCCAGCAGCGTCACGATCGAGATCAGCGAGTTACGGAAGATGTGTCCCCACAGGACGCGCCTCTCGCTGGCGCCCTTGGACCGCGCGGTCCGCACGTAATCCTGGACGATGTTGTCCATAACCGAGGACCGCATGTACCGGCTCCAGAGCGCGAACGCGACAAACGCGTAGGTCGCCACCGGCAAGATCAACGCCACTGGATCAGCCAAGATGCCCGCCAGCGACGTCGCCGAGGGCGCGAAAGCCGGGAAGATATGAGCGTCGATCGCGAACCACTGGACCAGGAGCAGGGCGACGAAGAAGGTCGGCGAGCCGTAGCCGATGAAGCTGATGCCGGTGACGACGTTGTCGACAACCGAGTAGCGGCGGACGGCCTGGAAGACGCCCAGCGGGATCCCGATAAGCAACCCGACACCCGTGCCGATGAACGCCAGCACAACCGTCCGCAGCAACGGCGCCCACATCAGCGTCGAGACCGGCGCGTTGAACTTCAGGTCATAGCCGAAATTGCCGTGCAGCAACTGCCACAGCCACTTGCCGTACTGGACGTAGACCGGCTGGTCGAAGCCCCACTCCCGGGAGAAGTTACGGATCTCCAGCGGAGACGCCCGGACGCCCAGGATGGCTCGCACTTCGCCGCCCGGTATGGCATGTAGCAACCCGAATACGATGATCGTCACGAACACCGTGACGACTACGGTCTGGAGGAGCCGCCTGATCAGGTATCCGGTCACCGCGTCCACCCCACTCCGTGCCGCCACCTGCACAGCGAGGCCTCACGAGCGGCAATTACCAGCACCGACCGCAAAGGGCAACTCGCCCGCACGTGACCCGCACCGGCAAGCTCGTCAACCGATTGCATCGGCCTCCCTCCATAGTGCGCCGACCGGTTGTCTACTCACAACACCCTGGATTCCGGTCCGGTCGCCGCGCTGACGTTTCCGTCAGCGCGGCGACCGGCGCCGGATCTTGCCTTGCTAACTGCTTAGCTGACTGCCACCACTCAGCTAGTGCCACATTTCGCGTCACTGCACGTCCAGTACTGCGGGAAGAACGTCAGGAACGGGCTCCAGGTGACGTTGTGCACCTTGTTGCTTACCGCGTAGATGTAGCTCTGCCACGGCATCCACAGCGCTGGGAGCTGCTCGGCGGCGTAGTCAGCGTAGGCGTGGAAAGCACCCAGGCTTGCGCTGGTGTTCGTCGTCTTGATCAGCTTGTCCATCTGCGGGTCGCTGTAGCTGCCGGAGTTGTTCGGCACACCGCTCTGATAGAGCGGCTCACCGGTCGGCAGGAAGCCGGGCCCGTTGAACAGCCAGCCGCCCAGGTACAGGAACGTCCACTTGCAGCTCGACTGGGTCGGCTTGCAAGGCACCGTGTCGGTCAGCAGGTTGTCGAACGTCTCGCCGGTCGGGGCGAGCTGGATGCCCGCCTGACCGAAGCCCGACTTCAGGATGTCGACGTAGTCCGCCTGCGTCGACACGCCCGAGGTGTACAGCATCGAGAACTTGGCCTGCGTGCCCTTTGCGATGCCGGCACCACAGTCAGAGGCTGCCGACCCTGCCGACTCGCAGGTCAGCACACCGCCGACGACCTTCCAGCCGTGCTGTGCGAGCAGCGCCTTGGCCTTCGCCGGGTTGTAGGGGTACGGGCCCTGGCCGCCGTTAGCGCCCATCTGCGAGGACACAAACGGGCTCTTTGGCTCCGCCGGGACGCCCGAGTCGGTCGGGTAGGCGTAACCCCGGCCGACGGTCGAAGCCATTGCCTTCTCGTTGTCCAGCATCTGCAGGGCCTGCCGGAAGTACAACTGCTTGAACACCGGCCCGTAGGTCGGGTTGTGGAAGTTGATGTAGGCGTAGCCGATGCCGTACGAGTACGCGGGGTCGAGCGAGTACCCCTGTGCTGCCAGCGGGTTAACCGGCGGCACGAAGCCCTTCCCTGCAGGCTGCAGGTCGGTAGACGGCACCTGGATGTTCGGGCCGTCAGTGGTCAGCGCGCCGGTCTTGAGCGCGGTGTAAACGGCGGTGTCGCTGGTGTACTCCTTGAAGTTCAGCGTGACCTGCGCCTTCTGCGGGCCCGAGTACTTCGCGTTCGGCGCCAGGGTGAAGTTGCCGTTCACGTTGTAGGAGGTCAGGTGGTACGGGCCGTCGACCGACTGCCACAGCTTGCTGCTCGCGTAGGTCGAGGTGTTCTTGTTCTGCGCTTGCATGAACGTGTACACGGCCTTGCACTTGGCCCATCCGTCACTCGCGCTGTCGCTGGCGCACCCGCCGCTGCCCGGAGCAGCGGACAGGCTCGTAACGTCCCATGCCATCGGCATCGGAGTCAGGGTCGCGAGCTGGTTGTAGGTGAACCAGGTGCTGCCGTAGGCCTGCTTGAGGTTCAGCGTCACCGTGTTCTGGCCGGTCTGCTGGTACGAGGCCATGTTGTCCGGAAGCAGACCTGGCGTGTAACCCGCGAAGTTGGCCTTCTCCGCCTCGAGCATGTTGAGGTCGAGAATCAGGTCCTTGGCGTTCACCGTCGAGCCGTCGGACCACTTCCACGGCTTGAGCGTGATGACAACGGTCTTGCCGTGGTTCTTGTAGACCGGCGCCTCTGCCGGCGACAGCGGGTAGTTCACCAGGACCGAGGTGTTGCTGTTGCCGCCGAACATGTACAGCGGCAGCACCTGCTGGTACTCGAAGTCCTCATAGTTGGCGACGCTGTAGCACTGCGTGCCCGTGAACGGGTAAATGCAGTTGGCACCGGTGCCGGTAACGATCGGCAACGTAGCCACCGCGCCCTTGACCGAGCCGGTATTTGTACCGCCACCTGAGGTGCTGGAGCCGCACCCGGCGGCCAGCAACGCGGTCGCGGCTACCGCAGCGACCCCCGCGACGCCTATTTTGCGTCTGCGATGAAACATTTGTACTCCTTCGTTGCGGCGCTAGTAGCACGCCCGAGCCGGTTCAGAACCCAGGCGCAGTGACGCTCCGTGCGCGCGGCGTAGCAACCCGCCACTACGACAAGATACATAAGGACTTGAATGCAAGCCTTAAACCCTGCTTCGCGTAGTTCAGCTCTACGCCGCCGGTTTGTCCACTGGCGTCCGAAATCGGTCAAGGTCAGGGACCGTCGGACATCTCACACCGTGCCAGCGCGGCCCGTTGCCCTTGCCGGCTTCGGCTCGCAGCAGCGTAGTTCGGCCCCGATTTCGATGTGATGCACGATATGTCACAAGTTCCTATCGATGTAGTCGCCGGTTCACGCGGCAGCAACCGGGCACAGAGTACTAAAGCGTCACAGGGGCTAGGACAGAAGGGCCCCAACCATCGGGGGGACTGGAGCGTCTTAGCTCCAGATCGGGCCGCCGTCCCCGGCCAGCCCGCGACCCCCTCGCTAAGGAACTCGGCATGATCCGCTCTCTGGTCTCCCCCGCACACCAGCGTGCAGCCGCCGCCCTGACCAGCACCTGCGGCCTGATCGCGGCCTGCGGGCTCATCGCTGCATGTAACAGCACGGCAGCCCCGAGCGCTGCTCCGGCACAGTCTGCGACCACCAGCGGGGTCGGCGCCGCTGCCAGCACGCCAGCGGCGACTACGTCCGCGGCCAGCACCGGGGCAAGCAGCACCCCTGCCCCGGCGGCCGGGCCAGCCGGATGCCAAACCTCAGACCTGCAGGCGCAGCTAGGAGAGTCGCAGGGCGCCGCGGGGACGATCTACCAAGTAATCGTGCTGACCAACACCTCGGCGTCCAATTGCACGCTGTACGGGTACCCCGGTGTGTCCTTCGTCACTTCTGAGGGCGGCAGCCAGGTCGGCGCGCCCGCAACGAGGAATCCGGCCGTCAAGGCAACCCAGCTGACGATAGCCCCCGGCGGCAAGGCGAACGCATTGCTCGCAGTCCACGACGCCGGCGCTTACCCCGATTGCCGGTTGACAAGCGCCCACTGGCTGCGCATCTATCCGCCGGGCGACTTCGGCAGCCTCTATGTCCAGTACAAGGCTCAGACCTGCGCTAATACCCGTAAGTCGATCTTGACAGTAACGGCCGTAAGCGCTGGAGCGGGCAGCGCGTCCTAGCGCCGTGCCGGGATGTGCGTAGCCTGCGGCCACGTGGGCGAAGTTCAGCCTGCTGACGGCGGGGCTGCTCATCGCTCGGTTTCCGGGCGTGAGAGCATTGCTGCTGCGCATAGGTAAGGTCAGTCATCATGCCGGGAACGCCCAGATCCGCACGGACGCCGAAGTCCGCACCGACGCGATCATCTGCTGTGGCTTCGCGCGGCCCCCGTGCTTCGGGACACAACCGTGCTTCGATAAACGACCGGCCTTCGGGCAACGCCAGTACTTCGGGCAACGACCGCGCGTCCAGGACCGTCAGGAAGGCGGCCGCGGGCCTCGTCGCGGTCCTCGGCACCTGCCTGGCAGCCGGCTGCGCGGCCCCGGCCCACGCTGGTCCGGTCATCAAGCTCACGTCCGCGCAGGTGAGCGAGCCGGGCGCTAGCCGCATCACCGATGTCTACGTCGACGTGCAGAACAACGGCCCGCAGACCAAGCTCATCTCCGCCAAGCTCAGCGTGGGCGGACGAGTGACGTTGCGCTCGCCGGTGCAGTCGGGGCGGGTCGAAATGCACACTGTGCCGTCGATCACCATCCCGGCCAAGAGCTTCGTCGGCCTCGATCCGAACGGATCGCATCTGCTTGTGACCGACGCGGGCCCGATGCGGTCCGGCACTGAGATCACTCTGACTTTGGTGTTCGCCCACGCAGGGACGTTCTCGGTGCCCGCCATGGTCACTAACCCGCAGTCCGGCGGCAGCAGCTACTTCCTGAATTAGCGCCAGCGCCTTCCGTTAGCGTCAGCACCGCCCAGCCAAACGGTGCGCATGTGCGGGGTGGCCAAGCGCGGCGGAGGGTTGCAGCCTGCGTGCTCGCGATATATCGTTTCACAATCAAGCTGCGCGCTAGGGGCACGGAGGGCAGATGGCATCGCAGCCAAGCTTGCGCATAGGGGATCGGGAGCGCGACGCTGTCGCCGCCGAATTGCGGGAGCATTACGCACACGGCCGGCTGACACTCGAAGAATTCAACCAGCGGCTGGACGCTGTATTTGCAGCGAAGACGCAGGACGATCTCCGCAGGCTCACCGCCGATCTGCCCCATATCCGCTCTGGCGGCGCCCCTCTGCCCAGCTCCCGCACGGGCCGGTCACCAAGTCTCGCCAGCGGTCCGCCGCCGTCCGGGTGGGCTGCCGGCGGCGGCTGGCCCGGCCGTGCTCCGGCTACTGCCGTCAGCGCCGGCGGCGACTGGCCGGCCAGCGGCTGGTCTGGCGGTAACTGGCACGGTGGGAACTGGTCGGGATACAACTGGTCTGGCCGGAACCGCCGCCACGGCGGTTTCGCAGGTCTTTCCACCCTGCTCGCGGCCGTGGCGACCTGGCTACTCGTCTATGACGTCCTGCTGGTCGGCCTGCGCCTCCCATGGCCGGGCCGGGCGGGGCTGCTGGTCGCGATCTTCACGATCATCCGCGGCTTGCTCCGACGAATTTTCCGGGGCGCGCGCAGGCGCTGGTAGCCAGCCGGCACCGCACATCGGAGCTCACGATGGCTGACAACTCCAGTCAGCCAGCTGCCGTAGTGCGAAGCGGAACGACCAGGTACCGGAAGTCGGCCGGAATCTCCGTCTGTGCGTCGCCCGGACCGCGGATGTCGCCGACTGAATAGTCTTCGGCCTCGGCGGCGCCTTCTGAAGCATCACCGCTGACCCAGGTGATCAGTGCCGGCTTGGCCGGACTCGTGAATTGCAGCCTGATCCTGCCCGGCGCGACCGACCCGTCGTCGCCGGTCCCGGCCGGCTCGGCATGACAGGTGAGCCCGGCAGCCGCGAGCCCGTCGAGCAGGTAGTGCGGATTGAACGAGATCACCCTGTCGGCGCCAGCGAAGCCGACCGGCACAGACTCCACTGCCCTCGCCCGCCCGTCGGACTGCGCCTCGATCACCACGACATCACTGCGGAACGCCAACTGCACCGGAGTAGTGCGGTCAGCCACGAGCGAGACTCTGCGGACGGCCTCCGTGAACGGCACGGCCGGCAACTCGGCACTCGCTTCAAAGCTCTTCGGGAACCGCGACGCGTACCTGATGAACTCAGCGCCGATCAGCCGGGCGACCAGGCGCCGCCCGCCGCCTTCGAAACTGATCAAGCCGTCTGCTGGCCGGCCAGCGTCGGGATCGGGCTGGCCGAAAGCGATCGTCACCGGTCCCCCGGCGCTCATCGTCCGCGCTGCGTCCGCCAGCGTTCTGGCCGGCACCAGAACGGATGCATGAATCGACGGGTCCACAGGCTCCCAGCCGACAGTGCGCACCGCAAGCCGGTACCGATCAGTGGCTGCCAGCGTCAGCTCAGCTCCGTCGAATTCCAGGCAGACTCCGGTCAGCATCGGCAGCGTGTCATCACGGCTGGCTGACGGCACGACCTGGGCTGCTGCTAGCGCTAGCGCGCCGCCGTCGACGCTGCCGACGGTGGCCGGAAGTTCAGGCAGCTTCGGATAGTCATCGAGCGGCAGCGAGACCAGCGCGAACTCGGCACTGCCACACGTCAGCATCAGCATGTCGGCAGCGCTGGCTACCTCGATCTCGGCCGGCGGCAGGCTCTTGACGATCTCAGCGAGCAGGCGGCCAGGCACCAGCGCGATGCCGGGCTCGCCAACCTCAGCGGGAATCCGCGCACGTGCGGACACCTCGTAGTCGAAACACGAGAGCGTCAGTTCGTCGCCGTCAGCCTCCAGGAGCAACCCGGACAGGACGGGAACGACCGGCCTAGTTGGTAGCGCGCGTGCCACCCACGACACGGCCTCGCCCAGCACTTCACGCTCGACCCTGAACTTCACCGCATCCTCCAGCCCGACCCTGCTACGCCTTCGATCGTGGCACGCCCTGCCGACAGTGCAACCCCGAAAGTGCAGCGGGCTCCGTCAGGAGATCAGTGCAGCGGGCACGGATGCGAGCGCAGCCTCGATCGCGGCAGCAAGCGCACGCGCCGACTCAGCTGTCAGCTCAACCGCCACTCGCGCGGACGGCCCGTTGCCTGGGTTGCGGAAGTCAATGTTGAGCGTGTGCTCGGCCATGGCGTGCACCGGATGGTCGAAGTACACAGTTGCGTCGCTCAGCGAGAACCAGCCGTTTGCTCCCTTGCCGCTGCCCGTGATCGCGATGTTCTCCGTGTTGTAAGTGCACATGCGAGCTCCTTAGCTTGCCAGGTAGCGACCGAAGAAATTCCAGATCTTCTGCCAGCCGTCGTTCGCTGCTTCGGGCCGGTACGCGGTCCGGTCCACACTAAAGAACGCGTGCCCGGCGCCTTCGTAGGTGTGGAACTCGTGCGCCTTCCCGTATTCGTCCAGCACCTCGGACAACTTCGAGGTCTCCTCTGGCGTCGGGTACTTGTCATCGGCGCCGAACAAACCCAGCAACGGGCAGGACAGGTCAGGCGCAAGGCCAACGATGGGGTTGACCTTGAGTGGCATGCCCTCCGGCGGCGGGTTCACGATGCAGGCACCGTAGCAATCGACTGCTGCGTCGAGTTGCAGGTTGCATGCGGCCAGGAACGACTGGCGGCCGCCAGAGCAGTAGCCGATAACTCCCACCTTGCCGTTCGAGGCCTGCATAGCGCGCAGGTATTCCGCCGCTCCCTTAACGTCACCGACCAGTCGCCCATCCGGCACGCCGCCGTTGGCGCGCGCCGTCGCCGCCGCGTCGTCGGGACTGGCGCCTGGCGCCTCCCGGAAGTAGAGGTTCGGCATCAGCGCCGCGTAGCCGTTTGCTGCGAACTTCCTCACGATCTCCTTGGATGACGTGTCGTAACCAGGCATGTGGTGGATGACAACCACGCTGCCGCGCGACACCGCACCATCGTCGGGAACGGCCAGGTAGGCCTCGATCTCGTCGCCATCGAACCCCGCGATGCGGATGGTCTGTGCGGTTAGATCCTCGCTCATCCGGATGCTTGCTCCTTCGCAGTCGTTCTACTCCGGCTACCACATCCTGCCAGCGCCGCCACACGGCGTTTCCGCTGGAGTCGTCTTCGGTAATGAGGGATCATCGATGCAGGCAGGGGGAGCCGCAGGCAGAAAGACCTGGCAATGAGCGCGGTAGTGATCGGCGCAGTAATCACCTTCCTCGTCATCGGGTCCGTACTGGGCTGGCATGGCCACACCACCTACGCGGCGCACGGCGACGTGAAGGTGGCGAAGACCAGGCTGCGCGGCGGCCGGAAGACCAGGTGGCGTAGCGGCCTGTGGGTCCTGGCCATCGGTGTCGTCATCGCGCTGGCAGCCTGGGACGCTCTGATGCGCACGCACTGATCCGGGCCGCAGCAACGCGATGGCGCCAGCGCAACCGGTCGCTCAACGGGCCTTGCTCCCGCCCACGATGACGGCCGCCCCGGTGTACTAGCGTCAGTGTGCGTGTCATCCACCGCTTCTAAGGAGATCGCGTGCCTGGCAACGAACTGCTGATCGACGGCTTCGGCCGGATCCGCGAGATCGTGCACAACGTGCTTGACGGCCTGACTCAGGATGACCTCGACTTCCGCGTCGACGGGTCGGCCAACTCAATCGGCTGGCTGATCTGGCACCTCACCAGGGTCCAGGATGACCACATCGCCGGTACCGGCGGCCTGGAGCAAGTGTGGCTCGCGCACGGCTGGGCGGAGCGATGCGGCCTGCCGCTGGATCTGACCGACATTGGCTACGGCCACAGCTCCGACCAGGTAGCGGTTGTAAGGCTGAGCCGTGACCTGCTCGCCGGCTATCACGACGCCACCTGCGAGCAAACCATTTCGTTCGTCAGCGGCCTGACCGATGCCGACATGGCCAGGATCGTGGACCGCCGCTGGGATCCGCCGGTGACCATGGGAGTCCGGCTGGTCAGCGTGCTGACCGACGATCTGGAGCACGCCGGCCAAGCTGCCTTCGTCAAGGGCCTGTTGTAGAGCTCGACGGGAGCGGAGGCCCGAGACGCAAAGGAAGCCGGCGCCGTTTTGGCGACCGCCTCAGCGGGCATCAGATACTTGAGTTCCACAAAGATTGACAGCCTCAACTGAGCTGAGTAACGTTTGAACTGCTCAACTATTTAGCTACTCATCTTCGATGTGGAGTACCCGCCCGTGCGACCGACATCCGCGCCAGACCACAGCGCAGACCAGCAGAACTCGGAGATCGCTGAGTGCTTCTTCGAGCTGATCGGGAGCATCGTCGGACAGGCCGAGCAGCTTGCTCACCGGCTGGGTATCCCGGCGCCGTTCATCAAGGCGCTGCACACCCTCGACTGTCCGATGGCAATGAAGGAGCTCGGCAAGCGCATGCATTGCGACCCGTCCTTCGTCACCCTGCTGGCGGACATGCTAGAGAAGCGCGGGCTGGCCAGGCGAGAGCCTCACCCGGCCGACAGGCGGGTTAAGAACATCGTCCTGACCAGCGAGGGCGAGGCGCTGAAGCGACGAGTTGAGAACGAGATAACCACCCGGATGCCATGGAACCGGGCACTGAACAAGTCCGAGCGCGCACAACTGCTTGCCCTGATCCGCAAGATGCTGAACGCCGACGAGAGCGGCGCGGACGCCGGGGCGTCCGCGCAAGACACCTTGCGCGGGATCTTCTCCAGCGCACTTCAGGAGAGCATCGTGCAGAGCAGCGCGCCGGAGGCCAAGCAGACTATCTCCCCGGCTGGCACGGGGAGGTGACAGACTTCGTGAGCCAGACCTCGGCCAGCTGAGACCGGGTCCTCGCCACGCGGCAGCTCACGCCACGATTCGCCGAGCTCGGGAACCAGAGACGGGACCCGGCGGCACCCACAGGCACATGACCTGAGTCTCGTGCGGCCTCAGACAGACTGACCGACCCCGTTCGTCCCTGCAGCCGAGAAGTCCAAAGCATTCGCACGAACAGCACCGCAGCACCAAACAGCACCGCCGGACTGATCAGCAGCGCCCGTACTGAACACGGACTGTAACCAAGGAGTCACATCAACCATGCCTGCCAAATCACCGGGCCTGGCCCAGCAACCAGGCAGCACCATAGCCGCGAACGGCACCGCGGCCGGAGCCGAAGTCGCCCGCGCCCCGGCCCACCGGCACCTCGGCCTGGCACTCGTGGTCATCGCCGCCGCACAGCTGATGGTCGTGCTGGACGCCACCATCGTGAATGTCGCCCTGCCGCACATTCAGCACGCACTTGGATTCTCCGGCTCCGGCCTCGAGTGGGTGGTCAACGCCTACGCCCTGACCTTCGGCGGCTTCCTGCTGCTCGGCGGCCGGGCCGGCGACCTTCTCGGCCGGCGGCGGGTGTTCATCGCGGGCATCATCTTGTTCGCCCTGGCCTCGCTGGCCGGTGGGTTCGCCGACGGCCAGGCCTGGCTGCTTACCGCGCGCGCTATCCAGGGCGTCGGTGCCGCGATCGTCGCGCCAACCGCACTCTCCCTGATCACCACGACCTTCCCAGAGGGCCCGCCGCGCAACCGGGCGATGGGCGTCTATGCCGCCATGAGCATCGGCGGCGCCGCAGTAGGCCTGCTCGCGGGCGGCGTGCTCACCACGTACCTGTCATGGCGCTGGGTCTTCTTCGTGAACGTGCCGATCGCCATCGTCGTCGCGGCCATGGCACCCCGCGTGCTCGCCGAGTCCGAGCGCCGCACTGGCAGGTTCGACCTTCCGGGCGCGATCACCGGTACCGGCGGCCTCGCAGCGCTCGTCTACGGCCTGTCCAGCGCGGCGGCCTCGTCCACCGGAGTCTCGCACTGGGGCGACGCCAAGGTGCTGGCCTCACTGGGGGCAGCAGTCGTGCTGCTCGCCACGTTCGTGATCATCGAGGCGCGCAGCGAGCACGCGCTGCTGCCGCTGCGGATCTTCGAGAACCGGGACCGCGCCGGCGCGAACCTGATCATGCTCTGCGTCGGCACCGCGATGTTCGGCATGTTCTTCTTCCTCACCATCTTCGTGCAGACCATCTGGGGCT
>Ga0126373_10001584_pt1 | contig 16268 bp, 22 predicted proteins | sample PanSoiMetPlot_11_FD_92545 | JGI IMG/M metagenome (GOLD analysis project Ga0126373, IMG submission 92545) | Tropical forest soil microbial communities from Panama - MetaG Plot_11 | ecosystem: Environmental > Terrestrial > Soil > Tropical forest > Bulk soil | place: Panama | collected 2016-02-17 | reverse complement strand
CTGGCTGAGGTCCGAACAGGATTGGGAGCAATTCGGAGCATACGAACAAGCGGTAACTCAAAGCATCAGCAATCAGCGAGTCCTTGCGCTGTGTACCTACCCTAAAGAAATCTGCCAAAATAAAAATGTCAGGCAAGTCCTGTCCTCCCATGGATCGACGCTGATTGGGTACAACGAGTATTGGCAACGTTACGACTTACCGCAGCCATATACACGACACACGATCTAGCTTGGGCCTAGTAGACTGAAGGCTGGCTATCGGCGGGTACGCCTGGCTCTTCGTCAGCGGGACTCTTAATCAGCGGGCCGCTGATCCCTCTCGCCAACTCGCTCACACCCTTACCTTGCCCCCCTCTAACTTGCCGAAGGGGTTATGATCGCGCCAGGGTATTACGGCACACTCCCCACCCCTTCGCACATTGCGAACAACTTTTCACCCGGAAATCGTGATTTAGACTTTATCGAAGTGGCTCAAACGGTGTCTGAGGATTGAACTCATTCGCGGGGTTTAAGGGGGTTATTGGGGTTGAACTGATTGGTGGGGTTAAACGGGTTGTTCGGGTTGAACTTGTTTACGGGGTTGGCTGGATTGTTCGTGTCAAACCTCTCGGCTGGGTTGAGTGGATTATCTGGACGTTACTGATTGGCCGGATTGAAGATGTTGTAGTCGCGTTCATACTTCGGACCAAAGCCTGGTTCACCATATGCTGATGCCCATATGGCGAGCAGGATCAGTCGGAAACCTGTCGTAGCTATCGCATTCACAGAGACGTCATACCACCGCTCCAAGGATGGTGGGTGGAGACCTCTCTCTCAGGAGGGAAAAGAGAACGTATCTGGTCATGACGTGGGCACCCACTGCCAGAGTCTCCACCCGGTTCCTTTCCGAGAGCCATGTGACAATGACGGACCGGCCTCCCGAGAGTATGGCATTCAGAGGTTCCATAAAGTTCAGGCAGAAAAACTTACTCATAAGGCGCGAAGCCTGATCCTCAGCCCCGACCTGCTTTTGGTCTGCCGCAACTGGCCGGAGCGACTCAAGCGATCCACTTCGAGAAAGACCTCCGACCAACTTGCTCCCGACAACCTGAGCATTAACCCATCCAGCGTACAGTCAGGATTTGCCCTCACCACTTCGAGAATCTGATCGCCGAGAAGTCCTTGGTGCGGCATACGCTCCTCCTTGCTCTGACAGAAGCCTCCTTTTTCTCTTTCTACTAAAAATGCGGCTCCCCTCTTCGCCGTTCATCAGACGCCAGGAGCATATCCCCACCCTTTCTCTTGTCACAATGACCCGTTGGAGGTAGGTCCTTTTTCCATTTCTAGAAATTTCCCCGGGACCCCTTTCCCTTCAGACGGAACCCTATCAAGCCACTCCCCCGACCCCTCTCTCACACATCCTTTTTATCGCGTCTGTAACCCTTCGGGTCCCAATTACCCGTCCGTGTCTATGAACCGTTGGAACAAGCCTATCCTCCCGTCCCTTCTGCTGTTTGTTGACACTTCACAACAGACGGCCTAGCCTTTGGACGAACCTTGACAGAGTGGAATGTCTTAGGCTTAGTCCCACCCGGAGATGCCCTATGGCACACTCCATCCTTCGCCGTTCTCTCCCGTGCCCTCGTTCTATTACGCCGCTTGAACCTTTTCGACGTTGCCTTCGATATACGGATAAGCGATCTGCGAAATGTATTCCCAACCGAAGAGGTTTCATGCGACAGCATCGATAGTGTTCTTGGTTACGGATTCGTTGCCGAAAATCGGACCGAAAAAATGGCCTGATTGGAAGCGACAAGCCCGGGTTTCAAACTAGATGAGGGGGGAGTAACCCATGAACATGATTAACACGACCACGATGAAGACAATCGCGATGAGAGCCCTCTTTCTGCTCGCAGTGCTGTGGCTGGCCGTCGCGCCTCCCGTGCCATCTTTCGCGGCCGGCCCAGACCTCTACATGACGATGGGGCCCCCTATCCAAACATCGTTTGGGGATACTTGGACCTGGACGGTTGACGTGACCATCGGCAATATTGGCCGCATGCCTCCGCCGGTTGAAGCGAAGGCTATCTTTCAGGTCACACGTCCAACAGGCCAACTGGTCTGTTCCGCAGGGATTCCAGATATCCCTCCCCAGGACATAGGTCCGGGTTTCTCGGTCAAAGCGTTCAGGTTCCAATTCAGTGCCGCGCCCCCCCGCCCCCGAAAGGGCCCACGCCCCCCATGACGATGATGCAGTATATGAACACTCCTTACGGGTTCTCGGGAGAGGTCAATTCCGTGGGGAGAGACTGTGCTGGACAGCTACAAGACACGAACTGTAACAACAACTTCATAAGCACCTCTCTCCTGTTCCCTCAAGTTGGCACGGGGACGTGCTTCACGTTGTGGAGACCTCCAGGAACGATCCGACCTCCGGGAACGATCCCCTGATCCGCCAGAGCACTATCGCTGGCAGCTCGCGGAGGCCTCCCCGCTACAGAAGGCTGGCTATACGAGCGATTCTAAAATGTTAATGGAGCTGTTTGGCGAAATCAGCGAAGCCAGACAACAGACTTTCCAATTAAGAGCCGGTCAGCACACCACCGGCACAATGAACAAGACTAATGAGATGACAAGCAATATGATCTTTGCCTACAAAGCAATGGACCAAATCGTAGCTGCTGAAATTGATCGGAACCTGTACCTCCCGGACTCGGATATTAGCTTGCGCCTTGCTGAAAACTATGAAGAAATTTGGAAGATGGTCGATTCCTCCATTCCTGCTGTTTCGGTCCCATCATAAGACCCTAACCGATCTAACAGCGACTTCTTTTAGGTCGTCCGTAACAGCCTGAGCCTCAAGGTACCGGTCCTGTATATAGGGCAGGTTTCCCAAGCCTACCCCCGGTACCCGTGCTGGTTGCGTCTGGGTTGCAAGGTTGCAGAAAACTGACCCTACTCTGGCTCACTCCTGTCGTGTTGATCTTCAGCATTGACGCGGTTTTTCTGGCTTTCAGTAGCCTCGTCAAGTAGCTTCGAACCCGCAGGTCGCAGGTTCAATTCCTGCCGGGCGCACCAATAATTAAAAGAGTTAGCCGCGCCGGCCACATCTCCCTGCCTCTCTGGTTGCGCCCATCAGAAGAGAGAACGGTTGTTGCAGAATTGGATGCCCTTAGAGTCATCGCGGCCTGCGGCTCCTGGACCGCAGGAATTGTTAGAAACTGTTAGGGCTTTTTTGCCCCAGTCACAGGAGCGATTTATTGAGTATGGATACGAGGACGTTAGCTAGATCGCGGTTTTGGTCATGCTTTTGCATTCTCATGGACACTCGCCGGGGTGGAGGATGTCGGGAAATTCTCCACTCGGGTGATTCCTCACAGGTTGGAAGACTAGAACCGCCGCGTTCTTTAAATCGTTGTACCAAGGACTATGCGAAGGCCGCTGACCTGCCGCCTTAGTTCTAAAGAATGTGACCCTGGCCGCTACCGCCACGGCTGTGATCCTCCAGAAGCCTCAACTTCTCCCTTTGGCTGCTACAGAGGTATCTTTACTCAGTGCGCCCTCCTTGTACATCCCAGTCGACGCAGGCAACGAACGGTGATACCAGTGGTTCAAGCACGCTCGCTGTGGCATCTGCTGATCTTGGCGTGGTTGATCATGTGGATCACCACGGCTTTTCTCTTCCATATCGATATTGCCGAGGTCACTGATGATTGGTCCTCTCTCCACAGTGGTGGTGCCCACACCGTTTTCGCACCTGACCTGCCCGGTGAATTCTACCACCCCTACGACGACAGCCGTCATGGACCTTCCACACATCTATCACAGCGGATTGTCCATTCCCAAGAGCTTGACCTTGACCTCTTCGATAACGATCGAAACGCGAAACAGTTAAAGAACCTGGGTGCTCTACACTGTTCCTCTGAAACAGTATTGCTGCCCAGCTCCCGGTTTGCATCTGCTGAGACATACCATAAGTGTCATCTCTCCGAAGCGGTTGTTGCCGCTCGTGCGCCTCCTCCTACGGCCTAGTTGTAGACTTCACTTTAACCAAGATTAACGGCTGTGTGGTTATGTAGACCACACCAGTCTCATATAGCCCACAGGAGCAACGACTTGGACAAGAGGGGGGAATGTCATGTTGAACGCGATTCGTACGTTTGTGAAGGAGGAGGATGGGGCGTCGGCCGCGGAGTATGCGCTGTTGCTGGTCGTCATCACCCTCGGCATCGTCGGTGCGGTAACCACTCTCGGCAACAATATCAGCGCGGCAATTTACAGCGCTGCGAACTGTTTGACGAGGGAAGGGTGCGGCGGCAGCTAACTGGGCCAGGGCATGAACAGCCGGCTGGCCCGATTCATCGTCGGGCGAGACTGTTCGTGCTGAAAGACCAGAGCAACCGAATCCACTCGACGACGCAACTCCTTCAGAATCAACGCGAAGCTACTAGGTGAGCGGGTTGACGCCCTGTAGTGCCGTCGCATCCAGTTGCGCTGGGTGTGACGGATCTGAGACTGCGCGGTCACACTTTTGGTGACACCTTGCGATCGCGCTCCCATAGACGGCCCCGCCTTTCGTGTCCCTCACCCAGACATCAAGTGATTGCTAAGAGAGCAAGTCATCCCTGCTCTTTCTAGTAGAGTTGTAATTTTTCACGGATGTCGCTGGTGACACGCTATCTCGATGGGACAACTTTTCACTTGTTTGAGAGGAGAGGTTTGACGGAACTGGTGGAGAGATCACCCTCAGTGGACGCGGGTCCTGGTCCTGCCGCCCGACCCGTTGATGCGACCCACTCGACCGAACCATCGGGCTTCGCGTTCCGGGCCATCCGGTCGAGCACAGGATCGACGGCTCCGCCACCAGAAGAGGGAGGGTATGGAATCGAGAAGACACTGGAAAGTGAACCTGCACCGGAGGGACTGGCTGACCCGCTGCGAGGCGATTGCGGGCAGCGATGCCTTCGTGCGAAGCGGTCATTGCGAGGATCAGGTGTTACTCCTCAAAGCCACCCTCCTGCGTGCGGCGGTGCTCGGGGAGAAGTGGCGAGAGATCTATCGCTCCATCTACGATCAGTGGCATGCTCGGCGCCCCCACTTTCCCGACCTCAACACCATGGCGGCTGAGATCGACCACTCTCGCTCACGATCGAACGGCACGTAAGGGCGTTTCTTCGTACCAGAAAGGGTGTGCCCATGGGGACTGAGCCCCTTCCTCATCAGATTGTCGTCTGGGTGACGGTCGAGCAAGTACAGCAGCGACAAACGCGGTGGACCTATCGGCTGTCCGAGGACAAGCCGTGCAGCCCACACGCTGGCACGAATCTCCATCGCGGATTCCCGCCCTGCAAGTTCTGCTACTCCTATTTCGAACTCTCCGCCTGGTTGCGCCTCTATGGGTTTACCCCCCCGCCTCCAGACTACTTCGCCCCCACCCGTCAGGAGCGAGACGCTGGGCTGGATCGATTCTTCGTCCCGTGATGACGAGCTCACGCTGACACACCGAGCGATTATATAACCAACGCATTCGTGTAAACCGACTACACAGGCATGACTGCCCCGTCTGGACGGGGGGTGGAGGGGCATCCAACCAGGGAGCAAAGATGCCACGCGATTTCGGGAGAGGGGACACCGAAGCCGCTCCTCCACCCTGGTCCGCATCCAATAGACTGCCTGTCAGCGACGACGTGACCTCCATCGCTCAATCGCTTTGATGGAAGCCGCGTGTCTCCCTCGGTGACAACATCAGGTCGATCGGCTGGATCGACTCTCCGTTCGGCTATGGGTGGTGATCAGGTTTCCCTTGTCGTTGGCCACGCGGGAGAGCCGGCTTCGCGACGACCTTCCCTTCTCCGTCGAACAGCAGCTGGCAGGGGTTACAGTGGCCAGATAAAAAAAATGGGCGTGGTTCACCTCCTGTTTCGCGGGCCTCACTGTGATTTGTCACCGTGACGCCCGTCCTCTGTCAGTCTGGCCCACCACCGCAAAGGTCAATCGATGTATAGAAGTCGGGCGCATTGACGGGCCTCGTACCGGACTGCTGCGTTCTTTGGGAAAGAGAAATTTGTGACAAAATCGGTGTGGCACCGGTGGCAATTTTTGGCTGCTCGGAGCGGCAACCGGCCGAACCGCTTGGATACTGCGAGCGATCCTGGGACAACCTATTTGCGAATCCATTGATTTGATTCGTGGTCTGTTGCCTGTGTGACATTCTGTCACCGTGCCACCGAACCTGCGTAAGTGTGCGCAGTGAGCGGAACCGCTCAAAACCTGAGGAGCAGCCGTTTCAGATGACCATGCTACAAGCAGGGTCGGCGCCGAGAGGGGCGTCTGGGGTATTAAGGGGTATTAAGAGGGGACACCAGAGCAGACAGGACTGACGTCACTTCACCATCCAACCAGGGAGGAGCGCAATGTGTAGACAGGTAAAGGGCCAAAAAGGGTTCACGTTGATCGAATTGATGATCGTGGTCGCGATCATCGGAATTTTGGCGGCCATCGCCATCCCGAACTTCTTGGCGTATCAGGCCCGGTCCCGGCAGTCGGAGGCCAGGACCAACTTGGGCGCGATCTTTGTGTCCGAAGTCGCCTTCTTCGGTGAAAACAATCGGTACTCGGAGTTTGCGACGATTGGCTTCACCCTTGCGGGGACCGGGAACAAGTACACCTACCGGAGTCCGAACAACGCTGGCACCGGGGGGAGCAGTGGTGCGCAGGGCGCTGACCTATTCCTCAGCAATGCCGGATCCCAGACTTCCGGTGGAACGAACTTTGCCGATCCAGGCGGCACGACGCCGTCAGGCGCCGCAGTACCCGCGGCAGGTGTGGCCGGTTCCTTCACGGCGACCGCCTCAGGGAACATCGACGGCGATGTGTGTGTTGACCACTGGTACGTGAACGACGTCAAATCGATCACCAACGATATGAACGACGTGACCTGTTAGGGAAGCCACAGCACATCGTGGTTCTGTAGCGGGGAGAGCATCGCTCTCCCCGTCTGAGTTTTTCACCTCGATGCTCACGTCAAAGCAACGATATGGCATCGATAGCTGGCCCTTGTAATGGACGGCTCTCAAGCCCCGTGACGACGATCCCGTGTGGGCCGCCGCTGGGATAAAGGCCTTGAGTGCTGCCCGACTCCACCAACCCCAGGCATCTTCCTTGTCCTGGGGTTGCCTGGAGAGGCCGTTGCGTTTCATCGTTTCAGGACGTAAGGCCCCGCATGCCGAACGACATTCCCGTGATTGTCGTGACCCGCTGGTGATTCAGCCTAGCAGACTGTAACACACGTCTGTCCCCACTTCCCTTAAACTAGTTCTATTGCGTGACCTGAGTGCGCGTCCTACAATACGACCCGCTGCGAGACTCCCATGCCCTTCACCATTCGTCCCTTTCGTCGCTTCTTCTGTGCAAGGCCCGCTCCAGTGAAACGACTGCTATTGGTCACACTTCTGGTCCTCAGTAGCGGACCAGCCTATGCGGAGTGGGTGTTGCTTGGTCCCTCCGAGAGTAAAGGTGGTTATTCTGTGTACGTCGATCCAGACACCATTCGCCGCAAAAGTGAAATGGTGAAAATGTGGTACTTGGCCGACTTTGAGACACCACAAGCTGTGAGGGGGGTCTCATATTTGTCGCAGAAAGCGGAAGGACAATTTGACTGTGCAGAAGAACGCTGGCAGCAGCTGGCGTTTACGAACTTCTCTGGCCATATGGGAAGAGGTGATGCTGTTTTTAGCAACATCGACGAAGATAACTGGGCACCAGTTCAACCTGGCAGCGTTGGTGCAGGTTTGTGGGAAACTGCATGTAACAAGAAGTGATGGTAGTGCACTGACCTGTGGATGGAAGGAGAAACATGCAGAAATCTTGCGCCAAGTGTGACCTACCGTTTGAGTGTCCAGCCTCTCCTGATTGTTGGTGCAAGAGAGTGGAGGCTTAGCAGGGTGGGCGGCCCCGCCTTTTTCGTACCACGTGGAAGGAGAGTTTCCGGCATAAACGTCCCTGAGAGGGAAAGGAGAATGCTGTAAAACGAACGATTCAGTGTCGAGCAAATTGTGGCCGTGCTCAAGCAGGCGGAGCTGGGAGCCCCCGTCGCAGACTTGATTCGCCATCTGGGAATTGCCGAGCAGACCTTCTACCAATGGAAGCAACGGTATGCGGGGCTGGAATCGGAGCAGGTCTGGCAGTTCAAGCAACTCCAGGAGGAGAACGCGAAACTCAAACGGTTGGTCGCGGACTTGTCCCTGGATAAAGCGACGCTCCAGAACGTGCTCACTAAAAAATGGTGAGGCCCTCGCTGCGGCGAACCGTCGTGAGTTATCTAGGGGCAGCCTATCCGATTAGCCAGCGGCGGGCCTGCCGAACCGTCCGCTGCGCGAGGGCCACCGATCGGTATCAGCGTCATCGGGATCCCCGCACCGCGCTTCGGCAACGGATCCGGGAGCTCGCCCAGACCCGCGTGCGCTATGGCTGCCAGAAGATTAGCCTCATGAATTACTTGACGACCATAATCTCTACCTGACCGTCGCGGCGCGTCACGGCCAGGCCGACATCCTCTGGATGGCGGTCAAGGATCACATCGACTCGGGCGTCTCCTACGGTGATATTCCGCAGCTCGACTTGTTCTAGAAACGAAGGGAGAACCGGACGGACGAAGCTGAGGCGGTGGCGAGGAGCATCAATCTGGAGACCGAGACAGGACTGCAGTAGCAGAAATCCCGCGGCGGATGCCCAGGCTTGCGGAGCGCAAGCATTCGGGTACCGCGTCGGGCTCTCGCCCGGTCGCCTCGGAAATCCGCAGAACAGTTCCGGTAGGCGACGGAGTTCGAGGAACAGGCTGGCGTCGAAGAGTCCCGTGAGAATTTTCAGCACTCCCTGCTTAAAGCCATAGTGGGCCATCCCCGCCGCGATCAAGGCATTGTCGTGTGGCCAGACGGAGCCGTTATGGTAGGACATGGGATTGTAACGCGCTTCCGACGTCGCGATAGTTCGGATGCCCCACCCGCTGAAAAACTCCTCGGCCAACAATGTTCGTGCCGTTCTGACCCCGCGATCGGGCCCGGCGATGCCTGCCAGCAGGCAATGACCGGCGTTGGAAGAGCGAACGCGGCAGGGATGGCCGCGTCCGTCCAACGCCAGCGCATAGGTTCCGATTTCTTCGCACCAGAAGGCCTGTTCGAACCGTTCTCGGAACGAGTCGGCTTCGGCGACCAGAGTCCCGGCTCGGTCGGCATCCCCGAGAAGTCGCGCCAGGTCGGCCGCTGCCCTCTTGGCATGATACACATACGCCTGGACTTCGCAAAGCGCGATCGGTCCTGGCGCGGCTGTGCCGTCGACGTGGAACACGGAGTCATGGGAATCCTTCCAACCGTGGTGCACGAGCCCGTTGCAGGACTGCCGGTCGTAGGTGACGAAGCCGATCCCCGACGGATCGCCGTAGTGATCGATCCAGTGCAACGCGCGTTCGATGTTCGGCCAGATTTCCCTGATGAAATCGTGATCACCACTGCGCACGTAGTACGCGCCCGCGAGGATGATGAATAAGGGGGTGGCATCCACGCTGCCATAGTAGCTGCCGAAGGGGATTTCCCCCAACGCCGCCATCTCGCCGCGGCGGGTTTCGTGGAGAATTTTGCCGACTTCGGCATCCTGTTCCGGATTACACTCCACCGCCTGGGTGGACGCTAGAAACGCCAGCACACCCCGCGCGAGAGTCGGGTTGATCCAGAGCATCTCAAGCGCGGTAATGAGGCCGTCGCGGCCGAAGGGCGTGCTGAACCAGGGTACGCCCGCGTAGGGATAGGGCCCTTTGGGAGTCTCCGAGACTAGCATGTGGAGATCTGCAAGGGATCGATTGAGCCAGTCATTAAAATGTTCGTTCGAGGTATAGATGTGGCAGTCCAGATCCCTGGCGGTTTTCAATACGCGGTCCGATTCATTGCGTGCCTGATCATAGGAGAGAAACATCTGCGATCGGCGGGGCTCGATCTCACAGGCGATGGCCAGCTCCCAAGCGATGCTGGAGCGGGGAGTCACAAAGGACTCGACTACCAGCCTGTCGACGGTCACATGGTCCGGGGTCGGCCAGCAACGGACATGAGTGCGGCGGACGACTTGATCGAGTCCCTCATATCCGAGCACGAGCCCTTCGCCGGAGCAGATCGGTTCCAGTCTGTAGCCGCGGCGCATCCGATGTTGCCCTCTCGCCTCGAACAGGTCCGCGTAATCCGCGTCCAGGTCGATCGTGAGCGCGAGAGGGAATTCCGAGCCCCCGTAGTTGTGAACGGAGATGCGCTCGTGACATGTACCCTGCCACAGAAATCTGGTCCGGCAGAGATGGAGCGTGCCACGCGGCACGAGTTCCTGCCCCTCCGAGGCGATGTCCGGGTTGGTCAGATCGATCGTGAGGAGTGCGTTGTCCTCCTTGACTGTCGTGCTGACGAGCAGCGGCCGGTGTGGACCGAGCGAGAGTTCGAACCGAGATAGAAAGCGCGTGCCTTCATGGTAAAGACCTTGCGGGCCCGGCAGGTCCTGGTGAATGTCCCCATAACGATCGAAGACGGCGAATGTTTCTCCGTGTTTTAACACTTCCACACGGTTGTCGGCCAACGACGACGACGCGAGGATGTAGAACTGATTGTTCCAGCGGATCACATCGCTCACGAGAAAATCTCTCTTACTAGCTGGCACGGGCGCGGCTCATCCTGAGGGCTACCAACGCGGTTGCACACATCACGATCCCGATCCCCAGCAGGCCCGTTCCGGGACCATAGCGCTCGGTGATCCACCCAAACGAGGAGATTCCAGCGATCGCCGCGGTCATGGCGCCTGTTCCGTAGAGTGCCAACACCCGGCCGATCAGGTGCCCAGGCGTCAGCTCCTGGATGATCCCCCAGGCGATTGGCGTAAACACGCCCATGCCTCCCCCGATCAATCCCATGAGCAAGCCTGCCTGATAGGCGTGGGGTGTCCAGGTCAACGTGCAGATTGCTGTGCCGCTTAGCAGGCTGGCACTGACGATCAACTGGGTGCGGTCTTTGACCGTCCATTCGGTCGCCCACAGGAGCCCGATCGAAGTGAGCAGCAACCCGACTCCCAATGCCGACCATAGATAGCCGACTTCCACTGGACCCAGGTCGAGCATCTTTCTCGCGAAGACCGGAAAGAGCGAGGTCAACGCGGCAGTGCCGAACGTATAAAGTGCGGCGGTGCCTGTCAAAAGCAGGATGACGGGTCGGTTGAACACACTGTAGTGGAATCCTTCGATCATATCCTGAAGCAGCGTTGAGCGGTGAGCTTCTGAGCTGACAGTTGTGCCGGGATTGGCAAAGCAAGTCAGCGAGAGGCAAAGGGCCGACACGAGATAGCTTACGGCGTTAAGGCACAGCACTTCCTGAGATCCGTAGGCGGCGATGCCCAATCCGCTTAGCGCCGGACCAAGGATAATCCCGAGACTCGTGGTGCTCTGTAGGAGTGCGTTGGCCGCGGTTAACTGGGTTTTTGGAACAATGGCCGGTACCGCCGCAGTCAGCGCCGGTCCGAACACCGCAGTGGCGATGGCGTGGAGCAGGACGAGGGCGTACAAGACGGACACGGTGAACCACTCGACCGCGATCATGCACGGGATAAACCCCATCAGCACCGCGCGAAGCAGGTCGCTGATGATCAGCAGATATTTTTTCGGCAATCGGTCCACATATACGCCAATGAGTGGCCCGAGGACGATCGGTGGAATCGTTTGCAGTAGGCCGATCATCGAGGTCTTGAGCGGCGATCCGGTGACGGCGTAGACAAACCACAGGAGCGCCAGACGGGAAATGCCGTCGCCGATCTGCGAAATAAGCTGGCCGGACCATACCAGCCCGAAATTGCGGGTGAGCAGGAGAGGGCGATACTCGGTGGCGAGAGGGTCAGCTTCTGATGCAGCGGAAGGAAGATATGCGGAGAGGCTGGACCGGCCCTGCATTAGCCCTCACCCTCCAGCCTCACCCTGTCGGTCTTAACGGCTTTGACGCCCGGCACCAGGCGGGCCGCTTCCGCCGCTTCAAGGGCCAGGACCTGGAAACGCACGGCCCCGCTGATCGAGACCACACCCTCTTCGGTCTTGACCTCGAAGTTTGCCGCTTTCAAGGTCGCACTCTTAGCAAACCGATCCTTGACGAGCGTACTGATAATCTCGTCCTGTTTTTTGCCCAGCGCCTGCACCAGACCCTTGTCCATATCGAGTTTGTTTACGACCGATTTCACGTCAGGTACCGATCGTGTGATCTCTGTTGCAGCCGCCTTCTCCTCCTCGCTTGAAACGCGTCCTCCGAGCGTGATGTTCTGCCCATCCTCCGCGACTTCGATTTCATAGCGGAACAAGCGGGCATCGGCGAGCAGCGCCAGCTTGACCGTCAGGATCAATGAACCCAACGGTTTTTTGCGAATCTCTTTTTCTTTCCCCTTCTCCTTCACCTCGCGTTCGGGCGACGCTTCCAATATCCCACGCGGCGCGCTTTGAGGCAAGGATTTTGGTTCAGTCGAAGGTTTCGGCGAGTCCGGCTTCGCGGTCGATGTGTCCGGCGCCGCCGCCGGTTCGGTCGAGAGTTTCGGCAACGCCGGCTTATTGTCGGGAGCCGGAGCCTGTTCCGGGAGTGCCATCTCGACTGGAAGGAGGAACAGGAAAATGGCGCCAATCGACGCACAGAGCAGAACACGACAGCATGGCGTCATGCGAACTCAATCACCATCGCCTCGGCGCCCTCTGACGGATGGCTACTATCCGCACCATCTCAAGCGCCGGCGATCGATTATGGAGCGGCTGCGATTGCCTGAGAAGCGAACGCTCCTGGTTCGGTCGCCGCGAGATCGTCCGTTTGCGACCTGTACCAGCCGAACATTCCCGCCGCGACCGCTGTCATTAGAAGGATGAAGCTGATGCCTCCGAGACTGACCCCTGGACCCAGCATATCGGTGGCCCACCCGAATCCCGCCATTCCGGCCATCGAGGCGGCCATCCCGCCGGTCGCGAAGCTTGTGAAGACGCGGCCGAGCAGTGGTGCCGGCGTCAATTCCTGCAGTATTGTCCAGACCAATGGCGTGAACATCGCGGTGCTGACTCCGATTACAGCGATCACGGCACCAGCCGCTAGAGGGGCCTCCAGAAAGCCGAGCGTGCCAACGGCGAGCCCGCCCACCGCCAGCGCGATGGAGATGAGGTGGAGGCGTCGAGGCAGGTCCCCCTGGGCGATCGACGCAAGGCCGAAGGAGGCGATCAGCATGCCCACACCGAGCGCGGACCAGAGCCACCCCAGCTGGATCGGGCCAACGGCGAGCACATCCTTCGCGAACACCGGCAGCAAAAACACGAACGCGCTTATGCCGACGCTGTAAAGCGTGGCGGTGAGCATCAACAGGAGGACGGTCTTCTGTTCGACGAACACAAACCGGAACCCTGCGAGCAGATCCGAGGCAACACCCTCAGTCCAGCCTTTGGCCGTCAGGTCAAGCTCAAGCGTTTCCCGAGTCCGTATGGGCATTAGGCAGAGGGCTGAAACAAAAAAGGTCGCGGCGTCCACGTAGAGTACATTTTGGGCTCCGATGAGCGCAATGCCGATCCCACTAACCGCGGGACCGACAAGCATTCCGATATTTGCAGTGGATTGCATCAAGGCATTGGCGGCTACGAGCCGGTCCTCGGAGGTGATCAGCGGAACCGCCGAGGCCAGCGCCGGGCCGAAGACGGTGGAGACGACGGCATTGGCGAACACCAGCAGATACAGGCGGTCCAGGGTGAGAGCTCCCGTCAAATAGAGTAACGGGATGAGCAGAATCATCACGGTCCTCAGCAGGTCGACGGTGATCATGACAGGCTTCTTGCGGAACCGGTCCAGATAGACCCCGATCAGTGGCCCCAAGAGCAGCGGCGGAAGGGTCTGCAACAGTCCGATCACCGTCATCTTGAGGGCCGACCCAGTCAGTTCATAGACAAACCAGAGCAGCGCCACCTTGTTAAGGCTGTCGCCGATCTGTGAGATCGTTTGTCCAGTGAACAGAAGGCCGAAATCCCTCGTCTTGAGCAACTCCCACCCTCGGGAATCGGTCTGCGTTTTTTCGAGCGGGGCCCGACCGTCAGGCATGCAGCCCTCCCACCATGTGCAGCGACTCTTCTGGTTGACGCCCGTTGGAGGAACCGTTGACCGCGGTTTCGAACAATGAGCCGGATCCGAGCGCGTGGATTTTCGGGGCTGCCAGCGCGATCCGGTCTTCGATGATCCGCTTATACAACGCGACGTAGTTGTGGGCCATCCGGTCCACAGTGAACCGCTCTTCGAACGCGCCCCGGCAGCGCCGGCGGTCGATTTCGCTAAGCTGTCCCACTGCTTCCGCCATTTCCGAAAGGTTCTCGGAGACAAATCCGGTGACTCCGTTGTCGATGATTTCCGGAATGGCTCCTCGCCGGTAGGCCAGGACCGGCGTCCCGCAGGCCAGCGCTTCGATGAGCACCAGACCGAAGGGTTCAGGCCAGTCGTACGGGCAGACCAACGCCAGAGCATTGCCCAGAAAATTGTCTTTTTCTTCGTCCGAGATCTCCCCGATGAATTCGATCAGGGGGTGATCGAGCAACGGTTCGATTTCGGCTAGATAATACTGGAGGTCCGCCGGGTCCACCTTCGCTGCCATTCGCAACGGGATGCCGGTACGTTTTGCGAGTTCGATCGCGTGATCCGGCCGTTTCTCGGGAGAAATCCGTCCCAGAAATGCCAGATACTGCTGGGGTTGTGGATGGAAGCTGTACAGGTCCCGGGGAAGGCCGTGGTAGATGGTCGCATGCCAGTTTGCCCAGGGAAGCGGCTGGCGTTGTGCGTCCGAGATCGAGACCAGCGGCATATCAGCATACTCCCGAAACACTGGCTGGAGCTCGGGCAGATCCAGTCGTCCGTGAAGGGTGGTCACAACCGGCAAGGGATTTCTCCGCGCCAGAGGAAAACCCAGAAAATCCAGGTGCGAGTGGATTACGTCGAAATCGCCCGTTGCCCCGAGAGAGCGTTCCTGCAGCATGGTCATGGGGGCGTCGCGATTGAAGATGCCGGTATTGAGGCGCAGCGCCTGCGGACAAACCGCTTCCAGTCGCGCGGCGGTTTCCGAATCCCCGCTGGCGAAGAGGGTGACGTCATGTCCCATACACACCAGTTCTTCGGTGATGTACGAGACGATCCGTTCAGTGCCCCCGTAGAGTTTGGGGGGGACACTTTCCCACAGGGGGGCCACTTGTGCGATTTTCATGAGTGCTTCCTTTCAGAAAATATTTAATGTTAAGGGGAACAGGAAACGGTGTCCGAGGTAATGCCTTCATCCTACTCAGTCGGCTTGACCGCTCTGGCCCTGATGATAGGGCGACAACTGCATTTCGACACGCTCAACGGAAACCACAAACCGTTCCCGTTACGTGTTCTCGTCAACGCGGAACTGGTCGAATCGGCCGGAAAAGTCATGCACCGTATCGACATCGCCCTTGATGCTGAGCAAGAAGCCTTTGTTCCTTAATCGTGGTAGGACCGACAGAGTTTTGTGCAAGCTGCTGTTCGACCCGCAATCGAGGAGGCCAAAGCCAAAACCATGAGTCGCCATTACCGCACGGCACGCCCAGCAAGCTCACAGCCTGATGGTCACGAGCGTACCTCGACGTCTACTTTAGGCCATGCACGTATCGTTCCATGCCGAGAGGACCACTCAAGCCGGAAAATGAGGCGGATGTCCACGTCGACAACAATCAGACCAGATCGCGTGGAGCCGCCAGGAGAGGGGATTTTCGAGGGGACCGAATACCCAAAGGAAGAAACCAATCCGATCGCCCTAGCGGATGACCGGTTAGCTCCTCGCCCGCCTAGCCCTCTATGGATGTATCCGAAACCATACAACCCTACAGCGCTGAGCTTCCCCTCTACTGACCCGAACCGCTTCGCGGTTTTCGTCTTACTCGGCTTTTGCCTGAGCTTGAGCGAAGCGGTCAGAGACCACAGCGAGACACCTCTGGTTCCAAAAGTGGGTTGCGCGTTCTGAAGGACATTCTGGCATTCAGGAAAGGTCGTTGGGGGGGCCAGGCGGTCGACTTAGTCTCACCGTACACTCCAAGGAGCACAGATTCTGGCGGAACTATAGCGGAGCAGCTACAACACGATCCGTCCGCACAGCAGTCTCGGAGGTAACTACCCGCTCCCGAAACCTTCCGACTTGCGCGCTGAAGGCTGCCATGGTAGGTGGTACAAAAGCTCCCGGTTGGTCATCATGGTGAGACGCATACCCTT
>Ga0126373_10001583_pt1 | contig 16273 bp, 7 predicted proteins | sample PanSoiMetPlot_11_FD_92545 | JGI IMG/M metagenome (GOLD analysis project Ga0126373, IMG submission 92545) | Tropical forest soil microbial communities from Panama - MetaG Plot_11 | ecosystem: Environmental > Terrestrial > Soil > Tropical forest > Bulk soil | place: Panama | collected 2016-02-17 | reverse complement strand
CTTCCACTAACAGCGCCCAGCGGCCGTCCTGTTGGACGAGCTTGGGAGCTTCGACGGCAAGACTGATCGAAGTTAGAAAAACGCCGAGAAGAAACAGAACAAGCGAACGCCGCAAGTCTGGCACGCGGATGACCTCTTTCATAAATTGTTCGTACAGAGCACGCAAAATATAGCCGCGCAGCCAGAACTGAGCAAATGTTTTGTAGCAACCGGCATCCCGGCTTTGATTTGTGCGGCTGAATCCGGTATGTTGCTCCGACTTTCGGAGGTCAACGGTGGAACGGATCGCGCACAAGACAGGTTGCCGAACGGTATTGCGAGCGTTGCTGTTCTTACTCTTCATTGCTGCAGATCAGAACTTCTGGGGCCAAAGCAAACCGTTTGCACCGGACAAAATGGAGACGATTCTGTACGGCGTCGCGTTCTACCCGGAGTACATGCCTTACGACCGACTCGATACCGATGTCGACTTGATGCAGAAGGCAGGTATCACCGTCGTCAGAATTGGAGAATCCACCTGGAGCACCTGGGAACCGCGAGATGGAGAATTTCAGTTTGCCTGGATGCAGCGGATATTGGATCGTCTCCACCGTGCGGGCATTAAAGCAATCCTCGGAACTCCAACGTATTCGATTCCAACATGGTTATACAAGGAACATCCTGAGATCGCGGTGACCCATAACATCACCGTGCCTCACCTCAATGATCCCTATGATCCGACTTATCCTAATTCGGGAACTCCTGGGTTCTATGGTCCTCGGCAAAACTATGACTTTCTGAATCCTTACTTCCGGCAACACGCAGAGCGGGTGATTCGCCAGATTGTCAGCCATTTCAAGGATCATCCAGCGGTCATCGGATATCAGATTGACAACGAGACATTTCCAACCGGAGTTCCGACGCAGTACATGAATGCTGCGTTTCTGGAACGGCTGAGGCAGAAGTACAAGACGCCGAGCACGATCAATAAGCTTTGGGGACTGGTTTACTGGGGGCAGCTCGTGGACCGATGGGAAGATCTCCCACCGCGGAACGGCATCCTGAATCCTGGCTACAAACTGGAATGGGAGAACTTCCAACACGATGTCATCACGGACTATCTGGCTTGGCAGGCGAAGATCGTCAATGAATACAAGCGCCCCGATCAATTCATCACGCAGGATTTCAGCGGCGGGGTTCATACTAACCTCGATCAGTGGGCGATAGCCCGTCATCTCGACGTTGTCGCAGAGAACCCGTATTTTCGCGCGCAGAAGCGACTCGACGGTCGATTAATCTGGATGTCCGGCGATTTAGCGAGATCGCTTAAACACACAAACTATCTGGTAACGGAAACCAACGCTCAGACGATCGGATGGGACTCTCGCACACAGTACCCGCAATATCCGGGGCAGTTAAGGCTGGTGGTGTATACGCACGTGGCTGCCGGCGCAAACATGGTGGAGTATTGGCATTGGCACTCACTGCACTATGGCCAGGAAACCTACTGGAAAGGGATTCTCTCGCATGACTTGGAGCCGAACCGAACTTATGAGGAAATGACTCAGGTCGCCGGTGAGCTGAAGAAAATTGGCCCACAATTGGCGAATCTGAAGAAAGACAACAAGGTTGGCATCCTGTTCAGCGCGGATTCTGCCAACTCGATCAGCTATATGCCGGTTAGCGATACCGTCGATTACATGACCCTGCTACGGCAAATGTATAACGCGCTCTATGATCTCAATATAGAACCAGACTTCGTCCAGGCCGGCGAAGCCAATCTGTCACGCTACAAGGTGCTGCTGGTGCCACCTTTGTACAGCGCTTCCGACGAGGTGCTGCGTCAAATCGCCGATTACGTAAAGAATGGCGGTCGTGTTGTTATGGCATTCAAAAGCGGCTTCACCGATCAGTACTCGACGGTTCGTGCGGTGATGGCTCCAGGTCCATTGCGTGATGTCACTGGATTTCATTACCAGGAGTTCACAAACCTGGCGGAACCCGAGCCGTTGAAACCCGATCCGTTCGGCATCGGCGAACAGAATAAAGGTGCAGTGTGGCAGGAGTTTTTAGTTCCTGATACTGCCGAGATAGTTGCATCGTTCGATGATGCTTACTGGCATTTCCCCGCGATAACTCGTAACCAATGCGGAAGCGGCACGCTGACTTATGAAGCGACTTACCTTACGGATGTGCTGCAGCGAGAAGTGATACGTAGCGTGCTGAAGGACGCTGGCGTCAGTGGACCGGACCAGAGTCTTCCAGAACCAGTGAAGGTCAGGCACGGTCGCAATGTCCAAAATAAGCTTTTGCATTACTACTTGAATTTCTCAGGACAAGAGCAGTCTTTTCCATATTCATATGGCAACGGATTCGATCTTCTCAGCGGCACTCGCCTAAGCAGTGGGCAAGCGCTCAGGTTGAAGCCGTGGGACCTGGCAATCATTGCCGAGCAATAGGCTGGCAGCGTTCTCTGAGAAAGTAAGTAGGGGCGTCGGAAAAAATGTCTTCGTTTGCGTTCATCCGAAATGTCACGCGGCGTGCGCTTCTCAAATCGTCAATTTCAGGTTTGGCAGCTATGGCAATTCCATCGATGTATCCAAACTCGGATTCTCCAGTAACAGCACGCAGGGGCCGCATTCACCAATCCGTGAGCCGATGGTGCTATCGGGACCTTTCAGTCGATCAATTATCGGAATATGCATTCAAGATTGGGCTGAAGGGTGTCGACTTACTCCAGCCGGAGGAGTACGAAATTCCGTGTCAGTACGGACTTCTTTGCACGATGGGGTATGCCGGGGGCGGGGAGATTGTGAGCGCCCTCAACGATACTCGGAATCATGCAAGCATTGAGCAGGCATTCCGAGCGAACATTCCAAGGGCTGCCAAAGCAGGCGTACCGAATGTCATAACGTTTTCTGGGAATCGGCGCGGCATGTCGGACGATGAAGGCGCGCGGAATACGATCGCAGGTCTGAATCGTGTCAAGAAAGTCGCAGAGGACAACGGCGTCGTCATCTGTCTGGAGCTTCTCAACAGCAAGATTGATCATCCTGACTACATGTGCGATCGCACGGCGTGGGGCTTACGCGTGATAAATGAAGTAGATTCGCCCCACGTGAAGTTGCTTTATGACATCTACCATATGCAAATCATGGAAGGTGATCTGATCAGGACGATCCGGCAGCACATTCACTCCATCGGACACTTTCACACCGGTGGAGTTCCAGGACGTCACGAACTTGACCACCATCAGGAGATTCAGTGGGATGCTGTGATGAACGCTATCGCGGAAAGTGGCTTTCGTGGATACGTCGCTCACGAGTTTGTGCCGAGTGGAGATCCTCGCACTTCCCTTCGCGCGGCAGCAGACCTTTGCGATGTTTAGGCGGTTGTGCTGCATCTATAAATCATCTGCACTGCGGAACATGGCTTCACCTTAGAGACGACGGGATGGCGTTAAAAATGAGCCGCGGTTTTCGTATTGGCGTCGTCCTTCTTCTGACGTTTGCGGCGTCATTGCCGATGCGTGGCCAAAATCCCGCCTCGCAAGCGGATCGAATTATCATTAAGGGAAGTATTCAAACAGCCACAGGGCAGCCAGTCGCTGGTGCCTCTTTGGCACTCGAGAAGCCCGGCGAATCTCCAATCCAAACGAAGAGCAACACCGACGGGACCTTCATTCTTAAAACTCAGCAACCCGGTAACTACGTGCTACGAGCAGAAAAGCCGGGGTGGCGCACTGCTGTTACGCCTCCACTGACATTTTCCGTAGGAGAAGAGAGACACATCAATTTGGTTCTGGAAGAGTTGGAAACATCCAACGCTACAAAATCTTCTGCTCATTCTTCAGTCCCTGCGCCGGCAGCAATAGAACTTCATGACGAGCCAAGTTTCGTAGTCGAAGGAATCACTGATGGAACCAACTTTGGCGGGCATGGGTCCGACACCAAGCTGCGCACCAGTGAAGCCCTTACAAGAGAAACGCTGGCGCTCAAGTCCAACACATCAGGTATTACCACCACAAATTCTCCGGGATCGGAATCGCTGAGTCCTGAAGCGCGAGAAGTTGAAATCAATCTGCGAAAGAAGCTGGCGGAAGCTCCGGGAAGTTTTGATGCCACTTATCAGCTAGGGAGGTTTTACTTGGGGCTGAAAAGATATCGTCAAGCTACTCCCCTGCTCGAGTCTGCCTATCGCATAAATCCGAAGGACTATGCCGCCGCTTTCGAGTTAGCGAAGTGCTACGAAGGCAGCGGCGAGTTCCCACGGGCGCGCGAGCAAACGCAGAGGATGCTTTTAAGTTTTAACAACGCGGAGCTTCATCACTTGTTAGGCGATCTGGATGAGCGACTCGACGATTCACTAGCGGCGGTGCGCGAGTATGAGGAGGCTGCTCGCCTCGAACCCAGTGAGCAGAATTACTTTGACTGGGCAGCAGAACTTCTTTTGCATCGCTCGCCCGGGCCCGCGATAGAAGTGTTTGCGAAGGGAGAAAAGGCCCATCCTAATTCCGCAAGGATGCTAGCTGGACTCGGCACAGCGCTCTATGCCAGTGGCTCTTACAACGACGCGGCCCTACAACTCTGCGCTGCCTCCGATCTCAACCCTACGAATGCCATTCCTTACATTCTCCTTGGCAAGATGGAAAAAGCCACTTCCGAACCAATTCCCTGCGCTGAACAAAAGCTAGCCCGCTTCGTTCAGGGTCAGCCTAAGAACGCCGTAGCGAACTACTACTACGCTGTGGCGCTTTCGAAGCAAAGGCGAGGATCACGAGATGCTGCGGAGGCCCGGCCCATAGAAGCTTTACTGAATCAGGCGGTGAGAATCGATCCGAAGTTTGATGAAGCTTTTCTTGCTCTCGGTGTCTTACATTCCGAGCGAGGCAACTTCGAGGAGGCCATCCGCGCTTATCAGAGAGCTCTGGAGTTGAACCCTCTGCTTGCGGAGGCACACTATCGGCTTGGTCTCGCCTACAAACGGGTTGGCCAGGAAACGAAGGCCCAACAAGAATTCAAGCAATACCAGCAAGTCAATGAGGCAGACGCTGCCGCTCTGGAACGTCAACGCCGCGAAGTGCGGCAATTCTTGATCAATCTCAAAGGCCAGCAATAGTGAACAGCTTTTTCGATGTCGTGCTGCACTAAGCCATCTAAATTCATTTCTTCCTTTGGGCTGAATCAATAATCCCACTGCCTTCGCGAATGATGAGTATCTGGTTGGCTTTTACTTTGCTGAATCGTTCGACCTTCTGCGTGGTGGGCCATTTGACTTCGATGAGATCTACAGTTTGAGATTTTCCCAAACCGAAGTGCAGACGCAGGTCGGACTGCGACATTACGCTTGAACCGCTATGAACTTCATCCATCTGAATGTGCGTGCCAGTAGTCACTCGAACGCGGGCTCCGATAGCCGTGCTATTGCACTTAGTGCCGATTAGCTTGATCTTGATCCAGTTTTTCGCGTTGCCACCATCATTGCGAAGCAGTGAGGGGAGGTCATTCATGTTCAGGACCAGAGCGTCTACGTCGCCGTCGTTGTCATAGTCACCAAAAGCAGCCCCACGGCTGGAGAATCGTTCGCTGATGCCCGGTCCCATAACAGATGAAACATCTTTGAAACGCCCATCGCCGAGGTTCTTGTACACAAGACGTGGGTTCTTAAATGTTTGGCCCACTTCATGCCGATCGATTTCCGGATACACATGCCCGTTTATTTGCATAATGTCGGGCCAACCATCGTTGTCGAAATCAACAAAGCCGCAACCCCAGGCAACATACTGGTTGTTGATTCCAACTCCAGACGCGAACGTCACGTCGGTAAATGTTCCGTCGCCATTGTTGTGGTAGAGATTGCAAGTGTCGTCAGCGAAATTTGTTTTAAAGATGTCAAACCATCCATCGCAGTCGTAGTCTGCTACTGCAACTCCCATCCCTGATTGCTCATGACCATCTGCGCTGTACGCGCATCCAGCAACTACGGCGATGTCGGTGAAGGTTCCGTCATGATTGTTGCGGAAGAGAATGCTCGGTTGTGAGTCGACGGCTACGTAGATATCGGGCCAGCCATCATTATCAAAATCATATGAGACCGCCGTGATCGAATAACGTGGCCCCGGTTTCAAAATGCCCGCCTTCTCGCTGACATTCGTAAACGTTCCATCTCCGTTGTTGTGATACAGAAGGTTTGTATCGCCCGGGAGCCCGCGAGGTCCACACATGACTGGAATGCCTTTCCACTGGCAATTTGCGGCCTCACCACGAGCGGCGGTTTTTGCGGGATCGAGTTTGATGTAGTTGCAAACGAACAGATCCAGAAGACCATCACGATCGTAATCGAGCCAGGTGCAACCGGCTCCCCAGCGGATCTGCTCTTCGTAGAGGCCCGCCTTACGAGTCACGTCGGTAAACGTCCCGTCGCCGTTGTTGTGAAAAAGGATGTTGTGTCCCCAGAAACAGCAGAACAGATCATCCCAGCCATCATTGTCGTAGTCGCCGACGCAGACACCGGTCTGCCATCCCGTGCGCGCCAGTCCCGATTGTGCGGTGACATCGGTAAAAGTACCGTCGCGGTTGTTCTTGAAAAGATGTGAAGTTGGCGCAGTTCCCGCTGTCCACTGAGTATCGAGTCGATCACCATTGGTGAGATAGATATCTAACCAACCATCATTGTCATAGTCGAAAAAGGCGAGCCCGCTGCCCTTGGCCTCAACGATGTACCGCTTGCGATCCACGGAGCCCCACACATTGGGGACATTGAGGCCTGCCTGATGTGCGACGTCTACAAACACAACTGAGGAAGGCGTGGATTTTGAAACAGGGATTGCCTGCACGGCCAGGCTCTCCCTCCAGTTCCAGATTGGGCAGGTCAAAGCATTCAGCAGGCTATTGCCAAGAACGAAAAGGGAGGAACCGAGAAAGCGTCGTCGCGACAGATGCATAGGTTACAGGCGGCTCAGAGTGTGCGATCGGCAAGTGTTAATCTTCGCGGTTATTAATGCGATGATCAGCAACTTTCAAGCGCCTCCACCCGCGGATTGATGCTGGTGTCGCAGGAGGTCAATGTAGCATTTCCAAGGTTTGCTGAGCCACCTTGTTCTCGGGTTGTTGCCGCAATAGCGCGAGCAGCACCTCTCTCGCCTTCTCGTTGTCCCTTCCTATCATGTACAAACGCGCTAGGTTCAGATAAGCCTGATCATATTTAGGAGCGACTTGAATACAGGTTTTGAAACTCGCTTCCGCTTCCGAATAGTGTTGCTCACGGATCAGAATCACTCCCAGATTGTTGAGTGCATCAGCATAATTGGGACGCAGGTGCACTGCTCGCTGTAGATACTCTGACGCAGGAGAGAGCTGCTCTTGTTGGGCATAGAGCATTCCCAAACCGTAGTTAGCTTCAGGATTCTCAGGTTCGAGTTCGACAGCCCGCGAGAGAAGCGCCGCTGAGCGATCGAAGTTACGCTGCCGCCGATACACATTTCCGAGATTCAAGAGGGCAATGGCGTAGTCAGGACGTAAGAGAAGCGATTGTTCGAAGTCACGGATTGCATCATCCGTCTGCCCTTGCTGAGCATTCAGCATTCCCAGATTGTTCCACGCTTCCGAATAGTTCGGACGCAGTTTTAGCGTCTGCTCCAGGTGCTCACGAGCTTCTTTCAAATTTCCTCGACGTAGCTCAAGCGTTCCAAGGTTGTAATACGCTTCCGGATCCTGGGGCTTCGCAGCGATCACCTGGCGGAAGGAAGCGGCGGCTTGATCGAGATAGCCATGCTGAAAGAGTGCTACGCCGTAAGTGAAGTCGTTCCGCTGAAACTTTCCCTGGTAGAGAGTTCCCGTAAAGGGAAGCGCTTGCCGAATACGTTCGTCCACAGATTTCTGACGCTTTCGAGTGTCTGACAGCAGCTTTTCGGGATCAAACACTCCCTGGTACAGCTTCACGATCATGCCTTCATCGTCGATGAGGAAAGATGTAGGAAGACTGAGGTCCCTACGACGGTCGAATAGATAGCGATAGATGATGTTGTATATGCCGGCGAAATCCTGAGTCGCGAGCAAACTTGTAAAGGAGATCTTGTGCCGAGTGAGGAATGCTTTCACCGATGCCGGATCAGGCGGATCGTCCAGATTTGCGCCCAGGAGCTTAAGCCCGCTTCGACCTAAGGCCGGCAGATGTTTCTGGAGTCCCCTAATTTGATCTACACAGTCACTTGAAGAAGTCGTCCATAGCTGGAGGAGCAAGTGGTTACCGCGAAATGATCGTAGATCCCATAGTTTCCCGCTGACATCCGGAAGAGAAAAATCTGGAGCGCTAAGAGGCTCAATGAGCCATGTCTCAATCTTCGCTGGCAAAGGCTCCACGCCCGAAAAATCGCTCGATCGATCAAAAGAGGCAGGTGCAATGGCGAAGGGCTTAGCAGTAAAGCCTTTCTCCCCTTCGACGATCTCGATGCGATGGTTCGCTGGCAGGTCCTCAAACTCTGCACTCAAGCCGCTTGGCCAGCGGATCAAGGCGCGGACTGTCCCTTGCTGCTTGCCAATGCCAAAAAAAATCTCTTTGGTATGTTGCGCCAAAAAACCAGATCCCGCCGGAAGATATTTAGTTTGCCGAAGCGATCCAACTTCGATCGTCACCGCAGCACCAATTGCATCGCGATTGCTTTTGGCTCCCTGCAGCCGGAATGCAATGGAATCGCCGATCTGTGTCATGGCATTGCGCAGTACACGGATTTGCGGCGCATTTCGATTCTTGAGAACGACCTCAAGTCGGCCGTCATGATCCAGATCTGTCAGTACGAAGGAACGGCTGTCATCTGGAAAATCCAAGTCCACCGTCCCGGAGATGTCGGAGAATGTACCGTCGCCATTGTTCCGATAGAACAGATTCCTCTCTCGGCCACTCCACGACGCATCGGAGCGAATGAGCTCATTGATCGCGTTCCACCCTTGCTCGTATCTGGAGGACGACGTTGCATCTTGCCTTGATGTCCCGACGACATGCCTCCAAAAGAAGCTCGATACTTCACGATTGTCATCTCCCGTGATGTATCCGTTTGCCACATAGAGATCAGGATAGCCATCGTGGTCGAAGTCCCATGCGTCCGAACACCATGCCCAACCGCCAACATCTACGCCCGCTTCCTGTGCGACATTCCGAAACTTGCCCTTGCCGTCATTCCTATATAAGGAATTTCCGCGGGCATGCTGACGATAAAGTACGCGGATATTCTCCGGCTCGTTCTCGTGAAACAACTTTTCTTCAGAAACTCGCAGCCCTGCGGGAGACCACATATTGCCGACGTAGATTTCTTGATGCCCATCATTGTCCACATCAACCCAGCATGCGCTCATGCCTGCCCCGACATCCTCAACGTGAGCCTCGCCAGAAATCGACTTGAACGTTCCATCTCCGTTGTTGCGATAGAGGTTGCTGCGTCCGAAATCGTTGGCGACGTACAGGTCTGGCCATCCATTGGAGTTCAAATCACCCCAGGCGCAGGCAAAACTGTAGCGGTCATTGTCGACGTTCAATCCAGCTTCATCGGTTCGATCGTGAAACGTCCCATTCCCTTCGTTGTGAAAAAGGAAGTTCGGAGGACCATTGCGTGCGTCGAAGTAGGGGGCAGGATAATGGTATTGATCGAGACCGACGTAGTAGTTGTAGACGCAGAAATAGATGTCTAAACGTCCGTCCCGATCGTAATCGGCAATCGCAGCCTGAGTGAAACTCCCCTGAGGGGTGTGCGCGAACTTGAAGGCATCGCGCTTGAGGGAATATTTTCCCTTTCCCTGATTAAGAAAGAGCAATGGACCGCTTTCGGAAACGACAAGCAGGTCTTGCGCGCCTTTGTTCTCAAAATCGGCAAAAAGCGCGCATGATGTGTTATCGAGAACGTCTACTCCCGAAGTTTGAGTGATGTCCTCGAAGGTTCCGTCGCCGCGATTGCGATAGAGACGATTGGGGAGACCCGCAGGCTGACACACATAAAGGTCGTCCAGGCCATCGTTGTCGACATCGCCCACAGCCAAGCCATTGTTGCTGTAGACATCAATTCCGCAGGCTCCATCCAGAACGGAACGCCAATAATCCGTTCCGCGAAGCATCTGAAGCTCGTATGACTCAACTTTGCCGAACGTCGGCGAGCTGATGTCGATGAACGTAGGTGTGCGAGTTCGGCTTGCAGTTTCGCCAAGAAACTCCCACTTCAGTATCCGCCAATCACCCTGGGTGTCGCGTCCCCATTCAGTACGCCAATTTCCTAGTCGCTGTACCCGTCCACCATCCTTACGTGTACCAACAAAATCGTAGCGAATATCGGCATGAAATCTCGGCGAGGCCCCTGAAACCTCCTCTACCTTGACAACGGAGAACTCAGCCGTATCGAGTCGCGCTATTTCCGCGAAGTACGTCTGCAGCTGCTGCACAAATCGCTCAGGCGTGGATGATATCTTTGGAGCAAATTCCCTTCGCAACACCTCAATGCCATATTGGGCACGAACGGTTGTTTCCTTAATTGGAACCGGCATCGTAACCTCGATCGAGGGTGGCAACAATTTAGCAACATCCCCGACTCCGGTTGGCGCGGCTTTGAGTTTTTGGCCCCATTCATCAAGTCGACGTGCGATTTCAGACGCATCCTTCTCATGCACATATCCATCCGCGCCAGGCATTACGTGACGAAGAAGGTCATCCAGCGAAGGTTTGGCTGGATAGTGAGGTATCAACCTGACGTTTGCCAGCGCAGCAAGGGGTTTCTCGCCTGTGCAGGCAGCTGAAAACCGGGACGTGAATGGCACTGCGCGAATTTGTCCCGGCAGGAAGAGCACCGGCGCCCAGCGCATGCCCTTTAGAAAGCTTCGACGTGAAACAACGCGGCCTTTTCCCGTTTTCCCAAGCATCGACGTAATCCGCGGAGCGACCGCCAACTCCGCATGTACCACCGGGCCGTCGCCCTGTAAGCATGGCCGCTTATCAAACTTGCCCGGCTATGGCAGCAGCTCGACCGACCGGCTCTTCCAGCAGCGCCGGCCCGGAAGACTGGCCCAATACCAGTTCGGCACTAATGCGATATTCCTTTCCTTGGGGATGTGGCGAGCCGGAAAGCTGATGGAGAGCATCGGCTGCTACATGCCCCAGCTCTTCGCGATGGATATCCACTGTAGTAAGGGAAGGATTGCTATATTCCGCAAGTCGAGTCTTGTCGAATCCGGTAACCGAGATGTCGTCTGGTACGCGAATGCCAGCACCCAGCAAGGCTTTGATCACACCGATGGCAGTTAGATCGTTGATCGCCATTATGGCAGTAGGCCTGACTTCCAGGTTGGCGATGGCTTTCCCAGCTGCAACTCCGCCTTCGAATCTCAAGTCGCCTGGCAGGATTGGTCCGGGCTCAAGACCTAGCTCCGTCATGCATTTCTCAAATGCTTGCAGACGGACCACGTTGGATTTGAGATTAGGTCTTCCCGCCACAAACGCAATGCGACGATGTCCGCAATCGTAAAGATAGTGGACGATCTGTTGGATTCCCGAAGAGTAATCAATCTGTAAGTTGCTCATGTACTGCCGAACAGGCACAAGATCCAGAAATGTGACCGCGATCTTCCTACGTGCGAGCTCATGGATGAGTCGAGGGCTGACCTCCGACGTCATAATTGCAACGCCACGGACTTTGTGTTCCATCATTCTTTCGGCGGCTTCCCGAGTGCGGCGTGGATCGTAATTGGTATCGCTCAGGATTGCGTTATAACCGAGCTGGCGCGCGCGCGTTTCGAAACCTTTAATGACTTCGGGAAAGAATGGATTCTCAATGTCGGAAACGATGATGCCGAGCGTGCGGCGCTCTCGCGACGCGAGATGGCGGGCATGAACATCCGGGATATATCCAAGACGTTTGACAGTTGAGAGAACGAGCTGGCGAGTACGTCGTCCAACTTTCCCTGTCTGGTTCAACACATTGGACACGGTTGCGATCGATACGCCTGCTGCCTTCGCTACATCACGAATGGTGAGGGTCATGAAGCTGCACATGCTCCTGGCGCGGGCACCGACGACAAGGCGGGACTGCTCGGAGCATTGCGCATAGTATCGCTTCGAAGAAAAATCTTGACACTTAACGTAACGACATGATAACTCTGTCGCGCTTTAGGTTAAACGCTTAATCTCTTTTTCGGCTTTGTTGCATTAGTCATCCGGCTTAATTGACGAGGTAGGTTGCTTTCCAGCGCATCCTCGATTGAGCAGTGAGCAAGTGCAAGTTTCGGACTTTACCGAAGCGGCCCCGTAGTACCGGCCCCTCCAAGACGTCGACGTATTGGTGAACAACAGATGCTCCGATTCGAATCGGACATCGCAGCCAGCGAGACTAGGAGAGTCGTCATGAGATCCCCTTCCTCTTCCTCCGCTACCCTACTCACATTTCTGGTAATAACAATTGGCATTCTTTGCCTTGGCGTGCAGTCTCTCAGCGCGCAAGTTGATACAGGAACCATTGTGGGAGTGGTTACCGATCAATCGGGTGCCGTCATCTCCGGTGCTAAAGTCACCCTCACGAACCTTGGCACCAACGCAGCGCTATCTACCACCACGGCGGCGGATGGCTCGTACAAGTTCTCTCCGGTCAAAATAGGCAATTACAAGGTCGACATTTCCTATCAGGGATTCCAGAGTGCGACTCAGCGCAATGTTGTTGTCAATGTCGGCTCGGATTCGCTGGCCAACTTCCAGTTGAGGCCTGGCAGCGTGACGGAGACGGTGGAGGTGACAGGCACCGCCCCGGTGCTCGAAACCCAGAGCGCTGCGGTCGGACAGGTTGTGGACCAGCGTAACGTGGACAGCCTTCCACTCAACGGCCGTAACTTCACATTCCTTGCGCAGCTCTCAGCCGGCGTAAACACGCCGCAGGCCGACACGCGCGGCAACGCTGCAAGTGGTGCCTTTGCCGCCAACGGTCTTCGACCCGCGCAGAACAATTATCTGCTCGATGGCATCGACAATAACTCTGACACAGTCGACTTCCTGAATGGCACGAACTTTGTCGTGCTGCCGCCGGTGGATGCGATTCAGGAGTTCAAGGTTCAGACTTCAAATTTCAGCGCAGAGTATGGTCGCTCCGGAGCCGCGGTGCTGAATGCAACGATCAAGTCTGGTACCAACAGCTTGCATGGAGCTATCTGGGAGTTTCTGCGCAACGATAAGCTCGATGCTGCTGACTATTTCGAGCGCACGTGTGGCGCAAGCGGCCCGTGCCAGACGCATAAAGGCGAACTTCGCCAGAACCAATTTGGATTTTCGGTTGGCGGTCCCGTAGTTGTTCCGAAGGTCTTTAACGGCCGCGATAAGGTGTTCTTCTTTGCCGATTACGAAGGCCTGAGGCGAATCCAGGGAACGATTCTTACTGGCTCGGTCCCAACCGTAGCGGAAAGAAACAGTAATTTCACGGATCTCAGCGATCTCATCACCGGTCAATCAGGCGCCGCCCGAACTGACCTGTTAGGCCGCTCGCTGCCCCTAGGAACGATTTTGGATCCAGCAACGACAAGGGCAGTAACGAAGAACGTAGTTGATCCCGTTTCCGGATTAGTAGCCACAAACACGGGATTTGTGCGCGATCCATTTGGCACATGCGCTCCAAGTACGACGACCTTCTCGCTAGCGGCCTGCAACCTCAACCATCTGTCCGCCATTCGCCTGGGTGCGAATGCGATCAACTTGCTGAAGCTCTATCCCCTTCCTACGAGCTCAAGTCTATTTTCCAATTTCGCAAATTCGCCGAAGCTGAACGAGTCCCGCAATTCGTTTGATTCCCGCATGGATGTCAATTTCAGCCAGAAGGATCAGACATTCTTCCGCTTCAGTCTGGTGGATGATCCTATTTTCATTCCCAGTATTTTCGGCGGAGTGGCAGACGGCGGCGGGTTCTTCCAGGGTCCTCAGACTGCCCTAGCCCAACAGGCAGCGCTGGCTCACACTCACGTGTTCTCTCCCAATTTGGTAAACGTAGCTCGCGTTGGACTCAACTACCTGCACACCACGCGTGCGGGACCGGTTGCGAACCAGAGCGGTATCCCAGCCCAATATAATATTCAAGGAGTACCGCAATCGACCCTGAATGGTGGACTTCCCGCTTTTGTCATTAACGGTCTGCAGACCTTGGGAAGCAATGCCTTCCTGCCGTCAGACGAAGTCAGTTCGACGATCCAAGCTACGGACGATCTGACGAAGATCTATGGGAAGCACACTTTCAAGATGGGATTTGAATTTCAGCACGTAAAGTTTTCGACTTTACAGCCTCCCTATTCACACGGTCAGTACAATTTTGATAATGGCTTCACCGATATCGCAGGCGGAGGAACAGCCTCCAACGTTGGCCGCGCGGCGTTCCTGCTGATACCGACAACCGCGTGCGGCAAGGCGAATAGTCTCTGCACGACAGCGAATGTACCTAATGGAATTGATTATGTGGGCGGAGCAAACCAGGTACAACTCTCTAATATCGCGCTCACTGACAACGGCAAGAATTACTATGGCACCTACATCAATGACGATTTGAAGTTGACTCAAAAGCTAACGCTCAACCTCGGCTTGCGCTGGGACTTCTTCGGTCTTGTCTTTGAGCACCATCACAACCAGGCGAACTTTGTACCTGGGGGCCCGCCGACCGGCGCGGCGATGTACATCATTCCCAACGGGCCAAACGCAAACAATCTGTCGACGAGTTTTACCTCGTTGCTCGCGCAGGACGGGATCCAGCTTGCGATTACCGATAAATATGGAGCGGGTCTTGGAAACTCGCAGAAGACGAACTTCGCTCCCAGATTGGGATTTGCGTTCCAAGTCACGCCTAAACTTGTTGCCCGCGGCGGATTTGGACTTTTTTATAACGGATTTGAGAATCGCGGATTCTCCCCTAATCTTGGTGAAAACTACCCTTTCCAATTCAACTTTAACTTCCAGGCCAACGATGATCACACTCCTGTGACCTTCCCTGGCTGCTCAACGGCTGGTCCTGGCAACACTGCTACATTGGAAACCGGCTTCTCTTGCACTCCCCTCAGTCCGTTACAGGTAAACGCGAAAGGGTTGACTCTTCGTGGTATTCAGTTCGACTATGCAACGCCCTATTCCATGGGCGGAAACTTTACCCTTCAGTATGAGTTGACGCCATCATTGGCCGTCCAAGCTGGGTATGTGACCTCGCTGGGTCGACATCTCGAGGTCTTCCCCGGTTCCAATCAGGTAAGCCAAATTCTTGGACAAACTCTGCCAACCGGAAAGACGATCACTAATTTCATCCCCTATCCAGACTTCGCGCGCGGCTCGAGCTATGCGATCACTGAGGGCTCGAGTCACTATAATGCCCTGCAAACTAAGATTGAGAAACGGTTTGCAACGGGACTGAGTTTCCTGGGTACCTACACATGGTCACAGGTGCGCAGTGATGCCACTGACTTGCTGAATAATGGCAGCCTGGCAGGGTATCGCGCTTCCGCAGTTCCTGGCTTCGGGATCACAGGAGACTATGGGTTAGCGTCGTTCGACATCCGAAACGTCTTCCACTTCAGTGGCAACTACCAGCTTCCATTTGGGAAAGGTAAGCGCTACATGAGTAGTGGCGGTGGTTTTGCAGATGCGGTCGCTGGTGGCTGGACAATCGTGTGGAGCACGACTTTGCAAGGTGGACAACCGATTACGCTTCGTTGCCCATCTGGTACTACGACAGGAACATCGTGTAACGACATCCGCATCCCAGGCGCGGATCCTTATGCTGGACCGCACGATGTTACGCAGTTTTTGAATCCGAAGGCATTTACTCAACCGTGCGTCCTTGATTCAAGCGGCAACCCCACGAGTTCGCCGGCGGGCTGCATTCCGTTAACTGGACTCGCTGCATTAGGCGGTCAGCAAGGGCAAGTTGCAGGACCCGGCTTCCACCGGTTGGATTTCTCCACGTTCAAGGAATTCCCAATCAAGGAGCGTTTCCGCTTGCAGTTCCGGGCCGAGATGTTCAACATCTTAAACCATCCGAATTTCAATTCTCCCGGATTTGGCGGCAACGGTGTGGTCGCCATCGCCAATGCGCTCAATTTCACGAGTACGAACTTCGGCAAAATTGGATCAACTCGCGACGCTCCCTACGATCCGCGACAGATCCAGTTCGCTCTGAAGTTCTATTACTAATTTTGACGGCACCGGGCCGGAGAGGCGCTTGCGAAGCGCCTCTCCGGTGCTTTTCGTTCTGCCGATGCCCGTTTTCCGGTGATAGCATACTGGTCCCGTGGTACCACTAAGGCGGCTT
>Ga0126373_10001582_pt1 | contig 16276 bp, 21 predicted proteins | sample PanSoiMetPlot_11_FD_92545 | JGI IMG/M metagenome (GOLD analysis project Ga0126373, IMG submission 92545) | Tropical forest soil microbial communities from Panama - MetaG Plot_11 | ecosystem: Environmental > Terrestrial > Soil > Tropical forest > Bulk soil | place: Panama | collected 2016-02-17 | reverse complement strand
CCCCAAACATCAATGACCTCTTCTGAGCCGGCCGCTATTATAGGCGAATAGAAAGCATAGCTATTTGCGCACGCAAGAAAGGCGACGGCCAGCCGTGGGTCACACGAGAGAGGCTCCGGCTACCGCATCACAGGGGAGCGTTTGTTCCTGGAAATTCGAAATGCGCAGTCGCAACCATGCAACTCAGTCGCAGCTAATCCGGCGACACCCGCTTTTTCGCTTTTTCGCGGAGCTCAAGCGAACCGGAAGCCCTGGTACCCTACCTGGCCTCTTTGGTGTGCTTCCACGAGGCCGTGACCAACGCGTCCAAACGATCCTGCCGCCCCTTGACCCATTTTGCATAATGCCGCTCGGTCGTCTTGATGTGGCCGAGCAACTTTGAGACTTCCTCCAGCGGTACGCCCTTTTCCAGGAGATCCACCGCGAACGTATCCCGTAAACGGTGGCTCATCATATGGCCCTCATTCGGGATCTTCGCGGCCTTGAAGCATGGCGCAATGTAATACTTTGCCCAATTCTTCGTGATGCTTTCTTCTTCGCCCTTACCCGACCAAAAGACGTACTGCTCATTTCCATTGAGCACGGTTAGCAGTTCTTGTGCGACATCTGACGGAATCGGCACGCTCACGTGCGTGCCCGTTTTCTGTCGAGCGGTCACGATGCGGTAAAGGTCCTTTGCTTTGTCGTACTGGATTTCATCGCGCTTGAGCGTGAGCGCATCGCGGATAGCCAAGCCCGACCACCGCATGAGTTGCAACAGTGCGTGAACCTTCGCCCGCTGGTCCGGGTTGGGCACCGTCCCGTAAACCGCGTCCAACAATCGCGTGTACTCCGCCGCGGTGAGTGGTAGTGTGGGCGGTTCATCGATCTTGATCTTAGGCAGCGCGGGAATACGCGCAATCCATTGGGCCTCGAAACAGTATCGGAGGAAGGACCGCACACGCTCGCGCACCTTGGACCGCGTGTAGCTTGAGGGGTACAGCTCGGGCCACGTGGCACAGAAACCTGTGAGCAATTCCCGCGTGATTCCCTGCACCGTGTAAACGCGGTTCTGCTCGCAATACGCTCTTAGCCGGGCCAACTCGCGGGTGTATTTGCTGATTACCTTCTCCGTGATTCCCTGATTGCGTTTGTCCTGGAGAAAAATGTCGATGCAAGCTTGCGTGTCCCGGTGCTCCTGTTCGGGCTTAACGTCGGCCGTGCGTCCCGAGAGTTGATCCTCGATTTCCCGCTTTTTCTCTTCGGCTACTGCCCATGAGCGCGTGCCCGCGGATTGCCGGTGCTGCTTGCGTTCGCTGCTCCAACGGAGATGCTTCCGGCATTTGCAGTTTTTATAGAACTCATCCCCTCGGTATTTGCACGAGGTAGCGTGACGCACAAAGATTGTCACGATTGGAGGGCCGGGCCTCACGCGCCATTTGCGGCTATTCGCCCGGATGATGGCTTTCTGCTCTTCGGTCAGGGACAGCGGGTCCAGCGGTTGCATGACGCATCCTCTCCGAACCCCACGCCTAAGAGACTAGCACATAATTAGCACAAACGTCAAACTTGCTTTCAAGAAATCCAGTGTTTATGCAGGTAAAATGGATGGCGGAGAGAGTGGGATTCGAACCCACGTTAGAGTTTCCCCTAAACACGCTTTCCAAGCGTGCGCCTTCAGCCACTCGGCCATCTCTCCGGCGTCGATCGGTTGGGAAGAGCTCTTAGTAGTGACACTCGCACGCTACTTTCGAGCCCACAATACTATTCAATTCTACGGGTGATATTGCAATCGCCGCAACTCGAAAGCAGGTGTCGCAGGAACCCTACGACGATTTTTCGGGAGAATTTGCAGGCAGCGACGGGGTGCTCGTTATCGTCGTGGCGCCCGCGGCGGCTCCGGCAGCAGCGGCATTGGCTGCACCGTTGGTCGGCGCGATCCTTTGGGGTGCGGGCAAGGCGGGAATTTTCGTGTTGTCGACTACATGATGATTCAGGCAATACAACGCCAGTTCGAGTCGATCCGCGACTCCCAGCTTGTCATACACCTTGCGCAGATAGTTCTTTACGACTTGCTCAGTGGTCCCTACGCGCAACGCAATTTCCTTGTTCTTCATGCCTTGCGTGACGCAGGAAACGATCAGCGACTCTTTCGGGGTGAGTTGCACTTTCGGCCGTGATCCGGAAGTCCGGCTGTTCTGGTTGCGATACGCTTCGAGCACCCAGCGAATCCCCTGCGCGTCGAGCCAGCATTCGCCGGCGACCACTTTGCGCAGGCAGTCGACCATGAGTTCCGGTTCCACTTCTCTGGAAACCACGCCATGTGCTCCGCGGCGGAACAGTTCGAGGGTCAATTCCTCGTCCGGACCGGGAGTGACGACGACGACTTTCAGCTTGGGATTTTGCCGAAGAAGTTCGTTGAGCCACTCGACAGGATTCGGCGCGAGAGCCGATTCGAAAATGAGTACGTCAGCCGAAAATCTTGCTACCGCCGATTGCGTTTGGGCCAGGGTTTCGGCCTGACCTACAACCCGGATGTCGTCTTCGAGCGCGAAGATCTTGCGCAAGCCGGCGCGGAAAATGGCCTGGGTATCGGCCACGATCACGCGGACGAACTGCCCCTGCCCGCCGTCTTCCCCTGCCCCGAAATTTTCTACGCCAACCGGAGTGGTAGCCATTGGTCCTTTGTTTACGCCCGTTCGAAGTGATATTCATCAATCACAACTCCGACGCCGCGTCGTCCGCGATCATCGAAGCTGCGCACCACGCGGCCCCGGCAATCAATCTGCACATTCTGCCGCGCACCCACCACTTCGGCCGGAAGCATAATCGTGAAATCAACAATCGATCCCACTGGCACATCCCGCTCCATTGCAAAAAGAACCCCATTTGCGGAGATGTTCTCCGTCAGCGCGTTATACGCCGTGCCGTCCGTCTTTACCGACGCCGCGAGATGAAGCGGAAATCGCGGCGCGCTCTGCAAGTCGTCGTACGGTGCGGTGCTGGTCTGCGCTTCGGTCATCGGTGCTGTGCCTTCTGCTGCCATCTTCAAAACTCAAGGGCAGCGTACACCTCGTAAAAGGCGAAACAAAGTTACCGAAGTCATGGAACAACCGGAGCTAACTTCTTTTCTTTGAGTGGATTAGGGGAGAATTGGAGGCCCAGCGATGCGCCGGAATTAGCCTGTTTGCCGGGGTTATTTTCGGGTGAAAGAGGGAAGCGTCCGGGCAATTCACGGACAAACGAAAACGGCGGGAAGTCCGTCAGACGAATGAGTCTGTATGCGCCGGCGGACGTGTGCTTCGCTGGAACTTTAGAGCTCGACTCCGTACATGGCTTCGCCCTCTCGGACCAGCCCGTCTTCGCCGAGCCTGAGAAACTCCGCGGCGCTCAGCCGCTTTCCGTCAATCTCCGCAATGTAAACGACCACCATTCGGTTCGCCCCGCGGACCACATAATTCAGCGTGAATCGAATGGTTTGGATTTGGTTGATTGCCGTGGTCCAGTACTCCCTCAGCCTGGATTTTCCCTCTACCCGCGGCGATCCCAAAATAGCTTTGGCCCGAGACGAGGTAAACACGACGCCTTCGCTGAAGTGGGACAGCACCGCTTCCACGTCTCTTCGATTCCAGTCGGAAATCCACTGCTCGGCGAAAGCTTGGGCATCGAAGGTTGCACTCACAGCGTGTCTTCCTAGAATTTTGTCACTTCCGTGAAGTTGAAATCATTCACTTTCATTGCCGGCACTACCATATCGAACGACTCTTCCCCGCAAGAGCGGACGGGCACGCCCATGGCTTCAACATTGGAAAGCATGTGGATCAGACTCTCGTTGAAGCGAAAATTTCGTACTCCGCCCACGACGCGTCCGTTCTCCACCAGGAAGGTGCCGTCGCGAGTCATTCCGGTCAGCATCTTTTCGAACGGTTCCACCTCCCGGATATACCAGAGCCGCGTGACCAGGATGCCCCGTTCTGTCGAGGCAATCATTTGCCCGACCGTTTGCGGATCCCCTGCCGGTGCGAACACGATGTTGAGAGGCATCTCCCCCATTTCGTTTGGCAAAGAGAAACCATGTCCGGTCGGCTCTATCAGTCCGACAGCGCCTTTGTGGTCGGAGCGCTTCATCCGCTCTGCCGTGGCGCGGGCATACACTACTCGTTTCACCACTCCGTTCTCCACTAAAGCGACTCTCTTGCGCAAGACTCCTTCTCCATCGAACGGAGAGCCGGCCTGCAGCGGATGCGCTACATCATCGAGGACCGTGATGTTCTCTCCAAACAACCGTGTTCCGATTCTTCCGGTCAAAAAAGACCGCTGATCAAGGATCGCCATCCCGGAGTAGTCCCAGAACATGAATCCCACGATGTCGAGTACCGCGGCGGGTTCCAGAATGACGGTGTACTTGCCCGCTGGAACCTCCTTCGGGTGGGCCGAACCGACTGCCTTCTGTGCGGCGATTTCACCGAGTCGTAGGGGATCAATATTGGCCACATCCGCCGAATTTGCTTTCTGCCAGCCTGACGAATCCGCCGCCAGCATGGTGACCGAAACTTCCGCGGAAGTCTGCGTATGCCAGCGGCTCAGGCCGCGAGAATTGAAGACGCCCTCGAAATACTCACCACTGGAGAACACTCCCGCACTCGTAAGCTTACGCCGGTCCGCGACTGCGACGATCTTCCTGACTCCTTCAGCGCGTAGCTCAGGAGTGACCTCCGCCGTGTTCTCGAAGTGCCGCGTTTGTGCAGAGGCTGCGCCCTCGCCCGTCCCGCCGGCGGAGCGGGAGTCGGGCATGGGCAGCAGATCCGGATCTGGATGTTGTACTCGGGCAAGTGCCTCCGAATTCTTCACTACCAGCCGCAGGCTCTCATCATCGAACTTGTTTGTGGTTGCCCGGGCTGTCCTCTGGCCAAACGCGGTTCGCACGGACACGACGTGATTCTCTTCCGAAACATTTTGATGAATTGTATTGTTCGCAAACCGCGTCAGCGCGAACTTGCCGCCGGAAAAAAGCACTTCGATTTCATCCCCGCTGGAAAGTGCCCGTATGCGGTCGAAGATTTCACCGGCCTGTTTTTGAGTTAGCATGTCGATTGGTCGAAGCAGTGCTCCGTGACTCCGTATGTGCTAATTTCCCTTATAAGCACTGCCGACTTTGATCGCTCGAAATCTCGCTGGCGCAGCTCCGTGCCCGGTCCCCATCACCTGCTGGGGCTGACCCTTCCCGCAATTGGGTGTTCCCCATAATGTCCATTCCTCCCCAGAGCAAATGGCGTCCAAAGCATTCCAAAACTCAGTCGTAATACCCGAGTAGGAAGGATTCTTGAGCGTCCGGACCCGCTTCCCGCCTTTGATCTCCCAGCCGATTTCGCACCCGAACTGAAAGTTGTAACGCTTGTCGTCGATGGACCATGATCGATTCGTTTGCATCAAAATGCCGTGATCGGTGGAGGCAATGAGTTGCTCTAGGGTGAGCGGCTTTTGCCCTGGCAGAAGGCTGATATTTGTCATGCGGATCATCGGCAAGCGATTCCAACCTTCGGCTCGGACTGTTCCTCCCGACCGGTTCTCTCTGATCGTGTGGGCCGTATCGCGCGAACTCAAGTAGCCGGTGAACAGTCCGTTGGTGATAATCGGAATGCATTGCGCCTGTACGCCCTCGTCATCATATCCAAACGTCCCTAATCCCGGTCCGTGCTCTTGCCGGGCATCGGCGACTACGTTCACCAAGTCACTGCCGTATCGTAGCGTGCGTAGTTTTTCGAGAGTTAAAAAAGAAGTTCCGGCAAAATTTGCTTCCATTCCCAGCACGCGATCGAGCTCAATGGGATGTCCGACTGACTCATGAATCTGCAATCCAAGCTGCGAGCTGTCGAGGATGATGTCGAACGTTCCCTCCGGACACTGGTCGGCTTGATGCAGAGCCACCGCCTCCTCCGCGATCCGGCGCGCATTCTCCACCAATTCGAGTTCCTCAATCAGTTCATAGCCTTTGCTCTGCCATTGGCCGCCAAACGAGTTCGGATATGACCGCTTCTGGATTTCGCTGTTCGCAAAGGAATAGGCCGCATAACCTGCGCCCGTCGACAGCTTCGTCTGATGAATGTCAGCGCCCTCGGACGACGCAAACCGTTGCTCTTCCCGGCTGAAATTAAGATTCGCCTCGGCAAGAGTGATACCTGACACGGATCGCAATTCCGCGTCGATTTTCAGCAAGAGCTCGATGTTCGGTTCAACGGAAGTTGTGAACGGATCGATTTTGTACGGGGTGCTCCAGTCGGCAACAGCCGGGTTCTCCGGGGCCAGTCGCACATCTTCGCGTTTTACTCGTGCCGAAGCCCGAGCAATCTCAACGGCCCGCGCGGCGGTGGCCTCTACCGCTCCACGTCCCAACTCCGCGGATGCTGCAAATCCCCAGGCGCCGTCTGCGATCACGCGCACGTTCATTCCTACCGATTCCGTGTCCGCCGCACTCCCGACCTTGCCGTTTTTTGTCGTGAGCGCTCGGTTCCGCTGCGCGATCACCCGCACGTCGGCATAGCTTCCACCTCGCGACATCGCGCCATCCAAAGCCCACTTGCATACATGTTTCATGCGAAGAATTTCAATCTAACACATGCATCACGACCGTCACGACAGCCCCTTGTTTGATGTCAATAAGCGTGGTGTCGCCTGACACACATTCGACTGTGACTCGACGCACAGTCTGCAGGTCTGTTCGCCGTTCAATAGACTCGAAGCACGTCCCGACGACGGCGTCCTCCACCGTCCGGTGTGGCCGAAGATCCCGAAAGAGATGTGCGCGAAGAAGAATATTCTTCGCACTCGAGTAAGCCCGAGGTAAACAGAATGAATGCCCCATGCCTGGCCGCTCTTTCTAGGCCTGGGGATTTTTTCTGATCTTATGGGGTACTGTGCGCCTCTGCCAAGGCCCTCTTGACCGCCAGCAATTCCTTCAGCGCGCCACGCAGCTTGGTCGATTCCAGCGCATTCGCCCCATCCGACTTCGCTTCCTTCGGATTGTCATGCACTTCCATGAATACGCCATCACAACCAGCCGCTACCGCTGCCCGTGCCAGCACCGGGATAAACTCCGGTTGCCCTCCACTCACCGAGGGTCCACCATCCTTGGCTTGAGATGAGGGCAACTGCACCGAGTGCGTCGCGTCAAATACAACCGGCGCGAACTTGCGCATGATGGGGAGCGACCGCATATCGACGACCAGATTGTTGTATCCGAAGCTGGCCCCGCGCTCGGTCAGAAATACTTGGGAATTGCCCGCGTCACGGCACTTCTCGACCGCATGTTGCATATCCCAGGGCGCGACGAACTGCCCCTTCTTGATGTTCACCACTCGCCCGCTTAACGCCGCCGCTACCACCAGATCCGTCTGCCGGCTCAGAAACGCGGGAATCTGCAGCACATCCACGACTGCAGCGACTTTCGCCACGTCAGCCGTTTCATGCACATCGGTCAGAACCGGGAGCTGAAGTTCGTCCTTAATCTTCTTCAAAATGCGAAGCCCTTCTTTCAGCCCCGGCCCGCGAAAGCTGCGAACGGATGTCCGGTTCGCCTTGTCGTAGCTGGCTTTGAAGATGAAAGGGAACTCCAGCGACCGCGTGACCCCCTTGATGATCTCAGCCATGCGAATTGCATGTTCTTCGCTCTCAATCACGCACGGACCCGCGATCAGAAAAAGATCGCCTGCCCCGATGCGAATATCGCCGACCTGGAAGGAAGTAGTCATCCCAAGAGACTTAGGAGACGCAAGAACACGAGGCGTTTCATTCCTTCGTGTAACTTCGTATCCCTCGTGGTTATTCTATCTGCCCGCGACCCGCTCCGGTCGATGGAACATCTCCACCTCGACGGTTTCCCGCTCCGCCTTTCGCTTTTGCCCATGCTCGTAGGCTGCCCCGATAAACGTCCGGAACAACGGATGCGGTTCGAGAGGCTTCGACTTGAATTCGGGATGGAACTGGCACCCGATAAAGTACGGATGATCGGGCAACTCCACCATCTCGACATAAGTCCCGTCCGGAGTTGATCCGGAAATTCGCAGGCCCGCTGCGACCATCGGTTCTTCGTACTCGCGGTTGAATTCGTAGCGATGGCGATGCCGTTCGCTGATCTCCAGCATCGCGTAAATTTTGTGCGCCAAGGTATTGGGCTCGATCCTGCAAGTCCAAGCTCCCAGCCGCATGGTTCCGCCTAACTCCTCCACACCGCGCAGCTCTCGCAATTTATAGATCACGCGATGTGGAGTTGCCGGATCAAACTCGCTGGAGTTCGCCTCCTCCAGTCCAACTACATTGCGCGCGAACTCAATACAAGCGGTCTGCATTCCCAGACAAATTCCAAAATACGGAACCTTTTTCTCCCGCGCATATCGAATTGCGCACAGCATCCCTTCGATGCCGCGTTTTCCGAATCCCCCTGGCACCAGAATCCCATCGTAATTCTCAAGCTGCGCCTCGTAAGTCTTATCGCCGGTCTCCAGTCCCTCGGCCTCGATCCAATTGAGTTGCAGCTTGAGGTTGTGCGCCAGCGCCCCGTGCACGAGCGCCTCTTTTAACGACTTGTAAGAATCCTCGTATTCGACATACTTCCCGACAATCCCGATCGTGACGGTATCTTTCGGGTTGTATACGCGATGAACAATATCCTCCCACTTCGAAAGATCGCGATCTTTTGCCTCGATATGCAGATACTTCAGGATCAGGGTATCGACATTTTCGTTCGCAAACACTAGCGGTACTTCGTAGACTGACGCCACGTCCTTGGCCGTGATCACCGCTTCTTCCGGCACGTTGCAGAAGAGCGCAATTTTCGATTTCATCTCCTTCGCAAGAAATCGATCTGTGCGGCACAGCAGGATGTCCGGCTGGATCCCGATGCTGAGCAACTCCTTCACGGAGTGCTGTGTCGGCTTGGTCTTCAACTCCTGCGCCGCCGCAATAAAGGGCACCAGGGTTACATGCACAAATAGCGTGTGCTCGCGCCCCAACTCCTGGCGCATTTGGCGGATGGCTTCCATAAACGGCAGTGACTCGATATCGCCGACGGTCCCGCCAATCTCTACGATCGCGACATCCGTCTCCTGCCCCACCTTCTTCATCGCGGCCTTGATTTCGTTGGTGACGTGCGGAATCACCTGCACGGTTTTGCCCAGATAATCTCCACGGCGTTCCTTTGCGATGATCTGTTCGTAAATCCGGCCGGTGGTCCAATTGTTATCGCGAGAAAGTTTGGAGTGTGTGAAGCGCTCGTAATGGCCGAGGTCGAGATCTGTCTCCGCGCCGTCGTCGGTCACGAAAACTTCGCCATGCTGAAACGGCGACATTGTACCGGGATCCACGTTCAGATACGGATCGAACTTCATCAGGTTTACTTTGATTCCGCGGCTTTCCAGCAGACAGCCGATCGAAGCCGCGGCCAGTCCCTTGCCGAGTGAAGACACAACTCCCCCAGTCACAAAGATGTACTTCGCTGGCATCTCTTCCTCGCTTTAAATTGTCTTTGGAAAATTGTGCAGGTGGCGTGCACGATCAATTATGGCAGAAAAAGCCTGTGGAAGAAACCGCAGAAATCGAATTGTCGCATTAAAAAATCGATCATATGGGACAACCGGCGCTTGCTCTGGGCAAAGTAGTTGCCGTCGGTCGAGCAGAGGCACGGCCGCGTTGACTATCTCGCTTGACTCGGCGAAAATAAATGAGGTCATTCGCACCAAGAGTAGTGTCCTTACAAGTGGGCCTGTGGCGCAGCTGGGAGCGCGCTTCCATGGCATGGAAGAGGTCGTCGGTTCGATCCCGACCAGGTCCACCATCTTTCTCCCCAGTATTTACCCGGGTTTTCTTCACATCGGCCATAGGAAAGAACTGACGTAGAAATGTCCTTCCTCCAAACTTCCTACAAATCGCATGTGCACAGACTTCGGTGCAGAGTTTTTCTGGGCTCGCATCCGGATTGCTCCGTATGGGAGGGGCGCCAATCTGAGGAGAATTCAACAAAACCATGGGAAGGCCCACACCCACATACGCCCACCATCAAACAGTGACGGCCACCACTCACTCCGGGTTGGCCCAAGCACGATGGATCCCTACTCGGCGGTGCGCTGAGCTGCCGCCCAGCGCTGATGTCCACGTTCCGAGTGTGTCGCGCTCGGGGCATTTTTTACTGGTAGGCGGTTGAGCCAGTCCATCAAATCACTATGTAGGATCACCGTACGGCCCATCAACTTCCGAGCACGCAAGCCCCGTTCGGGATCTTTCGCGTAGAGCTTGATGGCGTTATAGAGCAAACCCTTGCTTGCATTGATTGCGTCTGCCGCGCCTTTTACGCTGTGCGCAAGGGGCTGAACAGTAGCTGGTTGTCGGGAGTCAGAACGCCGCACTTGGGACCTCGACTTTAGAGGGAGATCCCTATCAATCAGAGTTCCCTTTTCGTGCTCCTGGACGATTCGCAATCCGCCAACTGATACTGCGTCATCGCGGCTCGATTGTCCATTTGAGCGGTGCAGACGTGGAACATCGGCCGCGTCAGACAGGCCTTGCGCTGGCTGTGGCTTTAGATCAATAGAGGGTTGGCTGGACATACTTTAAGCTCCGAAATCTGAATCCGGACTCGATCGTGCGGTTGTTCGCACGACGGTTTCCGTCAGGCTATGTTTAGACCCATAACGAAAACCCGTCAAATGGACGCCAAGTACCGTTTTGGGTTTGGACTTAGGCGAGATTGCATCACGTACATGTGTTTGCAGGGTGTAGACATTCGAACTATTCCTCCGCCACCAACTTCCTGCCTAGAAAAAAGGCGATTTGTATTCGGCTCACGCTTAAGCTCCGGCCAGAAGACCGAAGGTGAGATTACAGGCTGCACGCATGAGGGCTGGTGCCGTAAGCGATCCCTGCCGCGCTAAACGTCAAGCAGTGCCCCAGATTCGCTGGCCCATGAAAAATGGCGAAGATAACAGCGGTGATAATTACGGCAGGTACGCTCCCCGTGCTCTGGGCCAGAACCGGGAATAAGCACCCTCGGAACAGCGACTCCTCAAGAATGGGTCCAAGCACGAGGCCCCAGGATTACCAGTTCGCTGATTGGAATGGGCGGCGTGACCTGGTTCCGAAGCCGCATATATAGTGCAATGCCAGGAGCAAAAGATAACCCCAGCATGAGAGCAATGACGATGTAGAGCATTTGAGGGATCACCCAAACCCAGCGGCTTGAGCACAGGTTGCCGGTAACGGAGCCTGAGAATGAAATAGAGTCCCGCGCCCAAGAGCGCAATCACTAGGGACTGCAACCCGATGCTGGGGTTGGCCATCGCGGACCTCGAGAGAAACTGAAGTCGCACGAGCAGCCGCAGGATCAGGCCAAGGAAGAGGGCGAGCAAAAGAAAGGCGCCGATGTCCTCGTAACCCCAAAACGGCTGCGGCTCAAGACGCGCATTCTTAATGGCCAACCAGTGATTGTTCACTGCTCCCACAATTTTCATGTTTCAAAGCGCATAGAGGTTCTGAAATTCCGGGAACCACACGGAAGGGGGTAGTCGGACACTGGATGGCCTCTCCAACCTGGTCTATGTGCACCGGTTCACCATTGCCAAGAAACTGCGCCCCCTCGCGAATGTGAGCAATTCTGTCAGCGGCGAAGCCCATCAAACCGTGCTTCGGATCGTTCGGATCGAATGAACAAAGAGTCACCACCCGAATTGTTCGCAGTTCAAAATTCCTGCCTATGGCGTGACGCGGCTAGGTGGCCGCAATAGCTGACTGAAAGTTCGCTTATCGACCGTCACATGTCATTCCGAGTCAAGGCCGATGGAGCGTGCCAAACTAGCGCAGCTGCCCACAGGCGGCCACGGTGGCGGATTGGCTATAGCAATGGTGGCTCTACGGGCCGCGATGTAATCGAAATCAAAATGAGGCCAGAGAGTGACGACGGACACGACAACGAACTCAGCAATCACCCGCGCCGCGGAGCGCTACCTGGAGCAGTACGGCGATCCGTTGGTGATGAACACGTATCTAAAGGTGACCGTCCTAGTATTGGCCGCTGTCTGCCTTGCGCTGGCTGCCCTGGCATTCAAGAGCCAGCATGCTCTTACCCACATGCACCCATTGATCGTTCGTATCAACGATGTAGGCCACGCCGAAGCATTGACTATCGGAACTTTCAGTACCGGCCTCAGGAAGCCGAGAACAAGTATTACCTGACACGCTGGGCGGAGCTGTATTTCAGTCGGAATCGCTTCACTATTGAGCGAGACCAAACCGCATCTCTGTATTTCTTGAACAGCGATGTACAACGGGCAGTGATCGACCAGGAGCGCAAAGACAACAGCATTCAGAACTACGTAAAAGACAGCTCACTGCCCTATGTGGATGTCGAGGTCAAGAACGTGATCCTCGACGACCTCCGGCAGTCACCCTATTCGGCCCGCATTGAGTTCGAAAAGGTGTCTCAAATCCCGCTGATCATACGGAACTCAAACGGGAACGATGGACATCCACTGTCACTTATGTGTTTGGCGAGAACGTGAAGAACAATGAGCTTGCCGTGAACCCCCTCGGTCTGACGATCGTGCGCTTCCGGGCTGACCAGGCGTTCAGCTGAGGAGAGACCCGAACTTCCAGAGGCTTAACGATGTCCATTTCTGCTGCCAATTCGGCTGGCCTGCCTTACGTGTCCTTGTGCCCTTGGCCGTGGGCGAACCAGAGCTTTATCAGCCGCAACCTTGGCAACTATTGTCGTCGTTCTTCTTGCGGAGATGCCAGTTCAAGTCGTATTGCCATTTGCCTGAACTTCCGCGAGCCGAGAGCAGATGAGAACTTTGTTCTGAAGCGTTTCTGCCGTTTTGTATCCTGTCTTATGCTCGGTCACCGCTTCGGGGCTATTCCGGCGCCCGGCGGCACTCGGTCTTCTGCTTCGCATTGCGCGCCCCTTCGGGGTCCCGGTTCCTCCCAATACAAGTTTGCAAAACACAGCAAAGAACGCCCTGCAAACTTCTTTCGGGTCCCTCCCAGAAGGCAGACCTTCGGCACTTGGGAACCGTGCCCACTCGCTAGCTTCGCTCCATGTGACCCGAGCAACAACGGGAGAATTCAACAAACGGAGACACACTCATGTATCAAAACAAAGTAACGCTCATCGGCTTCCTCGGCAGCAACCCAGAAGCTCGCACCAACAACCCAGACGTCAGCGTCACGACTCTTTCGCTGGCAACCAAATCCTCCTACAAAAAGAACGGCGAGTACGTCTCGCATACGGAATGGCACCGTTGCGTGGTATTCGGCAAGCTCTCGGAGTTCGCCAAGACGCTCACGAAGGGCTCACATGTCCAGGTCGAAGGCGAGCTGCGCAGTCGCGAATACGAGAGCAAAAAAACGAACTCAAAGCAACGCGTCTGGGAAATTCGGGTCTCTTCGATCCTCAAGCTCGATCGCGCCGAGAAGTCCGCTCCGGAAGATCAGGATCACGATGACCCGACTCAGGAGGAAACGGCCGCATGAGGCTCGCACTTATCACTCTCGGAAGCCCGGTCAATGACTGGGCTTCCATCGTGGTGAGGCTCCCACTATGAGTTTCGAATTGATCTTGCCATTCCTTCGTCCTATCGAGCCCCTCTTGCTCGACGAAAGCGTTAGCGAAATCATGGGCAATCCGGACTTCTCCTGGTGGTATGAACGCGACGGCATCATGCTCCAAGAAAAGACCATTTCGTTCGACGCTGGCAAGCTACAAACAGGCCTCGAAGTTATTGCGAACCAACTCGGCAAGAAGCTCCACGAAGACAACACACTCTTACACGCCCAGCTCCCGGACGGGAGTCGGTTGGCGGCAGTCATCCCTCCGGTAGTGCGCTGTACACCTGCGCTCATCATCAGGAAATTCACCAGCCGCCATTACACCGTCGATGACCTGATTGCTCGCGGCACACTGACGCGGGCGCTTGCGGACTTCTTAGCCGGGCAGATTCGCCGCGGCAAGACGCTGCTTATCAGCGGTGGAACCGGTACCGGCAAGACCACGCTACTGCGGATACTGGCCGACTTTATACCCGAACAGAATCGCCTCGTTGTCATCGAGGATACCTCCGAACTTCAGATCCAGAAGCCGAACATTCTGCCGACGGAATGCCAGACCGATACGTTTAAGGCCAAGGTAACTTTTGACGACCTTCTGAAGTCGGCTCTCCGCTGGCGACCGGACCGGATCATTCTTGGGGAAGTCCGCGGAATCGAGGCGCGAACCCTGCTCGATTCCTTCAACACGGGCCACGCGGGTTCAATGGCTACGATCCACGCCAACTCGGCGGAGAAAGCCCTTCATCGATTCGCCAACCTCGTCATGCGCAGTCACGCCCAAAGTAACTTTTCTGACACGGAAGCTGAGATCGCAGAGGCTGTCGATTTCGTCGTCCATGTCGAGCGTCAACAAGGACGTCGTATTGTCCGCGAAGTGCTCGCGCTTCGCGGCTATGACCGCGACACGAAACGCTTCATTATTGACCCCGTCTTCCACGTGCAACCTGTCGGAGCTTCAACATGGAGTGCTGCACCTATTGCTGCTGACTTGCTAACCAATTCTGTGCAGCAAGATGGTTTTATTCCACCACCCAAAAAGGAGAACCCACATGCCACTACTTGAAATCAGCCAGGTCCGCCACATTTGTGCATCTGTTCGGCTTGATGAAGAGACCGCCGCCCAGGTCGATCAGTACGCCGCTTTCATCCGTGCATCCGCCGACGATGTGGTGGACAAGGCGCTGAACTATGTCTTCGCGAAGGACCGTGACTTTCAGGAGTTCCTAAAGACTCCCCAGGCGAAGCAGGTCGCTTCGACTTTGCGTATTCGGAAAGCCGGAAGCAATGGAACGCCCGTGCAACACGGAAAGAAGGTTGCAGCCGGTGTGGAGTCCACGTCTTCGGTGCGGGTAGTCAGGTCGTGATTGGTCTTCTTATTTCCTGGCAATGCAAGAACGGTGCTTCGCACCGGAAGAATTTCGACACCTCAGGTCGATTTGTAACCTGTTTCGTCGTGCACGCATCGAAGCCGGGCTTCCGAAGGAGTTAGTGTTGTACTGCGCACGCCACGACTACGGCACCAGGATCCTGACTCGCACAGGAAACTTGGCAGCAGTGATGAAAACCATGGGGCATCGTGACGTGAAAACCGCGATGCATTACCAACACCCAGAACTAGAAGTCGTGCGCGCTGCGCTCGATTGCTTTGCGTCGTCCGATATGAGCAAAACGAAGGGTGCGACGGAAAGCCCTTCCGGCACATTCCAGGTCCCACCCGAAAACCATAACCCCGGTAAGTTGTTGAGAGCCCCATCGATGTGGCGTTGAGCAATGCTGACGGCGGATAACGTCTCCGCTCATCCGGCTCTTACCGTCCCAGTCGTCGCCCGATGCAACAGTGGCCAGTGAGCAAAGAGCGCTGGATCCCGCGAGGCAACCGCGTGTATCCAATGTTCCGCTCGCCGTCGATGTCGCCGCTCCGGGTCTTGAGGTGTATCTCTTGTGCCCGTCCCCCCTCGCGGAACCCGTCGAGCAGATTTCCCGCAACGGGCTCCCCAAAGTAAATCAGGCGAAGAGCGCCGTTGCCCAACCGGGGCAGCGGAAGTTCCTGGGATTCAGCTTCACTTACAAACGAGAACCTCGGCGGCGACTTGCCCCCAAGGCTATCGCTCGTTTCCAAGAGCGGATCCGGGAGCTGACCCGTCGAACTCGGGGCATCAGCCTACCGCAGATGGTCAATGAGATTACGATCTACCTGCGTGGCTGGCTCGCATATTTCGGCGATTGTCAAACGCCTTCGGTGTTGCAGAGCCTTGAACAGTGGCTACGCCGTCGACTCCGGTCGATGGTGTGGAAGCAGTGGAAGCGAGGACGAAGGCGATTTCGCGAACTCCGCAAGCGGGGCGTGGGTGAGGATCTGGCGGCGCAAACTGCCGGCAGCCCTCACGGTCCGTGGCGGCTCGCGAACTCACCCGCCCTGAAGATTGCTTTGCCTAATGCCTACTTTGCTACGCTCGGGCTTCCGCCCATGATCGTGTGTTCTTAGCTTGATCCGCCGAACCGCCGGATGCGGACCCGCATGTCCTGGTGGTGTGGCAGGTTGTGTCAAGAAGACGCGCAAGCGTCATGCTGTACGAAAGATGAAGGAGGGCCCTTCGAAGTCCTCTTGTAGGAGAGGGCTTCAAACAGCCGTGAGCTGCTTCAGTCAAAAGCTGCGGTGGTGAACGTCCACGGTTAAAAGGCGTGACAGAAGATCACGTCAGGTGGG
>Ga0126373_10001581_pt1 | contig 16277 bp, 14 predicted proteins | sample PanSoiMetPlot_11_FD_92545 | JGI IMG/M metagenome (GOLD analysis project Ga0126373, IMG submission 92545) | Tropical forest soil microbial communities from Panama - MetaG Plot_11 | ecosystem: Environmental > Terrestrial > Soil > Tropical forest > Bulk soil | place: Panama | collected 2016-02-17 | reverse complement strand
GCGCGCTGCGGCGAGAAGGGCCCGGGGCTGTGGCCGTGGCCGGGCAAGTCCGGAACGAATACGCGCAAGTTTTGCTCGGCGAAGCCGCCCGCCAGGAAAGCCAGGACTTTTTTGTTAGCGACAAGTCCCGGAAGAAGAAGCGCCGCTCCTTGCGATGTACCGTCCTTCTTTTCGAAGATCGTGGTTTCCATACGGCAACCGCCGGCGGGAATCAAATACGTTGTTTCGCGATAGGCCTTTGGAAAAGCGAGCCAGAAACCGCCGACGACCAGAAGGATTCCAGCAAGCGCGCGTGCGTTTTTTCGTGATTTCATCGTGAAAAGGGCGCTCCCAAGCGCCGATTCTATTGCGCGTGATAAAATACGGGTTCAGGCGTGGTTCCGATTTCTCTTTTGCCTACATGGAGATCCCTTGCATTCGAAAGCCTTGACACTTGAGGAGGCGATTTTGCGGTTTGGCCGCGAGAAACGCAATGGGCGGCGCGTCGTCTTCACGAATGGGTGCTTTGATTTGCTCCATCCGGGGCATATTCGCGGATTCGAGCAGGCGCGGCAGTTGGGGGACGCGCTGATCGTCGGGCTGAATAGCGATTCGAGCGTGCGCCAGTTGAAGGGGCCGACGCGGCCGGTAATTCCTGAGCAGGAGCGCGCTGAGATTCTGTCTGCGCTTGAAGCCGTGGACGCGGTGATTATCTTCAATGAACTCACGCCGCGCGAAGTGATTGCGCGATTGCTTCCCGACGTTCTTGTGAAAGGCGGCGATTGGGCTGGCGACCAGATCGTTGGCCGCGAAGAAGTGGAAGCTGCGGGAGGGCGCGTGGTTTCGATTCCGCTCGTCCCGGGTTATTCGACGACGACAATTTTGCGGAAGATTCGGGACGGCGCTGCTACTGTAAACGACGAGTCTCAGACTGAAGAAAAGCGCAAGCCAAACGCGGATTCTTGATCGCCCACCCATGATACTTCCAGCCGTTCGCGAAAGATTGGAGGGTCTGCTGCGCCAGCCCTCGATGGAAGGCGCGTTGGCGGAAGTGCGCGCCAATGCAGGGTCGGTCTCGATCACCGGGTTGCACGATGTGGCCAAGGCGCTCGTGGCGGTCTATCTGACGCATGCGCTACGGCGGCCTGCTTTCTTTGTGACGGCTTCGAACCGGCGCGCGGAATCGCTCGCGGAGACGCTGCGATTCTTCGCCGCCATTTTTCCCGGAGCTTCGGGAAATGTCGCGACGCTCCCATCTTTTGACCGGTTGCCATGGGAGTTGCAGAGCCCTCACGCCGATATTTTGGAGCGGCGAGCCACAACTTTGTTTCGACTTGTGGATGGGCAAATCTCTCTCGTGATTGCGCCAGTGTCTGCGGCGCTTTGGCGGTATCAGGATCCCGCGGCCTATCTTTACCTTGCGAGGACGCTCGCGAAGGACACGGAGATCGGCCACGAAGAATTGATTACACATTTGGGTTCCGTGGGCTATACGCGCACGGAAATGGTGGAGCTGCCGGGGCAGTTTGCGGTGCGCGGCGGGATCATTGATGTGTTTTCCCCGGAAGCCATGCGGCCGGTGCGCATCGAGCTTTTGGGCGACACGGTGGAATCGGTGCGCGAATTCGATGCGCGCACACAGCGGTCGATTGCTCCCGTGAATCGCACCTCGCTGTTGCCGCTGATGGAATGGGCCGTGCCACCGCCGGAAAGCGCGGCCGCGGACGATCCAGTTACTTGGGAAGCAATTTCTTCAGCATTTGGGCCTACTGGCGAGGCGGGCACAGCCTCTCTTTTTGAACTGTCCGAAAGCTCGTTGCGGCCGATTGTTTTTCTGGATGAGCCGCAAGGTGTGCGCGAAGCCGCGCAGCAACATCTGGCGGCTGCCACGGAGGTTTACGAACGCCATGGCCAGGCCAATTCGCATACGCCTTCGCACTATTTCTGGAGCGAAGAGCAAATTGCCGCGGCGCTGGGGAAAACGTCGCAAATTCATTTGGAACAGCTCGGACTTAGCATCGGCGAAGCCCCGCAGTTCGAAATCTCCTCGCGGCCGAGCGCGCGTTTTCATGGCGACGTGGTCGCGTGCATGGGCGACGTGAAATCGCAATTGGGTTCGGGTGGCCGCGTGTTTTTGACGGCGGCCAGCACCGGTGAAATCGAACGGTTTGCCGACATCTGCCGCGAGTACGAGGTGCCTTACGTCCTCGGTGAGTCCGAAGAGGCGGCCGCCGGTTTTACTGCGGAGGGCGCGCAGGAGTCCGCGGGGATGCTGCTGATTCGCGCGCCTTTTGCCGAAGGCGTGATGTTTCCCGGCGCCAATCTCACTATTTACGGTCACGCGGACCTTTTCGATGTGACGCCAACGGTCGAGCGGCCAAGCCACAAAATCCGCACGTCGGGCTTTTTCAGCGATTTTGCAGAATTGAAGCAGGGCGATTTTGTCGTTCACGTGGATCACGGCATCGGGCAGTTCGAAGGACTGCGCCAGATTGAGTCGGACGGGCATCGCGGCGAATTCATGCTGCTTCGCTATGCCGAAGATGCGCGGTTGTATGTTCCGCTCGAGCGCATGGATTTAGTGCAGAGCTACCGCGTTTTGGAAGGCGCGCATCCGCCGCTCGATAAATTGGGCGGAACGGCCTGGAACACGCGCAAAACACGGGTGCGCAAGTCGCTGGAAGACATGGCCGACCAGCTTCTCGCGCTCTATGCGCAGCGCAAGACGACACCGGGCTTCGCGTTTTCCCTCGACGGGAATTTTCAGCGCGAGTTTGAAGATGCGTTCGAATTCGAAGAGACGCCGGATCAAATCGCGGCCATTACTGATATCAAGAAGGACATGGAGTGCACTGAGCCGATGGATCGCCTGCTCTGCGGCGACGTGGGCTACGGAAAGACCGAAGTCGCCATGCGCGCGGCCTTCAAAGTCGTCAACGACAACAAGCAAGTGGCGGTGCTCGCGCCAACCACCGTGCTTACCTTTCAACATTTTGAAACGTTCAAGAAACGCTTTGCTGCGTTTCCGGTACGCATCGAAATGCTTAGCCGTTTCCGCAGTGCCGCGGAGCAGAAGAAAATTCTTACGGACCTGGAAGCCGGGAAAGTGGATGTTGTGATCGGCACGCATCGACTGCTTTCGAAGGACGTGAAGTTTGCGGACCTGGGCTTGCTGATTGTGGATGAGGAGCAGCGCTTCGGCGTGGCGCACAAAGAGCGGCTGAAAGAGCTGCGCAAAAACGTCGACGCGCTGGCGCTTTCCGCGACGCCCATTCCGCGGACGCTGCACATGTCGCTGGTGGGGTTGCGCGACATGTCGCTTATCGAAACGCCGCCACGCGACCGGCTGGCGATTCAAACCGTGGTTGCGCCCTTTCAGGAAGAACTGGTGCGGACCGCCATCCAGAACGAACTGGCGCGCGACGGCCAGGTCTACTTCATCCACAATCGCGTCGAATCCATCTATTCGCTCGGTTCGATGGTCCAGAAACTTGTGCCCAAAGCGCGGGTGGTGGTCGGGCACGGGCAAATGGGCGAGAAAGAACTCGAAAGCGTAATGCTGAAGTTCATCCGCGACGAGGCAGACGTCCTGGTGGCCACGACCATCGTGGAAAACGGCCTGGACATTCCGCGTGCGAACACCATCCTGATTAATCGTGCGGACAGGCTCGGTCTCGCCGAACTGTACCAGTTGCGTGGCCGTGTGGGGCGCTCCCGTCAGCGCGCCTACGCGTATTTGCTCGTTCCACCGGAGACGACGCTTTCCGATATTGCGCGCAAACGCCTGGCAGCGATGAAAGAGTTCAGCGAACTTGGCGCAGGCTTTCGCATTGCCGCCCTGGACTTGGAGTTGCGCGGCGCCGGGAACATGCTGGGGCGCCAGCAGCACGGGCACATCGAGGCGATTGGATTTGACATGTACTGCCAAATGCTGGAGCGCGCGGTGGCCAAGCTGAAAGGCGAAGAGGCCGCTCCGGACTTGCGCACGACTCTGAGCCTGGGTCTGGATGTCCGCATTCCTCAGACCTATATCCCCAGCGAGAACCTTCGCCTGCGTACCTACAAGCGCATTTCCACGATTGCGACGGAAGAAGAGAAGCAGGACGTCCGCAAGGAGCTGGAAGACCGGTTTGGCGCTCCCCCGACGTCCGTGGAAAACCTTTTGGACTATGCGGTGCTCAAATCCATGTGTGAGCGCCTGCGGATTTCGTCGGTTGAGCGGCAGGGGAGCAGGGTGGCGTTGCGCTTCCATCCGGAGACCACGCTCGATCCGGCCCGTCTGGTCAGGGTGGTGCGCTCGCGGGCAGGCATCAAGCCCGATCCGAGCGGGGTGCTCTGGATTGAATTGAAGCGCGGCGAGCCGGTTCCGGCGGTTTTGAGAAACGTATTGCTCGGCCTCCAAGGGCAAGGCTAAACTTATCGGTTGGGAGACAGCATGAGAAAACTCACTATTACCGTGGCGCTCTGTTCTGTGGTGCTGCTTAGGGGCGTGACCGCGGAGGCGCAGTCGCAGGAGTCCAGTTCGCAGGCGCCTCCACCTACTGCTCCGCCTGCCGCCTCGCAAACGCCCCCTGTAGCTCCCCCCGCGCCGAAACTGAAGGGCGCTGCCGCGATGCAGCCTGTTGATCCAAACGCCGGCAAGACCATCGAAGAGATCATCGCGCGCGTCAACAATGAAGTCATCACGCTTAGCGAGTACGAAAAGGCGCGCGACGGCGCCGCGGATGATGCCAAGCAGGAATGCCAGGGGCGCTGCACCCCGGAGCAGTTGCAGGCGGCCATCGAAGACGGACGGAAAAACACACTGCGCAATCTGATTGATAAGTCGCTTCTTGTCCAGCGCGCCAAGGACATGGGCATTAGCGTGAAGCCCGAAGTCATCAAGCAGCTCGACCAGATTCGCCAGCAAAACAAACTGGGAAGCATTGACGAGCTCGAAAAAGCGGTGACTTCAGAAGGCATGAACTGGGAGGATTTCCAGGGCAACATCGAAAACCACTTGCTCACGCAAAAAGTCATGGGCCAGGAAGTTGGGTCGCACATCAACATCACGGACGACGAAATTCAAAAATATTACGAAGCGCATAAAACCGAGTTTGTCCGCCCGGAACAGGTCGCGCTGCGTGAAATCCAAGTCAACACGCAGGGAAAAGGTGCGGACGAGTTGCCGGCGCTAAAGAAGAAAGCGGAAACCGCGCTGAAGCGCGTGCAGGACGGCGAAGACTTCGGAGAAATCGCCAAGCGCTATTCCGACAGCAGCACCAAGGACCAGGGCGGCTACCTTGGCACCTACAAGCGCGGCGAACTGGCCAAGGAGTTGGAAGACAAAGTTTTTACGATGAAGAGGAATCAGCTCACCGATGTTCTGGAGACAAAGCAGGGCTACTTGATTTTGCAGGTGCTGGAGCATTACGACGAAGGCCAGCAATCGCTCGACAAAGTCAGAAACGAAATCTCGGAAAAGCTGTACAGCACGCGGATGGAGCCCGCCATGCGTACTTACCTCAAGACCTTGCGCGAGCAGAGCTACGTCATCATCAAGCCGGGCTATCAGGACATGGCGGGCGAGGGAGGCTCGGAGATTCAGGAAGTAAGCGCGACTCCGGAAGTGAACAAACAGAAAAAGGGCCATAAGAAGTTCCTGCTCTTTGGCAAGAGATCTGGCGGGGGTTCCGGGAAGTCAGGAGCCGATTCAGGGAATTGAACCGCGTTTGAATAATGGATATGTTCTTCATAAATAATCTGGGCTAGAATATCCAATTGATGAAGACGCCCCTCGTCTCCGACCTAAGCACCGAGCAAAACATCACCACATTTTTCCTGGTTTGCGAAAAAGAAATTCGCAATACGCGCGAAGGCAAGCCCTATTTGCGGCTGGAGCTCGGTGACCGCAGCGGTACCATTGAAGCGCGAATGTGGGACCAGTTTGAAACGGCCGCCAAGGGCATTAACCGAGACGACTTCGTGAAAGTGCAGGCCCGCGTCGAGATTTACAAGAATCGGCCGCAGCTTTCCGTAATGCAGGTGCGGCTGGCCAAGCCCGAAGAAATTGATCTTGCCGATTTTTTGCCCCAGACCAAAGCCGACGTTGCAAAGATGTACGCCGAGTTGCTGGAATATGCCGAGTCGATCACAAATCCCTGGCTAAAGAAACTGGTTGCGGGAATTCTCAACGATCCTGCCATGGCTGCGCGGTATAAACGCGCGCCGGCCGCGAAAGTCATGCATCACGCCTATATAGGCGGTTTGCTGGAACATGTCGTCAGTTTGTGCGGACTGGCGAAGCAAGCGGCCGCGCACTATCCGGAACTTGACCTCGACCTGCTTCTGACCGCAGCGATGCTGCATGATGTCGGGAAGCTTGACGAGTTGTGCTACGAACGCGCCATTGGCTATACCGTCGAAGGACAACTGCTTGGCCACATCGTGATGGAAATCGAAACCGTATCGAAAGCGATGAACGCGGTCGAAGGCTTTCCGCCGAATTTGAAGACCGTCGTGCAACATCTGCTCATCAGCCATCACGGGGAGTACGAATTTGGCTCGCCGAAGCTGCCGATGATTCGCGAGGCGCTGGTGTTTCACTACCTGGATGATCTGGACTCAAAGCTGGCTGCCGCGCGCGCCGCACTGGATGTGGATACCGGCGATCCTGAATGGTCCGCTTATTCCGGCGCGCTTGGCCGAAAATTCCTGCGCCTCGAGGAGTTCCTAAAGGATTTTGCGCTTACGCCTCCTGACAAGACGTAAGGCTATTCCTTTCGCTTGCTAAACGCATTGTGTCTTGCCGGGAGACCCTCCTGCCACTACACTGAAATTGATGTTTCCCGGTGAATACAAAGTTCGGAATTTGACGATTCGCCCGGCGGCGGTGCTGGCGCCCATGGCGGGCGTGACGGATACCCTGTTCCGCCGCGTGATTCGTAGGCTGGGTGGGTGCGGCTTGCTGATGACAGAGTTCACCAGCTCCGAGGGCATCACTCGCAGCGCGAAGAAAACCCTTCGCTATCTTTATTTTCAAGAAGATGAGCATCCCATCACCGCGCAGCTTTTTGGCGCGAATCCCGCGGTCATGGCCGAAGCAGCGAAGATGGTGGAAGACCTCGGCTACGATGCGGTGGACATCAACCTCGGCTGCCCAGCGAAAAAAGTGGTGAAGTGCGGGGGATCGGGCCTGTTGCGCGACCTGCCGCTGCTCGAGCAAATCTTTCGTGCGGTGCGCGCCGCGGTGAAAATTCCGCTGACGATCAAGCTCCGCGCTGGCTGGGACGAAAAGTCTATTGTTGCCGTAGACGTTGCAAAGCTGGCGGAAAGAGTTGGTGTCGAGGGGGTTGCAGTCCATCCACGGACGCGCATGCAGGGCTATTGCGGAGCTGCGGACTGGAGCATCATCGCGGCGGTCAAGCAAGCAGTAAAGATTCCCGTGATCGGCAATGGCGACATCAACCACCCCGAGGATGCGGAGCGTATGTTTCGCGAGACCGGTTGCGACGCCGTGATGATTGGCCGCGCCGCGGCCACGAATCCCTGGATCTTCCGCCAGATGCAGGAATTTGCTGAAACAGGGCGCTATACCACGCCGACCGAAACCGACCGCTTCCGGTTACTCATTGACTACTATAGACAAATTTGTGCCGCCAACTTGCCCGATGGTGTAGGCAAAATGAAGCAGTTCGCTTGCTGGTTTACTCATAGTGTGGGGAACGGCAGCGAGCTTCGCAGAATCGTACACACGGCGCGAACGCCCGGCGAAATCCTCTCATGCGTGGAGAGTTTTTTTGAGGACAGAGCGGCCGTTTTCGCCCGGGTTACGGGCGCGCGAGAGATGGCCGGCTCCGGTCCAGACGGGGCGGGCAGAAGCGAGGACCCAGCCCATGGTCCCAGTCAGCACCAGCGTTGCGAGGCAACGCTCGGAACGTAGGATTGCAGTTCACCTTCCGATGCGCGTTCGCGGGCGAGACTGCCGCGGCGTGACTTTCGAAGAAGAAACTTCCAGCGAAAATCTTTGCCGTAGCGGCGCCGCGTTTCTGACGCGCTTTGACTTGGCCATCGGTTCGAACCTCGAAATCCGTATCCCCTTTTCGCATTATGCTACGCGGCGGGAGGAGGCGGATTTCTACACGCAGGGGCGGGTCGTCCACGTTCGGGATGCAGAGTCGCTCGGCGAGAAGTTCGTGGGCGTGCAATTCACCGGGCCGCGCTTCCAGCGAATGTTCCGGTCCGAATCCGCAGCATGATTCTTTGCTTGCCGCGACCGGGGTTCTGTGGATATGTCATAGGGCACAGAGAATCTAGGCGCACTATTGACCCAATCAGGGCGCAACTTTAGCATCGATTGGGTCATCCAAGTTTTTGGGTCTGTTTTTTGGCTCGTTCGGGATACGAAAGGTCCCAGCCTATGAAACGTATCCTAGTTGCTCTTTTTCTTGCCGCCGTGTACGCAAGCGTCGCTCAAGGCCAGGCGTCCGGCACCGCATTCGTTCCTGTACCTGTCCACGCCGCTTCTGGAGGGGTCCTGACCTTTTACCTCCATGCCCGGCTGAATCCTACCAGCGGCGACAGCGTAGACGGCCTGCCCAAGGGAACGCTCCTCCGCGTCAAGATGTTGGATTCCATCGATTCGGCGCTGAATGCCGACGGCACCGAATTTCATGGCACCGTTGTGTCTGGTTTGACGTCGTCGGGCGAAATCGTGATTCACCCTGGATCTGAAGTGAAAGGCATACTGGCGCTGCTCAGGAGCGCCAGTCATCCTGAAGGTTTCCGCTACGAACTGTTGATCACCAGCCTGACCGACCAGGGGAAGACCTATGCGCTGACGGCCTCTTTAGTGCCCTCTCTTGCCGATTCCCAGGCGGCGTCGACCTCCAAACCCACTGTAAAAGACAGCCTAAAGTCATCGGACTCCGGCGCCACGCATTAGCCCTTGCATTTCGGCCGATTGCGTGAATTTGCGAGTATCTTCGACGCGCCCCTGGAAGGGATTTCCCGTTCTAGTACTATTTAGCCCTTCATTCACGCTTGTGATGAGCCTCCGGTAAACTTAAGCCTTGCAAGAGGTTAACGGGTATACCCGGCTCGCTCACTGGGTATGGCTACTATTCTGCGCTAAGGGAATGCCCCCCTAATACACACTGAGGAGTGTGACCAATGAAGAACATGTTTCGGCTTAGTCTTGCGATCCTGGCGGGTGCAATCCTGGTAGTCGCGGCTTGGGGATTGCCACCGGCCACCCACAGCAGCACTCAACCAGCTTTAACGGCTGAGCAGACTCCCGCAACCCAATCCGTGTCCGGAAAGATTGCATCCGTGGCGAAAGACTCTTTCACGCTAACGGTAGGGGGGAGTCAAACCGCAGGTCAGCATCTGACGCAACAAGCGGAACCCAAAACGATGACTTTCATGGTCGACAAGAACACGGCCATCGAAGGCAAACTCAAAGTCAATGCCAACGCTGAAGTTACCTATCGCGAAGAAGGTGGCAAGAACATCGCGGTCAGCGTCCACGTCGCTTCGTAGTCTCTGAAACTTGGGGTTTTGCATCGTCTGCGTTGGGACTCTTCAAGGCAACAGCGCCTTGAAGTGTCCCAACCCAGCAGTGTTTCAGCCGAAGGGCTGGGAAGTGGGTTGGGACATTGCCTTGTCGGGCGTATGGACCCTGTGCCGACCTCTGCTCACGTTTTCGTACCTGGAACCGACTGCCCCATATATGTGTTGAGATACCAGGTGTTTCCGAACGAGTCTCTCACCCCGGCCGAGCGATCCCCGTAAGGTTTGTCGGCTGGCGGCTCAACCGAGGTTGCTCCCGCGTGCAGGGCCTGCGCGTACATGGCATCTGCGTCCGGTACGTAGACGTGCAGGAGACACGGCTTCGGCTGATACTCGCCGTGAGCCTCGTCAATTTCGAGCGTGGCATTGCCAATCCGCATCGTGGCGTGCCGCACAAGTCCATCTGGCGATTTGTGAACGCCTATTGCTTCCGCGCCAAAGGCCGTTTCCATAAATGGAATCATGTCATGGGCCCCTCGAAGGTGCAGGTACGGCTGCACGCTGCGCAAACCTTCCGGTCCGGGTGTCCAACCTTTGGGCGTCGCGATGTACCAATGATTGCCAAATGCATCTTTGAGCGCCCCCCAGCGATCGCCCGAAGGATGCTCGTCGGTTGGCCTATAGATCGAGGTAGCGCCCGCCGCCAGCGCCCGGTCAAACGTGGCGTCGGCGTCGTCCACGTAGAGATGGATGTCTGTTGGTGCGGGTGGAATCTGCGCGTTGGCATCTCCCGCTTCGATGATGCCGTTTCCGATGGCTACTTCAGAGTGCATCAGAGTGCCGTCCGGTGCCGGCACGCGCAGCCGTTCCACGCCATCAAACGCGTTCTTCAAGAATTCCAAGAATTGGGCCGCTCCGTTCACGATGATGTATGGCGTGATGGACGTGAATCCTGGCCGCATGTAGTGGACGGCTTTTGCCGGTGCGGCCGCGGACGCTTCGATTCCTTGGTTTACAGACATGGAGATTCTCCTTTGCAAATCGGATTTGAGTGCTGCTCGGAACCCTTCGCGCGGCAAGTAGCGCAGCTCTCGCGCAATGGCGAGAAGCGGCGCAAGGTCTCCACGAGGCACCGCCTCCGGCCGCGGCTGCAGCGACACCAGCATGGCCTGCACAACTTCTTCCACTTGCTCGGCGAGGGGGCGTTTTGGCATGCGCCTAGGCATGGCCACCCTCCATCTGCGTACGCAGTCGCTCGAGCGCGCGCAATTGCAATTGCTTAATGGCTCCTTCACTCTTGCCGAGGCGCTCCGCAATTTCCCGGATGCTGCGCTGATCCACAAAGCGCTCCTCGACGACACGGCGCTGCGCTTCCGGGAGCCGTTTCACCAGGTGAAAAAGTCGCGCGCGGTGCTCAACGGTGCGCATATCGGGCTTAACGCCAAGATCAGGAGGGTCGTCCAGCATTGGGTGTTCGCGAGACGCCCGTTGCGAACGGTCGATGACGGCATTCGCCGCAATCCTAAGCAACCACGCCACGAACGAAACTCCGCGCCACTCGTAGCTCTTTAGATTGGCGAAGGCCTTGTAAAACACTTCGGAAGTTAAATCTTCGGCAGTAGCGCGGTCGTGCACCCGGCCGGCGATGAAGGCGTATACGCGTTCGAAATGCAATTCATAGAGCGCGTCGAATCTTGCCGGCTCGGCCTGCGCTGCTTCGACAAGCAGACGCTCCTCTGCCAGTCCCGTCGCTCTCGTTTTGCCAAGCGTGGCGCTCTTGGGCAGTGCCTTCCTCTTTCCGGGGCGTCCGGCAGCCTTCATCGCTCTGGAATAATAACTGCCCACAGCGAAAAAGGTTACGGGGCGATCTTAGGAGGGGGGCGAGGCTTTGGTTTCTGTGCGATTACGACGCGGCTTGGACCCGTGGCCAAGTGGGTGGTCATTCACTGTTCCGGGAGGCACGGACCCGAAGGACAGCTCACGGCCACCCGCTTCTTGAGGTACGCGTGACGTATAGCCGCACACGGTAGCTCTACCAATACGGTGGACACTTCAAACGCTAGTCATGTAAATACCTGAGCCTCGAAGAAAAATCCCTAGTCGCGCAACTTTTTTGTGGGTTCCCTCGTCCTCACAAATGCCGGCCAAAAAAAGCGTAGTGGTCTCAGGAATCCGCAACTCGTTGGACGGGGCGGAGAGCGATCTGTCCCTCCGGTCTGTCACGATGCGCGGCTCCCGCTCAAGCCGGTTGCGCGATCCTCTTCAAACATTCCGGCTGTCTCTGGTCACTTAGTGGTCCTGCCCGGAGACGAGGGGAACCTGGGTTGATGCTCCGGCATTTGCCCACTAAGGGGACCGCTATGTACTCGCTCAATCGACCTGCAGTTTTTGCTTCAAACCTTCTGCTCCTTTTGTTGGTGACCTTAATTGCTGCTTCTCCTGGCCGTTCCGGGCCCCAGCAAACTCAAAGCGGAGCGATTGCCTCATCGCCTGACGACGTGAAATCTCGCGCGGAAGCAGGCGACGTTGGTGCTCAATTCGAACTTGCCGCGGGCTATCTTCGCAAGAATCCCGCCGCCCCCGATTACAACTCGGCCATAAAATGGCTTCTCGCTTCAGCACTGCAAGGCAACCCTAAAGCAGAATTTGTCCTAGGCTATCTCTATGAGCACGGGGAAGGCACGGACCGCGATCTCAGTAAAGCCGTCGAGAACTACCAGGCGGCGGCTGCCCAGGGATACGCACCGGCCGCCAACAATCTCGCATTTCTTTACAATCGCGGACTCGGCGTTCCCCGAGATCCCGTCCACGCCTTGGAACTGTATCAATCCGCTGCGCAAGCCGGTGATTCTATCGGCCAATGCAATCTTGGCCTCATGTATTATCACGGCGATGGCACCCAGCTCGATTATGCCCTCGCTGCCAAATGGCTTCGTGCCGCAGCCGAACATGGTGACTCACGCGCCCAACACAATCTTGGCTTTCTCTATTTCAAGGGCCTCGGTGTCCCCTCCGATTACAAAGAGTCTGCCCGTTGGGAGCGGCTTGCCGCCGAGCAAGGTGATCGCTTTGCGCAGACCGACCTTGCTTATCTCTATGAATCAGGCAGAGGAGTTCCGCTCGACTACGTCGCCGCTTACACGTGGTATTCGCGGGCCATCGATGGTGGAGACAAGACGGCCCTGGAGCGTCGCAAAAGCCTCTCTGGCATCATGACCAGAAGACAACTCAATGAAGCAAACGCCCTTGTGGCTGCGGGACCCTCTCACCAGCAACGACGTCCTAAGCAATCAATCACGGCCGTCATAGCGTTGCTCGAGGCCCGGTGACAGCCGGCAGTCGCGTCACTCGGGAAGGATTACCGCTTTCCCGCGCGGCAAGGCGTCGAGCGTCGCTTTGTCCAGGTTCAGGTGCGCCGCTACAAGTTCCGGCGGGGTGTGCGAGAGCCACTCGGAGAGTGAAAGGTCCTGATAGTAGCTGCTCTTGAACATTTCCAGGAATTTCAGGTCCGTGTTGCCGGTGTTTTCGATGTAGTGCGGAAGCGTTTTGAGCACATAGCCAACGTCACCGGCCTCGAAGTCCATCGTTCGCGCGCGCCCGCCAGTCGCAAACACGGTCATGCGCGCTTTGCCGCTGATGAAGAATTGCCATTCGTCCGCGTTAGGATGCCAGTGCAGTTCGCGCAGCCCGCCGGGCTTCACCGTGACCACCGCCGCGGCGATGTTCTGGGAAATCTTGAAAGTGCTTGAATCAATCACGCGCACCTCGCCCCCCTGGGTGCGCTTGGTGGGCTGCATCTGCGAGGTGCGAAACGCGAAATCAATCGGCGAAGCGCCCAGCGCCCGAGCCGCCTTCCGCTGATCTTCCGCGAGCGGCCCGGGGACGTCAGCCTGGAAGATGAACAACTCTTTGCTCGGCATCTTTTCCAGCGCTGCCTGCGGCACAACAAAATTCTTCGACACGACATCGCGCGGCGTGTGTGCCATCCAGTCGGTTAAAAGCACCGTCTCATATTCTGAAAAGTTGCCGTCATCAAACACCAGCATAAATTCCCCGCCGTCGGGAGCAAGTCCCTGAATCGAATGAGGTATTCCCGGCGGGAAGTACCACAAATCGCCTTCTTTCGTGTCGGCCACAAAACTTTTTCCGTCCGCATCAATGCACGTGATGCGCGTCGTGCCGTACAGCATATATGCCCACTCCGCGGCCGTGTGCCAGTGCAATTCGCGCACGCCGCCGGCGGTGAGCCGCATGTTCACGCCCGCGAGCGACTTCGAGACAGCCAGCTCGCGCACCGTGACTTCGCGCGACCATCCGCCTTCATGCAATCGTTTGTGGGCAATCGAGAAGGGGTACTTGAACGTTGGCACGCCGCCCGCGTCGGTCGGCGGTGGATTTACGGAATCCGCGTTTTGCGCATCCATCGCTGAATTTTTCGGGACCGGTTCGCTTCGCCTTCGGTCGCCTTGTGCCTTTTGCGCCGAATCCTGTCCTCCTCCCGTAGCGTTCGTCGCGACCATCATGCCGGCAGCTAGCGCCGCCGAACTCGCTCCCAGGAATCCCCGCCGCGACCAACGCTCCTTCTCTGATTCATCGGCCATCTGTACTGCCTCCTCGCTGGAGTCCCCAGCATCTTCCTTTAGCGCGCATTTCGCACGTTTTTTTCACTTCATCATTTCACTCCAATTTGAGTCGCACGATACCCTACCGCGACCGTCGCAATCGCACAACACAAGATTTCGCCTCGGTTTTCACCCATTCGACATCGCGCGGTGCGCCGTCGAGACGAATTTGACGCTACATTGCCCGCACGGTTTTTTCTAAAGAAGAAGGGAACGGTCTGGTCGACCTTCTGCCATCCGGCGATGGCACCTGTTGCGCCCCGTTGCTCTACTGCCCTGTAAGCTATACTCCAGCCGGAGACTCGCCTTGCCCTTGCACACCTTTGTTCGCTTCGAACCAATCCCCGGAAAAGAGCAACAACTCCGCGAAGAGCTGAAACTACTCCTCGAGCCCACGCGCACCGAGCCCGGCTGCATCCGCATTCATCTCTTCGAAGCCCTGCGCGCCCCTCTGGTTTTCTACATTCACTCCGAGTGGGTGGACGAAGTCGCCTTCGACGCGCATCCCAAGCTGCCCCACATGACCCGCTTCCTTGGCCTCGCGGGCGAGTTGGTGGCGCATCCTGTGAAGGGCATTCGCACCAAACAGATTGACTGATGTCGTTAGCAGGCCTGATTGATTACAGAGGTGACTCGCCGGTTCGCTCCGCAGCTTTAAGCAAGCCTTTAAGCCGCGGAGCCTGCGGCCTTCGCTGCGCGCATCTGCGCCACCACTTCCTGGAATTGCTTAGTGAGGTGCGGCACGATTCCCAACTGCCTTTCGATGAGCATCAATTGAGCGCGATGGTGCATTTCATGTTCCTTGGCGGACAGCAACCTTTCAAAGCGCGTCTTTGCGGTCTTCCCGTCCGGCTCGATGACCGTCTCCGCAAGAACTTCCGGCGTAAGCGTCTCCAGCCACGCAGCAAACTGATCGCCTTCCGTTCTCAGCAGCTCCACAATTTCCGCTTTCGTTCTCGGCTTGGCCTCTTCGGCGTTGAACCTGTCCATCATGCCGAAGAAATCGAAGTCTACCAGCGTGGTGAGCCCGTTCTTGTGTACCTCTTCCCAAATCCGGGTGGAGATGGCCACGTGCGTCAGCATGCGCCCAACGCTGCGAGCCTCCGGAGCCGCCACAAAATCGTATTTGTCTTCTGGAATATCTTCCGCAACCCGAATGGTGTTCTTTCGCACGGTACGAAACGCGCTTGCTAGCTCTTTGCCGCCGTAAAAGCTCATGGAATCACCTCGCTGTGGGATTGTCTGCCCGACCCGGAGCAGACTGGTTACTTCGATGCATAGTCCTTTTGGTCGGTCACGCGCCCCAGCCGAAGTTTCGGCTTTAGGTGTCGTCCGTGCCGCTGGGTTCCCCGGCATGGGTGCGGACCAATTGGCTATATGCCGCGCGTCGCGTCAGCCCGCGCTCCTTGGCGGCCAGCTTGAGCGCCTCTTTGCGATCGAGCTTGGCCTGCTGCATCAGCTCCTCGACCCGCGCCGCCAGAGTTTGCGAAGAGTTGCCATGCGCCTCCGCTTCCGCAGCAACCGGAGGGCCAAGAATCAGCGTCATTTCCCCGCGCACCGCCCGTTCTTCAAGCGACGAGAGAATCTCGGACAGCTTGCCCCGCAGAAACTCTTCGTGGAGCTTCGTCACCTCGCGTGCCAGGCACGCCCGCCTGTCGCCCAGAATCTCTAACGCGTCCCGAACGCATTCGGCGATGCGGTGCGGCGCCTCGTAAAGAATGATCGTGCGTTCCTCGATGCGCAATCGTTCACAAGCACGGCGGCGTTCCCCGCCGCGCGCAGGCAGAAATCCCACAAAAAGAAATTCTTCCGTCGGCATCCCCGAACCGGAAAGCGCCGTGAGCAGCGCCGCGGGCCCCGGAATCGGTACCACCGCAATGTGCTTCTCCAGGCATAGCCCCACCAGCCGGTGCCCCGGATCGGAAACCAGAGGCATTCCCGCATCGCTCACCAGCGCAATTTTTGCCCCTTGCTCCATCGCTGCGGCCAATTCCGCCGCGCGTTTCCCCTCATTATGTTCATGATAGCTGACCAGCGGTCTATGAATGTCGTAGTGTGAAAGCAGCTTCTGCGTATGCCGCGTGTCTTCGCACGCGACTTGGTCCACTTCCTTGAGGATGCGCAGCGCGCGCAGCGTGATGTCCTCCAGGTTGCCAATCGGGGTCCCAACAAGGTACAAACAGCCCG
>Ga0126373_10001580_pt1 | contig 16280 bp, 14 predicted proteins | sample PanSoiMetPlot_11_FD_92545 | JGI IMG/M metagenome (GOLD analysis project Ga0126373, IMG submission 92545) | Tropical forest soil microbial communities from Panama - MetaG Plot_11 | ecosystem: Environmental > Terrestrial > Soil > Tropical forest > Bulk soil | place: Panama | collected 2016-02-17 | reverse complement strand
TCTTGCCCCCAGGTGACTAACTGCAGCCGCTCGCACTCTTCATATTCTTCAAGCGTCGAGCAGTGCCGCACAGTAATCGGCAAACGTGCTACGCTCGAACCTTCGACTCGTTCCATAATCCTTCCATCTCCTCGCGAGAAACGTCGGCGAGCCGACGTTCACTCCCCGATGCCTCTTGTTCCATCCATCGAAATCGTTTGCAGAATTTTTGGTTCGCGTGTTTCAGCGCCCGCTCTGGATCCACGTCGCTGAACCGCGCTAAATTCACAACAGAAAAAAGTAAGTCGCCAATCTCAGCTTCCACTTCAAGACTGCCTTTCCCACGCTCCTTCGCCGCGTCTTCTAGGGCCTTGTGAACTTCATGTATTTCTTCATCTATCTTGCCGAAAACGCCGCCCGCATTTTCCCAATCGAAGCCGACGTTTGAAGCACGCCGAGTCAACTGATAGCCTTCAAGCAAAGCTGGAAGTCCTCGCGGAACCCCATCCAATATCGAATGCGGTTGCTTTCCATCTGGACCACCCTGCGCCTTGGCCCGCTCTTCCGCTTTCAACTGTTCCCAGTTCCTCAGCACGGATGCCGAATCCCACGCCTTCAGTTTGCCAAACACGTGCGGATGCCTCCGCACCATTTTGGTATGCACCGTGCGGATCACATCTCCGATCGCAAATTTCCCCGCTTCCTTTGCCAACTCCGCGTGAAACACGATCTGCAGCAACAGATCGCCAAGCTCCTCCGCGAATTTGCCGGGATCATCCGCGTCCAGCGCGTCAAGAACCTCATAAGCCTCTTCAATCAAAAATGGCCGCAAGCTCTGGTGCGTCTGCTCTCTGTCCCACGGGCATCCATTCGGCGCGCGCAAACGTTTCTGCAACGCTACTAACTGTTCAAAGAGCTCTCCTGCACCCTGCCTTCTGCGGCGAATCCGGGCTGGCCCATCGCGGCGAACGCGGGTAGGCCGCAGCGCATTTTGTGCCCTCCGCCTTTCTTTCTTCGCATCCTTTGTATGTGACGCCACGGAAATTCTCTCTTCGCGCAATCGCACACTGTACGGCACGCTCTAGGGTCTGACAAGAGACAAGATGAAATTCCTCGCGCTCCGTGACGCTCGCCATCTATCAATGATAAACTGGCTTCAGAAACTCTAGTGGCAAGCTGAGGAGCGTGTAGTGGCCGACACAAAGCATGAAGAATCGTTTCGCGTCGTTGACCGGCGCCTCTTTACTTCCGAAGGCGAATTGCGCCCCGAAGTGGCGGAAGAACAGAATCGCGAGCACGAACAAGCGCAAGCGCCTGCTGCGCCCCGGGAAGCCAAAAGTAATAAGGCCGCCGCGCCGTCGCCCTTGGCTCCTGAAATACCCTTGCCCAAACCGGACAGAAATTTCCAATTGCTCATTGATCTGCTGGCGCGTAACGCTGCTGCGCTGCTGGGAGGAATTCCCGATCCCGGCACCGGCCAGTCCTATCTCGACCTCGAAGGCGCACGTGAAATGATCGACATGCTGGATACGCTGCGCGAAAAAACCCGCGGCAACCTCGCACCAGAAGAGGATCGTCTGCTCACCGAAGTCCTCGGCAGCCTAAAACTCTCTTATATGGAGATCTCCAAGGCCGCCGCCAAATCCATGCGCGAAGGTGCCAAAGGCGCGCGGTAGCTTCATGTCCTCTGGAAATCCCAAGCCCGTTGCGAACTCGGGCCGGTTGCTTGTCACCGTATTGGGCTCGGGCACTTCGATGGGCGTTCCGACTCTCGCCTGCCAGTGCGATGTCTGCCACTCCTCCGATCTGCACGACAAGCGCACGCGCCCCTCGGTGTTGCTCTCTTACAATGGCCGCAACGTCGTCATCGACACTACCCCTGACTTCCGCGAGCAGGCCCTGCGCGCTCGCATTACTCATCTCGACGCGATTCTCTACACACACGCCCACGCCGACCACATTCTCGGCCTCGACGACATTCGCCCTTTTAATGCCAAACAAAAGTCGCCGATCCCCGTTTACGCATCTCAAGAAACACTTTCAATTCTTCGGCGCACTTTTGCATATGTTTTCGAGCCGCAATCGGCCGAGAGCTCGATTCCTCAAGTGAAACTTCACACTCTGACCGGAGAGTTTGAACTTTTCGGCGCGCGCGTCATTCCCGTCCCCGCTCAACACGGCCCGCTCACCGTTCACGGTTTCCGTATCGGTTCCGTTGCCTATCTCACCGACTTCAGTTCCATCCCGGACTCCTCGAAGGTCCTGCTCTGCAACCTCGATCATCTCATTCTGGACGCCCTTCGCTACACTCCTCATCCCATGCATTCCACGGTTGACCAGTCGCTCGCCCTCGTTCGCGAACTCGCGCCCCGTCGCGCGTGGTTCACTCACATCTGCCATGACCTCGGCCACGAAGGCACAAACGCCAAGCTCCCTGCCAATGTGCGCCTTGCCTTCGACGGCCTCGAGTTTGGGGTTTCCCTCTAATGCCCTTCACCGTCGCTCACTCGCCAGAGGAGTGGTCGGCTAAATTTGGTGCTGATACGCGCACGGTCCTGACCATCGGCAATTTCGACGGCGTCCACCGTGGCCATCAGCAAATAATTAAGGACGTCGTCGAACGCGCCCGCCGCGAACACCGCATCTCCGCCGCGCTTACTTTCTGGCCGCATCCGCTACGCGTCGTTCGCCCGGAAATCGCGCCTCCTCTCATCGAAACCCTTCCCCAGCGCCTTGCCCATCTTGAATTCCTGGGCCTGGACGCCGTTTTCGTCCTGCCCTTCGACCACTCTGTCGCCTCTCTTGCCCCTGGCGACTTTGTACGCCACATCCTCGTCGACACCATGCGCACCCGGGTCGTATTCGTCGGCGAGAATTTCCGGTTCGGCCATCGCCAGGCTGGAAATGTTCAACTTCTCCGCGAACTCGGCCGCAGCATGGGTGACGGTCTGAGCTTCGACGTTGAATGCGTCTCCCCGGTGATTCTTCGCGGCGTGATCGTATCTAGCAGCGCCATTCGAGCCGCCGTTGCCAACGGCCACATGCCCCAAGCTGCGCGCCTTCTGGGTCGCCCGTTTTCTCTCGCCGGCGAAATTCGCACCGGCACGGGCACTGGCCGCCGCTTCGTCTTTCCTACGCTTAACCTCTCCACCGAACAGGAGCTTCTTCCCGCACGCGGGGTCTATGCTACCGAGACGGTCGTTCGCGGCCACACCTATCGTTCCGCAACAAATGTCGGCGTTCGCCCAACGTTTGATGGCTCCAAACTCGCCATCGAATCTCACCTCTTCGATTTTTCCGAGGAAATCACTTCAGGACAAATGGAAGTCCGCTTCTGGCTTCGCCTGCGAGATGAAAAGAAATTCTCTGGCCCTGAAACTCTGCGCGCGCAGATCCAACAGGATATCTCCCGCGCGCGCTCCTTTTTTGCTCGCCTCGACGCTGCCCGCCATCTCTGCGGGCACTGGTAATGACGTACTGCCCGAGTTCATTACTTTGAATTTGTTTGTCGCGGTCTTTTTATGGGGGCTACTGCGAAGGGTGAGGGGCCTTAGTCTCTAATAAGGAAACTTCTATCCGTTCGCAGCGAGCTTTTGACATTTCCTGCAATAGCCGCCAATTTCCGTTCGCGCAAGCGTAATGTCCATCTCGCAGTCCTGTTCGATCTGTGCCTTCAATTGCTCGTAAAGCTCGCTTTCGAATTCCCGCACCTTGCCGCATCGCAGACACGCAACATGGATGTGGTCGCGCGGCCCATGGCTCTCGTAGTAATGCTTGTGCCCGCGCAAATGCAGAAGGTCCAACTCGTCGATCAAACCATGATGCTTCAGCAGGTCCAGCGTCCGGTAAACCGTAACCCGAGTGATCTGCGGATCGATCTTCTGCGCGCGCACCAAAATCTCTCCTGCATCCAGGTGCCGCGGCGCCGTGTCCATCACTTGCAGCACTACTCTCCGCTGCCGCGTCAGCCGTATCGACCTTTGCGCTAACTGCTTTTGGAGTTGTCCAGGTTTTTCGTGGACGTTGATGCGTTCGCCTGTGGAAACGCGCCGGGCTGCGATTTGCGCCATTTCTAATGTCTCAAAATGTCAAAGTACGTTACGAATCCAATCACGGTCAGCAAGAAAATCAATCCCGCAGTCAGAAAACGCTCTTTCACTGCCACGCTCAGCTCGCGCCGCAGCGTACCTTCAATCGCGAGCATCAGGACGTGCCCGCCATCTAGAATTGGAATTGGCAGCAAATTCAAAATCCCCAGGTTGATGCTCAAGAAAGCCATGAACGTAATGAACTGAGCAACTCCCAGCCTCGCCTCCTGCACGGAAATCTTCACAATTCCCACAGGCCCAGCCGCGTCCTTCAGCGAAAATCGTCCGGAGAAAAGTCCGCCAACGAACGATAGAATTTGCCCCGAGAGATCTACATTTTTCTCCCAAGCTTGCTGGCCGGCTTCGAAAAAAGGATACGATTCGCGCACCGTATCCGCCATCCCATAACCCACGCCAATCGCCCAACGTTTTCCGCCGCCGTCTCCCAGGTCGATATAGGCTGGTTTTACCGTGAAGCTGAGGCCTTTGCCGTCGCGCACCACGCCCATCGTTACGGGCTTGCCTCCGGACTGCGTAACGACATAGCTCAACAGATCGCGGCTCGTAACGGTGTCCCCGTTAACCGACGTAATCTCGTCGCCCGGCTTCAGGCCCGCTATTGCCGCAGGATCGCCGCGCATCACCGCATCGACTACCACTCTCTCCTTCGGGCAACCAAGCACGTCGCAGCCATCCGTCGGACTTTGCGGCACAATCTCCTTCAGCGGGACCGTCCGTCCGTTGCGTTCGATGGTAAGAGATAGGCTGCTTCCGGGAAGGATGGACGTGTTCGAAAGGGCCTCATCCCAGTTGGATATTTTGCTTCCGTCAATCGCAACGATTTTATCTCCTACTTTGACTCCGGCCTTTTCTGCAGACGAATTCGGAATCACTGCCGCTACCTGCGCTGACTGGTGAAAGTATGAGGGCACAGGCACGCCAGCTATGTACAATCCCCACATCAACACAACCGCGAGAACGAAATTCATGAATGGACCGGCGAGAATAATGAGAAGCCGCTTCCATCTTGCCTGCGAAAGAAACTCATCCGGCGCGCCGGTCCTTTCCTCCGCCGGATTCTCCCCGGCCATCTTGACGTAGCCGCCGAAGGGAAAAACCGCAAGGCGATAGTCCGTCCCGTTGCGCTTCCAGCCGAAAATCCGGTTTCCAAAACCGATGGAAAACACTTCCACGCGCACGCCGCACAGCCGCGCAACCACAAAGTGGCCCCATTCATGGACGAGGATCATCACTCCTAATCCAATTGCGGCCGCGACAATTCCCACCCATGTGTGCGTCATAAGCTCTTAGTTCTTCCTTCGCTGGATTTCTTCCCGCGCCATCCGCCGCGCTTCCTGATCCGCACTCAGTACATCATCAATATCGCGAAGACTTATGCGCGGCATCCGTTCCAGTACTCTTTCAATCACTCGGGCAATCCCAGTGAACGCCAACTTTCGGTCCAGAAATGCAGCCACACTTTCTTCATCCGCTGCATTCAATGCGCATGGCGCCGCACCACCCGCACGCATTGCCTCCCACGCCAATCGGAGGCACGGAAATTTTTTGAGCGGCACCGGCTCAAAATCCAGCTTCTTCAGAGCGGTCCAATCCAGGGCAAATCCGTTTGATGCCACACGCTCCGGATAGGTTAGCGCATATTGGATTGGCATGCGCATATCTGTTGGACCAAGCTGTGCGAGAATCGAACCATCCACAAACTCGACCATCGAATGAATCGTCGACTGAGGATGAATCACCACATCAATCTGCTCCGGCCGCATCGTAAAAAGCCATCGCGCCTCGATCACTTCAAATCCCTTGTTCATCAAGGTGGCGGAATCGGTGGTGATTCTCTTCCCCATCTTCCAATTGGGATGCGCCAGCGCCTGTGCGGGTGTTACTTTTTTCAATTTCGCCGCCGGCGTTTTCCGAAACGGCCCTCCCGAAGCCGTTAGCACCAGCTTCTTCACTTCCTGCCGCTCTCCCGCACGCAAACATTGGTGGATCGCATTGTGCTCGCTATCTACTGGCAGCACAGCTTCTCCTTTTCGCGCCGCCTCCGCCATTACTAATTCGCCCGCCGCTACCAGCACTTCCTTATTCGCCAGCGCCAGATTTTTCCCCTGCTGCACTGCTTTGTACGTCGCCGGCAAACCAACCACTCCCACCGCCGCCGACAACACTGTATCTGCATCGGGATGCGTCGCCACGCACTCCATTCCGTCCGCGCCGCACAAAACCTCCGGCATTTTTTGCAGCTTCGCTGCCTTCAGCCGCTCCTTCAATTCTTTTGCGCCTTCGCACGTCGCGGCCGAAACCACCTGTGGGCTGTACTTCTGCGCCTGTTCCGCGGCCAGTTCAACATTGTTGCCCGCTGCGATCGCCACCACTTCAAACCGGCCGGGAAGCGAATCCACAACCTTCAGGCACTGCCGCCCGATGGAGCCTGTAGATCCGAGAATGGCGATGCGTTTCACGAGGTTGGACGAATCACATTCGGCCCTGCAGGAGCCATCCTGCGGCGAGCCATACAACTGGAGCAGCAAAAATCAAACTGTCGATGCGGTCTAGCATTCCACCGTGTCCCGGAAGCATCGCGCCGGAGTCTTTCACTCCCGCGCCGCGCTTATATGCTGATTCTACCAGATCGCCCAGTTGCCCCGCGATGTTCGCAAGCGCCGCAGTTACCAGCCAGGTCGCCATGCCTCCGTTTTGCCACCGCGCAAAAAAGTATCCGACGACGAGCGACCCAATAATATTTCCTGCCGCCCCTTCCCACGTTTTCCCCGGAGAAAGTGCAGGAGCCATCTTTATCCGGCCAACGGACTTGCCGACGAAGTACGCGAGCGTATCCCCGGCCCAAACGACCGCGAGTGCGAAGAGGACCAGCACTGGCCCCTCCGGCAGGCGTCCGTCCATTCGCACGAGGTAGCTAAACGGCCATGCCACGAAGACTAATGCCGCCGAGCTCGCCGCTATCGCAGGCAGCACGTCGGCAATCGGAAAGCGGCTCGCCGTTCCAATCAATGCCGCGCCAAACAAAAAGGTTAGGAAGACCGCCTCGTTCGACAAATAAATTCCAAACCGCAGGTTCGTAATGATTTCCGTGCCGGAACCCAGCCGGTGCAATTCCGCCGTGCCCGCGAGCCACTGCGAGTAAAAAAGAATCACAGTGCAGATCATTGTCCATATCGAAAACGCGCGCATCCCGACCTGTGAGGTTAGCTTGAAGAATTCCACGACTGCGAGCAACGCGACGACTGCCGCGACGACTGAAACTAGCCATGAAGGCCCCAGATACACGAGCGCCACGACCGCTGGTATGAGAATCGCTCCAGTTATGATGCGCTTGATCAATTCTCAGCTTGCTCCATTTTCAGACTCCCGCGCGAGACTCAATCCACCATAGCGCCGCTCGCGCTGCTGGAAGTTCAGCAAGGCTTCCAGGAGTCTTTCGCGCGTAAAGTCCGGCCAAAGCGCGTCGGTGATGTAAAGCTCCGCATAGGCAATCTGCCACAACAGAAAATTACTGACGCGCATTTCGCCACTTGTGCGAATCAGCAGGTCCGGATCCGGCAATCCCGCCGTGTACAAATTCTGCGAGATCGTTTCTTCGTCCGCCCGAAACGCCGAAAGCCCGTTCAGGCGAACCCGGTCCAGAATCGCGTTGAACGCGTCCACCAACTCCGCCCGCCCTCCGTAATTTAATGCGACAACCAGTTTCATCCCCGTATTTTTCGCGGTAAGCCGCATTGCCGCTTCGATATCTTTTTGGACGCCTTCCGGCAACTGTGCAGCGCGCCCAATGACCAGCAATTGAATATTATTCTTGTGAATGGACGGCAATTCCTTTTTCAAGTATTCGCGCAGGAGCCGCATCAAAAAATCCACTTCTGCTTGCGGTCTTCGCCAGTTTTCCAGCGAGAACGCATACAGCGTAAGCGCGGGGACTTTCAGCCGGGCGCACGTTTCGATTGCTTCCCGTGCGATTTTCACGCCGGCGCGATGCCCCGCGATCCTCGGCAGGTGGCGCTTCTGCGCCCAGCGCCCATTGCCGTCCATGATGATGGCCACGTGGCGTGGCAAACGCTTCAGATCGAGTTTTTCCAGGAGCGCCGCTTCGCCGCGGCCGGCAGGTTTTATCAGTTCGATCGCTTTCACTCGGAAGTCACTCGATGGATGCGTTTGAAAAATTAACACAGGCCCGCCGGAGCGCGCAACGCAAGGACAAACTACGCCTGGTGAATCGCGCGCGACGACGCGGCTTGGAAACTGGCCCACTCAACTCGTGTGGACAAATAGCGTGACGTAGGCGAGAGCAGCCGTAACGACGATAAGAGCAACGCTGATGACCCAGGCAACCATGTTGAACAATCTTCCGTTTACGTACTTACCCATCAACTCCTTGCGGTTTATCAGCAGAAGAATGAGCACCATCACGAAGGGCAGCCAAATCCCGTTAGCGACCTGAGAGAGAACCAAAATCTTGAGCAGCGGAGCCCCGGGAATAAGAATTACAGCTCCGCCCGCAACGATCAACGCAGTATACAGACCGTAAAATATCTTGGCTTCTTTGAACTTGTGGTCGATACCAGCCTCGAAGCCTAACCCCTCGCAGATCACATGCGCCGTAGACAGCGGCAATACGGAAGCTGAAAAAAGCGAAGCGTTCAGCAAGCCAAAAGCGAAGAGATACCCCGCCCATTTCCCGGCAAGAGGCACGAGGGCCGACGCGGCTTCGGCTGCATCATTGATGTGCGTATGGCCAGAAGCGTTCAAGGTAGCCGCCGTGCAGACGATAATGAAGAATACGATAGCCATGCAAGTGATGCTGCCGACAAGCACGTCCAGCCGCGCGTGCTTGTACTGGCGCGGTCCAACTTTCTTCTCGACATATCCTGCCTGGAGGTAAAAAAACTGCCACGGAGCGACGCTTGTGCCAATCAGAGCAGTCAACACGAGCAGATAGGCTGTATTCATGTGGATTTGAGGAATAAAGGTGGCTTTTGCCGCGAGACCCCAGTTGGGCTTTGCAAGAAATGCGGAAGCAACATAAGTAGCGTAGAAGACGCAAGCCACAAGAAAGACTTTTTCGACCTGACGGTATGTTCCGCGGACGACTAAGAGCCACACAGCGATGGCGGCGATTGGCACGGCGATATATTTACTGACACCAAAGATCATCATGGACGCGGCAACACCCGCAAACTCAGCCACGGTATTGGAGAAGTCGACGGCCAAGCCAGCAAGCATGACGAAAAACGTGGAGCGGAAACCGAATTCTTCACGAATCAGGTCAGACAGACCTTTGCCTGTCGCGACGCCCATGCGTGCGCACATTTCCTCGCTGACGTACAGAGCGATGGTCAAGGGAATCATGGTCCACAGCAGAGCATAGCCGAGCTGGGCGCCGCTCGTGGAATAGACGGCGATCCCGCCTGCATCGTTATCGACGTTTGACGTGATGAGGCCGGGGCCAACAACAGCCAGGAACAGAGCAATGCGCCTCTGCCAATGGCGGCTTTGGCGGCGCACGCCCTCGCCGCGCGCGCGCAAGGTCTCAAGTCTCGCGTTGATGCTGGTCCAGTTCATTTCACGATTTCAAGTTCTCGATAAAGATGAAGCGTCAACGCAGCTTTGCATGCATGCGGCTAACGATATCGTCAACCGTAATCGAGCCGATCGGATGGCGCTCGTCGTCGACAACTGTCAAGCTGCGCAAGTTATATTTGTCGAAGAGCTCGAAAATCTCGTGCTCCTCGACCCCGGATTCAACCGATATGAACGGTTCGCTAGCCAGCGCAGCCATACGCTGGTCTTGCGCAGCCAGCACAAGTTTCGCCGCCGAGACTGTTCCCGCAAAGGCCGCATCGCGATCGACTAGCACGATTGTGTCCAACTGTTCGAGCGCAACCTCGTGGAATCGGATGTAATCAACGACTTCAGCCTTTGTCGCGTCGGCACCAACCTCGACGATCTCGGTATTCATCATTCCGCCCGCCGCATTTGCGTCGAACTGCAGGAGCTGCCGCATCTCTGCGGCTTCGTGCCTCGGCATTTCGCTCAAAACGTCGCGTGAAGTATCCGCCGACAGATCGGCGAGCACGTCGGCGGCCTCGTCGGGAGGCATCTCCTCGAGGATTTCGGCGGCTCTCTCCGGCGCGAGAGTCTCAACGACCTGAGTTCGCAGGCGCTTGTCCAGCTCGCCGATAACATCGGCTGCGGTTTCTTCATCGAGCGAAGCAATGATCGAGCTGCGTTCGTCAGGGGAGAGCTCTTCCATGATGTCGGCCAGATCGGCGGGATGCATCTTGGCCAGTTTTTGGCTGGTGAGGCGGAGCTTTACTCTGCGCATTGGATCTGGTTCGATGAGGTTCACGAACTCCCAGGGAATAAGCTTTGTCGGAAGCTTCCCTTGAATGCGCCGAATCATCGAGTGGGTGGCCATGCCCTGCAACAGACGGCCAACCGCTCCTGTCAGGCCGACATCAACGCGCGCGATGCGAAGTTCGATATTGCCGTTGGTCTTGTGCTCGGCCATTTCGAGGTCATTCACGCGAACGACTTTCCGGCCATGAGTGTCAATGATCTGCTGGTCGAGAAGGTCTTTGCTAACGCCTAGCCATGCTTCGTTCTTCGCGTAAGGTTCAAGCTGCGTTTCCCCCACGGTGAGCTTCAGCGCCCCGGGTTCGACCGAGGCGATTTGGTCATATCGCGCCATCAATGGCTGGTATTTGCCTCTTGTGAGCAAAACGCGGCTGATTCGTCCAGCCTGCTCCGCCGACTCGAGGTAGAACTCCTTCACGCGCCCGACCGGATGTCCTTGGGCGTCGTAGACCCGCGAGCCTAACAATTCAGTAGCGTGCAGCATGACTGCCTCCTGCTTCCCTTTCGTTCGCGGAACCCAGCGTTGGAGCACAAAAAAAGCCCGTGGCCGGACTCATATCCGACCACGGGCGGAAATCTCTCCGCCGTATTAGCCTTGGTCGGCTACGGCCTCCTTGCCCTCACGCCTCCCGCCCTGCAAGCCCCAAAAGCCACACGGCTCGATCCCCGTCCGGGTCATTCGTGCCGACCGAGACGGGCATCGCCCCCCGGGCTCCAAATTGGAAGAACGATCCACTTCAGTTCTCTCCATAGTCAGTTTACTTGTTAAGAGTAGATGCGAAAATTGTCAAGCGCAGAGTTACGATTTGGCGATTTTTTTTTCTTGTCAAACACCATGTTAGTGACCCTCAAACCCTTTTGGGAGCAGTCCGCGGCATAGAGCTCAAGGTAGGACGCGGTAATGTAGTCGCGAACCGAATAGCCGAGCGCTTTGGCTGTGCGGTCAATCTCCCGACGAGAGCCCTCAAGTTCCAAAAAGGACCCAATGGGCGTTTCATCGAGGTCGATGTGGAGGTGCGCTTCGCCCCGAATGCGGTATTTCGTGCGGTACTTTTCATATTGGAACCAAGGCCGCAAGCCAATGCTTCGTAGGACTCGCGCAAAGCGAGGAGCATTTTCGAGATGATATTCGATTTCTTGGCGCTCTTTATACTTTGAGATTGAACCGGTCCGGCCCGGAACGGGGCCCTTGAAGGTAAGGAGACCATCAGCGGGCCTTTCGCGGTCGCGTTTCGTGTCCGCTCTGGCTTGGACGTCGACGTTCTGCTCGCGGCGAATGCGCAAGATGGACCGCAGGCGCTGGAGCTGGCAGTCCGGCGTATCAAAGAGAGTGTTCTGTTCATGAACGCGCGTGACACGCTCCGCACCAATCGCGCGTAGCCGTACAATAAGCTTAGCGCTGTCCGGAACGGGCAGCTTAACTTCGATTTCGCGGTTCCCGGTCATAACGCTCCGTTTCGCTAACGGAAGTATAAGCGGAGCACGCCTCTAAGGGAAAAATGTCGTGACTTCGCAAACCTACTTCCCGTGTTGCCAAAGCAAGCGCGAGCCGCGATAATCGTCTCCGCTTCCACCGAAAATGACCGAACCGACCACCCCGTTGATGCAGCAGTACCATTCGATCAAGCGCCAGCATCCGCAGGCTCTCCTGCTCTTCCGCCTCGGCGATTTCTACGAACTTTTTTATGAGGATGCCGTAGTAGCGGCCCGGCAATTACAGATCACGTTGACTTCACGCAACCGCGAAAAAGGCCAGGCCGTGCCCATGTGCGGCGTGCCTTACCACGCTGCGGAAAGCTATATTGCCCGGCTGATTCGCGCCGGGCACAAAGTGGCGATCTGCGAACAAATGGAAGATCCGTCGCGCACGAAAAAGCTGGTGCGTCGCGAAGTGATTCGCGTGTTAACGCCTGGTACGGCGACGGATTCGCCTCTGCTGGAGACCCGCGAGAACCGTTTCCTGGCCTCGATTGCGCGAAATGGCGGCGGAAAGCCAGTTGGCCTGGCATTCGTGGATTTTTCCACGGGCGAGTTTCGCGCCACGGAGTTTGGCGGCCCTGGGGCAGAGACACGTTTGCGCGACGAACTCGAGATTCTGCGGCCGCGCGAGATTCTGGTGCCATCGCAAGCGGCGACCCTTTTCCCCGAAGCGAACGGTCCTTCGATAACCGCACTGAATGTGCTAGGGGCGACTGAAACCCGATTGGAGCCGTGGGTCTTCGAGGCAGCGCACTCGGAGCGTGTCTTGACCCAGCATTTTCGGGTCGCAACGCTCGATGGATTTGGACTCGCGGGACACGGTCAGGCGATTGCCGCTGCAGGCGGGCTCCTGCATTACCTGCGAGAGACCTCGGCAATCAGCGCGCCGGAGGCGACCAACGAAAACGGCACTGCGGCGATGCACATGCGTCCCGCAGGGCGCGGGCTGGAGCACCTCGACCACATCGTTTTCTACGAGCAGCAGGATGCGCTTGTACTTGATCACGTCACGGTGCGCAACTTAGAGCTGGTACAACCAGCGCTGGGTGATGAACCATCGGCGACTCTTCTCTTTGCGCTCGACCGCACGGCGACAGGCATGGGCGCCCGGTTACTGCGTTCCTGGATACTGCGGCCTTCGATTGACCGAGACGAAATCGAGGCGCGCCTGGATGCCGCAGCAGAGTTGAAGAGCGTCACGGTCGTCCGCGACGAAGTTACGCGCGAACTGGGCAAGATTTTCGATTTGGAGCGGCTGACCAGCCGCGTAACCCTGGGAAATGCGACACCTCGCGATCTGCTAGCGCTGGGGCGCTCGCTTGGGGCGATTCCAACGGTGCGCGGGATGCTTTCGCGCTGCAAGGCGGCGCGAATCGCGTCCCTGCATTCCCAAATGGATGAGCTGGCCGACGTCCGTGAATTGATTGCGCGCGCCATTGCTGATGAACCTCCGGCCCAGCCGACCGAACCTGGCATGATTCGGCGCGGATACAACGCGGAACTCGACGAGCTTCGTGATTTGAGCAAGTCGTCGAAGCAGACAATTGCTTCGATGGAGGACCGCGAACGGAAGCGCACTGGAATTGCTTCCCTGAAAATACGCTTCAACAGTGTGTTCGGTTATTACATCGAAATATCGAAAGCGAATCAGCATTTGGCACCCGCCGATTACACTCGGAAACAGACACTCGTGAACGCAGAGCGCTTCACTTCGCCGGAATTGAAGGATTACGAGCGCAAAGTCCTCGAAGCCGACGAACGCATCATCGAAATCGAACGTCGCCTCTATCGGGAGGTGCGCGAATCCATCGCCGCGCAGGCTTCTCGTCTGCGGCAAACCGCAGCGGCGATTGCCCAGATTGATGTCCTTATCAATTTTGCCACGCTCGCTGCGGAACGGAATTACACGCGGCCCACGTTCACTGAATTTGAGTGTGGGCATGTGGATAACGCTGCAGGCCGTGGCGAACTCTTCATCGCTGGCGGACGCCATCCGGTAATTGAAAGTTTGCTTGAACAGCGTGGCGAACGGTTCGTGCCGAATGACGTTTACCTAGACGACGTAAAGCAACCGATTCTGCTCATCACCGGCCCAAACATGGGCGGTAAATCAACGTATCTCCGGCAGGCGGCGCTCGTCGTTGTGATGGCGCAGATCGGATGCTTTGTCCCCGCGAAGGAAGTGCGACTGCCGATCATCGACAGAATCTTTACGCGCATCGGCGCGTCGGACAATCTCGCGCGCGGACGCTCGACGTTTCTCGTTGAGATGAGCGAAGTTGCAGCAATACTCAATACGGCCACATCTTCAAGCCTCGTGCTGCTCGACGAAGTCGGTCGCGGCACTGCGACGTTCGACGGCTTATCCATTGCTTGGGCGGTCGTAGAGCACTTGCATCAAAACGCGCGGCCTCGCACCCTCTTTGCGACGCACTATCACGAGCTGACAGAACTGGAACAGCTCCTTCCCGGCGTGAAAAACGTCCACGTCTCGGTGCGCGAAGCAGGCAGCGAAATCGTATTCCTGCGACGCGTCGAGCCCGGCCCTGCGGATAAAAGCTACGGCATAGAAGTCGCGCGCCTCGCAGGATTGCCTGGACCGGTAATTGCGCGGGCTCGCGAAGTTCTCGCCGAGCACGAAAAGAGCGAACACCAACTAACGCAGGAGCTTTCGCCTGGCGCAGCGGCTGCGCCTCAGCCCATGATGTTTGCTACCGTAAATCAAGAAGTGCTCGATGCGCTGCGCGGCGCGGATCTCGACAACCTGAAGCCTCTGGAAGCGCTGAATCTTCTCGCTGCGCTCAAGAAGCAGCTCTCGTGAGCGCCACCTCTCGCGGAATGCTCGCGCTGGGTCTCATGTCCGGCACATCGGCGGACGGAATTGACGTAGCGCTCGTCAAAATCTCCGGGCCTGCTGGATCTCCGCGCGCCAAACTACTCGCTTTTACCGATTTTTCGTACCCGACCACTGTTCGCGCCGCAGTACTGCGACTCGCGAATGGCGCCTCAACAACCACGCGCGAGGTCAGCCAGCTGAATTTCCGCCTCGGCGGACTCTTCGCCGATGCCGCCTTGCGCGCCTGCAAGCGCTTCGGCGTTTCACCGAAGCGCGTCGCACTGGTCGGCTCGCATGGCCAGACAATCTATCACCAGGGAGCTGCGTCTGAATTTCTAGGCGCTCGAACTTCGTCCACCTTGCAAATCGGCGAACCTGCGGTGATTGCCGAACGCACGGGAATCACGACCGTTGCGGATTTCCGTCCCGCGGACATGGCTGCTGGCGGCCAAGGCGCGCCGCTGGTGCCGTTCATTGATTACTTGCTCTATCGTCATCCGCGCACTGGACGCATTTCGCTGAACATCGGTGGAATCGCGAACCTCTCAGCGATCCCCGCCGCCGCAGAGCCGCGCAACGTTTTCGCGTTCGACACGGGACCCGGCAATATGACTATCGACGCGCTTGCCTCCCACTTCTCGCGCGGACGACTGCGGTTCGACCGCAACGCTGCACTCGCGCGTCGCGGCCATCTCGACGGCGTGCTCCTTCGCGAGCTGCTCGCCCACCCTTTCTTTCGCAAATCACCGCCCAAGAGCGCTGGCCGCGAGGAATTTGGCGCGGAATACACTGCACGGTTGATTGCTCTTGCAAGTCGCCGCCGCATGCCAGCTGCCGACTTGATTCACACCGCAACCGCGTTCACGGCAGCGACGATCGCCCAAGCATGCGAGAAATTCGTATTGCGTCGTGTACGCAACGTCCGCGAGATGATTGTTGCCGGAGGCGGCGCACGCAATCCCTTGTTGATGGCCTATCTGACGGCACTTCTGCCTTCGCTGAAGCTCGTTCCCGCGGATGCCTTCGGCGTGCCTGCCGATGCGAAAGAGGCCTTCGCGTTTGCAGTCCTGGCATACGTCGCGTTTCATCAGCGCGCGAACAATCTGCCCAGCGCGACGGGCGCACGGCATCCCGCTGTACTCGGAAAAATCTGCTATGCGAAGCCGCGCTGACCGGCTGCTCCTCGTCCTCGCGCTTCTCACGTCTTTACCCGCTCTTCTTTTCGGTTGTACATATGGCCATTCCGCGAGCGATTCGACCACGGTGAATTTCCTGCTCGAGTCGATGCCAACCAATCTCGATCCCCGTATTGGCACCGATGCTTTCTCGGAGCACGTCGACTATCTGCTCTTCGACAGCCTTCTACAGCGCGATGATCACTTGAATCTCGCGCCCGACCTCGCGGAAAAATGGGAGATGCCCGACGCACAGACCTACGTCTTTCATCTTCGGCGCGGCGTGCGCTTTTCAAACGGCCAGCCGCTCACTTCGGCGGACGTGAAGTTCAC
>Ga0126373_10001579_pt1 | contig 16290 bp, 7 predicted proteins | sample PanSoiMetPlot_11_FD_92545 | JGI IMG/M metagenome (GOLD analysis project Ga0126373, IMG submission 92545) | Tropical forest soil microbial communities from Panama - MetaG Plot_11 | ecosystem: Environmental > Terrestrial > Soil > Tropical forest > Bulk soil | place: Panama | collected 2016-02-17 | reverse complement strand
AGTGAATGAGCCAGCAGAGCGTCCACTGGGTGAAGTTGCGTGTCGCCGTTAAGGCCGTTAACCGTGGCGGAAAAATCGGTGTGGAGCGGCACTGTTGTGCCAATCGCATCGAGTGAAAAATCCGGAGTATCGGTCTCCCCTTCCACTTCGAGTTCTGAAAGCGCTCCCTGGTATTTACCAGTGGACGAAAGCGTTCCGCCGATTCCACGCAGCGGCCCCAGGTCGGCATTGGTGAATTTGTACTCGCCGGACACCGCTGTGCGACCAGGATCGTCCGCGTTCCACGGGCCGAATTGCCCTTCCGTCGTGATTTCACCTACGGGCTTTCCGTTGGTAAGGTTGCCGTGAAACTGAAAGGGACTGGAAGCGCTGGTGGAAGTCAGCGTGAGGCTGTGAATCTCCCAGTCGAGAGGTTCCTTATCCGCTTCCCGCGGCAGAATGCGGATGTCGGCATGGTCACAAACCAAGCGATCGATTACAAAGCGCGAAACTTCGCCTGGAGCGCCGGTATCCGCGCGCGGCAGCTTGGGAGCAGCTGGATCGCGCGGCGGAATGGTGATCACCATATTCTCCACTCGAAGAAGTGGAATATGCTTGATTGGACGCAGGAGCCCCCAAAGCCCACCAGCAAAGGAAAACTTCTCGATTTGAATCAGTGGCGGCACATCGCCGCGCCCGCGATAGTGAAGCGCCAGGTTGCGGCCAACAACGCTTACACGAGGAAACAACTTGATCTGCAAGTCCGGGAGTTCCGCTTTGCTCTGAAAACGGTCCTCCAGAGCTCCCGTGACGGACTGACGAATCCGCACTTCGATAGCTTGCGGCCAGAAATATAGATAGGCTGCGCCAACGACAATCAATGGAACTGTAAGAGCGAGAACAAGCCACAAAAACCGATACGCACGGCTATATGCAGACATGCAAGAAGCCTCTCAGAAGAGATGTCAACCGCGCGAGCGGAAAATGGCCAGCGATGTTCGAGGAGAACATCGCTCAACGTGGACGGCTGTCAGTGAGATTGCGTCATCTTCCTCTTCGGTTAGCTCTCGCGACTTGTCGTCCTTCTCAACCGCGAAACGTCAGAAAATACTCGTGGAATCTTGCAGACAACAGATGGATGGAAGTAATTACACGAGCTAGTACCGCTTCCCGTCGTTCTCAGCCTGCCAAGAGCGACCGCGCTATTCCACAAGAAATCATATGCTTTAGCCGCAGCTCCGAAAATGAGTCCACGGCTGGAAGGCATCTTGCGTTTTTGTCCTTGCCAGCCACGCAGACGATGACTGGGGAATTATGACTAAGATCTTGGTAATCGATGACAACTCAAATGAACGCAACGGTCTCTGCCGCCTGCTCGAAAGGGCAGGGTATGAAGTGCGCTCTGCGGCTGACGGAATAGAAGGACTGCAGAAAGTCCGGGAGGGCAGATTCGACTTGCTATTAGTGGATATTTGGATGCCGCGAATGAACGGTATTGAGCTATTGGCGCTTCTCCCCGAAGATTCTCGGCCGAAGGCGCTGGTGATAAGCGGAGACGAATCGCCCGACACTGTGTTGCGCTCTCTCCGCGAGAAGGCCTATCTCTTTATCGCCAAACCACTCAACCCTGCGAATCTACTACAACTGGTTAAGGCCGCGCTTGAATCACCCACCGGCCCCGACGCCATCGAGGTGGTGTCGGCCCAACCCAACTGGGTGGAGCTCCGATTTCCATGCGAAATGCAAACTGCAGGGCGCGTGGAAAACGTTCTTGATCAGCTGAATTGCAACCTGCCCTCTAAAGTCAGGCAGTCGGTGAGTGTTGCATTTCATGAATTATTAATGAACGCGATCGAATGGGGCGGACAGTTGAATCCCGAGGCGCAGGCACAGATCGAATACCTGCGTACTCGCAAGTTTGTGATGTGCAGGATCGCGGATCCCGGGACGGGTTTTGACCCTGGAGGACTAGAGTATGCGGCCGTCACCAGTCACCTGGAAGAACCGATGGCGCACAGCGAAACTCGTGAAGAAAAAGGCTTGCGACCCGGAGGTTACGGAATCGAGCTCGCCAAATCCATGGTGGATGAGTTGGTTTACAACGAGGCGCACAATGAGGTCGCCATCGTCAAGTACCTGAATTGATCCACCTCATATTTACAGGGCAGAAGTTTTTCGCCCCGCGATTCGAACATGTTCCTCATGCCTGTAGTGTCAACTTGAGTCGCATGAAGAGCGATAAAACCGAAGGTTTCACGCAATGCTTAGAGAGTCTTCTCGAGTTTTAAGGGGACAGGCCTGAGGCGCTTTCTGCCGAAGATCGATAACAAGAGCAGCGAAAGGGTGGTGACCGCGGCGATAATGTCCGCCTTTGTCAGTTGGAACTCTGACCGGATATGCGCCGGAGATCGGCGAGAGTCCCCTACAGCGGCTGACTTGTCGTTGCTTATTGATGGCGCGATCAGAGGCATTTTAGGCGCGGCAGGCCACAATTCACCGCTGCGACCACACTCTCGTTGTCCTGCCTTAGCGTCGAGAACAGAACGGAATTCCGTCGTGTAAACGTGCGTGAATTCCGCTCCGAAGTAAAGGATCAAAGCCGAATAGTAGATCCAAGCGATCACAAGGATGATCGACGCCGCAACGCCATAGGAAGATGCAGAAATAGTATTTCCGAGGAGGCCGATAGCAAAATTGCCGATTGCGAACAATAATGCCGTCGCAAAGGCTCCCAGGAAGACATCATTCCAGGTCAGCTTTACCTTGGGCAGAACTTTGAAGATCATTGCACACAATGCAGTGATTACAGCCAGAGAGACAACCAGCTCAAGCGTGTGAAAAAGGATTCCCGGGGCCCGGATGAGGCCGGCGACATGCTTAAATATTCCCGCGAGGATGGCGTTAAGGAGCAAAGAGACAAGCAGCAGAAAGGCAATCGAAAAAACCATACCGAAACTCAGTAAGCGAGACTTGATGTATTGACGGATGCCGGTCTGGACTTCTAGACGGACATGCCAAATGGTATTGAGAGCGTCCTGAATTTCTCCCAAGACACCAGACGCGCCGATTAGAAGAGTGGCCACGCCGATGATGGTGGCGACGATGCCTTGAGTATGCTCGTAAGCGGACTGAATCATCGTCTGAATTGATCTAGCGCGGTCGGGTCCGACCAAGCCCTGTATCTGGTTGACAATCTCGTTCTGTGCCGCTCTTTCGCCAAATGCCAGAGCAGCGATGGCGATCGCAATGATCAAAAGAGGCACAAGAGAGAAAACGGTGTAATAGGCGAGGGACGCCGCCATCCAACCAGCTTTATCAGAGCTGAAATTCAAGTAAGTAGATTTCAGCGAGGCGAAGACGAGCTCCTCTCGGAAGAAATGCCGAATTGTGGGAGGCGACATAGGGTTCCCTGTACTGATGCTCACGGGTTTTGTGTCGCGCTATCCACAGGCCTTGGGTGGGCCGTTCGCGCCGAGTCTGACGTTATATGGCTTCACCGCGAATTATTCTCTCGCTGGCTACCCCTCGCACGGGCGCGGCTCTGTCGGAGACGTTAATGCTTCGCCTAGCAAGGTGCCGCCACTGAAGCACACCGCCAACTTACGGGGCGAGCGGATGGCATTCCCATACCGTAGACTCAGTATGATTTGGTTCGGCTCTATTGTAGCTTTCGGCCGAGGCTCGACAACGCGATTCCGATAATTGCAACTGTCGGAGATGTAAGTAACAGAACGCGACTCAAAAGTGGCACCTGGTAAACATTACTCGCACAGCAGTAAGCCAGTTTGCTGGTTCACTTTGCTCGCCAACGTTGTAACAACTAAGTGCCGTCTTGCCAGAGTTTTGGATAATGAAAAATCTAGACGTCCGCGCAAGAGGATGGCAGCGGGATTGCGTAAGTGTTTTTTCATGCGTACCGCATGTACACACGCAACGGCTCTTCCCGTTCCGGCGCTCCCTCTGGGGATCAACCCGCATTACGAAACGGAGCATTGGCTTGTGTGGAATAACGAAAGGTGCCCCGAACGAGGAACACATTTTTGTCTACGAGGTCAGCTGGATTCCAAAACTCGGCGCGCGGCGATGGTTTTTGCGCGCGGGGCGTGATACCAGCGGGGAGGAGATGTGTACGGCTAAGGATTGGGTGTAGTAGTGCGGTGCCGGCCAGCCTAACTGTTAACGCCGCCCGGTGCGATTGCTGGCTCTTTATGCAAGGTTTCGCGCAAACTGATCGAGCAGCGTTTACCCGGATTCTGTCGGCTGCACACAGTGTGCGGTCTGTTCTCCTCGGAGTGTACAAAAGGGCGGATCGCGATCAATGTACAGGTATTGCCGCGCAAGTTTCTTTTTTCTTCGTCCTTTCTTTGTTTCCGTTTTTTCTCGTAATCGCCGCAATCATCGGTTCCTTGCCTTCGGCGACGCTGTGGCAACCTTTCGTCCAATGGATGTTCGCGTATTTTCCGCGCCTTTCCCAGACCATGTTGTTCGAAGCCATCCTCGACTTAAGCAAATGGCGGACTGGAATTGTTTCCTTCGGACTTGTGACCACGATCTGGAGCGCGTGTTCGGGCTTCGTGAGTTTGATGGAGGCACTCAGCGTGGCGTATGGGGCAAAAGACACCCGCAGCTATTGGGAGAAGCGCGTGATCGCTGTCGTGGCGACGCTCGGATCAGCCATCTTTTTTATTTCGAGTTTCGGTCTCTGGACCGTCGGCCACTGGGCGCGCAGCGCGGTCGGCTCAGAGTTCAAGAGTTTCGATCTATTTACGCCCTGGAGGATCGCCTGGTGGCTCTTCACCTTGTTCCTAGTGTGTATCGGAATCGACCTTATCCACTACTTCCTTCCGGATTGTGAGCGAAAGTGGCGTTGGCTGTCCCCTGGCACGCTGTTCGTCGCTTTCTCGTTCATCTTGGCCTCTCTCGGTTTGAACTTTTACATCGGCCATAACGTGATGTTTCCCCGGATTTACGGCACGCTCGCGGGTTTCATAGCTCTGATGTTGTGGATCTACATGTCCACTGTAATTCTGCTAATCGGCGCCGAGACAGATACGGCAATCGCGGAACTGAACAAGCATGAGGCCCCTTCATGAGCGGGATAGCGTCACTTCGCGCAGCTAGACTGGCCCATTGGGCGTGCATTTTGACCATCGCTCTCTGCGGTTCAAATGCATATCCGCAGGGGCAACAGCCCTCGTCTTACGAAGGCTTGGAGGGACGCCCCGTCTCAAAAGTGGACATTTTTGCAAATCCCGCAATGGACGCAGAATCATTCCGCCCGCTGCTTGCGGTAAATACCGGCGAGCCATTTTCCATCCAGGCGATGCGCGACAGTGTCAATGCCCTGCAAAAGACACATCTCTTCTCGCTGGTGCAAGTTAGCATTGAGCCCCAACAGGATGGTTTGCGAGTTTTATTCATTCTTCACCCTACATCGTACGTCGGCATGGTCTATTTTCCGGGCGCGATCAAGACGTTTCCCTACGTACGTCTGTTGCAGACCGTGAACATTCCCGATCAAACCGCTTTCGTCGATGATCTTTTGCCCAAGGGCCAAGCCGCGCTTCTTCATCTGTTTCAAACCGAGGGTTTCTTCACCGCAACCGTCGAGCCGGAGACGCATCGTGACGATCCTCGTCACGTGATTGACATCACGTTTCGCTGCCAACTCGGGCCTCGGGCCAAAATAGGAACGGTGACGCTCGAGGGAGTTTCTGACGAAAATGCCGGCGACTTGCTTCACGGTGTCGATTCCTGGAAGGCGAAACTGAAGGGTGCTGCGCTAACCAGCAGAGACACCTACTCGCAAGAGCGCCTCAAAAAATCCATCGATTATCTTCGCTCGAGCCTGCAGAGATCCGGCCATCTCATCCCCGACGTGCGGCTAACCTCTTCTTCGTATGATTCCGAGACCAATCGTGCCGATGTGACGTTTACCGTTCAGCCTGGACCTATCGTATCCATCCGTGTGACAGGAGCGAAATTGTCAAAAAAGGCGCTGAAGCGCTTGATTCCGGTATATCAGGAAAACTCTATCGATCCCGAGTTGGTAGCCGAGGGTGAACGCAACCTCGTCAACTACTTTCAATCTAAAAGCTATTTTGACGCGAAGGTCGCTTCTCATTTCGATCAAAAGGCCAACATCGTCGCAATTCTTTATGAAGTTCAGCGCGGCAACAAGCATCGAGTTGAAGAGATCCATTTCGAAGGCAATCAGCACTTCTCCGATAAGGAGCTAGCGTCACGCATCCTGATCAGCAAAAACCGCTTTTTCTTCTACCGCGGGGATTTCAGCAACGATTTACTCCGCAAGAGCGTCGCATCGCTGACGGCTCTGTACAAAAATTCCGGCTTCGAGAATGTGACGGTAGCTCCGCAAGTCCGGGATCACGAACCGCGACTCGACGTGACGTTTCGTATCTCGGAAGGAGAGCAGGATAAAGTCAATAACCTGCTCATTGTCAATGCCGCGAATGAAGAAATAAAACCACAGACAGGCAATCACAAATTGAATCTGGCACCAGGCAAACCTTATTCCGCGCAACTGCTCGAAGAAGATCGCAATCAGATTATCGCCGAGTATCTCAATCGCGGCTATCCGAATGCGAAGTTTGAATCGCACGTTTCACGCGCTCCGGGCGGCGATCCTCACGCCATTGATGTGGTCTACATCATCGAGGAGGGAAATCTTGCGCGTGTCGGTCAAGTGAATATCCTCGGCACAAATAAGACGCGTAGCTCCCTGATTCGGTCGATCACCGATTCCACCATTAGGGAGGGCCAACCTTTCAGCGAAGGAAACTTCCTCACTGCCGAAAGCGACCTTTACAACCTGGGCGTTTTCGATTGGACCAGCGTTGCGCCGTTGCGGCCGATTAGCGACCAGTCCGAGGAGGAAGTCTTGATCAAGGTTCACGAATCGAAGCGCAACACCATGGACCTCGGAGGAGGGATCGAAGTCCTTCCGCGAAGTGGCAATATTCCCGCAGGTGCAGTCGTTGTACCAGGACTTCCGGCAGTGAGTCTCGGAAGCAAATACACAGTAAGCCAAAAAAGTTTCATTGGACCGCGGGTAACCTTTCAGCTTGCTCGCCGCGATTTATGGGGGAAGGCCGAAACTGCAGCCATCGGGGTCGTCTATTCGAGGTTAGACCAGCGAGGCACGCTGAGCTTCACCGACCAGCATCTCAACGGCTCGGTGTGGAGTTCACTCTTCAGCGTCTCGGGAGAAAGGACAACCGAGAATCCAATATACACAGCAGTCCTAGGTCAAGCCTCCCTGCAATTTGAAAGGGCTTTTGACCGCAAGCGCACAAGACTCCTCCGTGCTAGATACAGCTATCAACGCACCGATCTCACTAACATCACAATTCCGCAGCTTGTTCTTCCGCAGGACCAGCATGTGCGCACGTCTACGTTCGCAATTGAGTACGTCCGCGACTCCCGCGACAACCCGCTCGATGCCCACCGCGGAATTTTTCAGACTCTCACTTTTGGCGTGACTCCCATTGCGCTCGGTTCAAGCGCTAATTTCGTGCGTTTTCTGGGACAAATGTCCTTGTACCGTCCCATAAAACCTTGGCTTACGTGGGCCAACAACTTCCGGCTCGGCCTGGCCCCGCCATTTGCGGGCAGCTACGTTCCACTCAGCGAAAGTTTCTTCTCCGGCGGCCCCGATTCGTTGCGCGGATTCCCGATCAACGGTGCAGGTCCACAACGACCCGTCACCGTGTGTAGTAATCCGTCGAATCCTTCGACGTGCAGCCTCATCAGCGTACCGGTTGGAGGCGAAATGTTGGCGATCTGGAATTCCGAAGCTCGCTTTCCGATTCCTTTCAAAAAAGGGCTTGGAGGTGTGCTGTTTTACGACGGAGGAAACGTCTACCGCAACATCAATCTGAGTCAATTGAAAAACAATTGGTCAAACTCCGTGGGGATTGGCCTGCGTTATCACACTCCGATCGGCCCAGTACGGTTCGACGTGGGACGAAATTTGAGTCCGATTCCAGGGCTTAGGGCAACGCAGTACTTCGTAACGGTGGGGCAGGCCTTTTGACAACGGGCTGCATCCACGACCGCCGTGAAGGGATGGGAAGGGAATGGACGCGCACAGAATAAGTCGGCCGGTAGTGGCGATAATCGTTGTTGCACTCGCGGTTCTTGCGATAACCGGATCCTTCCTTGCTCGCTCGCAAACATTCCACAGATTTCTCGTGTCGAAAGTTATCGAACAAGCCGAGGCGAGTACCGGCGCGCGCGTCGAAATCCGGAACATGAACCTCGCCTGGATTCCGATGACTGCGGACTTTTACGGTCTCGTTGTGCATGGTTCCGAGACGAATCCCCAATATCCGTTGCTTCAGGCTGATCATCTGCACCTCAGGCTCCAGATTGGGGCCTTGCTGAGGCATCAGGTAAGTCTGACTGATGTTGTCATTGATCGTCCTAGCGCAAATGTCAGGGTAGATGCGGAGGGACGCTCAAACCTGCCACCGGTAAGAAAAAACCAGTCGTCGAGCAATTTCACCTTTGTGATTCGGCATCTTTCCATCCAGAAAGGCATAATCAGCTACAACGACCAGCAAATTCCGTTGAATGTCGAATTGAGCGATTTTCGCTTGCAAGCAAGCTTCGATCCACACATCGAGGGTTACCAGGGCAAATTGTCATACGGTTATGGACGGGTGGCGCTGAATCGGTTCGAGCATGAGGCAAAAATTGATTTTACGGCAACCCGCGCACAGCTCACAGTCCATCCACTGGTTGTCTCGACCGGAAGGTCGCGAATCACTCTAAATGCCACCCTCGATTCATTCGATCGTCCTCAACTCGATGGTCAATATGACGTTGCTGTCGACACGGTTGACCTCGCGCATGCTCTGAAAGACTCGGAAATTTCGAGGGGGCAAATCCAGCTCACAGGGGCGCTGAAATATAGTGAGGTTCCAAACCAGAGCGTGCTGCAGGGCATCGAGATCGAAGGTCAAGTCTCCAGTACCGATTTGCGTTTCCGTAACCAACAGATCGAGGCATGCCTCACGGGCATTCACGGTTTTTACAAACTGACGAACGGGAATTTAAAAATCGAATCGCTGGAAGCCAGCCTGCTCGGTGGACGTACGACCGCAAGTGGTCGAATTACGCTTTCGGGCACACGCCCGTCGGAACTACAGGCGCTCATCCGCGACGCCTCTCTCGAGCAAATCAGCAATGTCGTGCCGGCGCGGGACCGGTACAATGCTCGGCTAGTTGGCCGAGTAAATGCAGAGCTTCATGCAAATTGGACGAGAGGCTCCCAAGACCTTGTGCTGCGAGCCCACTTGGCGGCCGTTGCAAATGAACAGAGGTCGGCTCGGGGCCGTAGTGTCCCGGTGAATGGCGTGCTGGATTTGACCTATGACGACGCACGCCAAGCCGCCTCGTTTCTTCCGTCACATCTGCGCACAGGGAAAACGGATCTCAACTTAGCTGGCACGGTAAGTCGCCACTCCAGCCTGAATGTCACCTTGGACAGCGCTGACCTTCACGAACTCAGCTCGCTAGTTTCGGACATCACAGGAAGTAGCTCTGATGAGAACGGCCTGAACCATTCGTTCCTGCAGGATCTTTACGGAACCGGACGCTTCAAAGGCCAAATTTCGGGTTCCATCGTTGAGCCGGAGATCCACGGAGATATTTCAGCAACCGCGTTGGAGGTACAAGGTACCAAGTGGAAGATATTGCGGGCAAGCATCGAGGCCAGCCCCTCGAACGCAGGGATGCGAAATGGGTTTCTTCAAGACAATGGCCCGGGCGAAATCAACTTCAATGGAAGGACGACGCTACGGGACTGGGAGTTTGCACCATCTAGTCCACTCTCCGTGCACGCAACTTGGAAGCAGTTATCTCTGGCGGAGATCGCTGGTTTAACCCGAACTAACTACCCAATCAGCGGTTCTCTCTCTGGAGAGGTTTCGATCGAAGGTTCGGAGGAGCACCCTGCCGGACGTGGTTCGTTGAAGTTGGTGCAGGCCTCGCTATGGAGTCAGCCGGTCACGTCAATAACCGTCGACTTCCACGGCGATAAGGACATCATCATCGCCAATACGCAAGTCAGTCTCCCTGCCGGTACCGGCAACGCACGACTCACATACTCTTGCTCCACCCAACATTACGAAGCGAAAGTGGATGCCGCCCATCTGCGCTTGGATCAGCTTCAGGCTCTGCAACGGCGCGCAGCAACACCGATTAGGGGAACTCTGACCATCAAAGCAGAAGGAGAAGGAACCATCGCCCAGCCTCAGCTGCACGCGACACTAGATATGCCGCAACTGGAAATCAGCGGACAGACTTTTTCAGAGGTTTACGCCCAAATGGACGTGGTACAGCAACACGCCCACATGACATTGACCTCCGCGGTTGACCGGGCTTCGGCCCAGGCCAAGGGCGACCTCGACCTTACCGGCAACTACCCGGTACAGGCGAATTTCGAGGTCCGTGGCGCGCCGATCGCAGCCCTTCTGGCTCATTATGTGCCCAGCGTACAAACCGGCTTGGACGGTTTTTTGGATCTGAATGGCTCCATTCACGGCCCCCTCAAGGTGCCCGACCAACTTCAGGCCACGTTGCAGATTCCCAGTCTGAAATTAGGATACAAAACCGTGCAAGTAGCCAACGAGGGTCCGCTTCGTTTCGACTATCGCAATGGCATCGTGACCGTGCAACAAAGCAGGATCAAGGGCAGCGGCACTGACTTCAGCATTCAAGGCGCGATTCCAATTACAAGTGAAGCTCCCATGAGTCTTTCTGCAAACGGCGTTGCAGATGTCTCCCTTCTGCAGATGTTGTCACGGGACACACATGCTTCGGGTCAAATCAAGGTGCATCTCCAGGCACGCGGCAAAACGTCGGATCCACAGATTCACGGACAGCTCCAGATCAAAAACGCGGCATTTGCGTCCGACGCAATTCCTGTCGGCCTCTCGTCGGTTAATGGGGAGATGGACGTCTCAGGAAATCAAATCGAAGTGAAAGAGATCACCGGCACCGCCGGGGGCGGCACCATCTCGACTCACGGTTCGCTCACGATTGGTAAAGCGCCTAATTTTGTGATGGACCTCGAGGCGCAGTCGGTTCGCATCCATCCAAACGGTATTCATACGACGCTCGACGGCAAGTTGCAATTAAGCGGCACGACGGAGAAGGCGGAACTGACAGGCAGAGTCATCGTGGATCATCTATCGTTTCAAGAAGGCTCCGACCTATCGACCATTATTGCCCAATTCGCCGATACGCCTTTGGAAAGTACTCCGTCGGCGTTCGAAACGAATACGAAATTGAACGTCTCGGTACAGTCATCGGATGAACTGAACCTGGCGAACAGTCAATTCAGTGTCGCCGGATCGGCAAAGCTGACGGTTACAAATACCCTCGCGGCGCCGGTGATTCTGGGACGCATCTCGCTTACGGGGGGCGAGATCTTTTTCCAGGGCAAGCGCTTCGAATTGCAGAACGGAACCGTTGTATTCTCGAATCCGGTACACACGGAACCCGTGTTGAATTTGTTCGTGAATACGGTCGTCAAGCGATACAACATCACCATTAATCTCCTCGGCCCCGTCGATCGTCTGAAAACGAACTACACATCGGATCCGTCGCTTGCGCCGCTGGACATCATCAATCTGCTGGCGTTCGGGCAAACTACGGCCGAGCAGGCGTCGAAAGCGGCCACACCTACATCCTTGGGAGCCGAATCCGTGGTGGCGCAGGGTGTGGCGGGCCAAGCGGCGAAAGGTATACAGAACCTAACGGGAATCTCTCAGCTTACTCTCGATCCAGTGGCAGGGAGCAATCAGAATCCGGGAGCGCAGTTAGCGATACAGCAGCGTGTGTCAGGGAATCTGTTGTTTACTTTTAGCACCAATGTGACATCAACTCAGAATCAAACCGTTCAACTCGAATATCAGCCAAAGCGGCAGGTTACGATTTCGGTACTTCGAGACCAGTATGGAGGATACGGCTTTGATGTAAAGCTCCATAAGATCTTTTGAATGCGCCGCGCGTCGCGAAGTATGCTTGGGAGGCGTGTAGGTGTCTCCTCAGTAGCAGACCAGAGAATCCCTGTTCGAATTAAGTTCCGGTGCCGACAAAATGCATTGTTTTCGCGCGATTTGTGGGATTTGCGAGACATCCCATTAGGCAAACACTGCTATGAAAATACAAATTGTGCTGTATTCCAGACGGCTACTGATGCGCTCAACATTTTATTCACAAGCCCGAACAACGCCCGGCCGACAATCCGATGCGATCGGGAGGAGGGCCACTTATGTGGGCAAGATTCAGTCGAAGCCTTTTCAGGGTCCTGTTAGTTCAATTCGCGCTTACGTATTCCGTGTTTCAGGTTAGAGCTGATAACGATGATCCCCCAACACGTGTCGCGCGGCTCGCTTACGCCCAGGGATCTGTCTCCTTCGAACCTGCCGGAACCAACGATTGGGTAGCGGCTGGACTTAACCGGCCGATGACGACCGCAGACAAGATCTGGTCGGACAACGATGGTCGAGCGGAACTGCAGCTCGACGGATCGTTGCTACGGCTCTCGCAGAACACGGGATGTTCTTTCCTGAATCTGAGTGACAATGCCACGCAAGTCCAGCTAACGGCTGGAACCCTGCTAGTCCGCGTACGCCGGCTGGATGAAAACGAAACGTACGAAATCGACACCCCGAACCTAGCTTTTTCCGTGCTTCGCCCTGGCTTGTACAAGATTGCCGTAAATGAAAACGGTGACGCAACGGTTGTCATTGCTCGCAGCGGCGAGGGCGAAGTCACGGGTGCCGGCGCCGCGTACACGATACACGCTCGCGACTCCTACATCTTTTCGGGGACCGATCAGCTATATGCAACTCGCGAAGACCGGGTGGATCAGGACCAGTTTGATGCTTGGGCAGACAGCCGCGACCGGCGATGGGAAAACTCGCGCTCGGAGCATTATGTTTCGGATGACGTCATTGGCTACCAGGACTTGGGGGAGTATGGCGCTTGGCGCCAAACTTCCGATTATGGATACGCGTGGTTTCCTCGTACAGCGGAACCAGACTGGGCCCCTTACCGCTATGGGCATTGGGACTATATCGAGCCCTGGGGCTACACATGGGTGGAGGACGAGCCGTGGGGATTTGCACCCTTCCACTACGGGCGATGGGTGAATTACGAAGGTACGTGGGGCTGGGTGCCTGCGCCACCACGCGCGGAGAGCGTCGCTTATGAGCGACCCGTCTACGCGCCCGCTCTTGTGGTGTGGGTCGGGGGAGTAGCGGGTGCCGACGTAGCCTGGTTCGCGCTTGGGCCACGTGAGGTCTATGTCCCGTCTTATCCAGTGAGCCGGAACTATGTGGAGCGGGTGAACGTATCAAATACTACCGTCAACACAACGGTGGTGAACAACTACTACAACACCACGGTCGTGAATAAGAACACGACAGTCACGAACGTTAATTATGTCAATCGAAGCGTGCCCGGTGCCCTCGTAGCCACAAATTCGCAAGTGTTCACAACGGCGCAACCAGTCGCAAGGAACGCAATGCGGGTCGATCCGCGTGCCGTAGCCAGTGCCCGCGTAGGTCCGGCTATTCCGACGGTCGCGCCCATGAAACAGGCGGTGCTCGGAGCGGCGCCCGCTAAGGCTCAGCCACCCGCGAAAGTAGAGACGCGTACTGTGGTAGCGAAGGCTGTTCCGCCGCCGCCACCTCCATCTTTCGAGAAGCATCAAGAAGCGATAAAGAACAACGGTGGTAAACCACTGTCAGCTGCTCAAATGCGTCAGATCGAGCCTGCCCCGGCGCGCTCGCAGCCCCCTGTCAAGATTGCGCCTGCTGCCAAGCCCGCGGCGACTCCACCGCCGCAGCCGCCCAGCCGAGCGTCGCAGCCGAGCACCGCGCCTCCCGCAAAGACTCAGCCCACGGCAGAGCCTTCAAATCGCCCGCCGGACCGACCGCCATCTGCAAATCAACCGAAGCCGCAACCCAATCAGCCGCCTACGCCGAGCAACGTGCAGCCAAAACCGGCTGAGCGACCTGCAGAACGCCGAGAGCCGCCGAACAATCCGCCTCCACGGGAGCGTAACGATCGCCCCGCAACTGAACCCGTTCACCCCGACGATAAGCCGCCAGCCGCCCGAACAGCACCGCCGCAAACCTCGAACCCCAATGTGAATATGAAGCAGCAGCAAGAGCAGGAACAACTGCGCGCACAGCAGGAACAGGAACGCCAGCGGCTGCAGCAGCAGCAAGAGCAGGAACACGCGAAAGCGGCTCAGCAGCACGCGGATCAGGCGCAGAAACAGCGGATGGAGCAGCAACATCAACAGCAGACACAGCAACAGCAGCAGAAGCATGCGCAAGAACAAAAGCAGTTGGAACAAAGACAGCAGCAGGAGCGGCAGGGCCAAGAGAAATCCAAAAAAACCGAGCATCCTCCAGCACAACAACCTTGAGGTGCCTCGCCATTTTGGGTGTTCCGGAGTTGGCGCAGTCAGCGGCAGGACTTCTGTCGTGAAACTGCAGTACGTGCTCTTTTGGGCTGCACTCTAACTGGGCATGCTGAACAGAAACATCGAGCTGGAGAGGCGCCAGGGGCGCGGCATGGGTCATCTAGGCGGGAAGAGCGCTTTAGGAAGCCTACCATGGTGAAATACACCGCAAAGGCGGTCGCAACCACCTCAAGTCAAACGAAGGTTCTTAAGCGAAGCACGAGCAACTCCGCCACCAATATTCGGATTGATCACTAATTCAAGTACGGTTACACCGGAAAGATCCACTTGATATTCTTCCACTTCTCGCGTCGACACACCTGGACTGAAATTCCACTGCTGTCGCACAATTTCTCGCACTGAGCTTCCGCCATCCGGAGACCATCGCAGAACGAACTCCTGCGTCCGGGGAATATCATTTTCCTCAAACACCAGTGATATGCACCTTAGCTTTTGTGGTTGATCGAAGATCAGCCGAATCGTTTGGGTCCCCGGTGCCGCCGCCCGCCAACCTGGTGCGTCTCCTAAGGCAAACGCCGACTCAACCGGATGATCGTTTTCTTCCGAGGTGACCTCGACCAGGGCTGCACGCTCGACATCTAACCAACCCACGCTCCGAGTCCGAATGTTCTCCTCCGTTGAAGTGATAAGGCGCTTTCGCATTTGCTCAGCTTACCATTGTTCTGTCCCGAATTTTCTACAGGCTAGCAAGATTCGTCGATCTGGGCCAAGCTGTGGCCCAGCCCGATCATCTGCCAAACGTTGCGCAATCCCAATTGTTGTGTGAACGATCTCCTCAATAGTCGTCCGACGAGCCCCGGCTGTGAAGCTGCATTGGAGGCGTGCGATGAACGGCGCGAGCAGATCCTCCGGTTCCGCTTGAGCGGAAAGGAAGTAGGCGATGAACTCCTGCGCCTGCAAGCGGACTATGCGAGAGGGTACACAATATTGCGCAAGCGTGTGAGCAAGTGCGAGATTTGCCAGGTCTTCCTGAGGAGCTCAACCGAGGAGTCCGAATACGACCGATACGAGAAGTCTCGAAGGATGCCCGCTTGAGGTGATTTCCGACAAATTTACCCAATCTGCCCGGAAACCTTGCTCCGCACTGCGAGCGTGAGCGCGCCCTGCAGAATCTTCCCATCCTGACCGTACATCCTGGTGTGTTAATTAATCGTGCGAATTTGACACCTCAAAATCTCAAGGAGCCTCGTGGTTTCCTCGTAACCCGTCTCCAGCAGTTCCCTTAGGCAAATTCTTTCTCAGGTCTTTGCTGCATGGGAAAAGTTGCCCTGGCTTGTAACTATTTCCAACTGCTGTCGGATTTTCGCAGCCACCAACAGAACGCAATCCCTTGAAATCAACGAGGTTCACTATCTTTTCTGTCAGTTCGGCATCCCGGTTGCACCATAAGGCTTCGTCAGATTCACCGAGAGGAGGATCGCGGCATGACAATGCAAACGCATTTCAGGAAGTGGCCGGTAGTTTTAGGCCTGTCGACGTTTTTCTTGTTCGAGCCTTTTACAGGGGCGCAAACGACGCCCATGCAGAACCCTCCCCCGAGCAATGACAATGGACGGTCTGATCAGGATCGCGACATTACACGCCGGGAGCTGGCGAGCTTCGACAAGTTCCTCGACAGCCATCGGGAGATCGCCGAGCAAGTTCGTAAGAACCCATCACTCGTCGACAACCAGCAGTTTCTGAAGGACCACCCGGCACTGCAGGCCTACCTGCAGCAGCACCCCGCGGTCAGTGAAGAACTCAAGGAAAATCCGGATGCGTTCATGACCGCGGAAAACCGT
>Ga0126373_10001578_pt1 | contig 16293 bp, 19 predicted proteins | sample PanSoiMetPlot_11_FD_92545 | JGI IMG/M metagenome (GOLD analysis project Ga0126373, IMG submission 92545) | Tropical forest soil microbial communities from Panama - MetaG Plot_11 | ecosystem: Environmental > Terrestrial > Soil > Tropical forest > Bulk soil | place: Panama | collected 2016-02-17 | reverse complement strand
GGCGAATCGCCGCCGGTGGCCCTGTCTGGCTGAGCTCGGTCGTGCTTGAAGAACTCTATGCTGGGGCGAGCACGCGCAGTCGGCACATTATTGAACGCCTTGAGCGCGACTTCCACAGTGCTGGCCGTATCTTGGTCCCCAGTCTCACGGACTGGACACAAACCGGGAAGGTACTTGCTCTCCTTGGCGCCAAATATGATTACGAGCAGATCGGGAAGGGGCGCTTGACGAACGATTCACTGATTGCAATGAGCGCAGGGCGTTTGGGGATAACGGTGATAACAGCGAATGCCCGCGATTTTGCGAAGCTTGCCGAGTTTCGGCCATTCCGGTGGCGAGTAGAAAGACCGGAGGCTCACTGAGATTCTTCGGTACCGGCGCACCGCGCGAATGAATGCAATGACCCAGTAGCTCCTTTCTCAGAATTCCTTGCCTTTTTTTTGGGGCAATTAGAGGGCATTAAGGACTCCGTTGTGTTCCTCTAAATGGCTTCGGGCCGAGGTGAGCCGCAAAACTCCTTATTTCCATATAGTTCGTGGATTCGATTCCCGCCGCCCCTACCACCGTATCTTATTGCTACCGCTGTTCTTACGGGAAGGTCGTGGCAAACAAACCCACCGCCCGCGAAAGAATTAGCCTGCCTGAAGGGCGTAGAACGATTATTGCGGCTGTGAGTCGCACGACCAGAGCGGCAGAGCGAAAGTGCCCTAGTCTGTGGAGATCCCGGCCACAGCGCGTCTGGCCCAAACTATAAGGGCCGCTAGTCCGGCACACTGCAGCCACAGCGTGAGTATTACCAGAAGAACCGCTGTGCCGATTTCAGGTACGTCTATGACACGCGCCATCGCAGTTATTACGAACGGCGCTTTAGCATATCGGTATGCGACCACAGGTATCTCTCGCCGATGACAACCTCCGCGCTTTCTACGCCGCGAATGGCTCGCCCAGGAACTCGAGATATGTCTCGCGTAGCCGTTCTGCCGAAGGTTCATGCGTAGGAAGAAACAACTTCGCCAGTCGGTCTTCTACCGAAGGGCTTTCTGACCTTCGAAATCACCCTCCAGTACCAACGGAACCCGGCGCGGTGCCATCGGACGACGGTTTCGGGCGTGACGACGAGGAGTGCCTGTTACCAGCCTGACCAGCATCGACGAACGAGCAACCAGAAGAGTTTGTCGGACAGATCCAGCTTTGGGTGAGGATGACGCCTCTTGAGCACGGCGAGCTGTTGACGGTGCTAGATTTTCGAGAAGGAGACTGTGATGCGACCGGGGGAAACGAACCAGCGTTCCGAAACAGAGTCTAAGGAAACAGAACATGGCGGAGATTTATAACAGAACACTCGTGGAGACAAAAGCAGCCATGTTATTGATTCCAAAGCCGGCCGGAGTTTTGGCGAACAACAGGCTCGATCTCTACGACACTCTGTTGTTGACGGAAACCTGGAGCGTGGATAACACAGGGACGTTGGTTGGTCCGCAATTCAGCAGCGTCCACTCGGATCTAAGCTGGCCTGAACCTCATCTTAGACGAGACCTCGGGCGCGGCTCTCCATACAGCAAGAAGCTTTCTCTAATCCTAGAGATTCGCATCCGGGACGATTCCCGTTATCCCTTGGGCCACCATTTCCGAAAGGGCAGAGATCGTTGCCGTCGGATTCGCTCCAACGGCTGTTGGCACGATAGCCCCATCCGCAACAAACAGATTGCGATAGCCGAAGACTTCTCCGAACCGTTCGCGAGCCGCATTCGTGACTCCCTTCGAAGGGTCATCCGCCAAAACGCAGCCCCCGAGAGCGTGCGCCGAAACGTTATTGCGAATGGGCCAAGTCCAGGTGGGAAGCGGCGTGAAGAATTCCGCCTCGACGGTGGAGGCGAATCGTCTTGAGCTCTCTAAAATAGCGCGATACAGCGAAAAGCTATCCCGGAATGGCCAATCGAGCGCGAGATGATCGTTTTCGTCCAAGGTCATCACGCCGTTCGATTTGTCAAGACCCATACACAACAGCACACACGTGTGGTAGGACAAATCGTCGCTGAGAACGTCGTTTAGCGCCCATCCTAGGGATCCCGGTGACTTGCCGGTCGTCAATTGAGTGAGCCAGTGTCGGAGGAGACGCCCTATCGCGCCCAAATGTAGAAATCCAGGCTTGGCTCCCTCAACAAACCACGCCAAGACGGAGCCGTAACTTGCGTCCTCCAGAATAAATGCGCGGTTCGGGTCGAATCGTTGAAACAGGTTATAATCGGTTCGTTGTGTGATTACCGGCCCATAGTTCGGGTTCGCCGGCAGCTTGCTCCCCAACAGAAAGCTTATAAAGTCCCCGTTGCCTGAAAACGACTGCCCCAACTTGTCGCTGATGCGCGGCAAGGTTCGGAAATGCTCCTTACAGCGGAGGAGCAATTCGGTCGATCCGAGCGATCCGGCTGAAACGATGACTCGGTTCGCAAAGGCTGACAGAGTTTGCGAACCCTGCGACATCAACTTCCGATAGTAGACTCGGTAGCCGTTTGATCCGTCGGCTTCTGGGTCGTCGTGCTCTTGGGAGTCCACTGGCACAACGTTTGTTACGAGGTGCTCCGTGAGTACAATCGCCTGATATCGACGCTCGGCGACGTATAGATAGTTGAGGTCGAGAGTATTTTTGGAATGATAATTACACCCGATATCGCACTCGGCGCAGTACACGCAGGAGGTTTGAATGGCGCCGTAGCGGTTCTTATCCTGTTGGCCTATCGCGATAGGACTTTGAAAATTGTTTCCAAAGAATACGTTTATGTCCACCAACTCGGAATTCTTCCCATTCCGCTTGGCCACGTCGGCAAACAGCTTCTGCCGGATGATCTGCCGGCGCGGGTCGTCATTCACAGGGATGGGGCGAGATGCCAGAACTTCCTTTGCGATTTGATAGTACGGAAGCAAATGAGGCCGCCTGCAGGAGCTTGGCCATCGCTCATCAAAGATCTCGTCGGGAGGGATCATGAACACGTTGGCATAGATCAGCGAGCCGCCCCCAAGGCCTGCACCGATCACAACGTCCATGTGATGGTAATTGCGAATGTCGAATAGCCCATGGCACTCCTCTCCACGGTCGACCAGCTTCTGGACGTGTTTTGGCCGCCGCCGCTTTTCCTCCGGGATGGCCCAGAAATTACGCGCGAAATCGTGCGGCGCCCTCGGGAAAGAACCCATTGGATAGCGCTTGCCGCGTTCAAGAATGAGTACTGCTCCCTTGTCCCACTTCTTTGCCAACCGGCAACCGGTGATCGCTCCTCCGAACCCAGTTCCAATGATGACCGCTGCGTAGCGCTCTTCGTCTCCCACTGTGGGTTCCTCCTTCCTCAACCGTTGAAGCGAACGTCGATGTGCGCAACCAACATCTGGTCCCGCCGGGCCCCAGGCGCGCTTCTTTGCATCACCGGCATTCGCGTTCCGCGCGAAGCCGAACAAGAAGAAACTCCGGCATTCCCGGACGTAAGTATTCGGGATGGCTTATAGCACTGTTTTCCTTATTAAGTTAAAGAATTTTATTTACTTGACAATGTGTGCGCCTTAGGCAGCCTACGCAGGCCATGTTCCGTCAAAAGCGGATTTTGAAATGTCTTCCGTCACCGGCTGCCTGCCCGGCAGCTGCGGATTTCAGCAACATCCTACTTTCACGCGTCCGCAGTCTTGACATTTCATCGCCTGTTCGGTATATCTCCCGTTCCTCTTGGTGAACTAGAGACATCATGTGACCAACCACCGAGGCGCAAAAGGAGCGAATATGTCAAACGAATCCAAGCGAAAGGGACCGATCTCGTTCGAACTGAGCGAACCGCAACGTAAGGCTATCGAGGAACTGGCAGGCGGTCGTTCTGTAAGGCTGAGCGGCAAAGTCATCGGGAAGAAGGTGGTCGTTGATTTTGTTGCTTGTAATGCGCCCTTTGTCGCTTGTAATGCGCCTTTTCGCGCCTGCAATGCCCCGTTTGAGTCCGAAAAATAGTCGTCGGTGAGCAGCTGATGAATATCGTTGCCGACCTCACGTTGTCCGCTCTCCGTAATACGGGCATCGACAACCTCGGTTCCTACTCTCAAAGTCTGATCTCCGCCTGCGACAAACACCATTCGGTATGGCCTGGTACGGAGACCAATATCGAGGTTACGCCAAAGACCCGCACTGGCTTGCATTTTCACTCGTCGCCAATGCTGAAGTGGAAGGCGACGGTGCTCGAAAACTGTGGAAGATCGCCGGATACGCTGAACAAAAATCTCAAAGTGAGCTTGTCAAACAGCACGCTGTGGATGAGGCTCGGCATGCAAGGCTTTATATTCATATGTTGCGCCGCGTATTCCCAGGCGCGATGGACCGCGAGCTCGAGAACGCTGCAAAGGCCATGTCCCCAACAATCTCAATGCGAGACATACTGCCGGAATCAACGCCTGCTCCTAAGATGCGCTTGCTTGATGATCTCATCCAGATGAATATCGGTGAGATTCGAACGAGAATCCACCAACAATTGCTCCGCCCAGTCATTTTGGCGCACTGTCCCCTCGCAGAGCGAGCCACGATTGCGCATGCCCTTGAGGCGCTGCTGGCCGATGAAACCAGGCACATCGCCTATACGGCAGAACTGATCGAACAGCATTCGCAGTCTGGACATGATGAGTTTGTCCGGCTCACCATGGAAAAGCGCCTCGCTCAATTCAATGAGATCACCTTGAACGAAGTGGGTGCGCTGATTTTCGACGGCGAATGAGCTCCCGTCTCCCGACTCCGGACGATTACGACGAGATCTACCGTCAAAGGACTTGCATTACCATCCTGGATAAAATCAGCGCTCAGGTCGTTCACGACCCAACGATCACAAAACTAAATTGCACTGGGTTCTTAGGACCAGGTGACCGAGAGCATTATCGAGACTTACTGGACAGTTCGATATCCGAAAGGCGTCCCGGCACTCTGCTCGATCTCGGTTGTGGCATGGCATTGTTGGGCCTGTGGCTGGCAGAACAACTTGGACTTGATTTTGTTGGCGTGGACTTCTCGTCAGTCGCGATATCTCTGGCATTGGGCGCCACGTCCCGACGAACCATTCGGAAGAGCTTCGTGACCGCCTCGTTTGAATCAACCGGTCTCACGAACAATTCTGTCGCGGCAGTGTTCTCTCTCGATGCTCTTTACCTCGCAAGCGATCCCGCTGCTGCCTTGTGGGAAGCTCGGCGGGTCATGAAGCAAGGGGCTCCACTTCTTTTCACTTACTTTGTAGATTCGGAAACCAAAAACGATTGGCCCCAATTGGTGCAAACCGCTGGTTTCGACATTCGATCGATTGCCAATATAAGCAATTCATGGCGTCAGTACATGCAGGAGAAACATTCATGTCGCTGGAAGCATCGGCGCAGGATCATGAAAGAACTTGGCTACCGGGCTGAAGCGGAACTTTCGGTCAGTGCTTCCATGCTCGGGCTCGGTGGAAACCGCCCCTATATAAGTTCGACCTTCCGATATTTGCTGCATGCAGTCTCACCCATGACCGCGGCGCACTCGGTCTAGCGCGCGACCGATTCCAAGACGCTTTACCGCACGATCGTCCGATGATCCCGTGTGGTCAAAAAACTCGTCGCGGCCCGAGTCCTCCTGAACAAAAGCAGTGCCACTGCCAAAAGCTTGGATCGTAGGTAGTTGGGGCGAGTGGATTTGAATCACCGACCTCCTGTTCCCGAAATATCGAAGGAAACAATCCATCGCGTTTATTCGGCGTCGGGTAGTTGTGCAACTTCCTCCCTTAAACGGGCTACATGTTGGGCAACAAGAACGACTTTATGATGCACGAAGAAGAGATGGCTCTCAATGAAGTGCTCCCCAAAATTCGGACCACTCAATAAGGTGTAAAATCGCTGCCTCGGAAACGGAGCGAGGATGAAATCGAGACAACGGCGGAGCTTTAGCGCAGAGATGAAAGCTCATCCACTGAGCGACGCTGCAAATTGGTATTACGTGATTCTGGCTCCGCCCGGGGCGACGGTGGGTTCTCCCGGCGAGTGCGGGTACCACTCGAGCAGCACTCTGAATGTGAGCGGCACCTCGATCGACCTCGCGTGGGGATTGGTATTTTTCCCGACTCCCACGGCCGGCGAGCCGAACGTTAATGTTGTGAACTCGGTCTGCTATTGTCTCGTGCACGAGATGGTCGAAGCCTTCACGAATCCCCGCGGCGCCGGATGGTCGGTAAATGTTCCCGCATCGGGCGGGAACGTGGGCCAGAACTGCGAGATCGGCGATCTTTGCGAGACCAAGGCCTTTCACAATGTGGGACGCTGGAATGTTGAAACCTACTGGTCGAATCAGGATCAGGGCTGCGTTGGCACCTTCGGTCCCGACTGGACTTCACTGGGCGCTCCGAGCGCGGGTGTGCTGGGCGCTCCTGTCGTTGGCCACAACACCAATGGCTGCATGGAATGCTTCGTTGTGGGGAAGGACGGGAGTTTGTGGAGTTCGTCGCAGAGCGCGCCCGACGGAAGCTTTGGGGCGTGGCAGCGGGTTGTAACGGCCAATCCCGTCGTCTCTGCGCCTCCGAGAGTGGGGTACAACCATGACGGCCGGATTGAAGTTTATGGCATGCAGAGCGGAGGTGTACTGTGGCATGTTTGGCAGACCGCACCGAGCGGCGGCGGAACGCTTGGCACACCCACCGGCGGCACCATTGGCGGTGTGACCGTGATCAACAATCAGGAGGGCCCGATCGAGATTTTTGGCGTCGGCTCCGATCATCAACTGCATCATGTTTGGCAGACTTCGCCCAATAACGGCTGGAGCGGATGGGCGTCCCTGGGCGGTCCCGCGGTGCAAATCGCAATGGCGCACCATTCGTCGGCAACAACGCCGATGGCAGAATCGATGTCTTCGTCACCGGCGCCGATGGTGGGATCTATCACATCTGGCAGACAGCGCCCAGCAATGGCTGGAGCGGGTGGGGTCAGCTGTTGGCCCCGTTGCCTGGCATCCAGTTCTATGGGCTGGGCGGCATTACGAACAACCACGACGGTCGCTTCTAGCTGCTCTTCATCGGCTCGGACGGCGCTTTGTGGACGATTGCCCAGAGCAGTCCAAGCAATGGTTGGGGAGCGGTGCGTTTTCTCGACGGTGCGCCTCCCGGAAGCGCGCTGAATGCCGATCAGATTCCTGCGGCGGGGTTGTATGCCAACGGCGATTTAGCCGCGCTTGTCGCAGGGTCGGATGGGAGCGCGTGGGAAATTCTGCAGATCTCTCCGGGCGGAACGTGGGGCACGCTGGTCGAGGATTGATGGATCGCTCGCGGGGAGGTAGGACAGGTTAGTGCGTGGATGCGGCTTCGGCCTTTAGAGCGGTCTTTAGTCGTTCCGAGTCAATCTCGCAACTGTTCTGCAGCCTCGTAGTCGCGGCTGGAATGTGAGAGGAAGATGCGCACGACAGAATACCTCCGAGCCGGAACTAAAACCGACGTTCGATGGTGCCATAGAATATAACTTGTTCTGCGCCAAGGTGTTGAGTGCTTCGGAATTTCGTAGTAAGGTAAATGGCCCGCGGGGAAGAGAAGTCATGACACAAACTGCTTCAGTCAAAACAAGGGACGAAGTCCGGGACATCATAGTGGAAGTGGCCCGCACTCAGCTGGCCGCGGTGACGGCGGGCCTGAAATTCTGGGCAGGCTGGGTGGAATCGGCTAATCGGTACACCGAGAAAATCAGTGCTGAACTAACACGAGTGAGCCAGGGGACGGAGGATTCGGAGAAATTCATCGGGTCTCTGGTGGATTCGAGTCGACAATACTTCCGGGAAATGCTCTCTCTTCCCAACGTCGCTGCAGATCACTTCGCCAGTGAGATCGAGAAGATCTCTAAACAGGTTGGGAAACCCGCCCCAAAGCGCTCGAGGAAGGCCAGAGCAAAGGAGTAGGTTCCAAAATCTGCACTGCCGGCTCCTCCTCCAAACGTCGTCGTTCTGTGGGACGTTCCAAGACCTCCACAATGCCTGATTCGAAAAACGGCGGTCCTGTCTCGGAGCGTGGTGACTTAGGCGCTCAGACGACTCCTTTCACTCGCAGGTCTGGCAACCGCTCGGTAATGATAGAAAATGCACGCAGCCACTTTCGCTGAACGTCCATTATCCAGCCTGCATGCCAGGAAGGGTCCTTGAGTAGAGATGACCATGAATCGGCGATCCAGGCAGCAATTTCGTTTAAGGTGAACGCGTCCTCATTGGTGCGACCATCGATGAACCCGAGGATGTTTTGGGGGCCAAGGCTTAGCAAACTGCTAACTGTTTTCACAAACACCTCCGCGAGGATACCGGAAGGGCTTACTTCCAAACCACCAAAGCATGAGCCCACAGTGGCTGCAAATTTCGAGTCTCTTTGCGCAAGAGTGCAACCTCTTAACAGAGCATTTTTCCATGATCTCCAGTAGTAGGGATTGCGCAGTGTTGCCGCACATAAGTCCACGAAAATCATGGATGGATCGAAGTATCTACGAAATTCGGTTTCATAGGCGGACAAAGACTTGGCATCGAGAGCTCCCTTCGGGAGTGACCCCATGATGAGGCGGCCTGCGATCAGGGCTGATTCCATCGCTGGGGTAATGCCCTCTCCCGTCATAGGATCGACGAAGCACCCGGCGTCACCAACCAGCAGGCCCTTCTCGAAGTAATTCGGACCGGAACCTCCGTAAGTCTTGACGATGCCCCCAATCGGCGGGCTGATGAGCTTGAGTTTCTTGCATCGGGAATGGTCTTGCTTCAGCTTCTCAAAAAATCTGCGGAACAGCTCAGGAACAACCAAGCCATTTCGCTGGCAAGTCTCCTTCAAGACGCCAACGCCGAGGTTCACTCGGCCTTGACACATCGGGAACATCCATCCGTAGCCAGGGAAAAAGCCGGCGTCAAAAAAGAACGCGGCTTCGCCAATTTCTCCCTCATAACCCTCCGCGTAGGCGCGCTGTGATAGGGCAATATAGCGCGGATCGTCCGAGAACAACCCGGCTTGGCGCGCGACCACGGAATTCACTCCGTCAGCCCCAACAATCATCCGGGCTGTGTACCTAACGCGTTGGCCATGATGCGTGCTGTCGAGGATCACACCACTTCGGGTGAGATGGAAGTTCGTTACATACGTTTCCTGATGAGAAGTGGCCCCAGCCTTAACGGCGGATTCGAGAATAAGATTGTCCAATAAGCTGCGTGACACGATGTACCCGTGTTTTAGGAGGTGTCGGTAGACGCCATAGAACGGGATCTTGCCCGAATAGCACATTTTGCCGTCGACGTAGGTCGAAGAGTGGGTAATAGGCAGCGGGGAAGCCGCTTCCAGCGTCTTTAAACAGCCCATTCTGGCGAGTATGTTCAGGCCACGCGGCTCGATGTAGTCGCCGCAAACTTTTTCGCGAGGAAAGCGCGCGCCATCCAAGACGATTGTCTGGACACCCGCGCTAGCCAGCTTCCATGCCAGGGTGCTGCCAGCGGGTCCTGCACCGACGATCGCGACGTCGTAAGGGACGTCGCGCTTCTGAAGTCCTCCGCGCCAAGAATGACGGGGCCGCGTGTGATAAGTCGCTTTGCTCCTGTGTGCCACGCTATGCCTTCGAGAGGAGGCGCGTATCGCGAATCAAGGAAATCAGGCGATCGGGATATCGGCTATTCGCCACCGCTTCGGACTCTGCTTCGGCAGCGAGTGCATCCAGATACATCTCAGCCTCGGGCAGGGCTTCTACGAGCTTTTGCGTCAGGGCTGCGCGGTTACGAGGACTCGAATTGCGAAACAGGAGTGCTGTCTTTGGATCGCGCACCGCGATTGCAACAGGAAGAGTCACGATGGCATCTTCGATGTCCTTCGCGCTGCCTCCGCCGAGTGCAGTGGTTCCCCGAACGTCGGCCACGTCATCGCAGCCGTGATAGAGCATACCCAGCAACTTGCCGAACTTCTGGAGGCGATTATCACGGGTACCCAGGCGCGCGCAGATTTCGAACATGGAGCCCGTGTCTTCGCCAGCGATCATGCGCCAATCTTCTGTACCGAGAGCGTGGCGGCGAAGGCGCCACTGCAGGCATTCGGCCACGCCGAGTCTTTGCATGAGCTCGGCCAGGCAAGCAACAGCATACTCGTCGGACGCGACAAGCTTCGAAACAGCAGCCATGACGTAGCCGGAGGTCATGAGTGCGGGAAGAAAACCAAAACGGCAATGAAGCGAGAGATTGCCTCTGCGGTACCGCGAACGGTCTAGGATGTCGTCGACAATCAGGCTGACGTTGTGCAACAGCTCGATCCCGACGGCCGAGGTCAACACCTCTAGTGAGAGCTCCCGGTCGAACACCGAGTGATAACAACTGAAAAGCGTAACGGGACGGAAGTGCTTGCCGCGGCCGGAGAGTTGCGCCTGAATCATCGGGCTCACTTCAGGATCAGTCTCCTCGAGCCAGGTGGAGAGCAACGACTGCAGTCGCTGCAGATCCCCAGTCAACCCCAGCCGTCGGGGGAGCTCCCAAACGGCGCTGATTTCAGTAACAGGTTTGGAGGTTGCGCTCATCGTGAATCCGAGAATGCTCCAGTTGGCTTCAGTGCAGGCGCTCTTAGGCAAAGACTCGGAAAAAAAACGATTCTAGGGTTTGAATGTATTTTGCGCGCGGCGTTCACGTGGGCTGGAGCTGTTTTTGAATTCTGGCCTCGAGGGCCGCATCATGGATTTCAATGTTCACGGCTTTACGCTCCCCGATAGGGCCTATCAAACAGAACGATCCTATCGTAGCGGACGAGGTGATAATGTCAACAACGGAGCAACGCCGAGAACCGTTCAGAGTTAATTTCCCGGAAAAAGCGATGGCCGCGTTCCTGCCGTGCAAGTTCAACTGGCTCAATGCGAACCCAGTTGGAACGTCCCATCGCCGGTGCGCGGGACACAAGTATCTAATTGAGAAGCGTAACTGCCGCGAACATCGTCCAATTCAAGGTCGCCCGCTAACGATCTAATCATACGTACAAGGTTGGTGAAGATATCTCGGAATTGTCGAGACAATACTTATTGCGCTGTACGTCGCATGAGGTGGGCAATCGCGAATCCAGCAATAGCCGCTGCAATCATGGATTGAGCAGGGTACCGGTTCACGACGATCGGGAAACTGTGAATAATATCTTCAAATTCTGTATCGCGAATATGCTCTGCTGTTGCTTGGAGCCTTGCGGCTGTCATATGTCCGAATTTAGAGAATTGATCGGCACTAGCGTGGAGGGTGTCAGCGGTCTTGGATAATACGTTTGCCGCAGAGACACGCGAACGGTCGATTGTTTCCGCCGCCTCGCGTTTTATACTCGTCGTGGTTGCTACTGTGTCGGCGGCTGACTCACGATTCTTGGCATCCATCCCTCACCTCTCGAACGGCTCTCGAAACTACATCGCGCGTATCTTCATGTACCGGGAAAAATCCGGATACAACTTGATCGCGGCCACACACAAAAGAAAGACAACGAGCCCTTTCACAAAGGTAGTCATGAGCTTTTCTCCAGTCAGCATTAAACAGTAAGGCATGCGATAAAAACATCGGAAGGAAGCTGTAGAGCGGAGTGAACATATGGGTATAAGCCAAGGCAGATTGATAAAAAGCGAGTCCAAAAAAACAAAGCGGTCTCGATTTCGACGCGCTTCAATGCGGGATTTCTGTAGAGTGCCGCGACCGGCACAAACTGATTACCGTACGCAGCTTTTTCCTCGGCTCGTGGACGGGGTTTCCGTGTCACCGTAGACCTCGCCGGGACACTAACCCTGTTTCCGCCGTTCACGAAAGTGCTTGACTGCACTTTCTTTAGATTCACGGATCCAGCTGCCCTAAAACAGTTGTTTCTGGGCAACCGCTGATGCAGGGCACACCCGAGGTCGGTTGAAGCGATCGCTGATCGTTCCATTCTGGATCGACGGTGTGACTTCGTGCCTAGTTGGTTTATTCGGGCAACGCCAAAAGAGACTAAGCCGGTTCGTCAAAGGACGTCCTTTTTTTCCTCTGTTGGCAGTTCGGTTTGCTTCTGAACCTCCTCGGCCTTTTTCTGGACGGCCTCGGCTACCTTCTCCATGACGATCTCTTTGACTTTGTCCTGGAGCTTCTCGGCCTCCGCACCCTGATCCTGAACGGCCTCCGTCACCTGTTGCTGAACCGTTTCGAGCACTTGGGCAACGACCTTCTCCGCCACCTCTTCGTGGACCTCTTCTGCGACCTCGACGGCTTCTGGTTTGTCCGTCTCCTTGGCGACCTCAGCGCTTACCTCTGTCACCGCACCCATCCCCGTTTCCAGGACCTTCTCCGCCTCGACCGCGGTGAATCCCTGAATCAGGAAAGCGATTACGCCGGTCCAGCCGGTCTGATGGCTGGCCCCGATGCCTGCGCCGGTGTCCCCATGGAAGTACTCGTAGAACAGGACCTGGTCGCGCCAGTGCTCATCGTTCCACCGGCTGCGATTTCATTGCCTTGGGCGGGCCGGCGTCCTTCCTTGATGCGGATGAACAGGCTCGACAACCGTCTCGCGAGCTCCTTGCTGACCTCCAAGAGATTCAGTTGGCGGCCCGAACGCAAGCGGCGGCCTAACTCCAACCCGTACTTGCTCTGTCATCCGCATGAAGTCACTGGAACGTGAAGTCCGAGAACTGCGTCACGAACTGCACGAAGTCCGAGGCGAGCTGGCCATCCTGCGCGGCATCGTGCTCAACCGAGCCCTCGTCCGGCTCGAGCCCGACGTCCTCTGTGGCGAGGTGAAATCCGGCAAGAGCCAGTTCGCCGGGCGTCGACGCCAAGGCGATTGACCCTCCGGTGCTAGCACCGCCAACATCACCGCGAAAAAAAGGCCCCTGATACGTCGAAAACGCCCGGTTCAGTGTAGCAGTGGGCTTTGCAGTGACGACGGCTCCAAAAACCGGCATACGTCGCTCGCTGGCAAGTCCAGCAGGATCAATCCCTGTTGCCGCGTTGGGCTCACGGTAGACGAGGAAAACAGGACTCAAATAAGCCGAAAGCGTATGCTTTCCAGTGAGAAAACAGGAAAATGGCCAACCCAAACCCAGTGCCTGCACTGCAAAACCTGAAACCGTGGCGGAAAGGCTGCCCAAGCCCGAACCCTGGTGGCCGACCCAAGAAGCTGCCCTATCACGACGCGGCGCTAATCTTTGCCAACACACCAGCACCGGAAATCGTCGTGCTGAAACTCAACCGCATGTTCCCCTGCGCCAACTGCCAAGGCCAAGGCACCACCGGCACCACCAAACCGCGGAGGTGTCGTGTCTGCCACGGCAAGAAGTTTGAGCGCATCATCCACGACGGCGCGACGTGGGCCGAATGCCAAGCGTGCGCCGCGCACATCGAAGCAGTGAAAGGTTCCCTGGCGCACCTGCGGGAACTGGCCGACCGGATTGAGGGCAGCTCGCCGCAAAGGCTGGAATTGACCACGCCGACCACTCAGGAAATTCGGTTCGTGTGCAAGTACGAAAATCCGGGAACGCGAAAAGCATAGGCTAAGACGTCCAACCAAACTCTGAAACCCTGCCCGAATCAGTCCTATTGCCGGGAATCGGCCTTTTTGCGCTGTAGCCAGCCTAAAGCCCCGCCCGATTGACTGCAGGATCCGCCTGTCCAGCGCGAAGCCTTGTGCTACCTCAGCAAATGTTCCAACAAAAAAAGAGAGGCACCCCGAAGAGTGCCTCTCATCCCTCTCACAGCCCCTTGCCTGGACGGTGCGGCCCGATATAGAGTCCCGGCATGTATCGCCATTTCGTAACAAGACTCTGTTTTTTCGCAGGATTTTTACTAATCGCAGGGAGGTCGGCGGGACAATCTCATTTCGATCAGGACGTAGCCCTTGCTCTCCAGTCTATTCGTCCGGAAGCGCTTCGTGCCGATCTTGAGTTCTTAGCTGACGACGCGCTGGAAGGACGAGCTACAGGCTCCCGCGGCTACGACCTCGCAGCCAAGTACGTCAGAGCCCGATTTCAAGCAGAGCGTCTTGTTAGCGGCACGAAGGATGGAAAGTATTTCCAAAACGTCACCCTGCGTCGTACAGAGGTCGAGCCGAGTGCAAGTTCTTTAGCGATCGAAGCCAAGGGCAAGACAACCAATCTGACATACAACAAAGATTTCATTTTGATGGACACGCACCTTCACACTACGGGATCAGTCTCGGCGCCAGTCGTATTCGCTGGCTACGGGGTCACAGCTCCTGAACTGGGTTACGACGATTATGCAGGGATCGATGCGAAAGGTAAGATTGTCGCGGTTCTGTTCTTTGAAGCTCCCGCTTCCTTTCCTGGGACAGAACGGGCTTACTACATGGATCAGCAAAATAAGCGAGAAATTGCAGTTGCCCACGGAGCGGTCGGGATCGTGGAAATCAGCACTCCACAAATCGAAGGGAAATTCCCATGGGAATTTATGCTCCGCGAAGCCAGGGTCGGATACAACTCGATGCGTTGGCTCGATTCCGCCCACCAGCCGTTTGGGCTCGATGAGCAAATCCAGGCTACAGCACTCTTGAGTCGTTCTGGTGCGGCCGCGCTCTTCGCTGGCGAGCGGCACTCTTTACAAGAAGTATTCGACATAGCTTCGTCTGGCAAACCGAACCCGTTCCCATTAGAGAAGACCATTAGCATTTCGTATCGGACCCAGCACACGCAGGTAAACAGCGTGAACGTGGTGGGGATTGTTCCGGGCTCTGATCCGACGCTTCGCAACGAATACGTCGTCTTCACCGCTCATCTCGACCATTTGGGCATCGGACCAGCGGTAGATGGCGACGATATCTACAATGGAGCCCTCGACAATGGGGCAGGCTCGTCCATCCTCCTAGAAGTCTCTAGCTTTTTCGCCGCGCTTGGAGCTCGGCCTCGCCGGAGTATGGCGTTTGTTGCGCTAACTGGTGAGGAGCAAATGTTGTTAGGCTCAGACTATTTCGCTCGAAACTCACCCCTAGACGGAGCAATCGTCGCAGACATAAATGTGGATGGTGGTGCTTTTTTCTTTCCAGTGAAGGACGTCACCGCATTGGGCGAGGAGCACTCATCGCTCGGCGACGTCGCCAAGCGAGCTGCCAGGGACGCAGGCTTTGAGATTAGTCCGGATTACTTTCCGGATGAAGGATCCTTTGTGCGTTCCGATCAGTATTCGTTCGTCCAAACTGGTGTTCCCTCGCTGTATATCGATCTGGGATTTAAGACCGACAAGCCAGGTGTCGACCCTCTAGCAGCGATGAAGAAATGGCTGGTGACGATATACCATTCGCCAAAAGACGACATCAGCCAGCCGATCGATTACGAAATGAGCGCACGGTTTGCCCGATTCGCTGCGCTACTCGCATACCACGTTGCAAATGATGCGCGGAGACCAGTCTGGAATTCGGGCGATTTCTTCGGCAATAAGTTTTGTAAACAGAACACACACTGTTCAGACGCGCGTTGAGTTTTGCGCGGGTTTTCGAAGCTCTTTGCCCTCTGGTTGTACCGACTTGTCCATTGGCGAATCTTCCGGACACATAAAGGCGTTGGCGCGACGGCTTGACTGCTGACGATATGAAAAAATGCGTCTGGGTCCGGCCTGAACTCGTTGCCCAAATAGACCGCACGCCGGTTGTACCAGGCCCCTTTCGCCGAATGGTCCGCTCCATACGAGGCAAGAGGGAGAACGACTATCTTTCGTATAATCGCCAGCAACATCGCGAGCTCCTACTGCTTCACGATCGACGAGGCTGCCTGTATTTTCGTGACAGGTGGCGGATTCCACTTGCCTGTCAGTGTGTCGGACTGGGGCGCGTAGAGTCGCATGGTCAGATTGAATGGCCCCTTCGGCGCGGGGAGCCAGTTAGGTTCCTTGTCCTTGCCCGGGCTTTCGTTCTGGAAATAGAGGTCGAGAGAGCCGTCCGCGTTGTCATCCAACTACTCACGGCAAAACGATTGAGAACATTGCCAAGCTGGAAGCCTTGGGGATCGTATAGCGTGATGGACCAAAATGCATTCGCTGGCGGCGTTGCACCCTTGTCGAAGTGAATCGTGTACTGGTTCGCTCCGTCCAGCGTCTTGCCTGATTCGTCCGCGAGATTTAGGGGATAGATCGCATCCTCCGGGAGGTTTGCGCCAAGGCCGACCTGGGTAACGATGGCGCGTTTCAGATAATAATTACCATAGACCCCCATGGTGTCCGTATTCATGGACCAGTAGTTCACCACCCGCCGTCGCAGAAAAATCCCAGAACAGCTTGTGCCTTACCCACAATCGATGGCCGGGACACTTGGCATACAAGGATAGGAGTTTCTGACG
>Ga0126373_10001576_pt1 | contig 16300 bp, 23 predicted proteins | sample PanSoiMetPlot_11_FD_92545 | JGI IMG/M metagenome (GOLD analysis project Ga0126373, IMG submission 92545) | Tropical forest soil microbial communities from Panama - MetaG Plot_11 | ecosystem: Environmental > Terrestrial > Soil > Tropical forest > Bulk soil | place: Panama | collected 2016-02-17 | reverse complement strand
GATGTTAGCAACCCTCTCTTTGCTCTTGTGCGGCCACTCGTAAATTTTCAGGTTGACCGAAGGGACATTGGCGAAGTGCGTCGACCACTCCCGATTGTGCAGCCTCTGGCCCAGCTTTATCAGGGTCGGCCAACGCTTCGCACAATGTCCGACGGAAGGGAAGAATTTATTCTGATCGTATGGCGTCAACAGTCCCGTCAACGTGCGCGTCACTTCGCCCCTGCGCATCGACGCCACCGCATTGTCCACCCATTTGACAATACCGGGTCGCAGGGACGACGGAACCTCGGCCTCGACGCCTCGTATCATCGAGGACGTGATGCTCGGACATGCTTCCGCCACACGGAAGTCTTTGTTATCGGGCTTCTGCCGGAACCAGAACCCTTTCGGATTGTGGACGATCACCGTCGCGGCACGGCGCACGCCGTGCATCCTCGGCGTAAACAGCAACGACACTTTGTCGTAGCGCGGAAAGACGTAGTTCATACCATGCAACTCGTCGAGCAGCGCCAGTTCGCGCTCCGACAGGAGCATCCGCTGCACCACATCGGCGGGCAGCGGGAATTTCTCGTCGGCGACATGGACGAAGCGGTCGGCGTAGATATTTATCTGGTTGCTTAGCTCGTAGTAGATTTCTCTATGGAGCCGGTAATTAGGCATTTTTCTCCTCCTCTGCCCATATTAAGCCGTGTCCACCATCTGGTCGAAACCGGAGTTCGCTACGCGGCTTTACATTGGGCACAGTCAGGGGTCCTTTCGATCAGGAGTTCACGATGGTGCGGGATGTTCAGGATTTGCAGCAAAAGTTTCAGTGCCTTAGGCTCGTAGCTTGAGTATTCACGATCGCCGGTTTTGTATTTGATACAGTGAAAATCGCCGTTGTTATACATATTAAGCGCCGCTATGATCGGCTTCAGGCGCTTTACTCCGCGAAAGCGCACGGAAAACCTATAGAATTCGTGCATTGCCTGCCCGTAAGTGGGTTTCGTGCCAAATTTCGGGTAGACGTGCACGATAACAGGATGCTGCTTAAACGATTTCAGGAACGGCTCTACGGCGCCAACTAAATAGCGGTAGAGGTTATCGTTGTCGGGGCCACCCTCGGTGTTGAGATAGTGAACCAGGACACAATAACCTCGCTCGTCCAACTGTTTAGCGTAGCCATGCAGCCACGCAGTCTGGCGCTGCATGTGCAATAGGTAACTCATAGGTCCACCTCCATGGGTTTCAGTCCGAGTGCCTTGATCATCTGCAACACTGCTGCCGTTTTTTCTTCGGCAGGATCGGCGAGCATCACGACCAGCTTGCGCGGCTTCGCCGGGATAACCTTCTCCACCACGCGCTCTTTCACGTTGCCCGTCTCGACTTCGAGGATATACTTCAGCGCCAGCGATACGCTCAACGGTATCTCGTTCATCTTACGCCATCCGGTTGGTGCTCCGATCGAATAGCCTATGCGCGAGGCTAACTCTCCTTCGCTGACATCGAGCAACGATCGCGCGTCGAGGAACTCCTGGAACGGCGCCCGCAATGCCATCCCCGGACCATTATGCTGTTTCCCGACGGTCGGGAACCCGGCGGTATCTTTCATGGCGCTTCCAACATTATGAGTGCGAGTGACCGCCTCTCCGTTAGACCCCACCCGAGCGGCAGCGTCGTCGAGCGGGGGAACTTTTTCCAGTTGACCATCCATCGTGGTTTCTCCTTCGTGTTCAGTTGGCGCAAATACGACATCTTCAGTGACACCGTTGGTGGTAAAGCGCGTATCAATACCGAAAAAGCTTGTCGTTCCTCGTAGTTCATCCATCGCACGTAATCCATCCACGGCCCATGGTCGTGGGCCAACGACAGACTCGGTTGCGTCGAAGACATGCGTGTTCCCTCCTACTTCGCGGAGCATACGCTTGAGCATCGCGAGTGCATTGCGGATCGCCCGCTTATCCGTCGGCGTCGCCGACGTGACGAGGATGCGCTTCTCACCCTGCGGCCCGTCGAAGTAAAACTTATAGTGTTTACCGCCGCGCTCAATTTCATACTCGACGCCGAGCCGCTCCAATTCATCGAGCACCATGCTGTAGGGCGTGTCTACCATGACGCAACCTCAAGGTTGACCAGCGCCGCCGTCTCCTCCGACAGCAAATCCCAGCCGGCGGGGATGCGGAGCCTGCGCTCCACACCCGCATAGCCAGGGCCGATATCCGATCGAAGATAGAACGTAAACACGAAATCACCGTTCTGCATCTGATCGACGCCGGCATAGTGTTTATAGACTTTGTAGGGCAGGCTGTTGACGAATTTCAGGTAGGTTTCGTTATCCAGATCATTGCATGCTCGCCATTCCAATACCGTCATGTCATTTCACCTCGATGTGCACAGTGTCGCCGAACGGCCCCTTAACATCCGACGTCGCGCACCAGATCACCGGATAAGCAGGCGCCTTATCAGGGAAGTCTCCGTACATATCGGTAAGATACACTAACGCGTCCGGTTTGACCATCTCTTTTTCACACCACTCGAATACAGGACGGAAGTTGGTCCCGCCGCCGCCCTTAGCTCCCTGTTCGCGGATCACTCCGAAGTCATCAACCGAGCGCGCTTCACGCACCTGCGCGATATCCGCGTCACAATCCAAGAGGATGATGCGTTTCGGCTTCACGTCCTGAAGAATGCCCCCCACCTCGCCGAAGAAGCTATCCAATTCCTTTTGGCCTATTGATCCTGACGTATCGAGGCCGATGACCACGGTATCGGCACCGAAGCCACGCCTACCGGGGATGTAGATCATAGGGTTGAGCACGAGGCGCCGACGATTGGGACGTTCCCAGGTTTCACGCCCCATGCCCAGCTTTCCCGTAAGCAGCATCCTGATGTAATCCTTCCAGGAAACTTGGGCATCCATGATCTCATCGATCATCGACTGAAACGTCGCCGGCATCTTACCCATCGCCTTCGCCGCTGCCGCCGCCCGCGCGATCGCCTCCTTGAACTCCATCTCCGTCGGCGCATCCTCGGCCCCGCTCGCCGGGTCGACCATCGGCTCGAATATCTGGTCGAACCGGCCACCCGCGCCCTCGGCTACCTTGTCCGGTTTCGCGGCTTTCCCCGTCGTGCCGTGGTCCTTAAAAGTGTACGGCGCAGAGCCAGACCCAGACCCAGGCTGCGAGCCTGAGCCACCAGACCCAGGATTGCCGGGATTGCCGGGATTGCCTCCACCGGGAGGCGGCGGGCGCTGTTTCCACCATTTGACGTAGACATCCTCCGGTAAATCGGCTGCCAGGACATGCGGATTATAGAGCCAGGACGGGTTATACTGACCCACTTTCTCGTCCATTAGCAATCTATTTATAATCCAGTCGCATACGACGTTGTAGAAATCATGGTCCCACGGCAGCCCACGCAGATTGTCCGCGAGCCGGTAAGACTTGGAAAACTTGGAGTGACGCATGACCGCGTGCATCACTTCATGCGCCAGGACGAACACCCGCTCATGGTGTTTCAGGCTATACAAATAATCAGGATTATAATATAGCCGCCGCCCGTCGGTCGCCGCCGTCGGCACGCCGTGCGTGGGATAGTCGATCATCTCCCCATAATAATAGTGGGCAAAGAACGGACAGGCGACCATAAACCCCACCTTGGCGGTGTTCATTGCCTCTTCCTGCGCATAGGACAGTTTCGCCTTGTTGAATGGTACGATCATAGTTCATCCTCCTCTTTTGTTTCTCCCGACCAGAGGCCGGCATCCTGCCTGCCTCCCGACGGTCGGGAAAGTTTGCGAACCTCTCTACTAAGAGGTCCTAGGAACGCTTCGTAAATTTGGTCAGCGAGGGCGAGCGCCCGCTCGCGCGACAACGCTACCTCCATTTCGCTGATATTGTCGTTGTCCTCGGCAACGGAATGCTGGTAGGCAGCCAACAGCACGGCGATGCCGTCGTCATAGTCGTCGGGATAGCAAGACACCCGCAGATAGTCGGTTTTGGGCGTCACCGAACACGGATAAGTCTCTGCCATCACAATCCCCACTTAGACATCTTGTCGGCCACGGCCTTACCCTGTGCCGCAACGCCACGCCGGAGCACGTTATCCTTACGCATCGCCTCGGCATCCACACCATCGAGCATACGGTCGATATCCGCCACGATCTCGTCGACGCGCGGGTCGTTACCCACCGCGTTGAAGCCTGGGAGCATCCTTATCAAGTCGCGCAACTTCTCCACCGTCGAGGCGTGGAAACTTGCCTCGGGGTCATCGAGCCGGTCGACTAAGACCCTCACCCGCTCCTTCACGCGGGCCCACATCTCGGCCTGCGCTTCGTTGATCTTAGCCCGGTGCCGGCTGTCCAGCCTCTTAGATAGCCGGTCAAGCGTATTTTCTGGCAAACCCCGGAACTCGGCCCCGCTGGGGATGGGCGTAAAGTCGAGACTGAGCCGGAACCGCCCTTTGATTTCATCCGGCGTCGGATAATCCCCATCATCGGCGAGCGCGCCCAGGTTGGCTTTCGCTTTCGCCACCGTCGCCGCATAGTCCACCAGGAACTCGTCGCGCGCCGTCTCGGCCTCCAGCTTCTGTTTTGCCAGCGCCTTGATGAACTCGTCGTAGAACGCCAGCGGCAGCAGGCGCGGCCCGTCGCTGGGATGGCGCGGGTCATACCATTGCAGCGTGTACTTCTTAGTTATGTCCCGCACGGCACGGTAAGCGTTCTGCACCTTCTTCAAACCGGCATCCGCCCCCGCCAGGACGTTTTTGCGGAACTTGCCCGCGTCTCCGATCGCTCCAGCGTCCTGTTTCACCTTCTCGCTGACCTTGCGATCGGTGACGAATCCCTGCCATTCACTCACAGTGATATCCACAAGCATCGCGCTCTCACGGATGGCTTGGGTCAGGTCCTCATTCCCGACACTCCCGACGGTCGGGAACGGCAGGCTGCTTTGTGCTTCACTCATAGTATATCCTCCTTTGGTTCAAGCGTTAACCGACGTGAGCAAATCTTTATTCTCTTTCAGCCAAAGCTGCGCCGCCGGGACCGCGAGTACATCGGCCCGGTGCGGCGACTTGGTAAAGGCGCTGAACGCCAGCACCTGCATCTTGATATCCAGCCGCTTCACATAGTCCACGATAGGCGCGGCGGTATTATCGTTCACATGATGGGCCAGCATGTACGCACAAACCATCTGTGCGTCGATCTTCGAAGGGAGCTTGGCACTCCCCGGCTTACGCACGATATCGTCGATATCCGGCAACTCTTCGGCGTACCTCAGATGGGTGAAATACTGCGCCGCCGCCGCTTCGCCGACCCAGCCCGCGCACAGTTCGCGCGAGGTCGCATCCATCGGCAGACGATCGTTGGCGATATCCTGCGCCGACTGAAGCGCCCGCAAATCCCGATCCATCATGACGAGGGACCTCGGCGTGCAGAACGGATCGGTCCCATCCGGCACCTTGTCAGGGAAGACAATGTTAGGATTCTTCTCCGCAACCGATACCGTCATGTAATGCGGACGCTTTGCATCGGGCAGACCATTGGCCCAATCCCGCCACTGTGGCAGCCGCCCTTCGACGCGCAAGAGCAAGCGCCGGTTCACGATGAACATCAGTTCGCGGCCCACGCCTGAGCGATCCGACGTGCGATTGCCCGCCGCCAATACCCGCCAATCCGCTTTCAACCGGCATTCACCCACATTGCCTTTGTAGATCAACTCCGCCGCTGGCTTCTTCACTTCCTCATCGGCCTGCGACCATTCGTCAAGGAATAATATTCCGACACGCGGCACATCGCCCGTCCATTCCCCAGGGCCGAACCACTTCCCATCAGGCGTTACGACATGCATAGTCGTATTAGTCGGCATCCACGGCGGACGCGAGAATACCGTGTCAGGAATAGTGGAATTGGGATTCTTGACAGGTATCAGAAATCCCTTCACGTCCACGCTCGCAATGGTCGCGAGCATGAACTGGACAACCCCCACCGGCTCGTTGACTTCGCGCGCCAGTAGCTCGGCCGACTGGAACGCGCCTTCGGTCTTGGCGATGCCGGGCATGCCTTCCAGGACAATCCCCGACGCGCGCACGGAATGCCGCAACGCACTCAGATGCGTGCGGATAATCACGGATTTCGCCGTCTCGATATCCATTATATTTTCCTCCTTACCCGTGATTGGGCGAACGAATAAAAAAGAGGGTGCCTGTGTTTCCAAAGGCACCCTAATACACACTTGTTACTGTGTCAATACCCTAGTTACTCTTTTCTCCGTTGGCCTGCCGAGAATAAGCGACAGCTATACTGTCCCACACCTCCTTGCTGACCGCTGCCCGCGCCGCCCGCAGCAGGTTGCGCAAGCGCGTGTTGCTCAACCTGAGATTGTCTATCTGCGCTTGCAACTCGGCGACGTTGGCGGCTTCCTGAACCGGCGAGGCGGGGAGATATTTCTGTTTCCACAGATACAGCGTCGCGACCGAAATGTTCAGGCGCGACGCCACGGCGGCGGCCGTCTCGTTGGAATTGATCCAACCTTTCACCGTCGCCTGCTGCTCAGTCTCGGTAAATTTCGACGTTCGCGCCATACCCGGACCCCTCCTCCTTATGTTGGACCACTCACTATCGCTCTCGGCAACCTCGCTGCGCTCGTGCGGTAGCGGAATTATGCTATTCCCGACGGTCGGGAGTCAATAATCCCCAGGTCAACCATTGCCTGCACTAAAGGCCCCGGCTTGGTCAACAGGATATTATCATACGGACCGATCGGCTTATCACCGTAATATTGCACAAACCCACACCGGTAAAATACCGGAACACCGAGACGTCGGCACAACGCATTGAGCCGATCGCGCGTGACCACGGTGCCCCACCCGCACAGGCACGCATAAACCATCGGGCCATCGCGCCACGCGATCGTGGAACCGTGCAGCACGATGCGATTGCCGTCGGTATAGGTCCGCTTGCGCTTAAGCGAGCGCCCCTCGACGAACGCGAGGGCGATATCGTATGCTTCCTTGGTCATGTTAGCTTCCTTCTTCTTACTTCTTCAGGGACAACCGCGCCAAAAACATCGACGCGGACCAATCTGGCACCCGTCTGCCGCGCCCAGGTTAATCCCTTCTCAACAGCGTCATGAAAATCGCGGCATAGCTCGAAGCGGTAGAGCCATGATAGGTCCTCTAACTCAACGGTTATTTCCCAATTGCTCATGGTTCGTATTTCACCTCCTCAGTGAAGCCTGCTGCCCGCTTCCCGACCGTCGGGAATGGTCACGCGCATGAACGCATTCACCATCTTCATTGCGGTGTCGCGATCATTGTTCCACAGTGTCATCATCACGCCCAGGAATACCTCGGCGGGATGTAAATCTTCGCGCTCGGCCAGATACAGGCGCATATCGCCGTCGGCATCGACGACCAGGGCGCTTTCGTCCTCGTCCGGTTCAGTCATCCGTTGCCTCCATCAGCTTAATCGCATGGTCGATACCGAAGCTGCGCAACCGACGCAGATCATTCAGCGTCAGCTTCACCTCGTTACCGCAGTAGGGGCAAGTTTCGCGACCGCACAGACGCACTATGCCTTCCACCTCATCGTCGTGCGACTGCTGAATTTCGAGATGGCGCTTGCCCCCAAATTTAGGGTCGGCGCCTGCTACCTCGATAACAAACACGGGCGGTTCAAACATTTGTTTCTCCTTTCATAACCGGCCTCCCATAGTGCGTTCCTTGCGCATGTGCGTATGCGCGTCGCATACCTCAGGCGGTCCTATGCGTTCCACTATGGTCTGTCGTCTAGCGGCCGGGGCTTAGATCGCACGAACTAATTGACAATGCGGAAATACCGAAACGACGGAGCGCAGGAACGCTGCCGCACGAGCGATAGCGAGGGTGGAACGGCGCACCTCGGAAGATGCGCCGTTCCCGACCGTAGGGAAAGGTTATAAATGCGTCCAGATCACCGGCTCAGGTGCCGACGTATAGCCAAACGGGTTTGGCTCACTCGCGAGCAACGGCGCGAGCGGGTCGCCCTTGATGGGCCTCACCTCCACAATCTTACGGCGGCGCACGCCCTTACGCAGTCGGCAGAAGCTGATTTGTAATCTGCCGATGGTCAGGAAGCGCAGCCCGCCCACTTTACGATAGCTGATCATTGAACGCACCCCGCTGTATCTGGTTGGCGATGAGGAACGCCGTGGTCGGCACGTCGCGACGGCGCATATACAAATGCGCGATTGCACGACGTGCCCGCTCGGCGACGTTACCCGACGGGCGCAAGCCGTAATCCTGCGCCAGCTTCGTCAGCACGTCACTGACGAAGAAGTCCACCCGCGATGCATTCGCGAGCATATCCTGTGCGGTCATTCGTTCACCTCCATTCCCTACGGTAGGGAAGGCACGCCGCAGGCGGGCCATTTGTAGGGAAAAACACGTTGCGATATGGACACTTTTAGGCGTCGGCACGGCGGCACGTGGGGAGCGCAGGCGGCCGATGTTCACCCATATTAGGCGATACAATGCCGCGTGCATACGCTACCGCACGAGCGATAGCGAGGCTCCCCTGTTATACGTGGCGCGTTGTATGTCGCGCATGGCGCGACTTCTACGGGGGATTAACCCGTATGGGCAGGCATGGGCATGTATTCTCGCGAGGGTCGCCCTGTTCATTCCCGCGAGCAGGCACGAAACATTGGTTATTTAACCTCCATTGAATTGTGCAAACGAGTGCGCCACAGGCATATACTCTGCCGTGTCACCTTAAATTTTAAGCTCGCTTGGGCCACTGACGTGCGAGCGGCATAGGCTACAACGCGGCGCCTGAACGCTTCGCTGTTATGGCTACCCTTACGAAAGTGGTTACTGAAGTTTCCAGGTATCACTTGAACAACCTCCTAATACCGAACCGTCGGCACTATGGCACGACGGAACGGCGCAGTCAATAGCCTATACTAAAAATCGTTTCCGCTCTCTTAGGAGCCTGAACGAATTTGAGTTATAATACATATAGATGCCAATAAATACGCATTACCCTCTAATTGGGCAAACTATGACGTTCCCTACGGTAGGGAATTTGAGTGAAATCAGTGGTCTACGAAAACGTCACACATTGATCAGTTATTAGAACGCAACTTCACAGTGATTTATGCTGCAAAATCAATAACCTTACAACAGCGCACAACTAACGGGCAAAATAGTGCGACGGGTCTAGTAATCACTATGTTGCTACATGCCAACGATGACCATTCTAGAGGCGCTACACCTATTTTTCACTGTGATGTTTGTTATGTTTTAGAGATATATATATATATATATAATGATATCAATGACTTAGAAGGTAGAATAACTGCACACTTAAACTGCACAGTAGAGTAATTCGCTAACCGCAGTTTGCTCGGTTATTGATTTCATTGGGAAATTTGGCAAAACCCCGCTCGCGGCCGGGAGCGCCGTGCCTTCGCGCTCCCGGCCGCCGGGAAATCAGTTCGTCAGTTCGTCAACCGCATCGTTGACGCGGCTGTCAGTCACAGGTTCACTCTCCGTCACCTTGACCTTAGGCTCAGTGATTTGAGCCTCGGCTTCTTCCGCTTCCTCTGCCGCATCCTGCGCCTTGACAGCTTCAAGATAACTATCGCTGTCAGCGTCAATCTGCGGCGTCGGCACACCAAATGTATAAGACGCTGCGCCGTGGATATTCTGCCACGCCGCCTCAACGTCCTTCGGGCTGATTTCCGATAGGCTGGCCATGACGTTAGTCAGCTTATCAAAGGGGAAATCATGCGCAAAGGCGCTGAGAGCGTCGCGCGCTGCATCCAAGCGTGCCTTCACCTTTTCAACGTCAAGCGCAGGATCGTTAGCAGCGGCCCACATGTCCAGATCGTTCTGACACGTCAGCAACGTAGCCTTGTGATCCTTCGTCCCCTTGGCCAGCGTCAGTGCGGCGACGAACATATTGTCCAGTCGCTTGAACGCTAGCTTGAAAGGTGTCGGCGCTTCCTTGTCAATCGCGCGCGTGTCTTCCTCGGTTCGCCATGCTTCGAGGCACAGGTCCCAAAGGTCACTCGCGTGCGGCCGCACCGTAGGTGCCATAGCCGTTGACGCATACGACAGGAAGTTTTGCAGCGTTTTGAGCGTTGTCTTGTCGCTCTGCTGGGAAGTTATGACGCTACGCGCCTTCAGGATTTCCGCGTCGCTCCACTGACCGTCGCTTGCGGCGGCGGCGAGAGTGAGCAACGCATCGCTCTGTCGGCTGTAGACTTCAGCCCGCGCAAGGTTCGCCGCAGTTTTGGCCGCGTCGGCCTTAGTGCGGTATTCCAGCACATCGAAAGCAACGCCACGAACCGCCTCGGTTATCGCGTTGACGCGGTTCACGTCTAGCTTGTTGTTACCTTTCACCATATTGCCCTCCGGGGATAAATCGCGTTCCCAACTATTGGGAATTGGCGATGCCTTAGCGGGGAGAGCGTTCCGCAATAATGACACAAACGAATGAAGGAAGTGTGATGGCGCTAGCGCGCCATCACAACCTGCAAAAATTCATCCCTAGCTTCATCGGTAGGAAACTCAATTACCGCAACCTGACCGTCAATTTTGACGGTCAGTGGCAGTGCGTATTGCACGCGCGATAGATATATCATCAATTCGCTTGTGCCGGTTATGAGGCGGGGTTTCACCGCCCCATTGCCTTGTCCTGAAGATTGGAAACATACCGCGCGAGGTTGCGCTGGGAATGATCGGTCGCGAAAGGTTGGCGCATCGCGCCAGGAATAAGCGCAGTCTTAGGCTTCCTGGCGCCTTTGGCATAGTGCGCCGTGTATCGCTTGATAGCTACCTTGCGCCCGTCAATCGTTTCGACGACGGCGCCGAGATACCTTCCAGCCATTGCAATTCTCCGTTGCTCGGAATTGAGCGAACGAATACCGGTAGCAGACGGCTTGGGAAAATGCGGAGACGATCCAGCGCGTTCGCGCTGGCGAGTGTCATTTCACCCCAGGCCCGGCGGCCTCGTGATAGGATATCCCCGCTAGCTACTCCCCGCGTGTCGGGCGGGCAGGAAGCTCAGGCGCCGCGCATGTGGCTCTTGGCCGTTGCTGACTTTGCGCGATGGTAGGCTTTAGGCTTTTCCCTTTTCCTATAACTGAGTGCCTGTAGTTATTCCCTACCGAAGGGAGGCCGGCCCGGGGTCCTGGACCGGCGGGGGAGGGCCACGCGCGCTCACCCCTTCGGTACAGAAAAATTTTATAAATAGGATTAATGGACTAAGAATGTTTCGTCACGAATCAGCCCCATACCGCCGTTCCGAGGCTCCGGCGTTCCGAGGTCCCGTCGTGCCGTCGGTTCGGCGTTGCAAGGTTCCTGGGTTCCGGCGTGCCTTCGTTTGTTGCAATTTACCGCAGATGTTCCTGAATATTCTCTGACTCGGAACTACGGATAATACCGAGTCGCCGGAGCGCCGGGACCCCGCTTGCTACGCAAATACGGCTGTGCTAGTTTTCGCCGATGGCACCGATCGATGGACACGCGCTGGCGCGCAAGCTTTTCCCGCCCCCGTCGGGCTACCCGCCCGTCGCGGCCTATGAGGGCCCACCCCGGCAGGAGCCACCCCCAACATTAAAAGTTACTACACCTAAACCAGGGCCTATTCCTGCCCGCTCGCAGGAAAGCGCGCAGTATGAACTGTTCCCCGTCGAGACTCTTAGTCGTCGTTAGTATACTTCTTTCTGCATGCACCTTGCCTGAGAGCAAGGATATCGACAATGGCACGGTCAGCCTGACCATGATGACGGCTACGGGCGCGGTGCATGTTTTGCTTGCGTGTCCGCAGCTTGCGCCCATTACGAAGAAATAAGGGGTAACCCCTGCGCGCTCGGGTGAAGAAATAATGTCCTGCTTGCACGACAGCATTTAACCCGTTAAAAGGGCGCACCATCCAAGGGGAGAACAGACCGTGGCAGTCGCGGTAACCATCATTGGTTCTACTAGCATTGACGGCGGGCCTCTGCGGCCATCCGTCACCGTCGGCAATGCCGAAACGCTGCGCATTTGGGGCGGGCCACCGAACTACGTTGATATTTCTCCGCCGCAGCCGCAGCCGCCATGGCCGGGTGGGATGCCACCCGTCGGAGGCTATCCTGGGTTCCCGGCGCCGCCGGGTGGTCCTCCGGGGGGTGTGCCCCCCGTTGGCGGCTACCCCGGCTTCCCGGCGCCCCCTGGCGGGCCGCCCGGCGGTGTGCCACCCGTCGGTGGCTACCCCGGCTTCCCGGCGCCTCCTGGCGGCCCTGCGGGGGGTGTTCCTCCGGTCGGAGGTTATCCGGGGTACCCGGCGCCGCCGGGCCATCCGGCGCACCCGATTCAGCCGGTGCCGCCGCCGGATAAGCCGCTGCCCCCGCTGGTGATCTGGGGCGGTCCATACGATCCGCCGCAAATCTGGCCGCAGCCGCCGCAGCCGCCGCAGCCGAATCCGCCGCCGTCGAACGACTGGCAGTGGCATTACGATGAGGAACTCGGCTGGGTCCTGGTACCGCCCGGTTCCGGCGGCAAGCCGCAGCCTCCGGGTTGATGACGATGTCAGATCATACCCCGCTCGCGACCGGCTCGCACGGTGACGACGTGAAAACCTTGCAGGAGGCACTCAACAAGAACGGTGCTACGCTCAAGGTGGACGGGGTTTTCGGCCCCGAGACCGAAAAGGCGGTGCGCACCTACCAGACCAAGCACGCGCTCACGGTGGACGGGATCGTCGGGCCCGTTACCGCGAAGGCCCTCGCTGCCGACGGGTAATCGCTTCGTTCAGCCGTCCCCCCTTCGGGGGGACGGCTGAATAGTTTGTAACGCTTTAGATATATTGACACAGACATACAGGCATCCGATTTTATCCTCGCGAGAACCCCCTCGCGGAGGAGCTAGACCATGCGTATTAACACCAAGGCGCGCGAGCCTGCGCGGGCCGAACTGACGGCGTTGCCACGGGTCAATCCCGTCATCGTCGAGGCCCTGACCAATATGCTCCGGGACGATTCCGGGGCGAAGAAGCCGCCCCGCTCGTCGGCCGCCCTGCTGGCGCTCATTCGCGCCCTGAATCGTGCCAATCTGCCGTTCCCGACGCGGGCCCGGGCGGCGCAGCACGTGAATATCTCCGTCGATACTATCGATGCGAGCCTCTCGCGCATGCTCAGCCAGGGGTACCTGGACGAGCGGGTGGAGGTGCTCCCGGGCAACGTGAAGCAGCGTGCCTCGGTCCTGCGCGCTAAAATCTACACCCTCAACCCCCGGGTGCGCGCGGTGGCCGACAGCGCCGAGAAAACACTACGCGGCAGCGAGGCGGTAGCACGAGCGCGAGCGTAAAACTACAAAGGTCGGCATAGTCCCCAGGATGATTTCCGCAACTCGCGGTTGACCGTCCCTACACGTTAGCGCGATGATCGTACCCTTCTCGGGGAGCGATTATGAGCGCCGTAACGATGCCCAAACCCGGTCGCGAATCGGTTCCGGTAAGGCTTAGCCTGGAGTTTGCCAACGTCGCAAAGGTACGGCACGACCTGGAATTGCTGCGCACCGCCTCGCAGTGGGGATTGCACTGCCTCGCCCTCGCGGATACGCAGGGTCAGCCGGCGGCCCTGAGCGCCACACGGCAGTTGATGAAGATCACGGCGGGGCTGATCAAGGGGTAGGCGCTTCTCACGTCCAGGCGGCCACCGAGGGCGCCCTGACGGGCTGCTGCGGACGCACCCGGAGCATGACCCTCCCCGAATAATTAGCCGAGGTGCCCAGGCAGAAATATTGCAGGGCGTCGGCCACGTCGGACCAGGGGTGTAATTTTTCAGGCAAATCCTGGATTTTGCCGTCCTTATTTCTTTTGTACCTGTACATATTCCCTAGCGCGCGGACGAGCGTGGGGCAGCCGCGCCGGTCGATCTGCAATCCCGGCTGGCCCGACAGGTTCGCAGTGAATAACCTTTCTACCGCCACCAGCCTCGCGTCTATGTCATTCGTTGTCGCAGGATACGCGAGATAACCATTCGTCCTTAAGATATCAAAGGGCGATTCGTCGCGCGTCTGCGACCTTACGCTGCCGGCCGGATCGCCTACCACGAATATTTTCCGCCCCGCGAAGGGTTCGACAGATAGCGCCGGCCGCAAGTATTCGCGAAGCATTCGTTCAATACCCATATCCTCCGTTACTATCTCGCGGTAAATAAGCGCGCGGCCGAAACTGTCGATCTGGCCCACCACCGCGCAGGGAGTGCGGCCGAAATCGAGGCCCACCATGATGGGCCTGAAGGGGTTGGTTACGGGCTGGAGGTCCCGGACATGGACGCCGGCGTCGAATGACTTGCGAAACACCGCCTGCCCCGCATTCGACGTGCCCCATACCGACTCCACGTGCACGCCGACCCACTCTTTGTCGGGGTTCCTCGCCAGATTATCGTAATAACCCATGGGCAGGTTCTGCACGTTCTCGGCGTCGGGGCCGATCCCGCTCGGTTGGTGGTAGAGCCTCCATTGCGGATCGGGGTTCAGCACCATCACTTCGTGGTAGGCACTGTCGCTGTCCCACGGGTTGCAGTCGCCGATCAGGCCGTACCATGTGGGGCCCCCTCGCGCTCCCGAAGGATAACGTCCGCAGCGGCCCAGGATGGGACCTATCAGGCTGAAGTCTACTTCCCTGATTTCATTAACCCATGCGCCTGTTAGTTGTAATGATAACAACCGCTGTTGATCTTCCTTGGAGTCTAGGGGTAACAGCAACCAATCCGAGTGCAGAATCGTCCCGTCGGGCAGGGGCGCGCGTAACTGGATCGTCGAGTCGGTGACAAAAAACTTAATAATGGGACTCAGATACTCTTTGATATCGTTCAAAACGGTCTGTCGTAGTTGTTGAAGGGTGTTTCGCACGAGGGCGAAGCGGGTATGCCTCACCCCGTTATAGGGTTTCTGCTCGCCGGCGCGGCGCATCAACTCCATGATGCAGCCCATGGACTTGCCTGAACCGACGGGGCCGACCAGGACCCTTACCCGGTGTTCGCTGTCGCGCATGAACGCGGCGATGGTGGCGGGAGGCGTGTAGGACAGGTTCATAGTGGAAACTTAGTGCGTTTCCTGCACGCCCGTAAGGGCGTGGTTCATATGGAGATACCGGCGGCGATGCGGGCATGCCGCGCTGCGGCGCGCCCAGGCCAGCCCGAGTCCGCATTGGAATCTCTTTCGCGGAAAAACTCGCCGCCGCCATATTGCGGGTACATCACGTTGAACTTGCGGGCGTACCAGGGAATCCAGTCGTTGTTGATTTTGTAGCCGCCCGGGTTGCCGTCGTGCAGCATCACGTCGGTCTCCCAGCGCACCCGGCCCATGACCATCGAGGCGCTGTAATGGGGGAATCTCTGGCTGGCTTTTTCCAGGGCGAACCGTTCGAACAGGTCCCAGACCCATGGGTTATCCAGGTCGAGTTGGGCGAATTCGCGGGCGGTTGTGATCATAATCTTAGGTTAAGACAGATGCGGCGGGGTAGCAACAAAAATACGGCGGCGGGGGCGCCGCCGCCGTAAGTGAGATACCTCGCTATCGCTCGTGCGGTAGCGAAGCTTAACGCATAGTAGACCGAGATACAGGCGCCCCTCGGATCAGTAGGGGCGGTTCAATTATACCAGTAGCGGCGCGTGAAACCAAGGGCGAGCAGGCCCACCGCAAAGATTCCTAACGAGGCCGGCTCGGGGACCGAGGCCGAGGCATTGCCGGCCACCGCCGCGTCCATTCCGGCGAGCGTGCACGGTTGCATGCTGTTAGGGAATTGCGCACAGCCGCTGCCGACCACACCCACTGGTGGGATGACGTTAGTGAACGTGAAGCCGATAGCGTTAGGCGCAACCAGTTCCGCTGCTGGAATCACGGTCGAGGTGAGCGTGAGGCTGTCGGGCGGGTTGCCCACCGCCAGCGTCAACTGCGGTCCGGCTCCGAAAACGGCGTCGGTGAAAGTCCCGCTCAGGATATCCGCGCCGGTCATGCCCGCGCCGGCGAAGATCGAGAACGTGCCGCTATAATGTTGCGTGACCGCCGTGCCGACCTGTTGCGCCGCGTCGGTGGAGGTGGCGGTGATATCCAGGAACTCGGGACCGAGGCACGCGGCACCGGCGATGCACTGGGTCACGTCGATCGGCACGTCGGTCGCCGAGATCGTGGTCGCCGTGTCGCCGGCGTTCGGCGTGGCTGTCACCGTGTTGCCGAGGCCGGTCTGGCCGTAGGTGACGATGACGGTGGCATTCCCGACCGTCGGGAAAGCGCCAAGTGTCAGCAGGGTTGCTGCGAGGAGGAGCTTGCGCATGGTCTCTCTCCT
>Ga0126373_10001575_pt1 | contig 16309 bp, 11 predicted proteins | sample PanSoiMetPlot_11_FD_92545 | JGI IMG/M metagenome (GOLD analysis project Ga0126373, IMG submission 92545) | Tropical forest soil microbial communities from Panama - MetaG Plot_11 | ecosystem: Environmental > Terrestrial > Soil > Tropical forest > Bulk soil | place: Panama | collected 2016-02-17 | reverse complement strand
GAAGCTCTGGATCCAGCGGCAGGATATTGGTCCTGGGCCGCTGCAAGGGGCATCCATGGTATTCGACAGCGGCCGCAATGTGGCAGTCGTCTTCGGAGGGCAGACTGTGGCAGTGCAAGACGAGCAGGCTGCGGGTCTGGCAAGGTTTTCCGGTTCTACATGGGAGTGTCCAGTGGCGCCGCCAGTACCGGTGAGTGTCTCCTCCATCTCACTTGGAGTCCATCCTCCCGTTCCCAGCGACACTCCGGTGGCCCTCACTATCACGTTGAGCGGTCCTGCCCCGGCGAGTGGAGCGATCGTGACCTTCAGCGGGCCAGTCTATGCGCCAAATGGAGCTACGTTGACACCAGTAACGATCGCTCCGGGCGTCACAACCACCGCCATTGAAGTGGCATTTAGCGCGTTTCTGTTTGGTGGAATTGTGACCATTTACGCGCAGACTGCCGGCACGCAAGCGGCTTCCCTCGTGGTTCAACTTCAGCCATGAAGAAAGCAAGTGCCCAACTGAGCCCTTCCGGTCTCCTCTACCTGGTCGTGACGGAAGTAGCAAGACGCACCGGTTTGTTGAAGCGTTTGTAGGCGCTGTAGGCAACTCTGGCAAGTAGAAGGACGATAAGGGCGGCGGAGTCTTTCCACGGCGTTCGGACCCCGGTTTTGACCAGCCACCAGTAGTGGATGACGGCAAGGATTCCGGCGACATAGATCAGGCGGTGGAGGCGCTGCCATGATTTGCCTCCCATGGCTCGCATGATGAATGCGGGCGACGTGACGGCGAGGGCGAGGAGGATGAGCCAGGCGAAGAATCCTACCTGGATGAAGCGGCGCTTGCGAATGTCTCCCAGGATGGTGGGCCAGACTTGCTTCCACTGATCGATGATGGCGTGGGGGTGACCTGCGCGGATGCTGCTGAGGACCGTGGGGAGGTCGTAGCCGGAGAAGAGGAAGATGTACGTCGCAAGATGCAACGATGCGTAGAAGAAGGCGTATAGACCGATGAGCCGGCGGAAGCGGATGAGCCATGAGATGCGCGGCGAGAGGCGACGGAGGGGCGTGATGGCGAGCGAGCAGAGAAGCATCCAGATGGCCCAGTCGCCGGTGAAGTGGGTGATGTAGTTGACGGGGTCGGGATTGAGGGCCAGTGCGCCGCTCTGATAGAAGCGCAAGAGGTAGAAGAAGGGCGTGAGGCAGAGGATGTGAACGAGGGTCTTTAGGGCAAGGATAGCGGAACGGGGCATAAGTTGGTTTCGCTGAGGTGTCCTGTAGTTTAGCTGAACTCTTTAGCTGGTCCCCGTAGGGCTTCCGTTTTTAGGGCCTCCTCGCCCCGGGCAGCGCCGCGCTGGACGAGGAGGCCGATGAGAGAACGCAGACGGAATGTAACAAGTGCAGCTAGGTCTTTAGATGCGGTCAGTAGTACTTTCGGAGGTCCATGCCGTTATATAAGCTGGCTACCTGGTCGGCATAGCCGTTAAACATCTGTGTGGGGATGGTGCGCGGGAAGGCGGAACTGTCGATTCGTCGCTCATGTGCTTGACTCCAGCGGGGATGGTCGACCTGGGGGTTGACGTTGGAGAAGAAGCCGTACTCGCTTGAGTTTTGCTGGTTCCAAGTAGTGGTGGGCTGCTTGTCGGTGAAGTGTATGCGAACAATGGACTTGGCGTTCTTGAAGCCATACTTCCATGGAATGACTACGCGGATAGGCGCGCCGTTCTGGTTGGGAAGTACCTGTCCGTAGCAACCAAAAGTGAGCAGGGCGAGCGGGTTCATGGCTTCATCGAGGCGAAGGCCTTCTTTATAGGGCCAATCGTAGCCGAAGGGGAGGTTTGGCATCTGCTTCTTGTCTAAAAGGGTGAAGAATTGGACGTACCTAGCGCTGGGCAGGGGCTCACAGTAGTTGATGAATTCCGAGAGCGAGTAACCGTCCCAAGGGATGACCATCGACCAGGCCTCAACGCAGCGGTGGCGGTAGACGCGGCTCTCGATGGGTCGGTACTTCATGATGGTGTCGATGTCGACGGTCTGGGACTTTTTGACCATTCCGGTTACCTGGACGGTCCAAGGGCGGGTGCGGAGGGTATGGGAGTTCTTGGCAGGCTGGTCCTTCTCAACGCCAAACTCGTAAAAATTGTTGTAGTTGGTGGCTTTGCCGAAGGGAGTCTGATTGTCAGGCACAGTGTATTTGCTGGGGACGGTTTCAAGCTGCTCTCCAGCGTGGACGGTTGTCGATGGCAGGAAGAGGCCGGGAATACGCGAGGCGGCGATGGCTCCGACCCCGACCGTGGCAGCGGCGCTGAGGAGAAGACGTCGGCGGTCCTGGTTGAACTCTTCGACGGCGTGCTGGGGTGTGACCTCCGATGAGTTGATCTTTGAGCTATCGGCCTTGCGAAGAAGCATGGTGCAGTTCCTTTCCCTGTTCCGCCACGATGATGGCGAATCATTCTATTGGATAGTGTATGGATGGTGAAAGTAACAAGAGGGCGGATTTTTCGGCACAAAGGCCTTGTTTTGAGGGCAGGCGGCGAGACAGAAAGGGGGTAGTTGGTGCAAACTGTCTGGCATGATTACCGGAGCCCGTAAACAAGACATGCTGAATGCGGCGGATTTGTTGATGGATGCTCGCAGGACAAATCGGCCGATTGTGGACCTTCCTAAGGAATACAAACCGGTGACGTTGGAGGAGGCATACGTCGTCCAGGACAGGATGTCGTGGGCCTACGATGCGATTGGCGGTTGGAAGGTCGGTGCTCCCAGCCCGGATGCGACGCCTACGTTTGCGCCGATGCCAGCTGCATGGATATCGTGCAGCGGGTGTGAGTTGCGCGGCGTGAACCACCGGTACAGAGGACTGGAGGCGGAGATCGCCTTCCATCTGGGTAAGGATCTGCCGGCTCGGGACAGACCTTACACGCGCGAAGAAGTTGTGGCAGCGATTGCGAGCATGCATCCTGCGATCGAAATACTGGAGACGGCGCTGGCCGATCCGGCTCAGGCGTCGAAGATGACAGCTACCGCCGATTTGGCGTTGCATGGAGGCTTCGTCTTTGGCGATTCGGTTTCGAACTGGCAGAACATCGATTTTTCGAAAGAGTCGGTGACGATGACGGTCGATGGCACGGTGCGAGTGGAGCGGACAGGATCCAATACTGCGGGCGACATCATGCGTTTAGTGACATGGCTGGCTAATGAGGGATCGAGCCGGACCGAAGGGCTGAAAAAGGGCGACTGGATTACGACCGGAAGCTGGACTGGAGTGACCCAGGGAGCGTCGGGTACTGCGGCAGAGGCGAAGTTCTCGACTGCGGGGCGAGCTTTTCTGCGGTTTGGTTAGATGGCTGGTTAGTGGACACAAAAGGTTGGCGGTTTTGCTAACAGCAATCTTGTCAACTGTTCAGCTGCCCCGTTGTTCAGCGAAAATAGGGCATCCCTGCGGGGAGGTTGGCGAATCTGATTCTCAGAGGCGCGGCCGCCTCCCGCCGTTCACGAGGTATCTCGATGGCACGTCCGTATTGGTCTGGTCAGATTCAGATTTCCCTGGTTTCGTTTGGCGTGAAGCTGTATGTGGCTACGGAGTCGAAGAGCGAGATTCGCTTTCATCAGATAAGCCGCAGCACGGGTGAGCGGGTGCGTCACCAGAAGGTGCTGGCGTCGGCACTTGAGGACAACCCCGGCGAGGCGGCCAACCCTGTCGAAAAGGACGAGATCGTCAAAGGCTATGAGTACAGCAAGGGGCAGTACGTGATCATCGAGCCGAAGGAGTTGGAAGAACTGCGCGTGCCTTCGAAGCATGCCATCGAGGTGTCACAGTTTGTCCCGCTGGAGGAGCTGGAACCGAAGTACATGGAGAAGCCGTACTTTATCGTGCCTGAGGACGATGTGCAGGCCGAGGCCTTCGCTGTGGTCCGGGCCGCTTTGAAGAAGACGAAGAAAGCGGCGCTGGGCAAGATAGCGTTTGGCGGGCGCGAGCACGTCTTCGCCGTAACAGCGGCTGACGACGACAAGCTGGGCGGAATGATGGGTTACTCGATGCGTTACGCCGAGGAACTGCGCGATCCCGCGGAGTATTTCAGGGACATCAAGAAGGTCGCGGTGAATGCTGATTCTCTCGAATTGGCGATGGAGTTGATCAAACGCAAGGCGTCGGATTTCGATCCCAGCAAGTTCAAGGATGGTTATGAGGCCGCGGTGAAGGAGTTGGTCGAGGCGAAGCTGCAGCATCTGCCGGCACCGAAGGATGAGGTTGCGGCTCCGCGGCGTGGGCAGGTGATCAACCTGATGGATGCGCTGCGCAAGAGCGTGGGTGGCGGCGAGGAGGCGGCGGCTACTGGCAAGAAGAAACCCGCAGCGTCTGAGAAGCCGGAGACCGCGAAGGCAACAGGCAAGAAAGGCATCTCGTTGGTGAAGCCGGCGGGCAAGCGGAAGTCGGCATAGAGGCCTTCGCTTCCTTCCAGGCGGGGCGAAGGAGTTGGCATGGCGGGCGCGAAGAAGGCGGCTAAGAAGGCCCCAAAGAAAGCTGCTTCAAAGACGATTGCGCATACAGAAGCGGCTGCTGATGCCGTTGATGAGCAGCTTGCGCGGTACCGCTCGATGCGCAACTTTAATGTGACGGCTGAACCGAGTGGGGGACATTCAAAGACAGGAATGAAGGGGGTGGGGCTGCCGTTCTGCGTGCAGAAGCATGCGGCGACGCATCTACATTATGACTTCAGGCTGGGATGGAATGGCGTCCTGAAGAGCTGGGCAGTGACGAAAGGGCCCAGTTACGTTGTCGCAGACAAGCGGCTCGCTGTGCAGGTGGAAGATCATCCGATTGAGTACGGTGGTTTTGAGGGGATCATCCCTGCAGGTCAATACGGCGGCGGCACGGTGATGCTCTGGGACCACGGGACGTGGGAGCCGCAGCAGGGGCACACCGATGTGGATGCGGAACTGCGCGATGGGAGCCTGAAATTTGTACTGCACGGTACGAAGCTCAAGGGCAAATGGGCGCTGATCCGCATGGGTGGAAAGTGGGCGAAGGAGAAGAAGCCGAATTGGCTTCTGATTAAGGAGCACGACGACTTTGAGCGCAGGCCTAGTGATCCGCCGATCCCCGAAGAGGAGCCTAACTCGGCTGTGACTGGGCGCACGATGGAAGAGATTGCGCGCAACGAAGATCATGTGTGGAACTCGAAGGACACGGCGAAGGGGGGAAAGGCGTGGTTTCGGCAAGAAACGAAAGCGAGCGATGGTTCTGAAAAGCTGGATCTTGAAGCGAGCTTGACCGATTTGCCCGAGGAGACGCAGCCGAAATTTGTGACTCCGGAATTGGCACAGATGGCGACTGCGCCGCCGGCGAGTAAAGGTTGGCTGCACGAACTGAAGCTGGATGGCTACAGGATGCAGGCCCGCAAGGATGGATTACGCGTACAGATGCTGACTCGCAAAGGCCTGGACTGGACAGCGAGAATGCGCGGAATCGCGAAGGAGGTTGCGAAGCTGCCCGTCGACAAAGTGACACTCGACGGTGAGGTCGTGGTTCTGCGGACAGATGGAACGACGAGCTTCGCGGACCTGCAGGCTTCGATGCAGGAGGAGGCAAAGAACGAACTAACTTACTTCTGCTTCGATCTGCTGCATTTGGATGGGCACAACGCGCGAGGGCTCCCATTGCGAGAGCGCAAGAAGTTGCTGACTGAGATTCTGACGCGCGGCGATGACGGTGTCGTTCGGATGAACGAACACCTTGAAACAGGTGGGCCGGAGTTGCTGAAGGAGGCATGCAAATTGGGAGCTGAGGGAATCATCTCCAAGCGCGCCGACAGCACTTACGCTTCAGGACGCTGTGGCGACTGGTTGAAGATGAAGTGCCTGCATGAGCAGGAGTTTGTGGTCGGTGGCTACACACTGCCGACGAGTGGGATCCATGGTGTCGGGGCGCTGCTGTTGGGTTATTACAAAGGTGGTGAGTTGACCTATGCGGGGCGCACCGGAACGGGGTTCACACAGAAGACTCATAAGATGTTGCGCGATAGGCTGGAGAAGCTGGTGCGCGCGACCAGTCCGTTTGCCAGCGTGCCCGCGGATGTAAGAAAGGGTGTGCATTGGGTAAAGCCGGAGATGGTGGTGCAGGTGCGGTTCTCCACCTGGACTTCGGATAATCTCATTCGTCAATCTGCGTTCCTCGGGTTGCGTGAGGACAAGTCTGCATCTGAAGTGGTTCGCGAGGAGGCTGAGCCGCAACCGAGAGAGGAGCGTCACAAGAGCAAGGTATCCAACGGGAGTGCGAAGGAGCGGTTGCCTATGACGACGAAAACTGCCAGCGACGGAGAGCATGCTCCGGTGCGGCTGACGCATCCGAACAAGATACTTGATGCGGAGTCGGGACTGACTAAGCAGATGCTCGCGGACTACTACTGGGCGATATCGGCCTGGATGCTGCCGCATCTTGCCGGAAGGCCACTGAGCCTGGTGCGTTGTCCCGACGGAGTAGGACATCCGTGCTTCTTTCAAAAGCATGTGAACGCAACCTTGCCAAAAGGAATTGGTAGCGTGGAGATTGCCGACAAGAGAGGAAAGGTCGAACCGTATGTGACGCTGGATTCCGCCGAGGCGCTTGCGGGATTGGCGCAAATGGGGGTTTTGGAGGTGCATCCCTGGGGATCGAAGAATGATGATCTCGAGCGGCCAGATAGATTGATCTTCGATCTCGATCCTGACGAGGCCTTGCCGTGGAGTGCGGTGACAGAAGCCGCTCTGGAGTTGAGGACTGTGTTGAAGAAGGAGGGGCTTGAGAGTTTCGTAAAGACGACAGGCGGCAAAGGGCTGCATGTCGTCGTGCCGATCGAGCCAGAGATGGAATGGCCCGCGGCAAAAGAGTTCGCTCATAGCATTGTGCTCGAGATGGAGAAGGCCAACCCATCGCTATACCTGACGAAGATGACAAAAGCCGCTCGCACGGGAAAGATCTATCTGGACTATCTGCGCAATGGGCGAGAGGCTACCTCGGTGGCGGCGTATTCTCCGAGGGCGCGGGCGGGAGCGGCGGTTTCGATGCCTCTGAGTTGGGCGGAGCTCAAGGCTGAGAAGAAACGCCCTGTGTTTCAGGCAGCGGAGTTCGACGAGTGGAAGGCTCGGTTGAAGAAGGATCCGTGGAAAGACATATCGAAGGTGAAGCAAAGAGTTGGAGCGGACCGGCTGCGCGCGAGCGCTTGAGAGATCACCGCTATTCCTTGCTCGCGCTGAGACGCATTACCAGGCACTTTGCCGCGCCGCCTGCCTTTAGGAACTCGCCAAGTGGAACCTGGATAACGCTAAATCCGCTTGCCTTGAGTTGAGTGGTCAGTTCCCTGCTTATTTTGTTCAGGATGACGGTACGGCCGACATTAATTGCGTTGCATGCGAAATGGACGGCATCGGCTTCAGAGACGACGATGCGCTTTTCGGCACGATAGTATGCTTCGATCTTCGCGAGCGATGCGGCGTCGAAGGCCTGCGGGTAATAGATGATGAAGCCGTCCTCGAGCGGAGCAAAGCAGGTGTCGAGGTGGTAGAAGCGTGGATCAGTGAGATGGAGCGCGACTACCTCGACATTCCATGCGCGAGCGAGGCTATGATGACTTGCCATGACGCTGCGTGGGCCATGGGCGGCCCATAGGCGCGTACCGTCGACTGAGAACAGTGCATCACCTTCACCCTCGAAGGGAGTCTCGCGAGGGAGCTTAATGACGTTGTATCCGGATGATTGAAACCAAGTGCAGAAGTGATGCTCTTCTCCCTGGCGCTGCGGATAAAAGAAGCTGCTGAGCATGACAGTGCCGTTACGCTCGAGCCCTGCGTTTGCAGTGAAGACCATGTCGGGCAGGCGTGGCTGCGGAGTGATCAGTTCCACATCGGCGATGGTTGTGAGTTCGCGATGTAAGCGCTGCCATTGTTCAACGGCGCGCTCGCGAGAGCTTGCGTGAACGTTACCGGCCATCCACGGATTAATGACGTAATCGACGTCGTAGAGTGTCGGGGGACACATCAGGTAGGTGGGGCGAGGGGCCGCTAGCGGTGGAACGACGGTGGTGAGTTCTATGGGTTGGGTGCTCATCTTCGTCTCCAACCCAAGGATGGCCGATCACGAAAACCCGCGTCAATGCTAATGATTATGCACGCAGATGTGCATAATCATGCAGCACCGTCGTTATTATCCGGCGATGCTCACGTGAGAACTTGAACTAGAGGTTCCCCCGAAGCGCCTGCTCTCTTTCTATCGCTTCAAACAATGCTTTGAAGTTGCCCTTGCCGAAGCTGCGCGAGCCTTTACGCTGGATGATTTCGAAGAAGACTGTGGGCCGGTCTTCAACGGGGCGCGTGAAGATTTGCAGCATATAGCCTTCGTCGTCACGGTCAACGAGAATGCCGAGGCGTTCGAGTTCTTCGATGGGCTCGTCGATCTTGCCGACGCGATTCTGCAATTCTGTGTAGTAACTGTGCGGGACAGTGAGGAAGTCGATTCCCTGCTGTTGCATCTTCGAGACGGTGGAGAGAATGTCGTTGGTGGCGAGTGCGATGTGCTGAACACCTGGGCCCTGGTAGAAGTCGAGGTATTCTTCGATCTGTGACTTACGACGGCCTTCTGCGGGCTCGTTGATGGGGAACTTAACGTATCCGTTGCCGTTTGCCATGACCTTGGACATCAACGCGGAGTACTCGGTTGAGATGTCTTTGTCATCGAAGTGCTGGTAGAGCGAGAAGCCCATGACCTTGGCGTAGAAATCAACCCACTCGTTCATGGAGTTCCAGCCTACATTGCCCACCATGTGGTCGATGTGAAGCAGGCCGACGGGGCGCGCTACGACGTCGTTCTCGTAAGTCCGGAAGCCGGGGAGGAACGGCCCGTTGTAGTGGCTGCGCTCGACGAAGGTGTGAATGGTGTCACCGTAGGCGGCGATGCTGGAGATAGTGACGCGACCGAATTCGTCGGAGAGTTCGGTAGGCTCCTGCACGCTGCGCGCACCACGACTGGTGGTCTCGACCCATGCCTGGCGTGCGTCGTCGACCCAAAGAGCGATTGCGTGGACGCCATCGCCGTGAGTGTTGACTTGGCGAGCAATTGCACTGTCGGAACGGAGCGCTGTTGTAAGCACGAAGCGTACTTTTCCTTGCTGAAGTACATATGAAGCGCGATCACGCTGACCCGTCTCAGGGCCGGCGTAGGCGACCAGCGTCATTCCGAAGGCAGCGCGGTAGAAGTACGCAGACTGTCGCGCGTTGCCGACGTAGAATTCGACGTGATCGGTACCCTTGAGAGGAAGAAAGTCCGTGGATTGTGAGGGATTTTGAACCGGTGAGGAAGTGGTGGCCATAGGGGAGTTCTCCATGCAGTCGTACATCAGCACGATTTGAGAATATTCCCTGCGGGCCGAATTGGCTAGAGGCTCAGACACGTGCAGGCAGCACCGCGCCGCGACAGTACCCGAGGACGATACGAGGGAATCCCGGAGCTTCGCAGTAACCTCGCATTATGACTTCATCGCCGTCTTCGAGATAGGTGCGAGTCTCGCCTGTAGGCAGGGCGAGAGGCTTAGTGCCATTGCGAGTGAGTTCGAGCAGGCAGCCCGCAGATGACTCGTCAGGGCCTGAGATTGTTCCAGTCGCGAGGATGTCGCCGGTCTGGAGATTGCAGCCGTTGCTGGTGTGATGGGCGACGAGCTGCGCGGGAGTCCAGTAGAGATCGCGCGAGTTGCTTTGGCTTAGCCGGAAGGGTGGGAGATTGTTTTTTCGGGAGGTTTGAGTAGTGAGAAAGGCTTCGAGTTTGATGTCGAAGGCGCCTTGCCTTTGGTCTGTTGCACTGCGCAGGTATGGAAGTGGACGCGGATCGTCTTTGGGACGTTGCTGTGCGGGCTGACGAAAAGGTTCAAGAGCGGCCATGGGGGTGATCCAATGCGAGATCGTGGTCGCGAAGTCTTTGCCGAGGAAGGGACCGAGTGGCTGATACTCCCATGACTGGATGTCGCGCGCCGACCAGTCGTTGAGGAGGCTTACCCCGAAGAGGTGTTGCTGAGCTCGCGCGATGGGGATTGGTGTGCCAAGCTCATTCGGTTGACCGACGTAGAAGGCAAGTTCGAGTTCGTAGTCGAGGGAGCGACTGGGACCAACACTTGGGTTGCTCTTTGGGGTTGCGGGTTTCGTTTGGCCATTGGGCCGAAAGATGGGTATGCCGCTCGGAATGATGGACGAGGCGCGTCCGTGATAGCCGATGGGGATGTATTTGTAGTTGGGGAGCAGCGGAGCGTCAGGCCGGAAGATGCTGCCGACTCGCGTGGCGTGGTAGACGGAGGCGTAGAAGTCGGTGTAGTCAGGGATATCTACCGCTTTGTAGAGCGTGGCGCCGACGATAGAGTGAAGTGCTTCCTCTGCGGTTCGACGAAGAGCGGGTTTGGCTGAGGTGTGGAGGAGTTGCGTGAGGGTCTGGCGCAGGAGCGCCCACGCGCGCGGACCAAGGGACATCAGAGGGTTGAGCACTGGAGCCTGACAGGCAGCAATTAGCGAGCGGTGGACGAGGCCCGCTTGAGCGCAGTGGTGAAGGTCGAGCAGATGTGCGCCGATGGCCACGCAGAGACGGCGCTGAGCGTTGGCTTCAAAGACTCCATAAGGAAGATGCGTTAAGGGAAAGCTTGTGGATGGGTTGTTCGCCTCGGGGAGCCAGCTTTTGTGCGCGACGCTTCGCTTCGCCATGCGACATGATAGCGCCCTTCTGGAAATGGAGGGAATGACGCGGCTCTTCCCTCCCCTGCAGTTGTGTCCACAAAGAAGAGAAGAACGGCGCGAAGTGAAGCTAGTGCGTGAACTGTTTTTCTGCGGTTACTTCCGACTCAACCTCATCGCAACCTTCAGGACGCTTTCTTGGTTTGGAGCTGATACGTACGAGGACGCCTTTGACTACGACGTACAGCACCGGGATGAAGAAGAGATTCAGAAACGTGGAAAGCACCATGCCGCCGACGATGGCCGTGCCGACTGAGTGGCGGCCGAGTGCACCAGCACCAGACGCGAAGTAAAGCGGCAGAACACCAAGGATGAAGGCGATCGAGGTCATCAGGATGGGACGAAGACGCAGTTCCGCAGCGATGACGGCCGCCTCAACGACGCCCTTGCCGTGTTCTATCTGCTGTTCGGCAAATTCGACGATAAGGATGGAGTTCTTGGCCGACAAGCCAATCAGCATGACGAGACCAATCTGCACGTAGACGTCATCGACCATGCCTCGTGCGGAGACAAGACTTAAGGCACCAAGCACAGCCATCGGCACAGCTAGCAGGATGATGAACGGCAGAACGAAGCTTTCATACTGGGCGGAGAGCGTAAGGTAGACGACCAGCAGTCCCAGACCGAAGATGATGACCGCCTTGCCGGCAGACTCGACTTCTTCAAGTGCGAGGCCGGTCCAGGAGAACATCATGCCCTGCAACTTGTTTTTCTCGAAGAGCTGCTGCATCTTCTCGAGGCCCTGGCCGGAGCTGAGTCCTGGGGCTGCGGCGCCGTCGATCTCGGCCGAACGGAAGATGTTGTAGTGATAGATGACCTGCGGGCCTGAAATCTCCTTGATGTTGACGAGGTTATCGAGCGGAATCAGTTGACCAGTATCAGAGCGGGCATAGAACTGGCGCAGGTCCCTGGAGTTCTTGCGGAAGTTCTGATCGGCCTGCACGTAGACGCGATAGGAGCGGTTGTTGAAGTCGAAGTCATTGACATAGGTGGAGCCCATGTATGTGCTGAGCGCTGCGTTGATCTGAGCCAGCGGGACGCTCATCGACTTGGCCTTCTGACGGTCAATTTCAACGAATAACTGCGGATCGTTCGAGGTGAACGGAGTGTAGAGGCCGACAAGGCCCGAGTCAGGAGCGCGACTCTGAGCGACCATGGTATGGGCAACGCGGTCGATGTCGCCGAATGTGTTGCGGCCCTGATCCTGCAACATGAACTGGAAGCCACCGACCGAACCGATACCCTGGATGGCGGGCGGTTCGAAAGCAGCGACGATTCCGCCGGGGACCTGGAAGAGCTTAGGGGCAATCCTGGCGACGATATCGTGTGCGGAGTGCCCGGGGCCTTTCTTTCTGCGCTCATCAATAGGCTTGAGTGGTGCGAAGATCACGCCAGCGTTTGGTGAACTTCCGCCAGTGAGCGAGAAGCCCATAACTGAGAATGTGCCAAAGACGTCTTCGTCCTGCTGAATGATCGCGGCTGCCTTGTCTGCGACGTCCGTTGTGTAGGCGAGCGACGCGCCGGGCGGCGTTTGCACGATGTTGATGAAATAGTTCTGATCCTCCTGCGGAACGAAGGCCGTTGGCACATGGTTGTACATGTAGACGGTGCCCGCCAATCCCGCAACAAAGAGGATCAGCATGATGGCACGCATCGGTTGCTTTACTACATGCGTTACGAGATAGGCGTACCACTTAATCACCTTCTGGAGGCCCTTCTCAAACAAGCCGAGCAAGCCGCCATGCTCCCGCTCCTGACGAAGAAGAATGGCAGCGAGCGCAGGTGAGAGCGTAAGGGCGTTGAAGGCCGAGATGGCGATGGAGAAGGCGATCGTAAGCGAGAACTGTTTATAGAGAATGCCGGTGGTCCCTGGGAAGAAGCTGACCGGGACGAATACGGAGATAAGCACTAGCGACGTGGCGATGACGGCGCTTGTGACTTCGGCCATGGCTTCTGATGTGGCTCGATGACTGTCGCAGCGTTCCTCTTGAATATGCCGCTGGACGTTCTCGATCACAACGATCGCATCGTCGACGACGAGGCCGGTCGCGAGTGTGATGCCAAACATTGTGAGCGAGTTGACGGAGAAGCCGAAGATCTTGACGAAGGCAAAAGTACCGATGAGAGAAACCGGGATGGTGACAGCTGGAATGATGGTTGCACGCCAGTCCTGCAGGAAAAAGAAGATGACGACGATCACGATGATGATGGCTTCGATGATCGTCTGGACCACTTCTTTGATGGAATCACCTACCACCGTGGTCGTATCGAAGGCGACGACGTACTCGAGCCCAGGCGGGAAAGACTTCGCCAAGTCTTTGAGGACGGCCTTGCACTGCTTGTCGACCTGAAGAGCATTTGCGTTTGAGAGCTGCTGCACACCGAGTCCAACTGCGTCGCCACCGGAGTATTTGAGACTGGTATCGTAGTTCTCCGCGCCGACCTCAGCATGGCCTACGTCCCTCAGCAGAACGAGTCCGCCGTTGGTGGGGGAGTTCTTAAGAATAATGTTGTCGAACTCTCGCGGGTCAGATAGACGGCCGACAACGCGAACCGCCATTTGGTACGTCTGCTTGTCATCGGATGGAGGCCGACCGAGTTGACCGGCTGCGATTTCAACGTTTTGTTCCGAGAGCGCGTTTGTGACATCAAGCGCTGTAAGACCTCGAGCGGCCAGACGAGCGGGATCAAGCCAGATACGCATGGCGTACTTGCGCTCGCCGAAGATAATGACGTCGCCAACGCCGGGAACACGCTTGAGCGCGTCCTTGACGTATACGTCAAGGTAGTTAGAGACAAACGCTGGAGAATATCGCGCATCGCGTGAGAAGAAGCCGGCCGCAAAAACGAAGTTACTGTTTGCTTTGGTGATGGTGATGCCGGTGGCATTGACCGTTGCCGGCAGACGGCCCTGAGCGGAGGCTACGCGGTTCTGCACGTCTACCGCCGCAATCGAGAGATCGTAGTCTGTCCGGAAGGTGATGACAATTGATGAAGTACCGTCATTTGAGCTCGTTGAGCTCATGTAACGCATTCCCTCAACACCATTGATCGCTGTCTCCAGCGGAATGGTGACAGCCGACTCGACGATCTGCGAGTTTGCTCCGATGTAGTTGCTCGTGACAACGACCTGAGGGGGAGCGAGCTGCGGATAGAGAGAAATTGGCAACGTAGGAATGCACACCGCTCCTGCAAGGATGATGAGCAGCGCGCATACCGTCGCGAAGATAGGTCGGCGAATGAAAAAATCTACCAAGATGAACCTCTACCGAGACGAGTAACCGACTGTAAGACCATGCGTCTCGCGGCCGATACCGCGATGACATATTTCGTTCTAAACTGCCTTAGCTCAGCGGCTGGACAGGCACACCTTCCTGAAGAAACTGCAGTCCTGAAAGGATGACCTTATCGTCAGTCTTCAAGCCGCTGATGACCGGATAATCATTGCCGACCGTTTCGCCGACAGTGACAGGAATCTGATGGGCGACATATCCGTCCCCTTTGTGCTGGGCGACGTAGACGAACGTCTGGCCACCGATTAGCGAAACCGCAAGTACCGGAACGACAGGAGCCGGCTCTGTGCTCCACGTAACGCGCGCCCGAACCAGCTGCAGGTTGCGGAGCACTTCAGCGCTGCGGGGAATCTCAGCCTTGGCCAGGATGCTCTGCAGACCGTTGTCTACCTGCGGCGAGAGAAAGCTGATCGTCGATTTGGCCAGAACTTTGCCGGAGGTATCGAGGAGTTCCACCGGAAGTCCGGTGCGCACCTGGCCTGCGCGTTCCGTTGGAACATAGATATATGCTTCGAGATCGGCAATCTCATCAACTGTTGTCAGAAGGGTAGTTGGTGACACATAGTCGCCTAGATGTACGGGCACATCGCCAACGATACCGTTGAAAGGCGCGCGAATCTGATAGTAAGCCAGCTGCTGCTTCTGAGTGTCTGTAAGGGCCGCATTCGCCTCGTAGTCTGATTTGGCGTTCTGATAGGCCTGAATTGCCTGATCATATGCATCGCGAGAGACTACACCGGCCTCAAACAGCTTCCGCTGACGTTCGATCTGAATCTGCGTGTAATCGTAGAGCGCCTTCTTCTGAGCCTGGGTCCCTACCTGCGATTGCACTGCGGCGGTCTGCTTTAGAGGATCGATTTGCATGAGCACCTGCCCGGCCTTCACGATGTCTCCGGATTTGACGTAAATGCGCGTGATGTTGCCGTCGACCTGCGGCTGCATCGTTGCTGAGCGCCTGCTCTTGATAGTGGCTACGTAGGTATCGGTGCGCGGTACCGGGCTAAGGGCGACCTGCGCCACTTTGACCGGCATCGCCTGCGTTGGCGGAGCAGGCGGCCGATTGTGCTTGCACCCAATCGCCAGCACACTTATGACCGCGGACCCGAGAAGCGCCAATACTCGGTGGGAAACCAGGTTCACAGACACATCAATCTCCTTCAGGGCAGCACAATCCATACAACGCTTGCATGATCCCTAGCTGGAATTGGATAAACCTTCCGGAAGTGGGATTCTCTAAAAATCGATCAACTAAAGATGCAGCGTTGCTTTGAGATTTCCCTTTAGATGCCGACCCTCAAGAGAAGGGTTCGCAAATTGATGCAGCTACAGCGACGGACCTGATAAAAACAACAACCGTCGTCCACCATTATCGTCGAATATCGATACCTACGAAAAGGCAAACGGATTGAAGTTCTCGTGACGATCAAAGACATCCGAGTGCTCGGCCTTCTTGAGCCAGTTAATGACGAGATAGGTAAGCGGTGTCGCCAGGACTTCATAACCCACCTTGAGCAAGTACCCGGTGAGGATCATGTTTGCAATGGTTGAAAGAGGAACCGTTCCGGCGAATGTCAGGACCACAACGAGTGCAGTATCAACGGCCTGACCGACAACGGTAGATCCAATCGTGCGAGTCCAGAGTTTGCGGCCGTTGGTGAAGAGTTTGAGCCGTGCCATCGTATAGGAATTGGCGAACTCCCCAGCCCAAAAGGAAGTCAGACTGGCTGCAAGTATACGAGGAATAAATCCGAAAACGGTGGCAAAGGCGGTTTGGTTGCGCCAGCCAGGAGCGGGCGGAAGAGCAATGGTAATTGCTCCCATGAGATAGAGCAGCGCCGTCCCGAAAAAACCGAGCCAGATGGCGCGCCGGGAGGCTCCGAAGCCATATACCTCCGTGAACACGTCTCCAAAGATATAGGTGATGGGAAAGAGCAACACCGCACCGCTGATCGCAAAAGGGCCGATCTGGCAAACCTTTTGCGCGACGAGATTGGAGACAAGCAGGATGACAACGAAGGCCGTAGTGAGAGCGTCGAGATACTTATAGCGCTGTGCAATCAATGGCATGCGTCTGTAAAGAAGTTGGACCTCTTATTGAGTATGCCGTAGATGTCGGGGATGCATGAAATCTTGCCAGCGGATATCATATTGATGGCGCTAAAGGTACGGCTTTCCAGCATTGCTCATTGCAAAGCGGCACGCGTCCCCGTCGTCTAGCCCGGCCCAGGACACCGCCCTTTCACGGCGATAACACGGGTTCGAATCCCGTCGGGGACGCCAAGTATTAT
>Ga0126373_10001574_pt1 | contig 16312 bp, 11 predicted proteins | sample PanSoiMetPlot_11_FD_92545 | JGI IMG/M metagenome (GOLD analysis project Ga0126373, IMG submission 92545) | Tropical forest soil microbial communities from Panama - MetaG Plot_11 | ecosystem: Environmental > Terrestrial > Soil > Tropical forest > Bulk soil | place: Panama | collected 2016-02-17 | reverse complement strand
GCGCTCGCGCACGGCACCGCCACACTGCTCCTCACGCGCGGCATTTCCGCCCGGGTGTCGCGCGACCTGCGCCATGCCTGCCTCACCGCTTTCGAAAATCTCGTCGCCTGCGCCCCGCGCCCGAAGAAAAAGAACTCGTAGGGGCGCGAAACACGCCAGGGCTAGCGCGCTGGCTGCACGCCCATTTTCCGCCCTGGCGCCGGGTCCTCTACCGGAATCGGGGTGTCGAAGAACGTGTTGCCGGAACGCTGCGTGCCGGTGGAACCGGCGATCTTCAGGATCCCAATCGCCGCATCCGTGATTTCGTTGTTGTCGATTCGATTGTTGTTGCCCTCGACGAAAACCGCGGCCTGATCGCTGTGTGTGATCTGATTGGCATTCACACGGTTCTGATCGCCCACGAGCGCAATTCCGATCAGCACTTCCGAGTTGAACACCGTGTTTCCGCGCACGAGCGAGTGATCGCCTCCGATGAACACGCCAATCTGATTCGTTCCAATCGTATTATTCTCCACTGTCACGCTGTCGGATTCGAACACCAGCACTCCCGCAGCATTGGTCGGGCAGTCGTCAGGTGAACTGCAAGTCGAAAAAATGTTGTCCGCAATCGCATTGTTCCGCACGGTGCCAGCCGCGCCAAACCCGATCTGCACTCCGTTCTGCGCCGCGCCCGTCGTGGGCCCGATTCCCGTCACCGCGTTCCCGTCCACGGACGCGTCGGTGCCCGAATTGTTCGCTGTAATCCCGTTCTTCTGGTAGTCGTTCACGCTGTTTGCGTTGATTTCCACCTTCGAGGTTCCGCCGCCAGTCGTCTCCACGAAAATCGCGTTGCCGCTCTGGCAGCCCGCCAGATTTGCGCCCACGAGTCGCATGTGCTTCACCGCGTTGTGTGCAATTTGTCCAGAGGAATTCTGGTAGAAAATTCCCAGCAGCGCAGGGCCGCATCCGGTGATTCCACTGTCCGTTCCATCTACGATTAGGTTCCGGATGTTCACGCTGTCCGCATCCTTAACAAAGATGATCGCAGCCACTGAATCGCCCGACGAGTTCGTCGCGCTCATGCTTACTCCGCTCGGCTTCACGATCGCTCCGTTGTCTCCTCGAATGCTCAGCGGCTTATCGATCGTCAGTTGCTCCACGTACGTTCCCGCGCACACGCGAATTGTGTCGCCCGGGTTCGCGGCGTTTACGGCTGCCTGAATCGACGTAAATGCCGCATTGGGGCACTGAACCTTGTCGTCGTCCACGAGAATGGTCGCTCGATCGCTATCGCCGGTAGCTTGAGCTCGCGCAGGCAGCGTCATCACCGAACACACGAACGCCAACGACAGAAACAAAAGAAGGAGCTTCTTCATACGGGTCTCCTGTAATTTGGCTCGCAGCGCAAGCCGTCAGGGACCGAGGGTGGGCAAAATGTGCGAACGAGTATAGGCCTGCCGGCTACGCGATTCTACGGTAATCGTCACCGTAGCGGTCGAACGTCCGAACTGATTCGTCGCCGCCAGCAAATACGTCGTCGATTTTCCTTGGACTCACTAGGAACGTGTCTGTCCGCGCGCAACAACTGGCCGATCGTACAGCTTCAGGGCAGGCAACTCAGACTGAGCTTCAAGAAGGATTAAACTTCGCCGAAGAAGCGGGCTCGCACCGAATCATCCGCAGGCAGCTGAGGCCCACTGAACAGGTGATCGGGCACTCGCGTTGGATCCTGCATGATGAGCGGCAGCGCCCGCTGGCGAATCGAGCTTGCTTCCGGCGTCTGTTCCTGAAACACAGTTCGGAACCAACAACTGACAGCATGGCAATTCCGGTACGCAGCGTCGTGATCCTCGGCGAACAAATGTCCAGCGCGGTCCCAGTCGGATTCGCGCAGCAGGTAGTCGCGCAGCGTCCGCGCATCGCGCAGCGCAAATCCCATTCCTTGTCCGAACGACGGGTCGCTCGTCGCTGCCGCATCCCCGATCAGCGCCACGCCGTCGCGGTACGGATGCTCCACCCACGAATGGCCGCCTTCAAACGACGCCAGCGGCCCAATCGGCTTCGCCTTCGCGTAAAAATCGGTCGCTGGCGGCAACGCCTTCGCGGACTCCGCCCGGAACAAATCAAAATGCCCTTCGCCCTGTAGTCGGTAATTCGCAATGGTCGGGTAACCGAAATAGGCTCGAAAACGCCCTTTCGACAATGGCGTCAACGCAAACAGCAATCCATTCTCGGGATTGAACACAATCCATGCCAGATCGTTTCGCGAGGCTACGTCGGCCAGTTGCACGCCTGCAAACAAAAAGGGCTGCTGGTCTTTCCGCGAAGCGAATCCCATCCATTTTCGCGCCGCGGAAGATCTTCCATCAGCAGCCGCAATCATCCGTGCCTCCGCTCGCTCGGTGCCGCTCGCGTTTCCCACCCGCACGGCCGGCGATTTTCCCAGCTCAATTGCTTCCACCGAAACGCCGCGCCGCACTTCGGCACCGGCCTTCTGAGCAGCCTCGAGCACCGCCTCCTGCATCTCCGGATGCGAATAGGAAAGAGCGGCCAGTTGGCAAGGTGTCGTCGTCGAAAGATCGCGCGGCCCAAATCCCAGATCGATCAGCGGAATCTCCATCGCGCACGACTTCAGCAGCGCCTCATACAATCCCAGCCGCTTCGCCTCGTCCACGCCCCACGAAGTCAGGAATTCGCCGCGCACGCGGTCCTTGAACCGCGTTTCCTGTTCGATCACCAACACTTTCGCGCCGCTTTCCGCAACGCCTTTTGCAAGGGAGCTGCCCCCGAGCCCGCCGCCAACAGTGATCAGATCAAAGTGGGAGGTCAACTTGAGTTCCTTCGCCCTGCGAATTAAAAGCAGAAATTCTAGTTGGCCGCGAGCGCCGTTGCAAGAAAGCAAAACGCAAATCCACAGGCCCGCCCAACGCCGCACCATCCGTGTGTTAAAATCGCGGCCCGAGATGGGACGGCTCTGCGGTTCACGTTATGAACGCGAGGCGCGCCAGCGCGGTTGGCAGCGAATTGCCGGCATCGACGAAGTGGGCCGCGGGTCGCTTTTTGGTCCCGTCGTCGCCTGCGCGGTCGTGCTCAATCCGAAACGCCGCATCGTCGGCCTCGACGATTCGAAGAAGCTTACTCATGAACGCCGATGCGCGCTCGCCCAGCGCATCCGCCGGCACGCCCTCGCCTGGGCCATCGCGGAAATTGCCGCAAGCCGCATCGACGCCTGGAACATCTACCAGGCTAGCCGGCAGGCCATGGTCGCTGCTGTTTCGCAGCTTCGGCCGCTCCCCGATTATCTACTTCTCGACGCCGTCGAGATCGATCTGCCTATCGAGCAGCGCGCCCTCATCCACGGCGACGCGCGCTCCGTTTCAATCGCCGCCGCCTCGATCCTTGCCAAAGTCGAGCGCGACCATCAGATGGAGCAATTCGATCAGCTCTACCCGCAGTACGGCCTGGCGCAGAACAAAGGCTATGCGACGCCCGATCATCTCGACGCTCTGCGCCGCCTCGGGCCCACTCCCTTGCACCGGTTTTCTTACGCGCCTGTTCGCGAAGCAGGCTGCTGGGCTAGCGGCGCTACGCAGGAGCCGTTGCCACTCGGCGCGCCATCTGGCGCCATCGCCAACGCCCAGCCCGGCAACACCTAATTGCGCCAACCAGAATCCTCCGATCAGAAAGGATCCATCCCATGATCAAGGTCAGCGTCTTCTACCCTTACAGCGACGGCAGCCCCTTCGACATCGCCTATTACGTCGAAAAGCACATGCCCATGGTGAAGCAACGGGTCGGCGCGGCTTGTAAAGGCGCTGCCGTCGGGCACGGTCTCGCCTCTGCCGTGCCGGGCGCCCCTCTGATGTTTGTGGCCATGGGCCACATGTATTTCGATTCCGTCGAGTCCTTTCGCCAGGCCTTTGGCCCGCATCAACAGGCCATCATGGCCGACGTGCCCAACTACACAAAAATCCAGCCGGTGCTCCAAATCAGCGAAGTAAAGCTGTAAGTACCGCATCGTCTGATACGCCTTTCCTTCGCCGCCGCGCTGCGAGCGCGCTGTTATCCGCTATGGAAACTCATGTCTCGGCCCCGATTGCCCCCCGTTTTCCCTGTGCTACCCTGCAATCCTAAGCCGCAGTGTCACCAAAGCTCGCCGCCAGTCGCGGCGCGTCTGGTGTGGGCGAACGATCCATGGCCTTCAACAAGAGCAAGGCTCTCGAAAATGCGCTGAAGTGCCTCAACCAGGGCAAAGTCGCCCAGGCCATCGCCGAATACCAGCAAATTCTCCGTCACGACCCTAAAGATCAAGCCACCCTGATGACCGTCGGCGATCTCTTCGCTCGCCAGGGCGATATGTCGCAAGCTGTCCAGTATTTCGAGCGTCTCGCGCAGGTCTATCTCTCCGACGGTTTCAACAGCAAAGCCATCGCGATCTACAAAAAGATCGCCAAGCTCGCACCCAACGAACTCGCGCCACTCGAGCGCCTCGCCGACCTATACGTCCAGCAGGGTGTCCTCAGCGAGGCGCGCCCGCTATTCCTGCAAATCGCCGAAGCGCACCTCAAGGCTAATCACGCGCCAAAGGCCGTCGAAGTCCTTCATCGCCTCCTCGAAGTCGAGCCTGAAAACCTTCGCGTCCAGATGCGCCTGGCCGAGCTTTACAACGTCATGGGCCAGAAGAAGGAAGCAGCCAACACCTACCTCGCCTACGCGCAGCGTCTCTTCGAGCGCAGCGAGCTCGACGAATCCCTCAAGCTCATCGAGCGCGCCGTCGAAGTCGATCCTGGTAATTCGCCGGCGCTGCTCCTCAAAGTCAAAGTTCTGAGCGCCTCCAACAAGGCCCAGCAGGCCGCTTCAATTCTCGAAAGTCATCCCGACGTTAATGCCGGCGGCGAGGTCACAAATCTACTGATCGATTTCGAGCTGAAAGCGGGTCGTACGAGCAAAGCTTCCGACATCGCCCGCAAGCAGCTCGCTCGCGGCCATGCTCACTTCGCCCTTCTTTACCGCGTCACCGAAACCCTGATCGAAGCCGGCCAGGCCTTTGAAGCGCTGCCTCTCCTCTCCGAGCTTCGCTCCGCCATGATCGAAGCGGGCGAACAGGACAAGTTCCTGCAATCCCTCTCGCACGCCGCCGAGCGCCTCCCCGGCCAGATCGAGCCGCTCGAAATGCTCGCTGATTTCTGCCGTCACACCAGTGACCCGTTCCGTTTGTCGGACGCTCTCACGCGCCTTTCAGACGCTTACGCGGCCAGCGGAAACTTCACCCGCGCCGAAGAGCTCATGGTCGAGCTGGTTGACCGCAACAAGGGCGATGAACGGCTCGTTGAGCGTCTCAATAATCTGCGAGCGCGTGCCGCTGGTGGCGGCGTTGGGCCCGCCCCGAAGCCCGAGGCCGCGCCCGTTGAGTTCGCTTCTCCCGTAGCGCACATCTCTGTCACTGAAGCGCCCGCGCAAATCATCCAGTCCGAGCAGGAGCTGGCCCCTGCCGCAGAAGCTCCTGTCGCGGGCGGTTCTGAAATCATCGAAGAAGTTCTCGACGAGGAAACCCAGCACTACATCGCCCAGGCCCTCACCGACGTTGACCTTTTCTCGAGCTACGGCCTTACCCAGAAGGCCACGCATCTCCTCGAGAACGTCTTGCAGCGCGTGCCGCGCCATACGCCCACGCTCGAGCGCCTTCTCGATATGCACCTCGGCGCCGGCAACGAGCGCCGCACGGCTGAGCTCGCCGCGCTGCTCGAACAGATTCATCGCGAGCGCAACGACACGGTTAACGCCGACCGTTTCGGCGAACTTCGCAAGCGCTTTCAGAAAGTCGCAGGCATCACCGAAGCGGACCTTCCACAGGCGCCTCCTCCTCCGGCGCGGGTTGCCACTGCGCCTGTACCGGAAACGCAGGCTTCCGTCGTCGCTGAACCCGAACCCGCGCATGTCGAAGTGGCTCCGCCGGTCCACGCGGCCGCGCCCGTCGCTTCCCCTCCGTCCGAGGCCGAATTCGAGATCCCACTTTCGTCCGAGCCCGAACCGGAAACGACCGCACCGCGAGCCGAGGAAGCCGCACCTGAGGAAGTGGACCTCTCCGACGAATGGGAGAGGATGTCCGCGGAAGCCTCCGAACCGGCTCCGGAACAAGCCGCTCTACCGGCCGAACGGACGCCCACAATCGAGGAACCCGAGCCCGCGCCGGTTGAAGAGCTCGAGGCCCAGCCCGTCGACGAACCCGCGCCTGCCTTCGAAATCGCCGCGGAAGTGCCGCAGGAAGCTCAGCCCTTCGAGCCTGTCGAAGCCGCCGCCGCTCCTGATCCGGCTGCCGAATCCGGATTCGAGCTCGACGAAGCCATGCCTGTTCACAAAATCCCCGAAGAGGTTGTGCCCAACTTCGAAGAGCAGCAGCCCGTTCCTCCGGCGCCCATTCACGCGGAAGCTCCTGCCGAGCCTGAGCCCGAGGCTCTGCCGCAAGCAGAACTTGTCGAAGAAAGTGCGTCCGAAACCATCGAGCTTATCGACGAGGAACTGCCGGTTGCCGAAGCGGCCGATTTCGAGTTGGAGCTCGCGCCGCTCCCGGCCAAGCCGCCCGCGCACGCAAAGCCGGCGACGGGGGAAGCCACGGTGGACGATCTCATCAGCGATCTCGCCGCGGCGTTCGACGGCATTGAACTCCCCGGCGAGAAGCCCGCGGCTGCAGCATCCTCCGCCCCGGCCGTTCCGAAACCGCTGGAGGAAAAGAAAGAAAAGGCGAGGCTCGAGCCCGAACGCGCGGTCGAGTCCATTCCGGCCGCCGTGCTTGCCTCTGCGCCCACGAACGGCGACGCGCCGCAAGCCACAGCCGAAGGCCTCAACCAGCTTGCTGAAGTTTTCCAGGAATTCCGTTCTGAGCTCGGCGAAATGGGCGAGGAAGAAGACGAGGATCTCGAAACGCACTACAACCTCGGGATCGCCTATCGTGAAATGGCTCTCCTCGATGAAGCCATCGGTGAATTCCAGAAAGTCGCCAAGGCCGTCCAGAAAGGCAGGGCTTTCCCGTACGCGATGAACTGCTCCACCTTGCTCGCCCTCTCTTTCATGGATAAAGGCGAGCCCAGGATTGCATCCATGTGGTATCGGAAGGCCCTCGATACACCGGGCCTCGACCAGGAAGCCGAACTCGCCTTGCTCTACGACCTGGCCGTTGCCCTCGAGACCGCGGGCGACTCGAACGCCGCCCTCGATAGCTTCCGTCAGGTGTACGCGCTGAACATCGATTACCGCGACGTCGCCGACCGCATCGCCACCCTCCAAAAAGTCTGAAGAAGATCTTCTCTGGAGTTTCAAATGGCCTTGTTACTTCCCGCGGTTTTGTCTCCCGAAGACGCACCAGTCAACAAAAGCCGACGGACGGTCCTGTCGGTTTATAGGGGGTTTGGCGGCCCTCCGCCGCCTTGCCGAGGTCCGTTTCAAGCGGTGCATCTCCAATTTTCGTCTGTGCAGGTTAGCCGTTGCCGTCAGGGGAGTGCCCCACTCTTCGCATGCTTTTTGCGCGCAGGGTGGGTCTTCAAGTATCCGCCGTACGCTACGAGCACGGCGCCGCACCCGCTAGCGCAGTCTCCGTGACCTCTGCGCCCTCTGTGGTAAAGCTCTGTCCGCGTTCGCTTGACTCTAGTAACTAAATGGTATATAACTCCGGTCGTAATTCAGGGATAGGCGGCTGTAGGCAATAGAGAGGAGGAAGCCGGGCCCATGTCGGCGCTGCGGGTCGTCGCCAGACGGCAACCGCCCCACGCCCGCTAAAATCCTAATCGCACACCTCGAGATTAGAAATCACCCTAAACCCCGTGGAATCAACCAAAATTCAGTTTCGAATCACGAAAAAGCGCGCCTTTCTTCGCCTGCCACTTGCCCTCAGATTGGCGTCCAACCCCTACGCGCGAGCTTCCTAACCCTAATCGGCGCTCCCGTTATGAGAATCCGACCCAAATCCTTTGCCCTCAACGCAGATTCTCGGTCTAATCGGCGCCTCCAACCTCTCATCTCGAACCTCCGGGTTTCACCCGATCGCCTGCAGCCCGCCGTTCGAACCCGCCTCCAGCTCCACTCGGATCAGCCAGTCAAAGTGGAAGTTCTCGCACGCCAGCCACTTCTCCAGGTCCTCGCGAGACCCCGCGTCAAACTCCACCAGCATTTTCCCCTCGTGCAGGTTCACGAGCACGCGACACGCAGTCACCGGCTTCGCGCCTTGCAGCCGCTCGACAAGCGCTTCGGCTCCCTGCCGGGTCAGGCAAGCCAGCGAATGTTGCGTCAGGTATCGGGCCATCCATCCTCCTCGAAACGGAAGTCATCGGATGCGGACGCGCCGTCATCGGATACACTGCCGCCGGAGAAAATGCAAATGCCCGAACTGCGACAGTCCCATCCGTATCATTTGTACGACGCGATTCAAGCGCAGCCCGCGCTCATCGAAACCCTCATCACGAACATTCTCGCCCACAAAACGAGTCTCGACCGCGCGGCTGAAGCCATTGCCAAGAAAAACCGTATCACCTTCGTCGGCATCGGCACGTCGTTGCACGCGGCCCTCATCGCCGTGCACTGGATGCGTCACCTCACCGGCGGACAGGTCCTGGCCCACGCGGAGCAGTCCTTCGAGCTGGTCCACCATCCGATCGCGTTCCGTGCGAACGACGCAGTCATCGTCATCACGCACACCGGCACGACAACCTACTCCATCGAAGCTCTCCGCATGGCTCAGGCAGCGGGCGCTCTCACCCTCGCAATCACGGGCGAAGCCAGCGGAGAAGGGGCCCGCGTCGCCGACTTCCACATCGAAACCTGCGGCCAGGAAGTGGCCTTTGCGTACACGAAAAGCTATACCACGGCGCTCGCTGCCCTCGCGCTTCTGATTGCCAGAATTGCGGAGCGACGCAAGCTCCTCGCACGAGCGAACGCTGCAAGCGAAATCAACCAAATTCCTCATCTCATGCGCGAAACGCTCAAGCCCGAGCCGGCCGTGCGCGAACTCGCCCGCCGGGCCGCGCCGCTTTCGCGCCTCACGATTTTCGGGTCCGGCGCCAGCTGGCACACGGCCCGCGAGGCGGCGCTAAAAATAAAAGAAAGTTGCTACGTCACGGCCGAAGGCTTCGAAACCGAGGAAGTTCTCCATGGCCCGTTTTCAGAAATGGATTCACGCGGCGCGATCATCGCGCTTCTCAGCGGCCATCCCAGTGATGATCGCGCCCGCCAAATCCTCGCCGCCGCCGGAGAAGTTAAAATGCCCCGCGCTGCAATCGTGACGCCTGCCGCGAATCACGGAGTCTCGGCAGAGCACACGCTCGTCGTCCCTGAAACCCCCGAATGGCTCGCAGCTTTCATCCACTTGATCCCGCTTCAGCTTCTCACTTACTTCCTTGCGCTCGAACGCAAGCTCAATCCCGATACGGGTCGGCAGGATCAGCCGGCGCATGCCGCCGCGAAAAAGCATTACCAATACTGAGGAAAGGAGGCGAAAGAGATCGTGGGCCGTCTCTACCGAAAGACGGGCGAAGGGCTGGACGCTCGGACAGGTTATCACCGCGAAATATCGCTCGGCCGGACTCCAGTGCCGGCTCTCGCGCGGACGATACAATTAAGCGTGAGTCCTGTTCGGGGAGGTCGGACATGAAACACCTGACTCGCGTAACTTGGCTGGCGGCCAGCCTCGCACTCGCTGCGATCGGCGTTGCATCTGCCGCCCAGCATCAACCGGTACTCATCGGCAAGATAGAGGGCATTGTCCTCGATTCCAAAGGTCAGCCCGTATCGGATGCCAGTGTCACGATTCAAACCTCCGACGGCTTGCATCCTCACGCCACCCATACCGACGCCGGCGGGCGCTTTCAATTCGATCGCTGGTCCGTCGGCCAATACGATCTTCGCGCCTACTCCAACGGCTATTTCTCCGAATGGAACAAGCGCATCGTGATCCGCTACAAAAAAACCACAACGGTCACGCTGCGCATTCAGGACAGTGCAAAATGAAAAGCCCAAAATCAATCCGGATAAGAAGGCTGGCTTTTGCCGCCCTCACCTTTGCTTTTCTCGCCTGCGCAACCGCGGCGGAACAGGGCATGGGAACTCTCGCCGGCACCGTCATAGGCCCTGGCGGCTCACCGCTCGCGGGTGCTCGCGTTACTTCGCAGGAAGCTGGAGGCTCGCATCCAAGCTCCACCGTCACAAACGCGCAAGGCCGTTTCTTTTTCCCCGAACTCGCCCACGGCTACTACGACGTGCGAGCCTACGCCAACGGAAGCTGGAGCGAGTGGAAACACAACATCGAAGTGAAGACCGGGAAGCAAACCGAGGTGAGGCTCCGCATCCTGGTAAAGCGCCAAACGTCCTAACTCACGAAACGAAAAGGTGTTCCGAGCGACTACTCCTATCTTAGGGAAACCATCGGGTCAACGGTCGCTGCACGCCGCGCCGGAATCAGACTCGCCCCAGTGTAAGAATCGCTATCACCGTGAAGCCGGGGTTTTTGCGAAGCATGCGCAGACCGTAGCGCGCATCCGCCCACATTGTGTCAAAATGAAGCCCACGCCGCTCCTCGCGGCAGCTCTCTTTGATTCCTTCCATCGCGCCGAATTGCAAGCAGGCCTGGCGCCGAGCTTCATCTAGCTTCATGCCTGCTTCGATACTGGCTTCGATCTGCCGTTCGAGATGATCGCGCATCTCCTCGGTGAGGTTTTGTTCCCAGCGTTTCTTCGAGAACCATTTCTCGTGCATGCGCGTGCTCCCCGAAATCACTCCTCCTCCTACGAAAATAGCTTCTAGGCGGTCTGAGTCAGGGGTTCGAGGGTGACTCGGTGCCCCAGACGTTCCGTCGTCTGACCAGCGTTCGGCGAATTCGATTTACGTCGATCCGGTCAAAGTGATCGGGACCCAGATCCTGGTAGTCTTCCAGAAAGCGAAAATCTCCTACACGTGCTCTCCGCAACTTCCGGAGGCTACCATTCGTTGTGCTTCTCAGCGTCCCAGCCATACTCGTATGCGGGCTCTGCGAGCGCCAGAATGAAACGGCCTCTGTCGCCGGCGCGGCTGCCCAGACGCTACGCCATCTCGAGCCCATTTTCATCCCTCGTTGTGGCTCTCTGGGAGCCATGATTTACTCGTAGCGAAGGGCGACCATCGGATCGACGCGCATGGCCCGTCGCGCCGGAAGGTAGGACGCAAGCAGACCCACGGTGGCGACAAAGAGGGCGACGGCCAGGAAAGTCGCGGCATCCGTCGCTCGAACGCCGAACAGAAGCCCTGAAAGCAATGGAGTCAGAAACCAGGAAAGCGCAAGACCGATGGCGACGCCAGCCGCGATTGAGGTCATCGCCTGGCTCAGTACAAGTCGCAGAACATCCTGATGGCTGGCCCCCAGCGCCATGCGAACCCCGATTTCATTCTGGCGGTGAGAGACGCCGTAAGCTGTTACGCCGTAGACCCCGATCGAGGCGAGGGCGAGTGCGAGTAGCGCGAGCGCGCTCGCCAGCATCATCGTGAAACGGGAGGCATCCCGCGCCTGGCGAACGTACGCGTCCATCGGGCGGACTTTCGAGACGGGTAACTCTTTGTCGAGCTTTGAGATCGCGGCTCGCACCGAGCCCGCGACAGAGAGCGGATCGCCGCTCGTGCGAACGGCGAACGACAGCTTTTCGCGAACGCTTTGGGGATAGGGAATGTACACCTGCGGGCGGCCATCGTCGGTCAATTGAAGGTAGCGAATGTGTTTCACAACACCAACGACTGTCGCCGTGGCCGGAGCAAACTCTCCGCTCGTGATCTCTTCTACGGCGATTCGCTTTCCGAGCGCGCTCTCATTCGGCCAGGTGCGGTTTGCCAGCGATTCGTCAACAATTACAACGCGAGAATGTGACGAGTCGTCCGCGTCAGTGAAATCGCGCCCTGCGACCAATGAAATCCCAAGGGCCCTGAAGTATCCCGGCGTAATCGCTCGATGGTCGGCGAGGGCAGTGTTCTGCTCTTGCGGAGGCGCTCCCTCTCGCCAATAGAAGCTGTACCAATTCGGATAGTCGTCTAGCGGAAGATGACTTACGCCGCCGACGGATTGAACACCCGGCACAGCTCCAAGTTTCCTCTGGAGCTCGACGAAGAAGCGTGCTTTGTCTAGGTCCGTGCGGTACCGGAGGTCCGGAGGCGCAATCTGAAAGGTCAATACGTGCTCGGCTTGGAAGCCGGTATCTACGGCGAGCAAACCCAGGAACGTGCGGATCATCAAGCCGGCACCAATCAGAAGCACGAAACCAAGCGCCACTTCGGAAGCGACGAGAACGCCGCGCGAGCCCGCACTGCCTCCGCCGAAGCCCTTCCCGCTGGACTTCAGAGTATTCACCAGGTTGGCGCGCCACGACGCAGCCGCCGGCGCCAGGCCAAACAGAGCTCCGGCAAGCAGGGACACGGCAAAGGCATACACCAGAAGTGTGAAATTGAAATCGACGGAATCCATCAAAAATAATGACTTGGGCCGCAGCGCGAGCAGCCAATGGATTCCCCACCAGGCGAGGAGAAGACCTGCTGCGCCACCTAGAACCGACAAGAGAATGCTTTCCGTTAGAAGCTGGCGAACGATGCGTGACCGCGAAGCTCCAAGCGTTGCACGAAGAGCGATCTCGCGCTGGCGAAGGCTGGCACGCGCGAGCAATAGGTTGGCTACGTTGGCGCAAGCGATCAACAGGACGAGGCCAACACCGATAAACAGGGCAAGGACCGCCGGGCGGATTTCGCGCGTGGTGTCCATCTGGAAAGAAAGGATCTGAAAATCCACGCCCTGCTTATCGTCTTCCCGGTATTGCGCGCGAAGGCGCGAAGCAATCGCGTGCAGCTCAGATTGCACCTGTGGAATGAGAGCGCCCGGGCGTAGGCGAGCGATGACGCGGAGGAAGTTGAGATCGCGGGGTCCTCTGGCAAGGTCATCGCGAAATGGAATCCACGCTTGGACGTCCGGCGGGACGCTGGCGTCGCCAGGAAAGACCAAACGGAAATGTTCGGGCATAACGCCAATGACGGTAGTGGCCTCTCCGCCGAGGAGCACGGTCTTGCCCACGATTCCAGGATCGGAAGCATAGCGGCGGCGCCAGAGACCGTCGCTCAGAATGATGGTGGGAGCGGCGCCTCGGACGTCGTCCTGCGCGTTGAATGGGCGCCCCTTTGCCGGAGGCACTTCAAGAATCGAGAGAAAATTGGAAGTCACAAAGCCGACTTTGATTTGCTCAGGCTCGCCAACGCCCGTCAGCGCGGCAGTGCCGGCCCAGATTCCACCGACTTCGCTGAGCAAATGACTGCCGTGCTTCATGTCCATCATGTCGGGGCCGGAGAAGGGTGCGCGCGACTGCCCGGCTGTCCTCAGGTCAGTCCAGATCAGAGCTAAGTGATCGGCGTGCGGATAAGGTAGAGGGTGGAGGACAACGGCATTCAGAACGCTAAATATGGCGGTGTCGGCTCCGATGCCGAGGGCAAGGGTAAGAATTGCCACCGCGCTGAACCCTGGATTCTTGCGAAGGACACGAACTCCGTAGCGAGTGTCGGTCCATAGGGTTTCAAACCAGAAGCCGCGGCGTTGCTCGCGGCAGTCCTCCTTCGCACCTTCGACCGCACCAAATCGCAATGTCGCTTGTCGTCGTGCTTCCGCGAGCGGCATGCCGTTAGCAATGTTGGCGGCGATCTGGCGTTCAATGTGGTCGCGCATCTCATCGTCGAGCTCGCGTTCCCAAGTTTTGCGTGAAAGCCGCCGCCAACTCCTCATAACAAACCCTCATTCGTACCGAAGCGCGACCATGGGATCGATACGCATCGCGCGCCGCGCAGGGATATAACAAGCCAGCAGCGTTACACCGGCGAGGAAAATGGAAACACCGATGTACGTTGCCACATCTGTTGGCTGAACGCCGTAGAGGAAACTCGACATCAGGCGAGAAGCGGCGAAGGAGGCAAGCAGGCCTAACGAAATACCCAACGCTAGAAGCAGCGCGCCTTGGCTCAGCACCATTGCGAAAACGCTGGTGCGCTGGGCGCCGATGGCCATCCGGATGCTAATTTCCTGCGTTCGCTGGGCCACAGAGTAGGAGACCACGCCGTACATCCCGACTGACGCGAGAAGCAGCGAAAGGACCCCGAAAGATCCGAGCAGGAGCATCGCAAATTTCGGCTTTGCCATGGACTCGTCCACTAAGTGAGTCATGGTGGTGATTTTCGCGAGAGGCAAGTCCGGGTCAACAGAGTGCAACGCCTGCCGGACCGTTGCGGTCACCGATGTCGGCTCCGAACTTGTACGCAGTGCAACGGTCATGGTGTAAAGCGACGGCCAAACCTTCTGCGTAAACGGCACATACATTTCGGGGATTGGTTCCTCGCGAAGCGACAGATGCTTGACGTCTGCCGTGATGCCCACAATGGTTGCGGCTGGGTACTTCGTGCTCCGCGGCCCAACTTGCTTACCGACTGGGTCTTCACTGGGCCAGAATTTTCTTGCCATCGAAAGGCTGATCAATGCGACGGGCATCGAATCTGCTGTATCGGACTCAACGAAGTCTCTGCCACGCAGAATCGCTGTGCCGATTGTAGTGAGGTAGCCAGGCGAGATCATGGTGTAGTTCGCGGAAGCGTTGTCGTTCGGGTCTGACGGGATTCGGCCGGGTATGCGTATCGCTGTAGCTTCGGTGGCACCCCCCAGAGGAACCGTTTCCACAATTCCTGCCGCCTGAACGCCCGAAACGGACCGTATGTGCTCCAGGGCGTTCCTGTAAAAGGTAACGATCCGCTGCTGGTCGGAGTATTTGGTAGCTGGCAAGGAAAGCTCGAACGTCAGAACCCGAGCCGGATTGAACCCTGGATCAGAGGTCAACATCCGAAAGAAACTTTGCGTCAGTAATCCGGCCGCTATCACGAGAACCAAAGCGAGAGCTACCTCAGAAACGAGCAAGGCCTTGCGAATCCGATGACCGGGCGCTCGACCGGCTAATCCGTGCGCACCTTCCTTGAGCGAATTCACCAGATTCTGGCGGCTCGCAGTTATGGCCGGAGCCAACCCGAATAAAATCCCGGTAACGAGCGTGATCGCGAACGCGAAGGCGAGCGCCGGGAGGTCAAGACCGACTTCGCGCAACCGTGGAAGATTATGAGGACCAAAGGCCTTTGCGAAGCGAATTCCTACCTCGGCAAACAGCACGCCAACAAGCCCACCCACGATCCCGAGAACAAGACTTTCAGTCAGGAGCTGTCGGACCAATCGGCGTCCTCCAGCACCAAGCGCCGCGCGGAGTGCGAATTCGCGTTCGCGGACGAGCGAGCGCGCAAGTAGCAGGCCCGCTACGTTCGAACATGCGATGAGCAGAACCACTCCAACAGCCGCGAGAATAAGGGTCAAAGGACGTCTCGTATCCCCGGCCACTTGCCGTCCGAGCGGCACCAAGCGCGACTGAAACCAGCCCTTCGCCCTTGGGTACTCGGCCTCGAGATGTTTGCCCAACAGATCCATTTCGGCCTGCACCTCGGCGATGATGACTCCCGGCTTGATGCGCGCGACCACAGCCAGCTCCGACGGCTCAGCCGGTATCAGCGGACCCGGATCAAGAGCCAACGGCACCCAGAGGAGAGGTTCACGGGGAAAATTCAGGTCTGCCGGCATTTCCTCTGCGCGAGGAAAGTCGAAACCGGAAGGCATCACGCCGATCACCGTGTACGCGGCGCCGTTCAGTTCCAGAACGTGGCCGAGGATCTGCAGGTCGCCACCGAATTTCCCGCGCCACAGCGAATAGCTCAGGATCACCTCGCGCTCGTGACCCGTTTGGTCTTCCGCAGCGGTAAAAACACGCCCAACGATCGGCGAAACACCCAGAGCGGGAAAGAAACCCGCCGACGCACGAATCCCATCGATGCGCGTCGGCTCGCCCGAACCGGTGAGATTGAAGGAATCGCCTTTAAATGCAGCGATGGCTTGAACGCGTTTAGCCTCGCGCGAAAAAAACAGATAGGCCACGCGGCTCCATGGAAAGTACTCGAGCCCAAAGTTCGCTCCCGGTGGCGGCAAATTCCAACTCATGACGATTCTTTCAGGATTCGGGTACGGGAGCGGCTTCAGAAGGATTGTGTTTACTAGACTGAAGACGGCAGTGCTCGCGCCGATTCCGATAGCGAGCGTCAAGCCTGTGACTGTGGTGAATGCGAAATTCTTCCGCAACATGCGAAAGGCATATCTAACGTCTTGCCAAAATGCTTCAAACCAACCCCCGGGCCTCTCCTGGTGGCATGCTTCCTTCACTCCTTCTATACCGCCAAATTGCGCCATCGCTTGTCGGCGCGCTTCTTCGGGTGT
>Ga0126373_10001573_pt1 | contig 16313 bp, 13 predicted proteins | sample PanSoiMetPlot_11_FD_92545 | JGI IMG/M metagenome (GOLD analysis project Ga0126373, IMG submission 92545) | Tropical forest soil microbial communities from Panama - MetaG Plot_11 | ecosystem: Environmental > Terrestrial > Soil > Tropical forest > Bulk soil | place: Panama | collected 2016-02-17 | reverse complement strand
TCCGCCCAGCCGCACACGTCGAAGTCCGACGAGTCTTGGCGAGTGACCTTCTGCTCGGTGGTGACCCAGTCGAGTGCCTCGATCTCGGCCTGCAGTTTCGCGGCGAACTCAAACGACAGCAGGGAACAGGCGGCGTCGCGGCGGTTAGCCAACTCGGCTCGCACCGCGGCGGCACGGGCCGGGTCCCTGTTCAGAACCGCCACGACCGAGCGGGTGAGCCTCACCCGGTCGGCTGGCGAGGCGCCGCGAACGCGCGCCAGATCGCGCGCCGTGCCGGCGCGCGCGTCGCGGGCGTAGTCAATGGGCAGCACGCGGGACAAGCCGGAAACGGCGTCGCGTACCTTCTGGCCGCCCAGGTACGGGCCGAAGTACCTAGCCTGATCCCCTGGCAGCCGATCGTGGACGACCTCAAGGCCAGGCGCGCGCGGCGAATCGCTGAGCCGTATCCAGACCTCGACCTCCTGGCCACCGTCTGGGCTGCGGTTCCACGGTGGCAGGCTGCTGCGGAGCAGGTTCCGCTCCAGCCAGGCCGCCTCGTGGGCGGAATCGCTGGCGACCGCCTGCAGTTCGGCGATCCGCGGCACCATGTCGGCCAGGTGTCTGCGGTCACCCAGATCACCCCAGTAGGACGGGACTCGCCGACGCAGGCTAACGGCGCGGCCGAGATACAGCACCCGACCGGAACCATCGATGAACCGGTAGACGCCCGGCGACGCCGGCAGGCGGCCAGCTTGGACCCGGGCCCAGGACACCCCGCCCCGCTCAGGCATGGCGCTGCGGGCTGAAGGCGAAAAGGCGGCCATCCTGGTTCGCGGCGTACAGGGTGCCGTTCGAGAACGAGGCGGCGCCCCAGAACGTTGAGCCCCTGGTCGTGTCCTTGAACTGGAACAAGGTGGCGCCGGTGCGTGCGTTCACCGCCAGCACGTGCGCGCCTGTTCCGATGACGACGACGCCAGGGACCGCTGTGACTGCCCCAAGCACGGGGCCAAAGGGCAGGCAGCGCCGCCAGATCAGCCTGCCTGTGGCCGGGCGGGCGGCACGCAGGGTGCCCCGGCACTTGGTGCCGTTGATGACGACGTTGCCTCCGGCGATGTACAGGAGCCGGCCGTCCCATGCGCTCGGAGAGATGGCGGCCGGCCCGCACTCCGGACAGGTCCCCGGACTGGCGACCCGTGCGTGCCAGACCGGGCCGGTGCCGATGTGGGCACGGTCGAACGCGTAGTAGACGCCGTTCTTGTTCGCGAGTCCCACCATCGCACGGGTCCTGCCGCCGGTCGCGGCGGTAAACAGTGTCGGTGTCGAGCCGAAGTCGCTGTCTGGCCCGTGCTGGGAAGGCGGCACTTGCCAGTGCCCGACGAGCTTCAAGCCTGCGGCGGTGACCTCGACGAGCGCGGTTGACAATCGGTTCCGTCGTGAGCAGCGTTGCGAGCCGTTGCCGGTCGCGAAGTAGACGTTTCCGGCGCGCGCGTCGATGGCAGCTGAACCCCACACTCCGGCGCCTGTGCATCCAACAGGGGCTGTGTAGAAGGTTTTCTGAATCGCACCGGTGTTCGCGTTCAGCCGGACCAGTTTGCCGCGGACCAGCGGGCAGTCACCGACCGAGGCCACTCCCTCGTAGAGGCTTCCGCGGTAGTAGGCCGGGGAACTCCACAGGAAGGTGCCGCGATCTGTCCAAAGCCGGGTTCTCCATATCACGAACCCGTTCGATGCGTTCAGAGCGTAGAAGTAGCCGTCACCGCCGCCGACGAGCACTGCCAGTGCCGGCTTCCCGCGAAGCAGCGTCATGCCGACCGTGGCAGTGCTTGCCAGCCCGACGGACGGAGGAAGGCAATGCGTATTCGAGATGCTGCCTAGGTCCCTCGAGGTCCATAACAAGGCGCCGCTTGATGTCGTCGCCCGCTCGTGGCCATCCCACGACCCCCAGTAGATGACCCCGCCGGCGACGACCGGTTCCGCCGAGGCAGGACCCCCCGACGTAGCCGTCCAGCGCAGCCGCAGCGATGGCGCACTCGACACGGTGATTACCTTCTCTGCCGGGGCGAATCCCGTCCGAGCGAGGCCATTAAGGTAGGTTGGCCAGTCCTCGGCCGCGGCTGCCTGCGTCGGCTGCGCCCCAGACACCAGCGAGACGGCCACGATTACGCCGCCCATTAAGACGTTGAGTCCCCGCCGTCTAGCGAACATGCCCCTGCCCTTCGCGCGAGAACCAGGCTGCCAGCAGAATTGCCAGATTGCAATGGTGAGAGTTCCTAGCGCCGGGCTGGGCCATTTATCCTCGAATGAGGCGTACAAGGTGCATGGAGGGTGTTTGCGGCGTTGATCGACTACCGATTGCTTGGGCCGATAGAGGTCCGCGTCGATGGCCAGATCCTGAATATCGGTGGCTTGAGACAGCGTGCCCTGCTCGCCGTGCTCTTGCTGAGGGCGAACGAGCCAGTCTCTCGCGATGTTCTTGCTGAGCATCTGTGGCAACAGCAGCAGCCTCCTGGTGCACCCCATGCGATAGACGTGTACGTCTCACGGCTTCGCAAGGTCCTGGCACCCGACGGGCGCAGGACGCTGATGACTGTGCCCGGCGGTTATCTGCTGCAGGTTGGGCCGGACGAACTTGACGTGTATCGGGTCGAGCGGCTGGCCAAGGAAGGACACAACGAGCTAGCCGCCGGTGCCCCGGCCACGGCGGCGGAGCGATTCAGCGCAGCCCTGGCGCTCTGGCGCGGGGATGCCCTTGCCGATCTTCGCTACGAGCCGTTCTTCCAGGTTGAGATCGCCCAGCTCGAAGATCTGCGGATAGGCGTCTTCGAAGATCGCATCGGTGCTGATCTGGCGCTCGGCCGTCATGCGAGCCTGATAGGCGAGCTTGGCCGGCTGGTTGCGGCCCATCCGCTGCGTGAGCGGCTAGCTGCCCAGCTGATGGTCGCTCTATACCGGTGCGGCCGCCGAGGCGAGGCCCTGGCAGGCTACGACCGGGTGCGGGCCATCCTCGCCGAGGAGCTTGGCATCGATCCGGGTCCTGAGCTGCGCGACGTGCACGCCCGCGTACTGTGCGACCACCCGTCCTTGTCAGCGGACGCCGTGACGCCGGCAGCCGGCCCGCAGGTGAGCCCTGGTGGTGATACCAGGTCAGTTGCTCTGGATCGGCCCGGTGTACCGAGGCAGCTGCCAAGCGGCATCCGTTTCTTCGCTAGCCGGGAGGCGGAACTCGCCGAACTCGACGCCATTGCCGGCTTCGGGCCGACGGCGGACACAACCGCGGATGCCGGGGCCGTAGTCATCGCGGCCATCAGCGGCATGGCGGGAGTCGGCAAGACGGCGCTCGCGATCGAGTGGGCAACGAAGATCGCTGCCAGATTCCCAGACGGGCAGCTTTACGTGAATCTCCGCGGCTACGACGTGGAGGCTCCGCCGGTCGCGCCGGACGACGTGACCAGCTGGTTTCTGTCTGCCCTTGGCGTGCCCGCACTTGAGATCCCGGTCAGCGCGCCAGCGCGCCTAGGCCTGTACCGGAGCGTGCTCGCCAACCGGCGGGTGCTGATAATGCTCGACAACGCACGCAACGAGGCGCAGGTCAGGCCGTTGCTGGCCGGCGGTCCTGGATGCCTGGTAGTAGTCACAAGCCGAGCATCACTCACCGGCCTGGTCGCATCGGCAGGCGCTCATCCGCTTCCGCTCCGCCCCATGAACCAGGACGAAGCATGGCGGCTGCTCGCCGCGCGGCTCGGCGATCACCGCCTGGCCGCGGAACCTGATGCAGCGATGAACCTACTGATGGCGTGCGGCGGGCTACCGCTGGGGCTGGCCATTACGGCGGCGCAGGTCGCGGTCTCTTCCAGCCTGACGCTGGCCGAGCTTGCTGACCGGCTTGCCAGCGACGCGGACCGCCTGAGCGTCCTGGACACCGGTGATGAGGCCACCACTGCTCGCGCGGTGTTCTCCTGGTCGTTCCGGCGGCTCAGCGAGTCGGCGGCCCGCGCATTCGGCCTGCTGGGACTGCATGGAGGACCCGACATCAGCCTCCCAGCCACGGCCAGCCTGGCCGGCCTAGAGCCCGCTGCTGCCAGCCGCGTACTGGCTGAGCTCACCAACGCGAGCCTGGTCTCTGAGTACCGGCCCGGCAGGTACCTGCTGCACGACCTGCTTCGCAGCTACGCCGCCGAGCAAGCACGCGCAGCTATGCCCGGTGATGAGGTCCGCGCCGCGCTCCTGCGCAGCCTGGATCATTACCTGCATACCGCGGCGAGCGCGCCAGGATACGCCTTTCCGCTAACCGCGATCACGCCGCCGCTGCCTGGCGTGAGACCCGAGCGGCTGACCGAAGCGAGCCAGCTGTCGGACTGGCTGCGCTCAGAGCACCTTGTCCTGATGGAGGCTATCGCCCAGGCCGCGAGCCTGGGCGCCGCACGCTACGCGTGGCAGCTCTGCTACCTCCTTGGAGTGCTCCTGGCTCGCGACGGCCACTGGGCCGATTGGGACGCATGCGGTCAGGTGGCTCTTGATGCGGCCGCCCGCGCGGGCGACTACGAAGGACTGGTTCAGCTTCATGTCAGCCTCGCCTCGCGAGCCGACATCCTGGGCGACCCGACCGCGGCGAGGCAGCACAACCTCAAGTCGCTCGAGTACTGCAAGCTGGCTGGTGACCGCGTCGGCGAGGCGCGGGCCCATGCCAACATCGCGCAGACCGTGATGCTTCGGTTCCGCGGCATGGCAGAACCATCGGCTCCACCTCGCGATGAGATCGATCTGGGAATGGTGCACGCCGAGCAAGCCGCCAAGCTGTTCCGCGCGATAGGCAGCCCGCACGGCGAAGGTCTCGCGCTCACCGCTCTTGCCACGCTCTATTGCGAGCTCGGTAGCTACAAGCTGGCTGGCGAACTCTGCGACCAGGCGCTCGGGCTGCAGCGCGATGCTGGCAACCAGCAGGGGCAGGTGTACGCGTGGCATGCGCTGGCCGACATGCACAGAAGGCGCGATGAGTACGCCGAAGCCGCCCGGTGCTACCACGAAGCCCTCAATGTGCCCGTGGAGTTCAGCCCGCGCCTGTATTGGCATCGGGCCTTGGTCTTCACCCATTTCGGGGACTCGGAGCTAGCGTCGGGTGACCTGGTGGCGGCGCGTGCGGCCTGGCAGCGCGCGCTGCAGATACTGGATGATCTGAAGCATCCCCATGCGGCTTTGCTGCGAGCCCGTCTGGAGTCTGCTCAGCCGGCTGCGTGATCTCCGGGAGATGGTGCCGGCAACAGCGCTGGGTCGTCGATCAGGCCGGCGGCGGCCATGCGTTCACCTTTCTTTCTCTGGAGCCGGCCGTATGCGAGCGTCCATGCCAGCATGATGGCCAGGAACAGGAACGGCGTGACCTTGGAGATGGCCAGGGCTGTTCCGGTGGAGGTGTTGTAGATGATGACGACACGCAGCGCCGCTTCGATGAGGAATGCAACACCCCACACAATCGTGATGACACGAAAGACACGCCGGTAGCCGTCATATCGCCAGAGCCTGGTCATCTCCTGGCCCTTGGCGGTGTCTGGCCCGATGAACTCCTTGGCGAAACTGAACATCAGCGGATACCGCGCCCACAACGAGCCCAGGCACGCCAGGCCGAATACGGCGGTGGGTACCGATCCCTCGACCAGGAGCAGCCTGGCGCTATGACTAACCAAGCCAGTGACCGTGCCGACGACGATCCCGGCCAGTACAAGAGCACCGACCGCATCAACGCGCCGGTGCCTTATCGCGCCAATGGTCACCCCGAACGCCGGGAACACCCCGCTCAGCAGCAATGCCGTCACTGCCGTCATGCCAGACGAACGCAGCACCTTATAGGCCACCAGCGGGCCGGCAATGTCGAAGATCACGATCATCGTCATCGAGCGGAGCCGACTGTCCTTCGCCACGGCAGAAGCATAGGTCGTTTCGACCTATGCGGCAAGGTAGGGTGCCAGTCATGACCGGACGGCAGCTCACTTCGTTCGAGCACATACTGCTCGGCCTGATCTGCCTGTCACCGTCGTCCGGCTATGACTTGAAACGGATCTTCGCCGCCACACCAATGGGCCTTTACCAGCCAAGCTCCGGCGCGCTGTATCCGGCGCTGCGCCGCCTAGAGCTAAGAGGCCTGGTCCACGCTCAGGCACCCGCCAGCCGGGACAGCCAGTCAGCCCGCCAGCGTCGCGTCTACGAGGCAACCCAGACCGGGCAGACGGTCCACGCGAGTTGGCTGCGCACCCCGATAGAACCTGCCACGGTCTCCCGTGACCTCGGCCTGCACCTCATGCGCTTCGTGATGATGGAACACCTGCTCGGGCCAGAAGAGGTGGGCGCGTTCTTGCGGAGCCTCGCGGACGCACTTGCGCTGCTCACTGCGCAGCTTGAGCAATACGTCGACGCCGCCGAGTTCACCGACCGCCACCCGCGCCTTGCTCTCGACCACGGGCTGGCAGTGCACCGGGCCAGCCTTGGATGGGTCGAGCGCACCATGGCGGAGCTGGCCGTTACTCGTTCCTCGCCACTTCCGGACCGGTGATCCTGCCCAGCAACGGCAATGTGCTCGCGATCAGCGCTATTGAGGCAGTGAGGCCGGCGGCCACGATTATGTAGAACGCCGCGCCCGGCCACTGCAGCGGATAGTTGAGCTGTGACCGCAGGTACAGGAACGCGGCGAGCAGTCCGGCGCCGGTGGAGACCAGGGCTGAGGCCACCAGCGGCACCGATGTCTCCAGCGCCACCACCTGTCGCAGCAGGCTCAGCGGCACCCCGGTCAGGCGGAGCAGACTGAACGGCCGCTTGCGCTCGCTCAGGCCGCCGATCACGGTGACCGCGAGCGTGCAGCCGCCGATCGCCAGGCTGCAGAAGATCAGCACATAGGCGAATCGCTGCCACTTGGTTAGGTCGCTGCGGACATACTGCTCGGTCAGCGTGGCCGGGACGTCAGCGTGCGGGAAGCTGGTCACCAGCAGGGTCCTTGCCCGCTCGATTGTCGTCGTTGAGCCGTTCGTGGCGACCACTATCGTCTGTACCGCGGTAGCCGCGAGTCGCTGCGCGGTCATCGGTGCCGCGGGCCAGACATGCCGGGCCTGGCCGCCGTTCTGCTCGAGGGTCGGTGAGTACACCCCGGACGGGAATGACGCGGCCGCGGCGCCGGAGGCGCACCGGCCGAGGACCGGCATCAGGGCTAGCTGGCTACAGGCGGCCAGGCCGGCCGGTTCGCTGCCCCACGAGCCGAAGGTGAGCTTGGTGCCGAGCGGGTCAGCGTGGACGAGCATGATCGCGCTCACGCCTGGAATGCTGGCCAGCCGAGCAACTACCGGAGCCGGGACTGTCCGGATCGGCCCTGGGTCATGCGGGCCGCCGCCAATCTGGTCGGTCAGGATGTCATGGCCGATCACTCCGCCTGGCGGCGCCCGGTGCGCGTCGATCGAGGTGATCACGCTGACGGTAACCGTCACCACGAACAAGGCGAGGGTCAGCCCGCTGATGGTGCGGAAGCCGGTGTGCGGGTTATCGGCAAGCCGCCGCGCGGCGATGAGCGATCCCGGCCTGCGTGCTCGGCCGGCCAGCATCCGGGCGGCTGTCATCGTCAGCCACGGGCCGGCGATGACGAGCCCGGCAAGAATCATCAGGAACCCGGGCATGATGGCGAGAATCTCGGCTGTGGTGGAGTTCTGCTTGCCACCGATGATGAAAACGGCGAGTTCGGCCATTCCGGCCAGCAGCGGTACCAGCCGCCAGGCCCGTGGCGGCCTGGGCGTCACGCGCCTGCTTACCCCGAGCGGCGAGATCTGGACTCGGCGCAGCGCGATCCTCGCGATGATCGCCGCAGCGGTCGGAACCCCGACGACGACCGTGGCGATGTCCTGGACGCTCAGGGACATATCGCCGGTGAAGAACGGCGCCCCGCTGAACGGGAACGACGCGATCACCGGCCGCAGCGCGAAAAAGAGCGCGAAGCCGGCCGCGGTGCCGATGGCCGCGGCGACAGCTGATTCCACCGCCGCAATGACAGTGATCTGCCGTGGTGTCGCGCCTGTCAGCCGCATGGCCGCGAATCGCTGCTCCCGCCGGGCGGCCGACAATCGTGTCGATGCGCCGATGAAGATCAGCACTGGCAGCAGCAGGCCGACGCCGACGACCGACAGGATCAGGTCCATTCCCTTGGCTTTGATGCCGACGGCGATAGCGCACTGCTCGCCGGTGCAGCTGCTCAGAGGGACGGTCTGGATGGCGGTGATCTTGCTGGCGGCCGGCTGATGCTCCATGTAGCCGACAGAGCGGCCGATGATGATCAGCAGCGAGTTAGGTGCAGGCAGCGCGGAGCTGGCGATCGTGCCGACCTGATGACCTGGATAGCGGTCGGCCAGCTCATCGGCTGGGATCGTCCGAAGCAGCCTGCTCAAGGCCGGCGACGCGTAGAACTCGCCCGGTCTCGGCAGGTGCGGGATCCCACGCGGCAGCGGGGACCGCGGCCCCGTCGCGGCGACATCGAGGCGTCCCATCAGCTGGCCGCGATAGAAATCAGGCCGCAGCTCCCACCAGAGCGGCTGCGCCCGCGCGGCAGCAGTGGGCTGGTGCCCGGCGACCGGACCTGGCACCGTGTCGAGCCAGGCGTCGCGCAGATTCTGCGCGTTGACGGCGTTGACGCCGGCGATAGCAGCTAGCAGAAGCCCGGTGCCGAGCGCGACGGCTATCGCGGTAATGGCGAGTCGGACGACGGCCTCCCGTCCGCCTTGCAGCGTCAGCCTCAGGCCGAAGCGGATCATGCCGGGCTCCGGTCGTCGGCTCCGCAGGTCACCCGGCCGTCGCGGACCATGACCTCGCGGTCGGCGTACGCCGCCACCCTGGCCTCATGGGTGACCAGGATGACCGTGGTGCCCGCGGCGCGGGCGGCGGCAGTCAGCAGCGTCATGACGTGCTCGCCGGTGAGCGTATCGAGCGATCCGGTTGGCTCGTCAGCGAACAGCACCTCCGGCTTGGCGACCAGGCCGCGGGCCAGCGCGACGCGCTGTGCCTGGCCGCCGGACAGCTCCCCGGACCTTCGCTGCTCGAGGCCGTCAAGGTCAAGCCGGTCGAACCAGGCCGATGCTTCCGCGAGTGCCTGTGCCCGGCGGACGCCGTTCAGCAGCAGCGGCAGGGCCACGTTCTCCGCCGCGGTCAACTCAGGCACGAGCTGACCGAACTGGAACACGAACCCGAACCGGTCACGGCGCAGCCGGCTGCGCTGCGTCTCGGTCAGCGAATCGACCCGCTCTCCCTCGAACCAGATCTCGCCGGAGTCTGGCGTCAGGATGCCCGCCAGGCAGTGCAGCAGCGTGGACTTTCCCGACCCGCTCGGGCCCATCACCGCGAGGATCTCACCGCGCCGGGCGCGGAGACTCGCGCCTTGCAGCGCCGGCGTGATCCCGAATGACCGCACTATGTCGCGCGCCTCGATAACGCCGCCGTTCGCGAGCACCGCTCCGGCGGCACCAACCCCGCTCGCGGCCTCATAGCTGGTCATCGTGCACCTCCTGTTGCGCGGCCACTTGATGTCGGCTGCACGGCCTGCGCGAGGGGGCCGAGTCTGGCGGCGGTGGTGTCGATCCAGCGCATGTCGGCCTCCAGGTGGAACAGGCCGTGGTCGGCCAGCAGGGCATCGACGAGACTGCCTGTCTGCTTGAGCTCAGTCAGCTCCCGCATGCGCTGCAGATGAGCCCTGCGCTGCGTATCCAGATAGTCGGCCGCTGGACGGCCGAGCATGAGCGCGATAACGACCTTGGCGAACAGCACAGTCTGCAGGTGCGGCTCAGGAGTGACCGGCTCCATGAGCCAGGCCTCCACCGCAAGCCGGCCAGCCGGCGTGATCGCATACCGCTTGCGGTCCGGCCCGGCGCCGGGCTCCGACTCCCCCGCCGTCGCCTGGCCGTCCCTGGCCAGACGGCTCAAGGTCGCGTAGACCTGGCCGAACGGGATCGGTTTCCCGCGGCCGAAGTACGCGTCATAGTCACGCTTGAGGTCGTAGCCATGGCTCGGCTCTCGTTCGAGCAGGCCAAGAAGGGTCAGCGGAACGCTCATGCCAGCAACAATACACTGAGCGTATACTCTGCGCTAATAGTTAATGGTGCGGGTGGTCGTGGTCGTGCCTGTGGTCATGGCCCGGGGAGCGGTGCGCCAGCGCTTGGGCGCGAGCGGTGACTTCGCTCGCGGACACCGCGCGCAGGTCGGTCAGCACGTCTTCCAGCGCCGCCAGCCAGAGCTTGTAGTAGTTCCAAGGCTCGTTGTGCGCCGACGCGGACTCCCATGCTCCAATCCTGCCGACCAGCGCCGCCTGGAATTCCGTCCAGGTAAACGCGCCTGCCTCGTACAGGCTGACGGCCATGCCGAAGGCGCGGCTCTCCCACGGCTCGGAGAACACCAGTTCGCCGTTGGAGCGCGGTGGTGCGGCCAGGCCATCTATATCCAGCGGCGCGGTCATTGCGCCTTGACCTTCGCCACACCGACCATCGCGTCCCGGCTTACCAGCGGCACGAGCTCTTCCTCGGTCAGGTGCTCAGTGCCAGCAGGCCGCTCGGGCAGCACCAGCCAGCGCACCTCGCTGGTGGAGTCGCGGACGGTGATCTGGACGTCGTCCGCGAGTTCGAGCCCCATCTCGGACAGCACCGCGCGCGGCTCGGCGACCATACGCGCCCGGTAGGCGGGGTCTTTGTACCAGCTCGGCGGCAGGCCGAGCACAGGCCACGGGTAGCAGGAGCACAGCGTGCACACCACCACGTTGTGGGTGGTCGCGGTGTTCTCCACGACGACGATGTGCTCGCCTTGGCTCCCGGAGAAGCCCAGCTCCTTGATGGCGGCTGTGCCGTCTTCGAGCAGCCGTCGCCGGTACTGCGGGTCAGTCCACGCCTTCGCGACGACCTTCGCGCCGTTGAGCGGGCCGATGTTGGTTTCGTAGTTGCTGATGATCTCGTTCATCACCTTGGGGTCGATCAGGCCGCGCTCGGTGAGCAGTTGCTCGAGCGCCTCAGCGCGCAGGGCCGCCGAGGCGGGCTCTTCCGATCCGCTGGTTTTTGTCATGAGACTGTCTCCAGGTAGCTCTCGTATAGCTCCACAGTGAGCGAGAAGGCTTCGGCGTCGGCGCCCCACAGCTCGCGGGAACCGAAGCGCACCGTGTAGACGTACTGCGGGTTCTCACCTTGAAACTGCGCGTTGGTGTCCGGCAGCACGGCGGCGGGCTGGATGAGCTCGACAACTCCGGTGTGTCCTCGCACATAGCGCGGCAGCCTGCTGTGCCCCGATGGCGACATGTCCTTGGCGCGCACGCGCTCGCCGACGGCGAAGGCCGGAGGGTTGTCCACGGTGCGTAGCGAGCCTCTGGCTGTCGGTACGTAGTCCGGCCTGGCAGGTTCCGGGATCGGCGGCTCCGGGGCATCCTCGCCTCGCAGCTTGCGGGCGCGGGCGTCAACCGCGCCCGGCGCGAGGATGGCGCTGTCGGTGAGCATCAGTTCCGCGGCGTTGAGCCAGCGGCCGAAGTAGCCGTCGTCGAGGTAGGCCGCCCGGTCCAAGCGCTCCTGCGCGTACCGGAAGGCGTCGATGTTCTGCCCGGATATCCGGACCGATAGCAGCGTCAGCGCGAACGCCCGGCTCTGCCAGGGCTTCCCGAAGGTCGGTTCATCACCTCTGGGCGGATAAACATGGCCCCATCCCAGGGTGCCCCCCATATCGGCAATATTGTCCATGGCGCAACGCCTCGTATCATTTAACGGCTGCCCGGGCGACTCGCTGACCTGCGGTTCTGCACTTTACGCTGCAGGGGTTGCCCGCCTGCGAGGGAGGTAGTCGAAGCTGCTGAGCAATAGAGGGGCATTCGAGACGCTCCTGTCGCAGGTGCGCGTGCCGTCGCCGATGCAGCGCCTGGCCGATGACCGCCTGCGAGCTGCCGGCGTCGAGGTCTGGCTCAAGCGCGAGGATCTCATCCACGCGGAGGTGCCCGGTAACAAGTGGCGAAAGCTGAAGTACAACCTGGCGGAAGCCAGAGGGCGTGGCGATCGGACATTGCTGACGTTCGGCGGGGCCTATTCCAACCACATCAGGGCCGTCGCGTCCGCTGGTTCACGCTGCGCGTTGTCCACAGTCGGGATCATCCGCGGTGAGCAGCATCTCCCGCTGAACCCGTCCCTGGCGTTCGCGGTGCGGCAGGGCATGCGGCTCGGTTATCTGGATCGCGATGCCTACCGCCGCAAGGCGGACGCCGACGTGCTCGACGGACTGCGCGCCGAGTTCGGGTCCTTCTACCTGCTGCCTGAGGGCGGCAGCAACGAGCTTGCGGTGCTGGGCTGCGCGGAGATCCCGGCGGAGATCGACATGGGCTTCGACGTGATCTGCTGCGCCTGCGGCACTGGCGGCACTCTGGCCGGAATCGCGGCAGGCCTGCGGCCCGGGCAGCGTGCGATAGGGTTCTCCGCTTTGAAGGGTGGCAGCTTCCTTGAGCGTGAGGTGGACGCCTTGCAGTTCCGTACGTTCGGCAGCCGGCGCGGCGACTGGCGAATCGAGACCGGCTATCACTTCGGTGGCTACGCACGGGCGACGTCCGAACTCGAGGCCTTTATCGCAGACTTCCGCGACCGGCATGGTGTCGTTCTCGATCGGGTGTATGTCGCGAAGATGATGTACGGGACCTACTCCCTCGCCCGAGCGGGAGTCTTCGAGCCTGGTAGCCGCGTGGTCGCCGTGATCACCGGACCCTCGTTCCCGCCAAGCGCCTAAGACGAACGCGCACTCAAGCCGGGGCTGGCCATAGACCATGCTCAGTGCAGAAACGCCCGACCTCATCCAGGTCGACGTCGGCATCCTCCGCCTCCGCGACCGCGGGGCCGGCGACCCACCAGTCGGCCCCGGGCAGTCCGGCGGACAAGTAGGCACGGGTCCCTGGCTTGCGACGCTGCTCGGGGCGGCGGGGATGCGCGACAACTTCGCCGTGTGCGGGCTCCCATAGCCGGACAAGGCCAGCCTCTTCGCCGATGACGACGGCGTCGTACCACCGCCATACCACCACCTCAGCGCCGTCCGCGGCGGCCGCGACAGCGACCAGATGACCGGGTGACACCCGTTCAGTCCGAGGCGAAGGGAAGCTTGTCGCGAATCGAACAGATGACAGCTGTCCCGCGCGCAGAACCTGACACTCGTCCTCCCGAACGCGGAGAACGATTCCGCAAGTCAGCCGCGCGGGCGTAACGCCCTGATCGGTGGAAGCAGCCATCCGCCGAGTGTCTCCCGGTCCGCCACCGGCCTGCAAAGCGTTTAGCGTGCGCTGGGAGGTAAGGTGCCGCACATGCCCGAGATTCGGCACTGCCGGCATTGCTGGGGTGACTGCGTCGGTGACTGCCTGGTCGGCGACTCGGGCAGATGCATCCACGGCTGGAGCGAGAAGCGCCCACGGCAGCTCAGCTGGCGGGTCCTGCTGACTCGCAGATGGTGGCACCGTGTGTTCTGGGGCCGGTAGCCCGCCTTAAGGCTCAGCAACTTAAGGCTCGGCAACCCGCGGCCGTGCATCGGCGTCCCAGGGTCATGAGCACTTACATTCGCGGGCACGCTCGTGCGGGTCTGGCTGCTTTCGCCGTCATGGCGCTGACGCTCGTGGCCGCCGGGTGCGGTGACTCGTCGCGCAGCGTGCAGGCTTCGGTTCCGTTGTCAGGGCCTGGCAGGCAGCTGCACCGGCTATTCCCAGGCCTGCACGTCCGCTATGGGGGAGTCGCTAGCCTGGCGTCCGCGACGCCGCCCGCGTCGGCCGCGTCGCCCGGCGCCAATGACTTGCTCGCCGCTGGCCCGGCCACCCTAGCGGCGACCGATCTGGGCATCTTCGGGTCGACCGACGGCGGCACAAGCTGGCGGCGGATGCTTTCCGGCTTTGCCGGATGGTCGCTGACCCGCGCGGGCGGCGGATACGCCGCGATCGGCAACCTGCCAGGAAAGGTCAACCTTGGCCCGCCCGTGCTGGCCGTGAGTCGTGATGGGGTTCGCTGGCGGATCAAGCGGATCACCGCGGTGCGGTCGCAGACCGGCAGCCTGGTGCCGGGATCTGGCTACCGGCTCGCGTTGTCCGGTCTCGGGCCGCGCGCGACCGGGATCGCGGTTCCCGACATCACTTCGGGGTTCCTCCCCGCGCCCGTGCTGCGCAGCAGTGACGGCGGGCTGACCTGGCGGCGCGTCGGACGGGACCTGCCTCAGGGCGGCTTCAGCGGAGTCGCGGTGACCGGCGGCGGGCAGGCGGCGTTCGTCACCGCGCCAGGGCACGGCGCGAGCTGCGCGGGCGCGGTCTACCGGTCCGCCGACGGCGGGGCGACCTGGTCGCTGCTGCCGGCGTCCTGCGAGCCATACCCGCTTATGGCCCTGCAGTTCATCGACGCCAGGCACGGCTTCGCTGCTGGTGGGCTGTCGTTCAAGGTCGGCGGCGGCGCGGTGGTGGAGTCGACCAGCGACGGCGGGCGCACCTGGCGCACCCTGCTGCGCACCAGGACCGACAACGGCGGTGGCTCGCCCTCCACCGTCGGCTACGTGCGGCTTGACATGGTCAGCGCGCGAGCCGGCTGGGCGCTCGCTGGCGGCTGTGAGATCGGGGAGAACGGCCCGTGCGACGGCACCGTGGTCGTCACCGCCGACGGCGGCCACCACTGGACCTACACGGGCCAAGACGCGACCGGCATCGCTGGCCTTGGCCCCCGCGTGGCGCTGGCCGGCGACGACAGGATGGCCACGCTGGGGCGCACCGCAGACGGCGGCCGCACCTGGTCCGAGCAGTCACCGCCTAGCTGGATCGCCACGTCGGCGTTCTCCGGAGCCGGCGCAACGGACGTGTGGGCAACCAGCCTCGGTGACTTTGTTAGCGCCAGCGCCGGATCAGCCTGGGTGCGCGCGGACCAGCTCATGTCGGGCCGTTATGCCTATGAAAGCTGGCTAGCGGGCTCCCCGCACCGACTGCTCGGCTACACCGAGGCCATGCGGGTCGTTTCCAGCGCTGACGGCGGCCAGACATTCACCACATCACGGGTGCCGGACAACAACGGTGACGACATCCTGCAGGCCGCGGCGCTCGGCACCGGCGGCCGCGCGATCGCCGTGACGGGCAGTGACGCGCAGTGCGCGAGCCAGGCTCAGATCAAGCGGACAGAAAAGCTCAAGCCAGGGTGGAAGCCGCCCTCCGGCGCGTCGACGCTCTTCACCAGCACCGATGGCGGCACGCACTGGAACAGCGCCGGCTTCGTCCTGCCATTCGGCGTCCAGTCACCGACATCGGCCACGGTGAACGGCCCGCTGATCGCCATCATCGATGCCTGCAACCGGCTCCAGCTGAGCACCGATGGCGGGCTGCGCTGGCACGCCGAGGCTATCGCCAAGACCTTGTCCTGCACGGTGTCCGCGCTCTGGCTGTCCTGCCAGGCTGGCAATGGCGGGTTCTGGGTACTGCACTCGGCTGACCGCGGTGCGACGTGGACAGCTTTCTGGCTACGAGCGGCAGCCGCGGCCAACGGCATGTCGGTCATCGGCTCTACTCCCTGGCCAACTATCACCCCAGGCGGGGTCTTCCCGACCGGGCCAGCGGCGGCCGTTATGCCGGCCGGGGGTTCGCTTTGGCGCACGACCGACGGCGGCAGATCATGGCGCCAGTCCTGGCCGGCGCTAGGTCGGCTGGGTTAATTGCCAGTGCTCGGATCACCAGAAGGCCTTGAAAGAAGTCGGGGCGGCGGTGTCGGATCGGGGCAGAGGTGTTCGTAGCAGGGGTGAGCGGCCGCCCGCGAGGGGCGCCCAGACCCACTGGAGGGAGCCAGATCGACGTCCGCGAGGCGATCACCCGGGCCCACCACGAGGAGTGGGCGCGGGTAGTAGCCACCTTGACCAGGCGTTTCGGTGACCTCGACATCGCCGAGGAAGCGGCGGCCGAGGCGTTCGCGATTGCTGTCGAGCGGTGGATGGCTGACGGCGTACCCCCCAACCCCGGTGCCTGGCTGACGACCACCGGTAACCGCAAGGCCATCGACCGGATCAGGCGAGAGAACAAGCGCGACGACAAGCAAAGGGAGGCTCAGCTGTTGTACGACGACGACCCGCCAGAGCCTCTCGGCGCCATCGAGGACGACCGGCTACGTCTGATCTTCACCTGCTGTCACCCTTCGCTGGCGATGGAGACCAGGGTGGCGCTGACGCTGCGGATGGTCGGCGGTCTGACCGTGCCCGAGATCGCCCGTGCCTTCCTGGTGCAGGAAACCACCATGGAGCGGCGCATCACCCGCGCGAAGGCCAAGATCAAGGCGGCTCGCATCCCTTATCGGGTGCCGTCCGCGCAGGATCTCCCG
>Ga0126373_10001572_pt1 | contig 16313 bp, 12 predicted proteins | sample PanSoiMetPlot_11_FD_92545 | JGI IMG/M metagenome (GOLD analysis project Ga0126373, IMG submission 92545) | Tropical forest soil microbial communities from Panama - MetaG Plot_11 | ecosystem: Environmental > Terrestrial > Soil > Tropical forest > Bulk soil | place: Panama | collected 2016-02-17 | reverse complement strand
CTCACCCAGGCGCAGCGTCGCGACTACCTGATGGCGTCGGTTGGGTGGTTCCGCGACCTGCTCATGCTGATATTCAGCCTGTTGCTGCTCGTGATCAGCGGTCTGCTGGCCGCACATTCGGGGTTCGCCGTTGCTCCGATGGAGGGCGCCCGATCGCTCCTTCCGCTTTCCCTCATCATGATCGCGACAGTCTGCAACATGTGGACACTGGGTCACTGGACGACGTTGTCAGCTCGCCGAGCCCTGCGGTCGCTCGTCATCAGCCTGTCGGTGACCTGGGTCATAGCCCTCGCGTGCATCGAGGGGATGGCGCGAAGGGATGGCGTTTTCCTCAGGACATCGAAATCCGCCGGCCGGCGCCGCATTCTCGGGGCGCTCCGGCTGACCTGGGTGGAGACGATCCTGGCCGTCGTGCTGTATGTCTGCTTGGGGGTGCTCGTCAGCATGCGCCATGGGCCGTGGCTGCTGATTCTCATCATCGGAGTCCAGGGCACCGTCTATTTGTGCAGCCCGATCGCGGGGATCTGGAACCTGTGGGCCCAGGGGGTGCCCGCAGAGGAGCGCCGCCGCCGCTTCGAGAAGCGACGGCAGCGCGCGGCGCGAGGACGCCTGGCCTCGGCCCGGCTGTCCCGGCCGGCCGTAGCAGCCCTGGCTGCAGTCTGCGTCGGGGCAGTGACCACGGCATTCCTCGCCCCCGGATCGAAGCTGCAGGAAACCGCCGCAAGACGCGGCGCGACCCCGCAGTCGCTGCTGGGCGGATCTGCGACTACCCAGGTCTATGTGCAGGTGGGCTCGTCAGCGACCGCAGCGGACGGTGCCTATGCCGCCATCAGCTCGGTGCGCTTGTCCAACCTGATCGCGGCTTCGCCAACGAGCCCGCCGCACTTCGACCTCAGCTTCGACACCTCCTCGATAGCGCTTCTCGATGCGGTTCTGCGGGCCGCCGTTACGGGCGGCCGGATCTCGTCCGTCAGCCTCGCGCTCCGCACGCCGGGCGGGAACGGCCAGTCGAAGACCGAACTGGTGGACACCTTCGCGGTGGGCTCGGTTGCGTCCTTCACCGAGCACCTGGCCGGCATTCCTGCGGGCCGCGTCACCCTCGTCCTGCCCGCTGTCAGCCAGGTAATCAGCTCGCCGTTGCAGCTGCGCCGTCTTGACCTGGTAACCCGGTTCCCGAGTTCGTCCACGACGCCGGTCACGACTGCGTACCTCAACATGTCTAACGCGGCCGGGCCCGCCGGCCCCGGCCACGCCCTTTCGGGCATGGCGGTTTCCCAGGCAGCACCGAGGGCTCCGATCGACCTCACGTTCACCACGTCGTCGGTTTCTTTGCTCAGCGGAGTCTTCCGCGACGAGGACGCCGGCATCCCGGTACTCACGGTGTACCTCCGCGCCGGGGCCACGGGTAGTCCGCAGGCAACCGCGATGCAGGACACGTTCACTGGCATTCGGGTCACGTCTTTTGCCGAGAACCTCTCCGGCTCGGTCTTCGGTACTGCGACGCTGGTCATCAGTCCGCAGCCGACTGACAGTCAGGGATGACCAGGAACTAATTGCAGCTGGCGTCGGGGAGCGTGCTTCGCACGTCCAGGCAGTAGGCCGATATCCGCACGGAAAAGCGGGACGGCCCCGAGTCCATCGGGTTGCCGCTGGCCGGTCCGAACTCCACGCCGAACGGCGCGCTGTCCAGCCAGTAGTGCCGGGCTGGATCGGGCCAGCCATACGAGTCGCGCAGGAGCTGCCCCGCAGCGAGGAGCACCGCACTGAGGTCGACGCTCATGCGGCCGCGTCCGACTGTAGCTGCTCGGTCTGGCACGAACCAGAGTGTGCCGCCCCACGGAGCCGTCTTCCCGCCTCGATAAATGTTGCTGGCGTAGACAGACCACTCATGCGTGCCGGAGTGCGCGACCCGTCCGACGGCGAAGGGGATGGTCGCGCTCCCGACCTGCAAGCTGGACGGCAGCAGCGCCTGCGCGTCGTAGTCCGTCCATACCATGATCTCGAGCGTGCCGTCAGACATGCACGGCTGCTTCGTACCCGTCTGATGCAGCCAGAGGTCATAAGCGATGTCGTAGGTAACGCCGGATGTGCTTGCGGAATAGGCGGTCACACCGATCAGGCTGGGCGGGATCGAGTCCAGCCGGACCGGGAGTGGCAGGTCTGGTGCCTCCGGCGGCGAGGTCGAGGCATGGCACTGGCTGATGCCGTAGGACACGTCCGGGTAGCCGCGCACCCAGGTATAGGCGCCCGGCGCGAGGCAGGTCCGCGCGGTGCAGGGCGGCGTGGTGGCGAAGCGTCCCTCGATCGTCACCTTGCCCTCCGGGCTCACTGACATGTCCAGGGAGCCTGTACTCGCGATACCACCAAGGTTCCACTCGTCGCCGTTTAGCTGGGCGAAACCCAGGACCGGGCCCGCGCCCCGGCAAGCGGCTCCTGCTACGGGCCCGGCTGGGCACTGAACAGTCCAGTGCCACGCATGACTGCTCCCGTTCGACACGGGCACCAACGAGATGCTGGTGTACGGAGGACTCGAGCCGCACGAGGCGAGAAGCAGCGTCGCGGCGGAGGCTCCAGCGACAGCCAGCGGCGGGATTCTGGCGCTCCGCCTCACAACGTGCGGACGAAAACGTGGCCGCCACGCGCGACAATGGCGATTCCCGCACCGACGATGGACGACCTCGAGATCGGCCCGAAGGCTCGCGAGTCACAGGCATCCGAGCGGTTGTCGGTCATGACGTAGTACTGGCCGTGGCCGAGCCTCGTGCTGACTATCGGCGTCGAACCGAGCGGTCCGAAGCGAGCGTCATACCATCCCCCGTCGCGAAGCGGCCGGCCATCGACGAAGATCCTGCCACCCACGGACCAGATCGTCTCGCCGGGTACCGCTACCACCCGGCGCACGAGATCGCCGCCACGGGCTCCGACGACGCTGCACGGCAGGTCCTGCCGCGGCCGGAAGACGACGATCTCGCCAGTCCTGATAGGACTCGCGAGGACGCCCGAATTGGCAACCAGGATCCGGTCACCTGCCTGGAAGGTCGGCATCATCGCGTTCCCTGGCACCGAGTAGGGCTGGACGACGAACCCGTTGATCATCAGCGCAGCAAGCCCCGTGACTGCGAGCAGACAGACCGCGCCAGCAATGCGCGGGGTTGCGCGGCGCCGCTTTCGCCAGCCGCGCATTCGTGTCGACATGGTAGGAACGGCCCCGCCGGACTGGGTGGCCAGACTCCGCAAGCGGTAGTCCGGTCTCGGCGCCCGGACGACCATTGGCCGGTGCATAGCTACCCGGGCATGCCGACCCCCGCCGGCACCGGACGTCGGCTCTCCTGCCTGGGCCGGCACGTGGATGCCGTCAATGACGGCCAGTGAGTCGGTGGTATCGCTGGACGTCGGATTCATCGTGCCCCCTTGCTGGAAGCGGCCGCCAGGAAGCGCCGCACCCCGTCGATCTGGGCGCCGGGCAGCTCGCCGAGCACGATGCGGAAATGTACGCCGGCGCTTGTGCTGCGTTCCCAGCTGATCCGGCCCGGCACGTCCAGGCAAATCCGTATTGACGTGCCCTGAACTTCGAGAAGGAAGGGCCCGCTGAGCTGGGCGCCCGGCGCCAGCTGCGGCCTCGCCTCGGGGAGTACGCACTCCATCCCGCCCTCGCTCAGCTCGACGAGGCCGGCGGAGATGGTGATGTCCCCGCATCGGACGAGAACCCGCGCGTGCGCGCTCAGCCGTCGTTCGGGGGCTCGGCCGCCTCGCGTGCCACCGTGGCCGTTGGCCGCAACACCGATCATGAGCTGGTCGGCTGCGGCTAGTTCTGCGCGGTTCCCATTCCGTCGATTAGCTGTTGTAGAGGCGATCTTCGCCCGAGCAGTTCTAAGCCGACTGAGGCGAGGGACCGCTGGCGCGGAGCTTCGCCGCTTCCCGACCGACTCGATGCCGAGGGCTCGCCGCTCGGCATGCGACAGGTCCGACCAGTTCGCCGGCATCCGCCGGATGAAGGACGGGGCGTCGTTATCAGGCTGCGGGCGGAGTTGCCGACCCCAGGCCGCCGCCACCGAGGCCGCCTGCGGGAAACTCACCTTCACCGCGCTCGGCTCGTAGGGCAGATCGAACAGGCCCGGGTCATCGAGCCAGTCCTGGCTGGCCTTCGTGATCGCCTGGGCGACATCCGGCCAGCGCACTCGGGCGAGCAGATACGGGCTCGCGCGGTCGGCGAGCAGAAGGTAGGTCACGTCGCTGGTGGCTGTCGTCATAGCCGTGCCCGGACAGCCGCGACCACTGCACGTGTCATGGTCCCCCCCGATACAACGCCGCATCTATCCCTGACGCAGGCAAGCGTCAGGCTAGCAGCGGCGGCACGCTTGCGCGGCCTTTGTAACATCCATTTCACTTGACTTTTTCTTTTGTAGCATTCGTAGCAGCGCTATAACCGGCCCCAATGGGATAAAGGCACTCATTAGCCGACCGCCTTAGCAGCATCTGACCTGCGCATTCACCATTTTGTCCAGCGACACGGCTGCGCCAGCCGAAAATAGGACTAGCGCCATCAGAAATCCCCTCCGTGACAATCAGCACTGCCGAACGGCGCGGACTTGCCGGCAGGGCAACTCCGGAACTACTCAGGGGGCACGGCGCCTGCTGCGGTCCCTTCCGGCGGCGGCTGACGCTGCGGGCGGAGGCCAGCGCCGCGATCGGGCAAGGTGTCCTGGCCGACTCCGATGTTGGCGGCAATTCTGCGCAGCAAGCCAAGCAGCTGGTCACGCTCGGCGCTGGACAGCCCGGCGCAGATCTGGCGCTCCCAGTTGTCACCGAGCCGGGAAGCGCGGTCGAGGACTTGTCCGCCGCGTCGGGTCAGGTGAAGCTGGCGGGTCCGCCGATCGGTCGGGTCGGGTCGGCGCTCCAGCCAGCCCTGCCGCTCAAGGTGATCCACGAGCGCCACCATGGTGCTCGGCGGGATCTGCAGTCGGTCGGCCACCGCCTGCTGAGACTGCCCGTCTCTGCCGCGCACCGCCCGGAGCAGGGCGTAGTGCCGTGGCTCGAGGCCGAGCGTGCCGACAATCTGGCCGAACCGGCTGCTAGTCGCCAAGCCAAGCTGGGACAGCGCGAAGCCAACGCTCGGCCGGCCGTCCACGGAGCTGATGGCGCGCTCATCGTCCATGAATTAACTTTACAGGCCGAACCGATCATGTTAGAAAGATTCGTGAGTGAATAATTCTCACTCGAAGGATATGGCGATGCACGCTCTCACCTCCGCGGTGCTCCGGCATCGCCGCCTCGTCGGCCTGCTCTGGCTGATCTTGCTGCTGCTCGGCGGCGCCGCTTCGGCGCAGCTCACTAGCCGTCTCAGCCAGAGTTTCGACATTCCGGGCACGCCCAGCGCCGCCGCCGCCCGCGCGATCGTGCAGCGCTATCACAGCGGCGGCAGCGAGGATCCGCTGGTCCCCGTCATCCGGCTGCCGGCCGGCACGACGGTCTACGAGCCCCGGGTGGCGGCAGACCTGCGTGCCGGGTTTGCCGCGATGGCGGCGGCCGCACCCAGTGGCAGCCGGCTCGCCTCGTTCGTCAGCACTGGCGACCGCGGCTTCGTCTCCGCAGCGGGCCGCACCACTTTCGGGCTTGTCTACGCGCCCACCAACGGCAATCAGCAGCAGGACCCGCATGTCGCCTTGCCACAGCTCCGGCTGGCGCTGCTCGCCCATCTGCCGCCGGGCACTCAGGTCCAGGTGACCGGGATCGGGCCGCTGACGACGGCCGGCGCTGCACCCAAGGGCCCGGGTGTCCTCGGCGAGGTGCTGCTCGGTGCCGTGGGCGCCCTCGTCGTGCTGACCTTCGTGTTTGCCTCCTTCCTGGCAGTCGTGCCGCTGATTATCGCGGCGTGCTCGCTGACGACCGCGTACCTGGCAATCCTGGGCCTGACCTACCTGACGCACGTCAACATCGTGGTTCAGTACCTCGCCGGCCTGATCGGGCTGGGCGTCGCGATCGATTACTCGCTGCTGCTGGTCACGCGGTGGCGGGAGGCCCTGGCGCGGGGGCAGGACAACGAGACGGCTATCCGCACTGCAATGGCGACCGCGGGGCGGGCCATCGTGTTCAGCGGCGTGACCGTCGCCATCGGGCTGGTCACGCTCGTCGTGCTGCCGGTGCCGTTCATCCGAAGCATCGGGATCGGCGGCATGCTTGTCCCGCTGATCAGCGTGCTGGCCAGCCTGACCGTCCTGCCAGCGTTGCTAGGCGGCGTCGGCAGGCGGCTGGACTGGCCACGGCTCCGCCGCGAGACCGCCGCGGCGCGCGGCTGGACCTGGTGGGCCCGTCTGGTTGTCAGGCATCGGTGGCTGGCGGCCGTGGCTGGGCTTGCCATCCTCGGTGCCCTTGGCGCCGCCGCGCTGAGCATGCGGGTCGGTGACGTCAGCGTGAACGCGCTCTCCCAGCAGGGCCAGGCGCGGCAGGGCGTCGCGATGCTGGCGGAAGCCGGCGTCCCGACCGGCGTGCTCAGCCCCGTTGAGCTCTTCGTCCCGGCCGGCGCGGACCTCGCTCAGGTGAGCGCGACAGTGTCCCGCGTGCCGGGCATCCGCGCGGTCGTGGCCCCCGACGACCCAGGCTGGCGCGCTGATGGCACCGCGGTGATCGACGCGTTGCCCACCGCCGACGGATCGAGCGAGGCTGGGCAGACCATCACGGCGGCCGTCCGCGCTGCGCTGGCGAGGAACACACCGGCGGTACTGACCTCCGGGGACGCGGCCGGCATTGTCGACCAGAAGCACGCGCTCTACGGCGCGTTCCCGGCCATGCTCGCTGCGCTGGCGCTGATCACGTTCATCCTCCTCGCTCGCGCCTTCCGGTCTCTGGTGCTGCCCGCAAAGGCGGTGCTGGCCAACCTGATCTCGGTCGGCGCGACATACGGGGTGCTCGTCCTGGTGTGGCAGGACGGATACGGCTCGGAGGCGATCTGGGGCCTGCCGGCCACTGGAGCTATCACTGGGTGGATCCCGCTGTTCGTGTTCGCCTTCGTCTACGGGCTATCGATGGACTACGAGGTCTTCCTGCTCACCCGGATGCGGGAGGAATACGACCGCAGCGGTTCGACCACGGACGCAGTAGTCGTCGGTGTCGGCCGCACCGGACGGCTCATTACCTCTGCCGCCCTGATTCTCTTCCTCGCCATGGCCGCACTCGCCAGCGCGCCCATCACCTTCCTTAAGGTGTTCGCCACCGGAATCGGGGCCGGCATCCTCCTCGACGCGACAGTAGTCCGATCGCTGCTGGTTCCCGCGCTGGTCTCGCTGCTCGGCGAATGGAACTGGTGGATGCCGCCCTGGGCGGCGAAGATCCTCCGGGTGCCGCCGTCCGTATCCGCGCGCCACACGGCAAGCCCGGTCACGCGCGTCTCGTCGGAGCCATAGGGTCGACGTTGACGAGTGTGGACCGAAGGAGCTACGAGTGTCAGACGGCATTCCAGCACGGGCCCTGCAACTGCGCTCCCTGGTGACCGACCAGGAGGCAGTCCAGGTCTCGCTCGAGGCGGTAGACGTTCCCGAACCAGGTCCCGACCAGGTCCTTATCAGGATGGAGGCCGCGCCGGTTAACCCGTCCGACCTGGGCTTGCTGTTTGCCGGCGCCGACCTCATCAACGCGACCGCCGGCGGCACTGCCGAACGGCCGGTCATTACCGCCCCGCTTCCGCCAGCGGCGGCGCGCGCCACTGCGGCCCGGGTCGGTCAGTCGCTGCCGGTCGGCAACGAGGGCGCCGGAACCGTCGTGGCGACGGGCTCAGCCGAGTCGGCCAGGCGGCTTCTCGGCAAGACCGTCGCGGTCGCCGGCGGCGGGATGTACACGCAGTACCGCTGCCTGGACGCCGCTGCCTGCCTGGAGCTGCCGGATGGCGTCGACGCGGTCACCGGGGCGGCGTCGTTCGTCAACCCGATGACCGTACTCGGCATGGTCGAGACGATGCGCGATGAGGGCCACACGGCTCTCGTCCATACTGCTGCCGCCTCGAACCTCGGGCAGATGCTCAACCGGGTGTGCATCGAGGACGCGATCCCGCTCATCAGCATCGTCCGGTCGGCGGCACAGGTGAAGCTTCTGACGGACCAGGGAGCCACACACGTCCTGGACTCGACAACCGAGACGTTCATGGCCGACCTGAGGGCGGCAATTTCCGAGACGTCGGCGACGATCGCCTTCGACGCGGTCGGCGGAGGACAGCTGGCGAGCCGGATCCTCACCTGCATGGAGGCTGCGCTCAGCGCCGGGAATCCGTATAGCCGCTACGGCTCTGATGTGCACAAGCAGGTCTACATCTACGGCACCCTTGACCGCAGCCCGACCGAGCTGGCGCGTACCTTCGGCTTCGCGTGGAGCGTCGGTGGCTGGCTGCTGACGCCGTTCCTCATCAAAGCCGGTCCGGCTCGCATCGCCGCGATGCGCGAGCGCGTCGCGAGGAGCCTCACGACGACCTTCGCGAGCAGCTACGCAGGGCAGCTCTCACTCGTCCAGGCCCTGCAGCCCGATGCAGTCGCCGCCTACGCACGGATGGCAACGGGCACCAAGCACGTCATCATCCCGCACGAGGGCGCCGCGGCGGGATGACCCACTAGCGGCATCGCGCGCGCCTGGCGGGGCTACCCGCACAGCGGCAGCCCCGCTACTGACGCGCTCGGGCTCAGCGCACTGAGCCGGCCGGGTCGCGGTTGTATAGCCTCCGCGCCCACAGATAGCCGGCGACTGCGATCGCGACTCCCCAGGCGATGGCGAGCGTCGCGTTGTGGCCGATCGGGCCGCCGACCAGCAGTCCGCGCAGCGTCGTGATGACCGGGCTGAATGGCTGGTAATCGGCGAACCAGCGCAGCGCGAGGGGCATCGACGCGACGGGCACGAAGCCGCTGCCGAGGAACGGCAGGACCATGAGCGGCATGGGCGTGTTGCTGGCGCTCTCGGGACTCCTAGCGACCAGGCCCAGTGCGACGGACAGCCAGCTGATTGCCAGGGCGAACAGCCCTATGAGCCCGGCGGCCGCCAGCCATCCCAGCAGTGTTGCGTTGGGCCGGAATCCGGTCGCGACGGCGACGGCGGTGACGACCGCGGCGGCGAGCACCATCTCGATCACGCTGGCGAGGACGTGCCCGGTCAGGACGCTGGCGCGGGATATCGCCATGGTGCGGAACCGGGCGATGATTCCCTCGGTCATGTCGGTGGCAACCGACACCGCGGTCGCGATAGCAGCCCCCGCCACGGTCAGCATGATGATTCCCGGCGCCACGAAGTTCACGTAGGCGCCGTGTCCCGAGCCAGGTTCGAGACCGGCGCCGAGACCGGCTCCGAGGGTGCCTCCGAAGACGTAGACAAAGAGCAGCAGGAAGATCACCGGCAGCGCGATCAGGCTGAGCGTCATCGAGGGATAGCGCTGGACGTGCCGCAGGTTGCGGCGCAGCATGGTCGCCGAGTCGTGGACGGCGCAGGAGAGAGCAGTCATCGCTATGCCTTCGCTTCCTGGGCAGAGCGCCCGGTCAGGGTGAGGAACACGTCGTCGAGGTCCGGGGTGTGCACTGACAGTTCCGCGATGTCGATCGCAGACTCGTCGAGGCGGGCGAGCAGGGTGCGCAGGGAGCCGATGCTCCCGTCGCCGGGCAGCTGCAGAGTGAGCGCGTCGTAGTCGGCGCTTCCGGCGTGCAGCACGCCGAGAGCTGAGGTGATCCCGGCCGGGTCTGCGAAGCGCAGGACCACATGACCACCGGGGACGAGGCGCTTCAGTTCCGCGGGACTGCCCTCGGCGATCAGCCGCCCGTGGTCCAGGAGCGCGATCTGGCTGGCAAGCTGGTCGGCCTCTTCCAGGTACTGCGTGGTGAGGAAGACCGTGACGCCGGTGGCGACCAGGTCGCGCACGATCTGCCACATGGCGCGGCGGCTGCGCGGGTCCAGGCCGGTGGTCGGCTCGTCGAGGAAGATGATGCGCGGGTCACCGACGAGCGTCATCGCGAGGTCGAGACGGCGGCGCATGCCGCCTGAGTAGGTAGCGGTCGGCCTTCTGGCGGCGTCCGTGAGGTCGAACTGCTCGAGCAGCTCAGCGGTGCGCTTGCGGCCCGCAGCGCGCCCGAGGCGGCGCAGGTCGGCCATGAGGATGAGGTTCTCCTCGCCGGTGAGGTATTTGTCGACCGCGGAGTACTGGCCGGTCAGCCCGATGGCAGCGCGGACTGCGTCGGGGTCTGCGACCGGGTCGTGCCCGGCCACGCGGATCTGGCCGCCATCGGCGGTGATCAGCGTGGACAGGATGTGCACCATCGTGGTCTTGCCTGCTCCGTTAGGCCCGAGGAGTGCGAACACCGAGGCGTCCGCCACGTTGAGGTCGATGTCGTCGAGGACCACGTGGCCGTCGAAGGACTTCCGCAGCCCCCGGACCGTGATCGCGGCCTTGCTGCCGGTCATGGTTTCCCTGCCTTCCCAGAACTTGAACTTTGTTCAAGTTGAGCGTACGGCTGCACTTGAACTAAGTGCAAGAGAATCCTCGAACTTAGTTCAAGGACCCGCTATCCTTGGCGCATGGCACGGGAGACGCTCACCCGCGAGCAGGTCATCAAGGCCGCTATCGAGGTCCTCGATGCCGATGGCCTGGAGGGCCTGAACATGCGGCGCCTGGGCAGCCAGCTGGGCACCGCGCCGACAGCCGTGTACTGGCATGTGCGCAGCAAGGACGACGTGGTCGTTCTTGCTGCGGACGAGCTCTGGGCCGAGATCGAGCGGCCAGACCCTGATCTCGTCGGCTGGCGGGAAGCTGCGATGATCATGGCCCGCAGCTTTCATGCCATGCTGACCAGGCACCTCTGGCTGGTCCAGGCCATGAGCGCCCATTTCGTCTTCGGGCCCGGCAAGGCGAGACACGACGAGCACTGCCTGTCGATCTATGAGCGGGCCGGGTTCGCTGGCCCGGAGGCCGACTGGGCCCTGGGTACCGTCTACCTGTTCATCGCAGGCAGAGCCCTGGGCGTGGCAGCCGACGCAGCACGGACCCGCCGGATGGACCCCGACCCGGAGATCCGGGCCGAGGAGATGCGCAAGGTCATGGCGCAGGTGGTGGAGTCTGTCCGGCCGTTTCCCCGGCTCTTCGCCCGGGTCGAGGCGTATGAGGAGCCTGATCCGGCCGAGCCAGAGCGCAGCTTCGAGTGGGGTCTCGGCGCTATCTTCGACGGCCTCGAGGCTCGGCTCGCCGCCGCCCGGCAATCACGTGGTGCGGATGCGAGCGGCTGACAGCGTCAGCAGCCGAGGACGGTCGCGAGCTCGTCGAGTCCGCCGGCTTCGAGCAAGCCGTCGAGGGCAGGAGCGACGGCAGCGTGCGCGCCAGCTCCCCACTCCGCCGGCCGCCGGATGAAGATCGGGCGAAGGCCGAGCGCGGCCGCCGCGCGGAGGTCAGAACCGTGTGCGGCGACCATCCCGGCATCCTCGGGCCGGCACTCGAGCAGGCGAAGCGCGGTGAGGTACACCTGCGGGTCGGGCTTGTAGCTGCTGGCCAGCTGCGCGGACAGGACCGCATCGACGCGCAGGTCGGCGAACTTGAGCAGGTCGGCGAGCAGCGCCAGGTGGCCGTTGGAGAGCGTAGCCACCAGGTGCTGACGACGCAGCCGGTCCAGCCCAGCCCGGCAGTCCGGCCAGGGTCGCAGCTGGCGCCAGCCCCGGACGAGAGCTTCCCGGTCGGAAGCCAGCAGGCTTATGCCCCGTCGGGTGACTACATCGGTGAGCGTCTCGCGCTGCAGCGAATCGAGGTCACGCCAGGCAGCACCCTCGCGCACCCCGTCCATGGCGGGCTGATAGGCCCGGCGCCAGTCGTCGACGACGGCCGCCCAGTCGGCCTGCACGCCCCCCGACCGGGCCGCGGTGGCCTCAGCCAGCTCGATCAGGCTGGCGCGCCAGTCCACCAGCGTTCCGAACACGTCGAAGAGCAGAACCTGCATCGGCTTCACAGCCGTCAGTATGAACTGCCTGTCTTCGCATGTCTTTACCCGTAAATCTGAAATAGCGGACAGGCCGGTACGATGACGCCGTGTCGCCCGATAGCGCCGGAGCTTGTCCGCATCTGCTTGTCCCGTGCCGATGAGACAGCTCATCGCGCTCGGCCGGGGGCTGGTGCACCGAGCCGGCACGGCAGCGATCATCCTCGTCGTGGCCGTCATCGCCACGGCCGCCGCCGCGGCCGGGCCGGTCTATTACCGGGCGGCGCAGCATTCGATCCTGGCGGACGGGGTTGCGGGTGGGCTGTTCCTCGGCCGGGGATATGAGGCGACGCTGACCGGTCCGGTGGCCACTACAGTGGCCACCCTGCAGAATGACCTGGGGGCGGAGCTTGACAGCGATGTTGGCGCCGCAGGCAGCCATCGGGTGTTCGCTCCGCCAGTAACTTCCATCGAGGCGGCTACGGGCGTGCAGGGGCAACTCGAGCCATTCCTGCTCGTCTGGCGATCCGGCCTGTGCTCGCATCTGGTGATCACCGGGCACTGCCCGACCAGCGCCAGCCAGGTTGTCGTCAGCCAGGCAGACGCCAGGATCGCCGGCTGGCATGTCGGCGGCCAGATCAGCGCGGTTAGCTGGCCCACGCTGACCGTGACGGGCGTGTACAAGGTGCCAAAGGTGACCAGTGATTACTGGGTCCTGCACGCTCAGGATTACTTCCCGCTCGAGCAACCGCAAGACGTCCGCCACCCGTCACCGAACCTGGACGCCATCTTCACCAGCCAGGCGACCATGGCCGCCGCCCCTCCGGCCGTGCAGGGCACGGCCACGGTTGACCAGGCACTGGCCGGTCGCCGGCTGACCATCAGCGACGTCGGTCCCCTCGCCGCCGGGCTGACGGCCTTCAACAACAGCGTCAACCTCGCCGGCCAGCAGGTCGTCGTCCAGTCGAGCGCGCCGTCCACCCTCGCAGCGGTGCGGTCTCAGTGGCGGGCAGTGGCCGTGCCGGTCACGGTGACCACAGCGACGGTGCTGCTGCTGAGCTGGCTGCTGCTTTACCTGATCGTCCTGGAAGCGGTCGAGGCCCGGGGCGCTGAGATCGCCCTGGCGAAACTGCGCGGACACGGCCGGCGTGCCACCTTGCTCTTCGGTTTGTCTGAGCCGACGGTGCTGCTGATCGCTGCCCTGCCCATCGGCACCCTGGTCGGCTGGGTCGGTACGCGCTGGCTGGCCACCGCGCTGCTGACCGCCCGCACGCCGGTCACCTTGCCATGGGCCGCGTGGGCGGCGGCGGCAGCGACGACTGCCGGGGGATTTGCCGCGGTGATCATGGCGGCGCAGCGTGTGCTGCGGCGAGGCGTCGTGGAGCAGCTCCGGCGGCCGAGCCGGCAGGCGGCGAGCCGGGGCTGGGTGCTGGACTCGATTCTGCTCACCGGCGCCGTCGCGGGCCTGGCCGAGCTGTATACCGGCGGCCAGCTCGGCTCCGGCCGGGGCGGCGTGCTCGAGCTGCTCGTCCCTGGCCTGACGGGGCTGGCCGTGGCCGTCATCGCGTCGCGGCTGCTGCCGATCGGCTGCCGGGCGCTGTACGGCTCCACCTCCCGCCGCGGCAGCCTCGCTCCGTTCCTCGCACTCCGGCACATCGCGCGCCGTGAGGGCGGTATCCGGACAACGATCGTGCTGGCCACTGCCTTCTCGCTGACTGCTTTCGCGTTCGCCGCCTGGTCGGTCGCGCAGCGGAACTACCGGCTGGTGGCTGGCACGCGGGTCGGTGCTGCGGACGTCTTGACCGTGGCCGTACCGCCAGGCCGCGACCTGGGCACGATCGTGGCCCGCGCGGATCCCGCTGGCCGCCTCGCGGCGACCGTCGACACCTACGTCGGCCTGAGCGGCAACGCGGCGGGTCAGTACACCCTCGCGGTGGACCCGGCTCGGTTCGCCAGGGTAGCTTCATGGCCGGGAGTCGTGCCCGGCCGCAGTGCCGCCGCGTTCGCTGCGCGGCTGCACCCGTCGGCCGCGCCTCCGATCGTGCTGAAAGGCGACGCGCTGCGGGTGGCTGTCACCGTGGCGTCGATGTCGGCACCGGGCGAGCAGTTGTATGCCAACGTCACGACCGGATCCACGCCGGTGAGCCTTGGCGCGCTGCCCGCGCACGGTTCTGCAACGCTGACCGGCTCGCTGACCGGATGCCCCTGTGTCCTGCAAAGCCTCGCGCTGACCTTGCCCACCGCCCAGGTCCATTTCGGTCGTTCAGGCGTGCAGGTCGCCGGCAAGCTCACGATCACGGGCATCGATGTGCATGCCGGTGGACGCTGGCGGCGGGCCGCGCCGGCGGCATTGCTGGGCACGGCAGATGACTGGCGGGACGTGACGGCGGGGCAGGCACCACGGCCGGACGTCACCGCTGGTTCCAGCGGGCTGACCTGGAATATCTCGGACGTCGATGCCAGCACCGATCCCACGCTCGCAGCGGCGGACGTTCCCCAGCGGATGCCGGCCTGGATCGCTGCTCCGCTGGCCAGCCCGGCCCAGTCTGTGCTGGCGGGTAACGGCCTGGACGGCGCGTCGCTCCAGCTGCAGATCCTCGGCGGGCTGCCAGCCGTCCCCGGCGCTCCAACCAACGGGGTGATCGTCGACCGGCAGTACGCGGAACTGGCAGCGGGAGACAACCTCGCCCAGGCCAGCCAGCAGGTGTGGCTCAGGCCCGGCGCGCTCCCCGTCATTGAGCCCAGGCTGCTCGCGAGCGGGGTGAGGATCCTGTCGGCGGACTCGACAGCGACTGCAATCGCGCAGCTCAACCGGCAGGGCCCCGCCCTGGCCAGCGCGCTCTTTCTCGCCGACGCGGTGGCCGCGGCGGTTCTGGCAGCCGGCGCCGCCATTCTCGGGCTCTATGCCTCCGCCCGGCGACGCCGGTATGAGTACGCGGCGCTCGAGGCGTCCGGCATTCGCCAGCGCACGCTGCACAGGTCGCTCCTGCTCGAGCTGGCGGTCGTGCTGGGGTTCGGCGTCCTGGTGGGTGCGGCCACCGGGCTGGTCACGGCCCGCTTCGTACTGGCCAACGTGCCAGAGTTCACCAGTCGGCCGTCCGCGCCGCCCCTGAGTTACGTCCCGGCGGCAGGTCCGGTAGCGACACTGCTGATCGTGACGGCCACGTTCCCTCTTCTTGCGGCACTCATCTCAAGCGTCACGCTCATCCGCGGTGTGCGCGCGGACCTGCTCCGGGAGACGCCAGCGTGACGATCACACCCGCACCCCCCGCACCCGTCATAGTCCGCTGCGACAACCTGGTGCAGATCTACGGTGCTGAGGGACAGACAGTCACCGCGCTGCGCGGGGTAGATCTGAGGGTCACCGAAGGCGAGACTGTCGCTCTGCTCGGCCCGTCCGGTGCGGGCAAGTCCACCCTGCTGTGGCTGCTGGCCGGACTGCTCCGCCCTACCGCGGGTCTGGTCGAGGTGTGCGGGGTGAAAGTTGCCGACCTGAAGCCCGCTGAGGCAACCCGGATGCGGATGCGTGAAGTGGGCGTCGTCATGCAGACCCCTAGCCGCAATCTGCTGCCGTACGAGACAGCCCTGGGTAACGTGCTGTTCGCGCAGGCCCCATCGCGTCAGACCCGGGCCGGGACACGCCGGCCAATGGCCGCCAGCTTGCTCAAGGCTGTCGGGTTGCAGAAACTCGCGAGCAGGCCAGCGGGCCGGCTGTCCGGGGGCGAGCAGCAGCGCCTCGCGGTCGCCATCGCGCTCGCCAACGGGCCGCAGCTGCTGCTGGCCGACGAGCCGACTAGCCAGCTGGACCACGGCTCTGCAGCACAGGTCATCGGGCTTCTCCAGGCGGCCAACACCGACTTCGGCACCACCGTGATCGTGGTGACGCACGATCAGGCCGTCGGCAAGGCATTCGGCCGGACCGTCACCATCCGGGACGGCAAGGTCGGCGCCGAAGGACACGACGGCGAGGATTACCTCGTCGTGGGCCGGGACGGATCGGTGCAGCTGCCGCCCGACCTGCTGGACGCGCTCCCGCCGGGCACGCTGGCGCGGGCGGTCCGGACCGAGGCAGGCGTGGAGATACGCCGTGCCGACGTGGAGCGAGGCTGACATGCTCCAGGCAGTGGGCGTGGGCTACGCCGTGGCGGGCAGGTCGATTTTCGCTGGCGTCGACCTGACCGTGGAGGACGGTCACAGCGTGGCTGTCACCGGCCCGTCCGGGTCAGGGAAGACCAGCCTGCTGGCAATACTGGCCGGGCTGACCGCGCCGACCGAGGGCACGGTGCTGATCGACGGGAAGCCGCTCACGGGGTTCGCCGGGCCCGGCCGCGGCGTTTCCGTCGTGCTGCAGGGATACGGGCTGGTCTCGCTGCTGACGGCGGCGGAGAACGT